>Ga0209311_1000442_pt1 | contig 38460 bp, 30 predicted proteins | sample AD_UKC045_MetaG_FD_184417 | JGI IMG/M metagenome (GOLD analysis project Ga0209311, IMG submission 184417) | Active sludge microbial communities of municipal wastewater-treating anaerobic digesters from USA - AD_UKC045_MetaG (SPAdes) (version 2) | ecosystem: Engineered > Bioreactor > Anaerobic >... | reverse complement strand
TTTCCTCAGGACGGAAGCGGAGTGGCGGGATGCGATTTCGTAGTGGCGTCGTCCGCGATAGAGGACACCGTGCCTGACATGGCGCGCGCCCGAGAGCTCGGCATTCGAACGTTGCACAGGTCGCAGGCGCTAGCCGGCATTTTTAACGAGAAGCGCGGCGTGGCCGCTGGCGGCACATCCGGAAAAACTACCATCTGCGGCATGACCGGAGCGTTGCTGACCCGCGCCGGACTCGACCCTTCCATCATCAACGGCGGCGTGATGAAGAATTTCGCCGCAGACGGGTTGTCCGGCTCCGCGCGCGCCGGAGCTTCGGACATCATCGTCATCGAAAGCGACGAGAGCGACGGCTCAATCGCCAATTACGCCCCCGCCGTCTCCATCGTCTCCAACATCACCAAAGATCACAAGCCCATAGACGAATTGGTTGAGATATTCGGAAAATTCGTCGCCGCCGCGCGCGAGCTTGCCGTTCTGAACACTGACTGCCCGAAGGCGTCCGCGTTGCGCGGCCTCGCCTCGAATGTCGTAACTTACGGCTTGAAACCCGGAGCGGACATTGTCGCCGAACGGGTGTCATTGCGGCCTTTCTCCGCTTCATTCACAGTTGACGGCGTGGAGCATAAACTGCAAGTCCCCGGCGCGCACAACGTGTCGAACGCGCTGGCCGCGATTGCCGTCGGCAGGCATTTTGGATTAGACGCGCAGGCAATTCGTGACGGAGTCGAGTGGTTCTCCGGCATAGCGCGCAGGTTCGACCTTATCGGGGAAGCGCGCGGTGTCAAAATCATTGACGACTTCGGCCACAATCCCGACAAAATAAGGGCGACGCTAGAAGCTCTCGACGCCCTGCCCGGCGCGCGCCACATCGTGTTTCAGCCGCACGGATTCGGCCCGACCAAGTTTATGCGAGACGAGCTTGTCGAAACGTTCGCGGCGATGCTGCGCCCCGGCGCAGACATTCTTTACATGCCTGAAATCTTCTACGCGGGAGGCTCCGCCGACAAGTCCATATCGTCAGCGGACATCATCGGCGAGGTCGAAGCGCGAGGGGCGGACGCCAAGTTCTTCGCCACGCGCGCGGAAATCGCCGCTCCCATCGCCGCCGCCGCCCGCCCCGGCGACATCGTGGTCGTAATGGGGGCGCGCGACGACACCTTGCCCGCCTTCTGCCGCGACATTCTGGCCGAGTTGAGCAAAACCGCCCCGGCGGGCTGAACGCCGCTCCGCTCCCCGCTCCCGCGCGTTGAAGATTGCCGCGTTTCGGTATATCCTTTTTCGAGAGGAAACTGTCCCGCGCGAGCAACCGCGCCAGCGTCTCAATAATGAAAACTAATCTGGCCCGTTTCGGCAATATCGATTTTTTAACAACCGCGCTCGCCGCAGGATACTGCGCCGTAGTCGGGATCCTTTTTTTCACGCCCGCAGGCGGCAGGCTTTTTGCGGGACATGTCTCTGTAAACCTTAACTACTACAGGAAGTTCGGGGAAGCGGCGGCGGCGGGATTGTTGCCATACCGGGACGTGGCCGTGGAGTATCCCCCGCTCGGAGCCGCATGGCTATGGGCTATGGCTCCGTTCTCAAAAGACCTCTACGTCTATTACGCAGTGTTTGCGGTCGGCATGTTCGCGGTGTCAGTCGCGGGACTTCTGGCCGCGCTCAAGCTGTCGGAGATATTGGCCGGAGACGGCGCTAAAACATGCGCGAAGATTGCCGTCGCCGCCGCTTACACATTCATAATCCTCGCGGCAGGCCCGGTGGGCATGGTATCCCTCGACTACATTCCGATGGCCCTTTCGGCATGGGCTATGGTCGAGCTTGCGCGGGGAAAACGCGTCCCGGCATTCGCGCTGCTCGCCGCCGCAACCGCCGCGAAGGGATTCCCCGTCGTTCTGCTTCCGCTTTTTCTGGCGGAAGCCGCGATGAAATCCGGCAAACGGGGCGCGCTCGAAGGCGCGGCGGCGTTCGTAGCCGTTTCGGCGCTTCTATTCGGCATCCCGGCGTTGTTGTCGCCGGACGGAGTGGCGGGGTCGTTCGCGTTCCACGCCGCGCGGGGCGTCGAAAAACATTCCGCATACGGGGCCGTTCTGCTGACGCTCGGACTGGCCGGAGCGAACATTCCTCCGGCGATGGGAAACCTCTCATGGCCCCCCGGCGAGAGCGCGGCCACCGACCTAGCGATGAAGCTGTCCGCGTTCGCGCTGGCTCTGCTCGTTGCGCGCGCGTACGGGGCATACGCGACAGCTTTACAACGCAGACCCGCGCTCGCCCCCGAAGCGCCGGAGCCTGACACGCAGAGCGTCCGCCGCCTCCTCGTCGCCTCGGCGCTCATCCTGACGGCGGCGACAATCGGCTTCAAAATCTCATCCCCGCAATTCCTGTCGTGGTCGGCCCCCGCTCTGGCGGCTCTCGCGACTCAACGCAGGGGAATCCCCCGGCTCGCTTTGTTCGCCGCCGCCGGGTTCGCTTCTCAATGGCTGTTCCCGTGGAACTTCGACGCGCTCACGCACGGGTTCAAGGTTTCGACCGCATTCATGACGTCGCTCAAGACGGCGGCGCTGATAGGGATATACATTGATCTCGCCGCGGACGCTGCCGGAAAAAAGCCCGGAGGCGCTGGCGCGTGAAAACCCGCCTGTCCGCGGCTATAAGCGGTTTCTGCGCGATGGTCGCGCAACTGGCCCTGACCCGCGAGCTTATCGTCGTCAGCCTCGGAGACGAGCTGAGCGTCGGGCTGGCGCTGTTCGCTTGGATGGCGTGGGCGGCGGCGGGCAGCGCGGCGGGCGGCCTCTTCTTCCGCTCACGCAGGCCCGCTCCCTCTTCAGCCGGATTCCTTCTCATTCTTCAAGGCGCTCTCGCCCCGGCTTCAATCGCGCTCGCTCGCGCGCAAGGCCCTCTGTTCGGATATCTTCGCGGCGAGGCCGTCCCGGTAGAAATCGTCGCCCTCATGGCGCTCGTCACTCTGGGGCCTCTCTGTTTTGTTCACGGATTCCTGTTTCCCGCGCTCAGCGCGCTGGAAGACCGTCCGCTGATGTCCGGCGCGGCGGGCAGAATGTTTGCGTGGGACACCGGCGGAGCGGTCGCAGGCGGGATGACGTTCTGTTTCATCCTCGCGCAGGCGACGACCCCTGTGACGTGCGCGGCTATGGCAGGCGGGATGTCCGCCATCATCGGCGCGTCGTGGTTGCAGAGGCGCGCGCGCCTTGCGGCGTGGTCCGCGCTCGCTGCCGCCGCGCTGCTTTCGCCCCTGTGGGCCGCTCCATCGGAAAACTTCCTTCGCTCGCTCTCGTGGGGCCGCCCGGCGGCGGACAGCCTAGAGTCCGGCTACGGCAACATCACCGTCCTCGACGACGGCGGACAGAAGGCTTTCTACGAGGGCGGGCGCGTCGCGGGCGTCACCCCGGACTTCGCCGTCGGCGAATACATGGCTCACGTCCCCCTGCTCTCACACCCAGCCCCTCGCTCCGCCATGTTCGCAGGAGTGGACGCGACGACGATCCGCGAAGCCCTCAACCACGGACTCGACCGCGTAGTCTGGGCGGAGCTTGACCCGGCGATGTTCGCCCTGCGGCGCAAACACGCCCCTCCTGAGCTTGCGCCCGTCTTCGACGACTCGCGCGTCTTCCCTGCCGCCGTAGACCCGCGCCGCCTGCTCTCCCGCTCAAACGAAAAATTTGATGTCATCGTCATCTCCTCCGCCCCCCCGGAAACCATCGTCCTCAACAGGATGTTCACCCGCGAGGCGTTCGACCTGATGAAGTCCCGCCTGAATGAAAACGGAGTCCTCGCGATAACTGTCCCGTTCACGGAGAATTACATGTCCGAACACGAGGCGGCGCTGCTTGCGGGCACGCTCATGGCGGCGGCTCCTGAGTTGCGGCACGGCAACACGACTCCGCCGGTCGAACCTGCCCGCGCCCCCTTCTTCTTCATAATCGGACAGAAGCCGCTGTTGATAATAAGCCGCGACGGAGCGCCCGCCCCGACGCCAGAAGAAGCCGCCGCCAGATTCCGCTCCCGCGGCTTGGTTTCCGAGCGCTTCACGGCGGACACCGCCGCGTTCTTGTTCGACCCCCGACGCGCAGAAGCCGCTCTCATGCAGTTCAGCGACGACCCGATGGAACATCTAATGGCGGCGGACAAAACGGCGGCGGCGGCGCGATGGCTGACGTCCAGACCCGGCGCGGCCCCTAACTCCGACCTATCTCCCAATGCCGTATTCCTCAAGAACAAGCTGTCGGCCGGAATGTATAAGTCCATGCCCGCTGCGGCGGTTCTGGACGCGGTCGGCAACGCGAACACGCCCCGCGCGCGACGGACAGCGGCGCTCGTCCTTTTGGCTTTGGCGGCCCTACTCGCGGCGGCCTCGGCGAAATCCCCCGCCGCCCGCGCCGCAGCCGCCCACTTCACAACCGCAGCCGCCGGAGCGGTAGCCCTCATCGTCGTTCTCGTCGTCGTCTTTCTCTTTCAGATATCTTTCGGCGTCGTCTATCAGTATCTCGGACTTGTGAACGCGGCTTATCTGGCGGGATGCGCGGCGGGAGCCGGAACGATGTCGCGCGCGCGGCGCGAAGACCTGCGAAGAGGCCCAGCGGCGCTCGGCGCGGCAGCCCTCGGCTTGTGCGCCGCCACAGCTGCCCTCCCCGCGGTTTACACTGCGGCCTCCTCAGCATCCCCCTCATTCGCCGCCTTGACCCTCTTCGGCTTTGCCATCGTCTGCGGCTTTTGCTCAGGAGCAATATTCCCGCTTGCCGTCGAAAGAGTCAGGCCCGCGCGGCGGCATGCCGGAGCCGCGCTCGAAACCTCCGCCGCAGGCTCGCTCTATTTCGCCGACCTTGCAGGCGCATGCGCCGCCGCCCTCCTCTCAGGCTCCTTCCTTATCCCCACCCTCGGCGCGTTCGGTGCCCTTTACGCCGCCTCCATACTCTGCCTCGCCGCTTTCGCCGCCTCCATATCCCCCGCGCCCCGCTGACGCCGCGCGCATCCTCTAAGAAAACCGTGGAGCATCCGCCTTCTTCACCCCGTTATTTCAGATAATCAATTCAACCGAACCATGAAGAAAATGTTAGTTGCTATAACTAAGCGACAGTGATAACAACATCATGTCGATTGAAAGCTTCAAAACAATTGCGGAAATATTCAGGATTGATATAATTGTCCAAATATATAGTTTCGGATGTCACCATAAAAGGTGCGTTTCAATGGATAATACAAACTCCATTGTCAACGTTTCAGACAGTCGCCGCTGGGCGCTGATCTTATTTGAAGTCGCTTTTTGTTACGTTATTATTTATGTTTCAGCTTTGCAAGATTGGCCAAAACATGAATACTATCGTTTTTTGGTTCTCTTCCCGCTTTATCAGTTTGGAGTTGTTTTCGGGTATATTGGCGGCGTTATCGGAAGTATTGTGACAACTCTGTTGTTTTTGCCGCTTATACCGTTAGATCCTTCGATAGCAAAGGACTCCACAACAGAATATCCCTCTGTTGCAGGCATGATAATATTCTTCAATCTTTTCGGCGTCTTCATAGGCGGCGTTATAGGAAAAGGAAGAAAGACCCACAAAGAGCTTTCCTTGCTCTCGATCGTATCGGATAATATCGCCAAAGAGACAAATGAACGGGCTGTCATGCTTCAACTAATGAAAGAATCTATGGCGCTGTTGGAAGCGGAATGCGCGGCGGTTCTCATACGCATTGATGCCGACAACGATCCAGCTTCATGGACGATGCTCGGCATAAATCGCCATATGGCTAATGAAGCAGCGATTGCGACTTTTGCTCCTTCCCATCCGTTGGTCTGGGCGGCAAAGAATAACAAGCGTCTGGCAACCAACGGAGCTGGGCTCGACGAACGATTTGAACCGCATGCCGTAATAGGGCGTTTGAAGTCTGTAATGGTTTTTCCGGTGGCTTTTAAAAATGATGTTAACGGCGCGTTGATGGTTGCCGGAAGAAAATCTGGAGAGACTTATTCTGAAAACGACATGACGCTTGTGAGTTTTTTAGCAGACACGGCCGGCGACACAATATTCAATATGGCACAGGAAAGAAAACGACAGATGGAAAAAATGCGAGAGGAGCGCATGAAAGAACTTTTCTCGCGCTTTGTTTCAACATCTGTCGCCGAATATGTTTTGGGCAATCCAGACCTGATGAAAGGCCAATGGAGGGAAGTGACGGCGTTGGTGTCCGATATAAGGGACTTCACGAGTATTTCCGAGCGTTTAACGCCGAGGCAGGTGGTCGAGCAACTTAATGAATATTTCACGGCCATAGTGGATGTCATATTTGAAAAGAAAGGGACGATTGACAAATACATCGGAGACTGTGTCATCGCTTACTGGGGGGCGCCATTGCCGGATGACGACCATGCGATTCATGCCGCAGAGGCGGCTGTGAATATAATCGCAGAGATTGAATCTTTGAATAGAAAGTGGAAGTCTGCCGGGAAACCGCTTTTCAACGCGGGAATCGCCCTTCACACTTGCCCTGTCCTGATGAGCAGTCTTGGGGATGAGCGCAGAAGAGTGTTTACCATCATGGGAAAAGAAGTTGAGAAAGTGGTTTCAATAGAATCTCTCACAAAAACGCACAAGACGAAAATCATCGCGACTAAGGCTACCGCAGACCTTATTTCAAGCCGTTTCGCGATAAATAAACTGCCTGAGCTCGAAATGGTCAAATACGGCGACCTTTTCGAGATTCCTATCCCGGGAGGCTGCGCAACACAGTAAAACAATGCTTGTCCGCCTAGAGAAAACCGAGAAGTTCTACCCGGGTTTTCAGAGGGTAAGGCTTCTATCTGATAAAACATTTCTGATTGTATTGACGGCTTTTGTTTCATGGGCCGTTATAGTGTCGATGTTTATGTTTTTTGTCAAAGGACGGTCAAGAGAATCAGTATACGTTTGGGTAACTATATTATTTCTTACCCCGATGATTATCTCGCACCTTGGCGGACTTTCTCGAGCCGGGTGGTTATGGTTCATCGGACTTTCACTCTTCAGCGGCGTCGGATTGATGCCGGCAATTCACCGTCAAATATATATATACATATTCCTTTGTTTTCCTCCTTTTATTGTGTGTTTATATATGTTCCACAGAACAAATCCGCAGATTATCAAATCCCTTGGGTATCTTGCCTCCCCTCAATTAGCCAAAGAAATTGCTATTTCGTTGCTGACGGTAGCTGTTTTTATAGTGCTGACTTATTATGCGGTTGTCGTGAATGACGTTTATAAAATAGTTTTTCTGGGTTTTCAGGAATACGTTATGTATTCATTAATTTGTCTGCTGACATACGGTGTATATTATGGGGCGATGTATGGCATGTTGACACAAAAGTTATTGAACTATGGGATCGTAGCATTGCATCCCATCGCAATAAACTGCGTGCTTTTATTTTTGCTATGGGCCCCAAATGCAATCGGATACGACAACACGGGCAAGGCGTTGACAGGCGTAGTGAGCGTGTGCGTAGTATCGCAATTTGTCCTTGGCATCGCATTTTATTTTTGCCGTTCGACAAGGATGCTTCTGTTCTCATATTGGATTTACTATCTGTTCTATAAATCGCTGGTGACATGATGTTTGATACTGAGTTCGACAACGGCAACAGACGCGCCTGCGATATGAAATCGCTCGGTGATATTAAGCTTGCGGGCTCCCCTTATGCGGGCTGGACCACGTACCGCCTTTTCAAGGATGGCTTTTTCATCAAGGCGCTGCTTCTGATGCTTTGTTGCGGCGGAATAACGGGCTTTCTCCAGTTTTTTTATATGGTTGGTAAAATACCGGTTTTTGTCAAAGACTTGTTTAGCCTTACAATTTATATCGGCCTTTATGCGGGAAGCATGTGGCTTATTCGATTTCTTAATAAAAAAATACTTGTCTTAATATTTGTAAACGCTGCCATTATAGTGGTTTGGCAGAATATCATATTTTACAAACAACCTTTATTCGCGTCGTTCACGATTATTGTGACTTTATGGCTCGCGTTCTATTTAACATGGACAGAACCGGAAATAATGGCGAATTTCGGGCTGAGGAAAAACCGGATAGCGGCAGATTTAGCAATGGCTTTGATTCTGTCTGCTATTATCACGGTTTACACGATTCTCGGTTTTAAAGCTTATGGTTACACCTTCAAAGTAGACCCTTTGAGGATGGCCGCTCACGCTGCTTTGGCGGGCGATTATGTGGTTGTTTTTTCATTTGTTTACCTTGTTTGGAATCGTCTTTTAAACAAAGGCCTATCGCTAATCGGCCTTATACTTGTGTCGTCTACGCTTGTAATGTTTTTTCAGGCCCCAACGCTTATTGCGGCATATTGGGCGGGGGATTTAAGCGGCGCACGCTTTGCGCTTGCCTTTGTGTCGTCCGCTATGCTTTTTGTTTTATTAATTTGGACAACTTTCAGAACCATGAAAAATCCTTTTCCAGCGGCTATCATGATGACCGTTATTCATGAGATTCTTGTCATGGCGGGAGCATAGTGAGGAAAATCATCTTTCTTGCTGTAGCGTCGGCGGCATGTCTCGCATGCATCGGCATGGCGCATTATTTTGATGTGCCAGCGAGAGAATGGACTAGACCGCTTATTTGTTTGCCTATTATTTACGCAGGAGTAGCTTTCCGGCGAATCGGGTCGATTGCGATTATGGCGGTTGTTATTGTTTTTCAAATGCCATTTATCATACTTCAGTTCAACCGTTTGCCTTCGTCCGGGGTGAATTACATTATAGCGACGCTGATTTCAGGACTCGCAGGCGTTTTTCTGGGCCATGTTATCCGTAGGGAAACGGCTCAAAGGTTCGTTGTCGCGCAGGGAGAAGAAGTTAAAAAATCAATCAGGAGAAGCGATGATGAAAATGCGGCCCTCTTATTATTGGAGCGTCAGTTCCGAGACTTCGGATGTTCAAACACGGTGGAGATATATCTTTTCGACGAACATGGCAACTTGAAGAATTATAAAGAAATGGAAGAGACGGCTCTGCCGATGAGGCACATTTACTATGATGTTGCCGCTAGCCGCGAGTTCATTGTCAGCAACTTTGTGCAAGAGGATTACCGTTTCAACCACTTTGGCCCTATGGAAGAAAAGGGATTGGTCAAAAATATTGCCGTGTTTCCCATAGAATATGGCGGGATTCCGCGCGGCGTTATTTCTGTTGTCAACAGCGCCCATGAGTATTTGAACGATGAGGCTGTTCATTTTTTGATTTCAGTTAAACAAAGCGTCGAAAGGATTCTGGAAATTGCGGAAAATCAAAGGTTGACCATACAAAGCGAAATTCAGCGCGAAAAAATTCGGAACACTTTCTCTTCTTATGTGTCCAGATCTGTTGCCGAGGAAATTCTGAAAGACCCTGACAAGGTCGATTTAGGCGGAACACTCCACGATGTGACTGTATTGTTCACCGAGGTGATTAATTTTCAGGAATTACAGGAAACGCTCGATCCCTCTGAGCTTGTCACGATGCTAAATGAGTATTTTTCTCTTTCAATTGACGCGGTGTTCGAGTTTGACGGCACTCTTGATAAGTTCATCGGCGACAATGTTATGGCGTTCTGGGGCGCGCCATTGCCCATGCCCGACTGTGAAATGAGGGCTTTGCATTGCGCCACAAGAATCCAGAAAAACATGGAACAACTCAACCAATCATGGAAGCAACGAGGTAAAGAGAGATTCAACATTTGCGTCGGCATAAACTCCGGAAAAGCCATCGCAGGCAACATAGGAAGTATTAGAAGAATGGAATATACGGTCATAGGTGACACAGTAAATGTCACTGCTCGTATCAAAACCCTGTCAAAAACAAAGAACATTCCGATTCTGGTCAGTGAAAGCACATATACAAAAGTGAAAGACCAGTTCCGGTTCGGCGATAAGCTTCAAGCCGCCGTGAAGGGGAAAAGCGATATTATTACTGTTTACCAACTTCTTTAGTAATATATTTCCTGATACCGACCATAGTCTAAAGATTTTTTTCAATTAGCTCAGTAATCACAGAATTTTCTAATATCGAGTTTGCACTAAAAACGTTTACGCATAAACGCTGGATGAGGCGGGAGATGGAGCGCGCGCGGGTCGTTGCCGCGACGCGTGTTGTTGGCCGGGGCGTTTTTCATTAGTATTAATTAGCGCGCTCGTTTGGTTGCAACGCGCGGAAATAGGGTCGGCGCGATTGTTAGTTGAGGAGGAGAAGATATGAACACGTTGAAAACGACATTTTTAATGGGGGCTCTGTTCGGGTTCTTTCTGCTTGTAGGCGGACTGATGGGCGGAGAGGCCGGGATGGCGTTCGCTTTCGTTGTGGCTCTCGTAATGAATTTTACGATGTACTGGTTCAGCGACAGGATAGTGTTGGCGATGTACAAGGCGAAGGAGTTGCCGCCGGATATCGCGCCGCGTTTGCACGCGATGGTTGCTAAGTTGTCTGTGGCGGCGGGAATCCCCGCGCCCCGAGTGTATCTGGTTCCGATGCCGGTTCCGAATGCGTTCGCGACAGGGCGGAATCCGGCGAACGGAGTGGTGGCGGTCACGCAGGGGCTTCTGGATATTCTGGACGAGGCCGAGGTCGAAGGGGTTATTGCTCACGAGATAGGCCACATAAAGAACCGGGACACGCTTATATCATGTCTGGCGGCGGCGATGGCGGGCGCGATAATGATGCTGGCCTCGATGGCGCGCTGGGCGGCCATTTTCGGCGGCAGGGACAACAGGGGCAACGTCGTCACGCTCATTGCCACAGCCGTGTTCGCGCCCATAGCCGCGATGCTGATACAAATGGCGATATCCAGATCGAGGGAGTACATGGCGGACGACACTGCGGCGCGGCTGACAAGGAATCCGCGCGGGCTGGCCACAGCGCTCGCGAAACTGGAAACGGTCTCGAAGCGGCATCCGATAAGAGGCGGCAACAGCGCGACGGCGCACATGTTCATAGTCAACCCGTTCGCCGGCGGCGCGCTGGCGGGGCTGTTCTCCACCCACCCGCCGATAGCGGAGAGAATCAAGCGGCTTGAGAAAGCGGCGTTCTGACGCCCCCTGAATAGGCGGAGAGCGGCCCCGCTCCGCTCAGGTTGCCATTTATCCGATACGGCGCGATAATTTATATAATGTTGCCAACGCCGGGCAGCGCCCGGCCGGTCGCCTATGATCTTTGCTGAGCATATAGATAAAGAGATGTCCGAGCGGGGAGCGCGCGCTCCGGGCAGCCGCGCCACGCGGTTCCGGAGGCGCGCGGCCTGCTTGTGTTTTGCCGCCGCTGTGCTGCTTGCCGGGGCCGCGCCCCGCGCGGCTGAAGCTTACCGCACTGTGGCGGTCATTGACTATTCGGAAAAGCTCTCCGCAGACGACACCGCCCTGACGAGCGCGATAAACACTTCGCTGGCATACCGGCTGGAAGCGCTGCCGGGAGCGGGAGTCGTGCCTGAATCGGACATCGAAACGTATCTGCGCGCCGCCGACATCCGCAAGCTGTGGAGCCAAGACAGGCCCGCCGCGCAGGAGTTCGGCAGAATGTCCAACGCCGACCTAGTGGTGATGGGGCGGCACTGGCGGCTCTCCTCCGGCCCAATGAGTTCAGAGTTTAGAGTGCTTTACATGCCCCCCGGCGACACCGCCCGAGCCTCCCGCATCAACTTCAAATCATCCATCGACAACGTCTCGGAATACCAGAAAAAACTTTTCGACGGGGTGATATCCGAGCTGCCCATCAAGGCCCCTGCGGGTTTCTGGGCCGAGCAGCGCGTCATCCGAAACAAAGACGCGTTCAGGCACTTCGGGCGCGGCATAATGAACATCAATTCGCAGAAGGCCGAAGCCGGTCTGTCCGATTTCGACAGGGCCTTGAAAGTGGAGCCGGACGCGCGCGATATCCACTACTACCTCGGCAGGTACTTCACCACCCGGCAGTTCGACTTCAACCGGGCGGTCGAGCGGCTCGAAAAGGTGGCGTCTGCCAGAGGCGGGGACGCGGGAGCTCAATACTGGCTGGGGTTCACATACTATCTGAAAGCGGACTCGCAGTCGGCGCTTAAATCGTTCGAGCGGGCGAAATCGCTTGACCCCGGCTCGCTAGAAACGCTGCTGATGCTCGGGATGCTCTACAACGAAAAAGGGGACTACGAGCAGGCGATAAAGAACTACAGAGCGGCGCTGGCGCTGGCTCCGCACAGAGCGTCGGTGTGGTACTCGCTAGCTGCGGTTGCGGCGGTGTCCGGCAAGCGCGACGAGGCCCTCGCTGCCCTGCGCCGCTCGCTCGAACTTGACGCCTCAACTTTCCACCTGCCAGCGCGCACGGACGCCGATTTCGCCTCGCTCCGCTCCTTGCGCGAGTTCAGGGAAATTATCGACGGATTAAGACCGTAAAACGATATGATAGAACCGAAACGCAATATATTGAAACGCGCGTCTGCGCTGGCGGTCATAGCGGCGGTTGCCGTCCTGATCTCAGGATGCCCCCGTGGGCAAGGCCCGTCCGCCGCCCCCCCGGAAACCGTTCCCGCCGCCACTGCCAGAGACCCGGTGCAGAGCGTTCTCGCAGCGGATGTCGAACTGGCCGCAGGGAACTCCGAGACGTTGCGCGCCGCCCGCGCTTCCGGCATCATCGCCGCGGCGGTGAACTGCGAACGCCCTCCCATGTGCTTCAGGGATGAATACGGCGTCGCGCGCGGCTTCGAACCCGACCTGCTAAAATTCATCGCGTCCGCTCTCGGAGCAAAAATCAATATCGTGTCCCCCGGCGACCCGGCAGCGGTCATATCCGCCCCCTCCGTACCGAACGACTCCCAATCATCAGTCGTCTATTACTATTCCGCAGCAACCGGCCCGCTAGCGTTCTCTATATCTGGAGACGCCGGATTCAAAAACGCCGTCGCCCTTGTCATCGCCCACCTCTACGATACCGGCGCTTACGGCGGCATTTACAAAAACTGGCACAACCCGCAGAAAAACTCATCTAACCGCAAATGAAATCGGAATATCTTCATGTTTACCAACATTGACAATCAATATGTAATTTTGCTCTATACAAACGATTAATCTTTTCTATGGACATTCGTGTCACAGGCGCTATCATTATGACACTCGGCGGGCGCGCATCCGCAGTCAGCGTCCCCGGCGGAGACGAGGTTACACAATGAAATTACTGCTTACATCGGTATTCAGGCCGTTCGGCGTAGACGACGCCTATGGCCGCAAGGAAAATAAACTCGAACTTTTCCACAATCAGGTGACCCGCGAGCAGGGCATCTTCTCGCTCAGGTACAACCACAGGAGTTTCGGCCTCTATTTCATCGCGGAAAACCTGTCCACTCCCACCACTGTGCTCGACTTCCCCTCGATAAAACAGTTTCGCAAGGAGCTAGCCAAAGGTTACGACTACGTGGGCATTTCCTTCATCGCTCCGAACTTCGTGAAAGCGCGAAGGATGGCGGAGATAATCAGAGAGGTTTCGCCACAGACGAAGATTATCCTTGGCGGCCACGGTTCGAGAATCCCCGACATCGAGACTTTGATCGACTGCGACCATGTTCTGCCCGGAGAAGGAATCAGCAAGCTGAGGAAGCTTCTGGGAGAGGACATGAACGCGCCGATTAAGCATCCGGCGATGCCCGCTGCGGACCACAAAAGAATTCTCGGGCTTCCGTTCACGCAGCAGGGCGCGGTGCTAGTGCCCGGAGTGGGATGCCCGAACGCCTGCCGATTCTGCTGCACGTCCCACTTCTACGACAAAGAGTACACCCCGTTCCTGAAAACGGGCAAAGACATATTCGACGTGTGCGTGCGGCTCGCGGACGAGCTTAAGACAAATGACTTCTTCGTGATGGACGAGAACTTCCTGCTTCACAAGGACAGGGCGATGGAGCTGCTGGCGCTCATGCGCGAACACAACCGGCCGTTCAACTTCAGCGTGTTCTCGTCCGCAGAGGCGATAACGGCGTTCGGCGTGGACAACATGATGGCGCTGGGCGTCAACTACGTGTGGATCGGCGTCGAATCCAAACAAAGCCTTTTCGACAAAACCAAAGGAATAGATGTCCGGGCGCTCATCGCGGAACTCCGCGCGAATGGGATATTCGTGCTCGCCTCGTCCATCCTCTTCCTCGAACACCACGACAAAGAAAGCATCAACGAGGACATAGATTTTGCGATAAGCCTGAAGCCGGACTTTACGCAGTTCATGCAGCTCGGCCCTCTGCCGCAGACTAGGCTCTACCTCGAATACAAGGAACAGGGACTGTTGCTGGATGATGTTCCGTACGAGGAATGGCACGGCCAGCACATGCTGTGGTTCAAACACCCGCACTTCACGCGGGAGGAAAGCGCGGTGGCTACCAAAGAGGCGTTCGCGCGCGAGTTCCGCGAGCTTGGCCCCTCTATTCTCAGGGTCGGCGAGGCTATGATTCAGGGGCTGGATTCCCCTCATTACAAGAGCGGAGACCCGTTTATGGCGGCGAGATACGAAACCGCCGTTCGCAGATGCAAGGCGTACCGCCACGCGCTGACCGCCCTTAAATGGCTCGCTCCTGAAAAACAGATGAAAGAGAAAGCCGGGCGTATTGAGGCGATGTTCGCCGAAAAGTTCGGGACGCGAACCCCGGCGCATTTCATAGCTAACTCCGCGGTCTGGGCGATGGCCAACACGGCGCGCTTGAAATACGACAAAGAGTTCCATCCCCACAACCCGCGAGCGATCGTCACCCGGTTCAGGATGGAGCCGGCAGCGGTGGCAGCCGCCGCGTGTTCCGCCGCCCGCGCCACTGCCCTCCTTAAACTCCGCAAAGCTTGGGCTTTCATTGAAAACAGAGGCGAAGAAGCCGAGCTTTCGGTTTATCTTCGCGGCTCGGTAAAAGAGAAAACCATGCGAAGACTGATTAACGCGCTCAATGAAAAGAAGATAGCCGTCAAGGCCGTTCACATAAACCTTGCGCCTTTGGCGCGTCTGGACTCTGAGGCATTCGGCAGGATGCTTGAATCTCTTTCCCGCAAAGGCGCGGACATAAAGATAAACTGTTCGGAGGCGCACGCGCGCCAGATGGCGGCGCTCCGCAAACGTCTCAAAGGGCTTCAATTTGCAGTGAACGAAAGATAACCGCAAGAATCAACCATAGAGGGTCGCGCATAAAAAAGAAACCCGCCGTAGCGGGTTTCTTTTTTTCATGATTTCAGGACTTGCGAGATATTACTTCAGAAGTTGCAATACGCTCTGTGGCTGAGCGTTTGCCTGAGCGAGTATCGCCGTGCCGCTCTGTTGTAGAATCTGCAGGCGGGTAAACTCGCTGATCTCGACTGCCATGTCCGCGTCGTAGATTCGGCTCTTGGCGGCGGAGATGTTGATGTCGGCGGCCTTCAGGTCGTCGATGATGTGTCCGAGGCGGCGTTCCTGTATGCCGAGGTTTGCCCGCACGTCGGATATCTGGTTGATGGCGCTGTTGATGTAGTCGATAGCCGACTGGGCGTTTGCGACCACTCCCACCGAAGCCGTGTTAATCCCGAGACCGGTGGAATCTAGGTCGTTGATCTGCACGGTCAACTGGAAAGTGGCTCCGTTGTCCGGGCCGATCTGAAGCACCTGTCCGGCGGAAAACGTGCCGTCGAACAGAACTTTCGTGTTGAATGTGACGGCGTCCGACTTGCGGTCGATCTCGTCCATGAGGCTGCTGAACTCATTGTTGAGCCTCGTCAGGTCGGCCGTGGTGAGCGTGGCCTCGTTGGCCGCGCGCACCGCGAGGTCGCGCATCCTCAGCAGGATGTCGTGCGTTTCGCTCAGAGAGCCGTCGGCTGTGCGGATCAGGTTGATCCCGTCCTCGGCGTTCTGCACAGCGGTGCGGATGCCGCCGATCTGCGCCTCCATCCCCTTGGCGATGGCAAGACCGCTCGGGTCGTCCGAGGCGTGATTGATTCTTAGCCCCGACGACAGCCTTTCAAGCGACGTCTGCAACCCGAGGTTCGTCAGCCTCAGATTGTTCAGTCCTATCAGACCGGAAATGTTTGTGTTTACTACCGACATAATTACACCTCCATGTTGTAGAGTCGATCATCCGTGATCGACTTTTATATGTTTTTTTATCGGCATTAAAAAAAATAACTTTATACGCGGCGAAAAAAACTGTCGCCCCAACCTATATGCATTTGACGCCGATTAGAATGAAATCTATAAAAAAGCGTCTCCCGCGAAGGAGACGCTTGGAGAACCTTAATAAACAAGCTTTGTCTTTTAATTACTTAAGAAGCTGTAGAACGCTCTGTGGCTGAGCGTTGGCCTGAGCTAGTATCGCCGTGCCGCTCTGCTGAAGTATCTGCAGGCGGGTAAACTCGCTGATCTCGACTGCCATGTCCGCGTCGTAGATGCGACTCTTGGCGGCGGAGATGTTGATGTCTGCGGCTTTCAGGTCGTCGATGATGTGTCCGAGGCGGCGTTCCTGTATGCCAAGATTCGCTCGCACGTCGGACACTTGGTTGATCGCGCTGTTTATGTAGTCAATAGCCGACTGGGCGTTTGCGACCACTCCCACCGAAGCCGTGTTAATTCCGAGTCCGGCGGCATCAAGCGCTGGGATGGTAACCGTCAACTGGAAAGTTGTTCCGTTGTCCGGGCCGACCTGAAGGACCTGCCCGGCGGCAAATAACGTTCCGTCGAACAGAACCTTGGTATTGAACGTGACGGCGGTTGACTTGCGGTCAATCTCGTCCATGAGGCTGTTGAACTCGTTGTTGAGCCTCGTAAGGTCGGCGGATGTGAGCGTGGCTTCGTTGGCCGCGCGCACCGCGAGGTCGCGCATTCTGAACAAAACATCCTGAGTTTCGCTCAGCGAGCCGTCTGCCGTGCGGATCAGGTTGATCCCGTCCTCGGCGTTCTGTACGGCGGTGCGGATGCCGCCGATCTGCGCTTCCATCCCCTTTGCTATGGCAAGTCCGCTTGGGTCGTCCGACGCGTGATTAATCCTCAGCCCGGACGATAGCCTCTCCAAAGATGTCTGCAATCCAAGGTTGGTCAGCCTCAGATTGTTCAGCCCTATCAGTCCTGAAATATTCGTGTTTACGACTGACATCCTTCCACCTCCATGTTTTCCGCCGATAATCCATTATCGACATTTTGAACATTTTATATATCGACAAAATCGCCATAGCCTTTAGCGAAGCGACAAAATAAACAATCAATCAAAAAAGAGATGAGCGCCCGGCCTGCAGCGCGCTTAAAAAGAAAAAGCGCCCCCTGCGAAGGAGACGCTTGAAGTTATTGCCGATTAAATACTTATAACTTATTTCAGAAGCTGGAGCACGCTCTGCGGCTGAGCGTTAGCTTGAGCGAGTATCGCCGTGCCGCTCTGCTGCAGTATCTGCAGGCGGGTGAACTCGCTGATCTCGACTGCCATGTCCGCGTCATAGATGCGGCTCTTGGCGGCGGAGATGTTGATGTCGGCGGCCTTCAGGTCGTCGATGATGTGTCCGAGGCGGCGTTCCTGTATGCCGAGGTTCGCGCGCACGTCGGATATCTGGTTGATGGCGCTGTTGACAGAGTCGATCGCGGCTTGGGCGTTTGCCACCTGCGACAACGAAGCAGCGTTAATGCCAAGGCCAGTGGAATCAAGGTCGTCGATCTGCACGGTCAACTGGAAAGTAGCGCCGTTGTCCGGGCCGATCTGAAGCACCTCTCCGCCTGTGAAAGTTCCGTCGAACAGAACTTTTGTGTTGAACGTGACGGCGTCCGACTTGCGGTCGATCTCCGCGATCAGGCTTACAAACTCATTGTGGAGCCTGTTGAGATCCGCCGGAGTGAGCGTGGCTTCGTTAGCCGCGCGCACCGCGAGGTCGCGCATCCTCAGCAGGATGTCGTGCGTCTCGCTAAGAGAGCCGTCAGCGGTGCGGATCAGGTTGATCCCGTCTTCGGCGTTCTGCACGGCGGTGCGAATGCCGCCTATCTGCGCCTCCATCCCCTTTGCGATGGCAAGACCGCTGGGGTCGTCCGAGGCGTGATTGATTCTCAGCCCCGACGACAGCCTTTCAAGCGACGTCTGCAACCCGAGGTTAGTCAACCTCAGATTGTTCAGTCCTATCAGGCCGGAAATGTTGGTGTTCACGACAGACATTGTGGTTTCCTCCTTGTAAGAAACGCATCGGGTCGTCCGTGACCCGTGTTATATCATCGGCTGTCCGGGTGTTTTTCTTTAGTGGCGATTAAAAAATGTTTTATGTTTGTCATTTTTGGCGTTTTCTGCTTTGTTCGCTCCCGACAACCCGGCGACGGTTGGCTTTTAAATAATGTTTAATTAAGATATTCGTATAGGCGCGACAGAATCGGCTCTTTTGGTTCGATCTATACAGTCTCTGCCTCGACGCAATCCGCGCTCACGTTGGGGGAAAGGTTCGGAAGAAATGAGGAAGTTCACAGTCGCGGCGATACAAATGACATCAGGCGGAGATGCTGCAAGAAACGCGGCGCGCGCCCTCGAACTGGCGGCTGAGGCGGCGGACAGGGGCGCTTCGCTTATCGCGCTGCCTGAGAACTGGCTGTTGATAAGAGACGACGGCGAACCGCCCGCAGATCCTTCATTGTTTGAAGACGGCCCGGCGGACGACTTGCGAGCTTTCTGCCGCGCCCGGCGCGTCACTATGGTCGCGGGAACCGTCCCGGAAGCAGCCCCGGACGGCAGGCTTCACAACTGCTGCCCGGTCATCGGCCCGGACGGGGAATTCATAGCAAAATACAGGAAGATTCATCTATTCGACGTCGAGGTAGGCGACGGGGCGGCGTACAGAGAATCAAAACACATAAATCCGGGCGTTGAAGCAGTTGTGGCGCAGACTCCCTGCGGCCCCATCGGGCTTTCAGTCTGTTATGATTTGAGGTTTCCGGAGTTATATCGGCTGCTGGCCCGGAGGGGGGCGCGAGTGTTGTTCGTTCCGGCGGCCTTCACCCTGCTCACCGGCAAAGACCACTGGGAAACTCTCCTGCGCGCCCGCGCCATCGAAAACTACGCATACGTGGTCGCCCCCGGACAGTTCGGAAAAAATACGCCCAAGCGGAACACCTACGGCAGGAGCCTAGTGGCGGATCCGTGGGGCGTGGTCATAGCCCGCGCCGCCGACCGCGAATGCGTCATCGCGGCGGAGATAGATTATGATTTTCAGGACTCCATCCGCTCCCGGATGCCGGCGCTCGGACACATCAATCCGTGGCTGTTCCGACAGTTCGAGTAACCCCGCCCGAAAACTGCCGGGGATCCGCTCGCACAACTGATGCATCCGCCCTGAACAATCGCTCCCGAACCCAAATAAAGGATTCGAGATAAATCCGGATTCGTCGATAAGAAATAAGGCTTCGAATAATTCGCCGTCAGCGCCGCGTTGCTCTCAACATTGACCGAAAAAGATGCGAAATATTACGAAAAAGACGAAAACCTCTTCTGTAGGTTTTTCGGGTTTGATTTTCTTTGATGCCGCTTAACAACACTGTTCAGTGTCGAGATCTAAAATGGGACAAAAAACCGGGATAAAAACGGCGGCTTATCCGCCGGGCGGAGAGGAGAAGACACATGGCGATAGGAGTGGCGTTGAGGAAGTTGAGGGAAAATCAAGGTCTGTCCATAAGGGAGGTGGTGGCAGCGTCCGGCGGGGTTCTGGACAAAACCACCCTTTCTCGCATCGAGCGGGACGAGCGGGGCCTGTCTCTGAAAGCGGCCTACCTTTTTTCCCAGATATACAACATCGGCATGGAAGAACTTTGCGAGATGGCGGTGAACAGGAAAGCCAAGCCGTCCCGCCCGCCGTTCGACGCCTCTGCCACCGAACGAAAACTGGTCGAAACATACAGGGAACTGAACAGGAAAAGGCAACGGACGCTGGATGAAGTCGCCAAAGGGCTTCGGATGCTCGGCGACGCGAAATCGGGAGATGAAAGCAGGCGCAGGTTGCTCGAAGAAATTGACCGCGCGAGGGGCCGGGAAACTCCCTGACTACCTTCTCTCTTTATCGCCCGAACATTTCCGATATCGGAGGATATCTCTCATGACCGAAAAACTTCTGTCCAGCATCATCAGGCACCTGAATCAGTTGGAAGACGAAAATAAACTGAAGCCGGAGCAGATAAAAGCGATCGCGGCGTTCGTTGCCGAAGTCACCGCGCCGGGTATGGAGCGCAAAGTGGAAAAACTCAGCGCGGGAGATTTCTACCGGCTTCAGGAAAAAACCATAAAAATACTTCACGACATCACCGCCGCAGAGAACGGAGCAAACGGCTACTGCGTGTGACGGCGGCGGTTTTTTTCGAGTCCGGTCGCGCTCCGAAGCGTTTTCGGGGTATAATATATGCGGTGATTGCCGTGAAAAAAATAATGATTGTGGACGACAAGCCGCAGATACGGGACCTGCTCAAGCTTGAGCTTGAGGACGACGGACATCAGGTAATCGTGTGCGAGGGCGGGCGCGAAGCCCTAGACACCCTCGAAGAGATGTCTTACGGCGTAAACATCGTCCTGCTCGACATCAAAATGCCGGAAATCGACGGTCTTGCTGTCCTCAGCGCCATCAAGCAGAAAAAGAAAGACCTCCCCGTCATCCTCCTCACCGCCTATCACACCTTCAAACAGGACTTCCAGTCTTGGGCCGCGGAAGAATACGTGGTTAAAAAATCGGACTTCACCGAACTGAAACAGAAAATGTCGAAATACATCTGACCCCTTTTTTTGAGAAGTCACACCAAACGCTATAAAACATTATAAGAATTCCGATGACCCTGAATCTGTTGTTAATGGCTGTACGTAACACCGCGGGAATTTCAGGCAAAAGTGGCGCTGTCGGCGCCGATATTTTCATCGTTACCAAGGTCTCCTTGGTAACGGAAAGTTCAGGAAACTCTGCTTCCGTATTTTATCGCTCATGCGCGAATCGTTATAACGACTGGACTCGGAAATCCTGAGAAAACGAACTGGAAAGAAGAGTGTTGAAAGCGGAGCTTTCAGTTATCGCGTTACCAAGGGGGCCTTGGTAACGATGAAAAAAAACCGCTTTGGCAAGCCATAACTTGATGGGTTCCGCTCTGGGACTGGGAACCGACTGTATGATTCGCAGAAGAGCCTCCGGACCGGCCGCGTCGGTCAGGTATTTTTCCCGCCAGCGGCTTCCATTTTCAGTTGGTGACAATTTGTCACCGACTGATTTCCCTCTTTCTTGAGGCGTTCTTTCAACTTGTTCCAGTACTTCCGAGCCGTCTGATAATCCGGCTGCTGAATCAGCGCGGCGATGATATCCACAACAGAAAACAACCATGTTTCTGTCTTTTCATCATAAATCCTGCGGATTTTATAGTTTTCAAAAACCGCAAGAGCTTTTTCTTCATTCAGGTTAATCTCCATCGGTCGAATTTGCGACTTGATAAAGTAAATATCGTCTTTGGCCAACCCGTATTTCTTGTATAGACCGTCATCAGTCCAAGTGCGATCCCAAAGCTGTTGAGGCGGCCATGTGAATGTCGAACGGGTGGCGTTTTGGGTTACCACGCCTTTAACCCGGATTTTTCACTAGAGAAATGCGCCCTTAATTTATCACGCCGCAACCGGAGCGTCAATCAATACTCTCCATCACAATACTCTAAACGATCTGATTGCTGCAATCTTGTCGAGAAACCTATAACAAATCCAACAATGCCTGAGTTGAAGATTTGTCACAGTAAGCGCGCGGGATTGCGGCGCTAATCAGAAATTGTTCATGCTCCGGTTTTGTTGCGAATGGCGTCAATGAGCCGCATGTTCAGGGTTCCCTGCCCGGCGTCTGTGACTGTTTGCCGGCCTTCGGCGACTGCTCGGCAGAACTCTTTCAACTGGCAGTGGTAGGATGTGACGGTGGGGACTGTTATTCTCTCGATATTCAGGCCGCGCTGAACGATGAAAAAATAGACGTCTTTCACCGCGTCGCCTTTCTGCCATCCGGGGCAGAACGGCCTGTTGATGAAGATCGACCCTCTGTCGCCTCGTATGAACGCGGACACGGGCTGCGTCAGGTCGATGCTGCAAACGATGTTCGCTGCGATCCCGTTTTTGAACCTGAGCGAGGCCGCCGTCGTGCCGTCAACGCCCGTTTCGGTCTTTGTCGATTTCGCCCAGACGACGTCGGCTTCGTCGCATCCGGAAATCCAACGCGAAAAACTCACAAGGTAACAGCCGGTGTCCATCAGCGCGCCGCCGCCAAGCTCAGGCGAAAGCTGGGGCTTCTTTCTGTCCCGCACCCGGTTATTGAACGCGGCGTCTATCTCGACGACATTGCCGATGCGCCCCGAACGGATGATTTCCTCCAACTTGTCCGCAAGCGGATGATAGCGATAGTGGAACGCCTCTGCGAATGTTCGCCCCGTCTCCCTGACGGCGTCCTCAATTTCTCTCGACTCCTTCTCGTTCGAAGCCAGAGGTTTTTCGCAGAGAACGTGTTTGCCGGCGCGCAACGCTTTCACCGACCATTCCTTGTGCATGGAGTTCGGCATGGAGATGTAGGCGCAGTCGATATCAGGGTCGGCGACAAGCTCCTCGTAGCTTCCGAACGCCTTACGGATGCCGTTGCGCGCGGCGTACTCTTTCGCCTTCTGTATGCCGCGCGAGGCGACGGCTGCGATTTCCATTTCGTCGATTCTGCCGGCCATAGGCAGCATCGTGAAGTTGTTCGCGTGCGCCGTAGATAATATTCCGAATCTCAGCTTTTGCATCGTGCGCGCTCCCGCCGTGTCCGGCAGGCATATTATACCAAATATTTTCATAAGGATTCGGGTTGAAGCGGGTTCCGGCTGCTGGAATAACGGCAAAAAAGCATGCGTGAATAATTATATTCTGTTCCGACCGGGGAATGGCGGAAGCGATGTGAAACGCCGCGCTTAAATGCCAGTCGGCGGCGGAATCAGGAGACCGAAAGCGGCCATGAGGATACGTTTCGGACGATTAGCTGCGGCTCGGTTAATTGCTGAACTTGAGCGGGAGTCCAGCCGGGGGCGGTCTCACAGAGTTCAAGCCCATCGTCTACGACCTTTATCACCGCGATGTCGGTGACGATGAGGGAGACGCAGTTTTTCGCGGTGAGCGGATAGGAGCACTCGCGAACGATGCGAGGGAGGCCGTCGTTGGTGACGTGTTTCATCATGACGATGACCTTGCGGGCGCCCGCCGCCAAGTCCATCGCGCCGCCGTAGCTTCCGAGCTTCCTGCCGGGAAGTTTCCAATTGGCGAGGTCGCCCTTTTCTGAAACCTGAAAAGCGCCGAGAACTGTGGCGTCCAGATGTCCGCCCCGGATCATGTCGAACGCGGTGGCGCTGTCCATGAAGGAGGCTCCGGCGGAGACGGTGACGTGTTCGTCTCCGGCGTTGCCGAGGTCTTTGTCTTCCATGCCCGGCTCGGCTCGGGGGCCGACGCCGAGGATGCCGTTTTCCGCCTGAAACATCACTTGTTTGCCGGTTCCGATGTGGTTCGACACCAGCATGGGCATGCCTATGCCCAAGTTCACGAAGCAGTCGCCGCTCAGCTCTAGCGCCACGCGCCGCGCCATTATTTCGTCAGACATCATTTCGCCCATGATTATCACGCAACCTTTCCTGTGGGGACGATGCGGCGGACGAATACGCAAGGGGTCATCACTTCGTCCGGGTCGATGCCGCCGACATCCACAAGGTTCTCGACTTCGGCGATGGTGGTTCTGGAAGCCATAGCCATAATCGGGTTGAAGTTTCGCGCGCTCATGCGGTAGACGAGGTTGCCGAGGGTGTCCGCGCGATGGGCCTTTATGAGGGAAAAGTCGGCCTTTAGCGCGTGTTCGAGTATCATTTCGCGCCCCCCGATAACGCGGACTTCCTTTCCGGCGGCGGCTTCGGTTCCGACTCCGACCGGGGTGTAGAAAGCGCCTATCCCGGCCCCGCCAGCGCGTATCCTTTCAGCAAGCGTGCCCTGCGGCACAAGTTCCACCTCGACCAGTCCGTCCATAGCCGCCCGCTCTAGCAGGCTCACTTTTTTCGGCGAGCCGAACACCGCGAAACAGGTGATAACTTTCCTGACCATGCCCGCTTCGATGAGGATGTCGACGTCGATGGGGTTCTTCCACCCGCCGCTCGCGTCGTTTCTTACTATGGCGAGGTTTTTCGGCCCCTTTTCACGAAGGGCCAGCAGGAGTTGGGAAGGAGTGCCTCTTCCCGTAAAGCCGCCGACCATGACGGTGGCCCCGTCTTCGATGTCGGCCACAGCTTCCGCGCAACTTTCAAAGACCTTGCTCATGAGAAAACCCCCGTTGCCCTTGTTCTCTTCGCGCCGTAAAAAATACTGTTTCCCCTGCGCGACGAACCGGACAGATGCGCATGCCAAACCGCGACGGATTATACTTGAGTCGGCGTAAAAATCAAGAATATTTTGGCCTTTAATCAGCAGGCCGCGGGAGAGACCGTTTGAGATTGAATAGAAACGCATTGCTTCACTTCAAGGGATTAAAAGACTCTTTGTTGATTTTTTTAATATGCGGGATGTTCTGAAAGCTCTCATTGAAAAGTTTTTGTTTCAACAATCTCTGTCGCCATAAACATATCGCCTTGCGCCTTGCGCGCAGTTTTAATGTTGAGATATACTGAGTCGAAGACGCAAATTAAATGACATAAGGCTAAAACAGCGGAGGCGCGCAATGCGTGAAAAGAAGAAAATAAAGTGGCCGAGAATAGTTTTGATATCCGTCGCGACGACCGCGGCCTCCCTTGTGACCCTGTTCTATCTGATATGCTATGCGGCCCCGCTGATATACGCGCCGTTCCATCCTCTGAAGGTCGTCCAGAACAGGCATGACATAGAGCTGGACGGAAAGAAGTACGGCCTTTACTGGGGAGAGTTGCACGGGCACAGCGGACTTTCGCCTGACGCGTTCGTCAGCGCTCCGGAGCAGTATTACAGGTACGGCAAGGAAGTGGCAAAGCTGGACTTCGCTGCGCTGACCGACCATGACGCGCCGTGGGGGCTGGCGTCTGTGCCGAGCCGCTGGAAACAGTCTGTCGACGCCACCCGCAGGTGGCACGAGGACGGCGTCTACGTCGCGTTCATCGCATACGAATGGACGAGCGGCAGCGGGCTGGACTGCATGTTCCACACGCTCAAGCGGCGCGACCGCTGGGAGTATCAGAAAGACCCTATTCATTTCGGTCACCGCAATGTGTACTATCCCGGAGACGAGGCCCCGGCGGAAGTGTGCTCGGTGGATTCGCCGGACTGCGACACGCCGGAAAAACTCTGGAAGCACCTTGAAGAATACGGGGCGATTTCCATCCCCCACCATCCTCTCGGCGGCCCGGTTTATCCTTTCAACTGGGATCGTTTCAATCCTGAATACGAGCCGGTTGTGGAAATATATTCGTGGCATGGAAACAGCGAGTGCGAAGGCTGCCCGTATGAGATATACAACGCGTATAAAAACGGGAAGCATTCAGCGCGGACGCCGCTGGATGCGGGACATCATTTCGGGTTTATCGCATCATCCGACAGCCATGACGGGTATGCGGGCAACCTGACGCGCCCGCCAAGGCTGATCAAGTTCCTGCAGATGTTTTATAAGGGCAAAGCGACGCCGGGACCGGGCATCGCGGCGGTGTACGCGGAGGAGTTGAGCCGGGAGGGAATCTTCGAGGCGCTGAGGGCGAAAAGAACATACGCCGTGACAGGCGCAAGGATTGTGATGGACGTGAGGGCGAACGAGACGACATTCATGGGCGGGCGGCTGGACTCCCGGGGAGCGCCGGTCAGCGTCTCGATTTACGCTCGCGGCGTCGCCCCGCTGGAAAAAATAGAAGTGATAAAAAACGGCGGGACCGCCGCCGTGTTCGAAGGCGACGGCGGCCCGGAGTTCAAACTGACGCACATCGACGCGCGCCGGGAGCGCGACGAGGACTACATATACATCAGAGCCACACAAACGGACGGACAGATGGCGTGGTCGAGTCCGATATGGATTAAGTAAATAACGGCGGGTCGCGGGCGGGACGGCGGGAAAGGCGGGCGAGGCAGGGCATGCCGATAATTTACGCGTTGGCCGCAGCGTACGCGCTCGGCGCTCTCGCGGGCCGGTTCGTTTCGGCGCCGATGTGGCTGACATGCGCCGCGGCGCTCGCCGCCGGAGCGGCCGCAGCCGCTTTCCGCTCCCGCCAATCTCTTTTCCTCTCCCTTGTCTGCGCGTCCGCGCTATTCGCTTCTTGGTTCTCCTATCAGGCTGACGAAGCGGTTTATCACAACGCGCCCCTCGCGCGATACCTCGAAAACCGGGACAACGAAAAACGGCTTGAAATCGCGCGCGGCACGATATTGAGGTTCGAGCGGCGGGAGGACGGGAGCGCGGCGGCGACAATGAAGGTCGACGGAGTGCGGCTCAGCAAAGACGCATGGCTGAGAGTCGATGGAGTTGCGGTAGCGCGATTCAGAGCGGAGGCGGCTCCCGCGCGAGACCCGGCGTTCGGCGAACTGTGGGAGTTGGAAGGATGGATGAAACCCGCGTCTCAGATGAGCCGCGCGAGCGCCGACTACCATAGAGCGCGGGACGCGTCCGCAATGATGACAGTGGCGGAACAGGGGAGTTCAAGGCCTCTCGGAAAAGGAAACGCCGGCCTTGTGTTGTCGTCTGCCGCCTCTCTGCGCGACAAGTTCCGCCGCGCCATCGACTCGAACGTCTCCGAACCTTACAACCTTATACTCGGCTATATGGCGCTGGGCAGAACCGGCCCGGTCGACCAAGTTATCTACGACAAGTTCCGCCGCGCCGGCGTCGTCCACGTCCTTGTCGTGTCGGGTATGCACGTCGGAGTCATGCTAGGCGCCCTGTTCATATTCGGCTTCCTGTGGAACCGCAGGCCCGTTCCAAGCTTCCTGATAATGGGAGCCGCCCTGCTCGTTTATTATTTCGTCGCCGGAGGCGGGCCGTCGATAACGCGCGCCGTCGTCATGGGCTTCGTCATGCTCTTCTCCCTTATGTTCGGGGCCGGGCGAGACTCCGGGGTATCCCTCTGCCTTGCCGCGCTTTTCGTTATGGTCGTCAACCCGTCCGCCCCATTTCAAATCGGAACGCAGTTAACGTTTCTGGCAAGCGCGGGCGTCATCTTCATCTATCCGGCGATGGCGGCGTTCGTCCGGGGCGGCGGACTGCCTCGAAAAATCGCCCGCTTCGCTCTCGCCTCTATAGCGGCGCAGATGCCGCTGTTCCCCGTCCTCGCGTATCACTTCAACCAGTTCTGCGCGGCGGGGCTGGTCTCGAACGCGCTGGTCGTGCCGCTGGCCGGCGTTCTGCTTCCGGCGGACTTCCTGCTGTGCGCGGCAGGGTTGCTGCCCGGCAACATTGCGGCTGTCCCGGCGGTTCCCGCCGAGGCTCTCGCCAGACTCATGACCGGCATAGTCGAACTCTTCGCCGCGATCCCTTTCGGCGTTGTAGACTCCGCTTCGCCCCCGATTCCGTGGATGGCGCTGTACGGCGCGGGAGTAGTCCTGTTGACATGGACGCTTAGGCGGATGGCGGACGGGTCGGACTTTCAGATATACGCGGGTTGGGCGGGCATTGCGGCGGTCGGGCTGACTCTCGCGGCGTGGGGCGCGCATAAACCGCCCGTCAACGGCGTCCGCGCCGTCTTCTTCGATGTCGGTCAAGGCGACGCCTCGCTAATCGAGATGCCCGCGAGGGAAGACGGACGCGGCGTCTTCAGACTGCTAGCGGACGGAGGGGGCGGGTGGGAAAACCCCGGCGACTCCACAGAACCCGGAGAACGTCTCATAGGCAGGCATCTGCGGCGCGCGGGCGTCCGCAGGCTCGACGCCATCCTCCTCACCCATCCCGACGCAGACCACATGAACGGCCTTCAGTGGGTCGTCAACAATATCCGCGCTGACAGGTTCATCGACGGAGCGACACCGGCGGACATCGCATGCGAGGAGACGGGAGACCCCGGAGCGTGCCGGATGGCCGCCGCAGGGCCGCTCTACCACGCCCTCAGCCCCACACAAGAAGAGCGCTACCGCGCCCTGCTCCGCTCCATCAAAAAACGCGGCGTCGAATACGTCCATGTCTCCGGCGGAGCGACTTTCGAGTTGCCTTCAGGCGCTCGGCTGAAAATCTTCGGCCCCAACCGCTCTCTGCCCTACATGCGCAATATCTCCCGCAACAACCTTCCTCTCACCGCGCGGGCCTCGTTCCGCAACGCGTCGGTCCTTATCGCCGGGGACATCGAACGCGAAGGTGAAGAAAGGCTGGTTAGACGGTATGGAGCCGCCCTGAAATCCGATCTCCTCAAAGCGCCGCATCACGGCAGCGCTTCCTCATCCTCCGAGCAATTTCTACGCTGGGTCGCCCCGCGCGCCGTCGTGGTCAGCTCCGGCGGCCCTCGCGTCTATGGCCACCCCCATAAAGACACCCTCGAAAGATACCGCGCCGCCGCCGCCGATGTTTTCCGCACCGACCTGCTCGGAACAGTCACATGTCTCGTCCCGGCCTCAGGCGCGGAACCCCGCTGCTCCGGCAGTGTCCGCTGAATAGCAACCCGTATTCGTCGATAGAGCCGCCGAATTCCGCCTGCAAATTAGGCAGAAATAGCTTTAAAATTCGCCATTGATTATATACAATAATTTCAGACAGGCATTATTCTTCCCGCCGACGTTCTCCACGAACGGCGGCAGCCAAGACATCTTTGATAAAGCATACGAGGGACGGCGATTCACATGTTGTTCAACCGAAAAACAACCGGCGATAGAAAAGCAACTTATAAATCCTCTTCGGACGCGTTATTGCGCAAAACCGAAACGCCCGAATCAAAACTGGAGAGTCCGCCTGCGGCGAAAAAAGTCCTTCCATCCTCAAAAAAACGCTGGGCGGCGACTATGCTCGCGGTCGCGTGTCTTGCGGCGTTCTTATTCGTCAGGGTTGAGTTCGACTACGCCGGTCAAGTCGAGAAGATACACAGGGTTCTGCAAGGAAAATGGGTTTATTATGTGCCTGATCACGGAAAACTCACGGTGTCGGTGGCTAGGCCTTGCGGGATCGAGTCTATTAAATATCTGAAAGAGAACAATGGCTTTTTAATCGCCGGGTTTTTCTGGAATGACAAAGTCAATTTTAGTAATCCATATAAAAACACGCATGTTTTTGTCGCAGACAGACCGATCAAACCCGGCTCATTGGTTTATGGGAACGACAGCCGCGTATTGTTCGACACGGCGCGCAATCATGCCGACCCGGTGATCGTGACACATGTTTTCTCCAAACATGGAAAAACATTGTATGTTATCAATGATAAAAGGTACGACAAAATCAGAGTGAAAAAAATATTGCTTTAAATCGGATACGCAGTTCAAATCGCATTCTCTGTTTTTATCCGCGCAAACATCGACCCGCTATTTTATTCCACTCCGCCTGTGGCGGCGACGAGTTTCTTCGCGTTGACAGCTCCGACTTTGCGGTAAACTTCGAGCGGCGATTTCAGGATGCCGTTCACGGTTAGCAAGTCGCGTTCGATGGAGACGCCGAACAAGCGCTCGTTTTCCCGCAGATATGGAAGTATCAAGGCCCAGTCCGCCTCCGTGAATCTAAAGAACACTCCGCCGTTGAGTTGTTCGGAAGAAGTGACGGAATGAGGGTCGCGCAGATAGATGGCCCCGCCCGACGCGAGGGAGAACAGGTTGCCGCCGGGATACGGGCGCGGGAGCGCGCGAAGGTTTCCTTCGTCGTCAAACGCAAGGCCGTTGACGATGGCGAATCCGCCGCCGTTGAGCGGGTCTCCGGCCATGAAGCTTTCGGCAAGGTAATCCAGACATGTTCCGTTTATCACCACGCGTGGTTTTCCGACCGCGTTGATGAGCGGTCGTCCCGCCGCGTTGCCCATGATGTAAGCTTCGGAGCCTTTCGCGCCGTACATGAAGGTTTGCCCGACGCTGCCGTACACGACCAGTTTTCCGCTTTTTGCTATCTGGCAAAGCTGGTCTTGCGCGTCGCCGTGGACGCGTATTTCGAGTCCGTCCATACCGGAGCCGAGATAGTCGCCGACATTGCCGTAGCAGTCTATGCGAACCCCAGTGGTGTCCGGCCCCAACCCGACTCCGTGGAACCTTTGTCCGGTGGAGTTGAAGACAATGAATTTACGCCAGCCAAGCCTGAAGGCGTCGATAATAATTTTTGAGTCTCTGTCGTCAAGTTCGGGCTGGAATCCCGCGGCGTTGATAACGAGGGTGTCTTCGCCCGACGCCGGGCCTCTGAGCGAGTCGCGCGTCTCGAACTCGATAAGCCTATGTTTTGACGCGCCTGAGCCTGTTATCTGAGGAACCGCTTTAAAAACTGAATCCAAAGCGGCTTGAACCACCTGAAGGACAGAGCTTCTCATTTTCGAGCCGGTCGGATACCTCATGTCATTGAGCGTCGTGAGGATTTCAATCGCCGCGGAGCGCGCCGTGTCGGAAATGCGCGAATGTTCGGCGACGAGTTGAGCGAAACTTCTGACCGCGTCGTAGTTGCAGCGCGGCATCCTCTCCATCATCGCCGAGGAGAGAGTTTCCGAATCGCCGGCGAGAAGTTTTTCTCGAATGAATTCCGTGGTCATCCCGTCGCCATTTTCGGAGCCGATGGGCAGGTTGATGTCCAGCCGCTTTTTGCCTGCGGGCGTCGCGACTTCCTTGCCGAATTTGTCCCTGCAAACGAGGGTCATGCCTTGAGACGAAGAAGCGTCGCCGGTGAGCGTGAAACTGAAAGAGCCGCCGTCATCGCTGCTGCCGCCGCGCGCGTTCCAGTATTTGTCCGCCACCGGGCACACCCTTGAATCTTCGGAGGCGAGGCTGCGGAGCGTCGCGTCGATAGCTTGTTTCTCGGAGCATACCAGTCCGATCTTCACTTCGCCGTCGTGTATGGCGAACACCTGCGGGCGGAGCATAGCGGTGTCCGTGATTCCGAGGAGCTGGAATCCGTTTCCTTCAAGGAGATTGCGGGCGATGATGAAGAACCACGGGCCGTCCGGAGAGCCATGTATCTGGGCCGCCTGTATCCGGCGGTAGATTTTTTGTTTTGCAGACGGGAGCAGATCAAAGTCAGACTCCGTAGTTGGGGCCAGCGACTCGATGATGTATTCGAGCGGATAGCGGTAAACCCTGTTGAGCAAGTCGAACTCCAGAACGGACACTTCGGTGTCCGTCAGGAACAGCGGTCGTATGTTGCGCTGTTTCAGGTATTCGGAAACGGAAAAGTAATTGGCGAAGTCGCCGTTGTGAACGAGGGCTTCGTGCATGCCGATGAAGGGGTGAGCGCCCGCCGGATGCCACACGCGCCCTCTGGTGGGATATCTCTGGTGGGCAATCCACACGTGCGCCTTAAAATCGTTAAGCTTATAATACTCGACCGCTTCTTCGGCGTATCCGACTATCTTGAGGATCATCATATTCTTGCCGTGCGACAGCACGAACGCCTGTTTCTCTCCGAGGGCGGCGTAGTATTCGGTGTTAATCCGATATGAGTTCTGATATACGAACTCGTCCTCAATCCTGTCGCGTTCAAGCGATTCGAGGTTGTTGGCGACGGCGAAGGCGTTCAACACGGATGGCTTCACCCTCACGAAATATCTGCGCACCTGAGGCGGTTGGACCAGAAGCGAAGGCATGTCCCGCCAGTCGGCAATCGAATCTATAGTCCCCTCGGATGCGATGTCGAAATTCGGGCGGATGTATTTGTTTTCGAGAGATTCCACGCACGACGGGTCGATCGCGGCAATCAACAGGAGATAGTGAGTGTCGAGAACATCGCGGGAGACGCCGAGTTGATCGGGAGAGAGTCCGACTGCGGCGATCCCCCCGCCTTTGCCGTTGCCTCTGTTGTGCATCTGCACCGAGGGAGCGTGTATGTGGCGCCCGGCGACAGGTATCGAACAAGCGAATCCGGTTACGCCGCATCCGCCCTCCTCCTCCACCTTGTCCGTCTCACGGCGGGGAGCAGCGTCAGAAATCGCGCGCCTGCTCTCAAGTATCCTTGCTGCCATGTTTTCATTGTCGTTTCTCATAGCGGTTTCCTTTCTATATGCCGCCCGGTTCATTCGGGCTTTGAGTAGTCTAGGTGCATCAGCAGGTCGGTGCGCCCCCTCAATTCGGCGACTGATCTCAGACCGAGCCGCGATATGATGCCGACCAACTGTTCTCGGTACGAGTTGTACAGGTTGATGAGACGCTGCGTGGCGTAATCAATATCTATGAGGTGCTTAAGCTCGCGATCCGTGCTGGCGATGCCTCTTGCGCATCCGCGTCCGCTCTCGCAGTTGCCGCACCTTATGCACTCGACGGCCACCATGTCGCTCGTGCCTATCACAACGCCGTCGGCTCCGAGAGCTATCGCCTTGGCGATGTCGGAAGCGTTGCGAAGCCCGCCGCTGGCGATGAGGGTTATCTCATCTCTTACGCCTTCGTCCGCGAGGAAGTTGTGGACGCGGGTGATGGCGTATTCGATGGGAAGCGCGATGTTTTTCTTTGCGATATCCGGCGCCGCCCCCGTGCCGCCGTAGCTTCCGTCCACATGCACGATATGCACTCCCGCGTAGTAGCAGCCGACCGCGACCATATCCACATCCGACGGCGCGGCAACTTTTGCGGAAATCAGCGCGCGCGGGTTCATCGCCTTTATCCAGTCCACGTGTTTCTTGTGGTCTTCAATCGAGTAAACGCTGTGGAACGGGAACGGGGAAAATAGAGCCGTGCCCTGAACGGCCTCTCTCATGCGGGCGACATCGGCGGTGTTTTTGTCGCCGAGCAAATGGCCGCCGAGGCCGGGCTTGGCTCCCTGCGCATATTTAAATTCGGCTATCTTCACCCGCTGGATGGTCTCCTCGCGCACTCCGAACAGTCCTGTGGCTATCTGAGTGATTATGTGGTCGTCGTAAGGGCGGAGCAGTTCGGGATATCCGCCCTCGCCAGTGCAGGTGAATGTGTTCCACGCGGTAGCCGCGCGCGCGCGCGACACCATCATGTTGTCGCTTATCGAGCCGAAGCTCATGCCGCCGCCGTACCACGGAACGTCAATTTTGATTTTATGAGCCGCCGGGTCGTCCGAGCGCCGGTTGAGTTCCAGAGAGGTGTCCACCTCGGATGGGTCAACGCCGGACGGAACCGCCGGGAACCTGAATCTCAGTTTGTCGAACCCGCCGCCGGACGCGCCAAGTTCGGATTCGAGCGTTTCGTTCGTTACATGGCCGTTTTCGGCCTGATCCCATGTGCTGAGAATCAGATCGGCGGTCCACCTGTAATCTCCGAGAGTTGAATACACGGGGTTTCTGCGCAGCGCGAGAGCGCCCGCCGGACATTTGTCTATGCAGAAATATTCCTCGCTTCGGCAATTCTCACCCCGGCATCTGTAGTCTCTCGGCCTGACCATTTTTCCGCTGTCGCCGAAACGCTCGTGCACGCCATGCGGGCAGAGAGACGCGCATTTTCCGCAACCGATGCAGTTCTCGCTCCTGAATATCTTGTAAGCGCCGATCTGGTTTCTGAAACGGCTCGGAGCCGTTTTGATCTCGCGCGTCGCTGGCGCGGCGGCGATTTCGTTTTCAATTGTCATGCTCATAGCGGCGACCTTCCTTTTTTATTGTTCAAGCGGCGCGCGGGCCCCCCCAGACGCCGCCCGCCGGACTCTTTCACGCTCCGGCGAATATTTTCTGAAACGTGTCCCGCTCCAAATCTTCGCGGAACATCGCTCTTCCGAATTCCCCTCTTAGGCGGCGCGCTTCACGGATCCCCATCGCGCCCAGAACTTCAAGCAACTGGTTGCGCCATGCCGCCGCCAGATTCATCACTCTCCACGCGCCGTCTTCTGGCGGAACCTCGCTCATGTTCACCGGACATTCGACTCCGCGCGAACATGCTCCGCACATCCGGCACTCCATCGCCACAAGGAATGGAATTCCGAGAGACGCGCAGTCCGCCCCGCAGATGATTATCTTCGCAAGATGCTCGGCCATAGCTATGCCGCCGTCGGCGATCAACGTCGCCCTGTCCCTGACGCATCTGTCCACGAGCAAGCTGTGAATCCGGCGGAACGCGTCCTTGATGAATTCCACGCGCCCGTCCGAATACACTATGTCTCCGTTGATATCGGCGCTGAGTTGAATCGCTTCGGCTCCCGCCTCCACCAACTCGACCACCCGCGCTTCCGCGCCGTCTCCGAGAACCAGCCTTATTCTCACGACGGCTCCGGGATTTGTCGCTTTCACGCGGGCAACTGCGTCCAGCGCGTCCGGCGAGTCCTCTAGGCAGACCATCCTGACGGACTTAATGAGCGCGGCATGTTTATCTATCGCGCTGCTTTTCACCCGGGGGGCCAGCCAGCCTGCGAACTCTGCGGCGAACTCTTCGGCGTCTTCCGCGTCGAGTGCGAACAAGGTGTCCATGCCTCGCGCCGCGCGCGCCATCGCCTCAAGCACGTTCCTTGAGATTTGTCCGAGCGGCGGGACTTCGAGAATGAACGGCACGGGCAGTTCAATAACCGGAGATTCTTCTCCAAGCAACTCTCCGCGGGGACCGAATTCGAGGTTGGACGGCAACCCGCCGATATCGACCGAGGTCGATATGTACTCTCGACCGTGAATGCCGTCGCGGGTCGGGCGGACAATCTCGCTCATGTCCGTCCACATGGAATCGAAGCCGGGGCCTGAGAACGGGCCGCCGTAACCGGCTCCCGAAACAGGCAGTTTGGCCGTGGCCGCCATCTTCCAGATGCCCGCGATTATCGCCGGCTTCCAGTATTCGTTGCCCAGCCACGTGTACTCCGGGTTCTGCGTCCTCGTGAGAGCGCCGCGCGTGCAGTTCTGCACGCACATAAGGCAGTTCATACACTCATTCATGAACTCCGTCGGTCGGTCAAGAGAATGCGCGAAATCAAATTCCTTTTTGTGAATGTCGTATATGCATTTCTTCTTTACGCAGTTCCTGCACCCTCTCGCGCACGTCTCGTACAGGTCGATGATGCCGAATCTGCCGACAGTGGTTGTTCTGGGCGGGACTTCCTTCGTTTCTATGTGATACTTTCCGGGCATAGCGGTTGCCTCCTTTGTTCCGTCCGCTCAGACCGCCGCCTTCAGGGGCGAAGCCCCTAAGGCCGCAAAACCGGCTGACGCTTCTTCTATGATTTCCGCCAGACGGGGCGCGGTGGGCGGCTCAGGCCTGAACATCATCAGCCTTTCCGGCTCCATCCCCGCGTCGCTTATCAGCTTCTTGGCGTATTCGATTCTCTTTTCCATCCGCGCGCTTCCGTGTATCAACTGGCACATCTTGGCTGGGCACGCCACAACAACCACCCCGTCCGCTCCGTTCTCAAACTCTTTCAGGATATAGATAGGCTCGAGCCGCCCGCTGCACGGAATCTCCACCTTGTGAACTCCGGGGACTTCGGCCTTCGCCATTTTCGCCGCGCCGCCGACCCCGTACAGACTGTTGTGACAACAAAACGCCGTGATTTTCATTTATACGCGCCCGCCGTTTCCAGTGTGTTTATGGGAAAGGCGCGGGCGGCGGCAGGCCGCCCGCGCTCCCGGTTTCACCCTATCGCCACGCTCCCGGTCTCACCGGTCCTAATCCTCACGCACTCCTCAAGATTGAAGATAAATATCTTCCCGTCGCCTATCTCGCCCGTCCTCGCGCCCTTCTTGATGGCGTCCACTGTGGCGTCCAGATAGTCGTCGTTCACAGCTATCTCAAGCTTGATTTTCTTCAGCAGATCCCCGGCTTCCCGTCTTCCTCTGTACACCCTAGTGATTCCCATCTGCCTTCCGTGCCCCATCGTCTGTGACACGGTAAGCAGGTTCACCTGCTTTTCTCCCAGAAGTTTCTGCACCGCTTCAAGCCTGTCCGGCTGTATGATGGCAATAATGTATTTCATGCTCGATGTCCTCCTCCCTCAGTCGAGAACGGTGTAGCCGCTCTCATGGTGTTGTGTCAGGTCAAGCCCTATCCGCTCCTCTTCAGCCGAAACGCGAAGCCCTATGACCGCGTTCACGACTTTGCAGATAATGAAAGTGCCTATCAGGGCGTAAACGATCGTTACCGCCACGCTGACGGCCTGAATGCCGAACTGAGCGGCGTTGCCGAAGAACAACCCGTCCGCTCCGTTGGGATTGACCGCTGTGGAGGCGAACAGCCCTGTGGCGAGCGCCCCCCAGATGCCTCCCAGACCGTGCACGCCGAACGCGTCCAGCGAATCATCGTATCCGAATCTGGGTTTCAGGAACGCGACGCCGATGAAGCCTATGACGCTCGAACCCGCCCCGATGAGAATCGCCGACACCGGGCCGACGAACCCTGCCGCCGGAGTGATGGCCACCAAACCGGCAACAACTCCCGTCGCCACGCCTATAGAGGTCGGTTTCTTATCTCTTATCCATTCAATGACGGCCCACGCCAAACCGCCGGCGGCCGCCGCCGTGTTCGTGGCCACGAACGCCCCGGCAGCCAACCCGTTTGCCCCAAGCGCGCTCCCGGCGTTGAACCCGAACCATCCGAACCACAGAATCCCAGCTCCGAGCACCACGAAAGGTATGTGGTGCGGAGAGGATGTCCGCTCCGGATACCCGGAGCGCTTTCCAAGCACGACTGCGGTCACGACAGCCGCTATGCCGGCGTTGATGTGCACAACCGTGCCGCCGGCAAAATCAAGCGCGCCCATCCCGAGAAGAAAACCGCCGGAACCCCATACCCAGTGGCATACCGGCGCATAGATAAATGTCACCCAAAGAATAGAAAACACTACGAAGCCCGCGAAGCGCATCCGCTCCGCGAACGCGCCCACTATAAGCGCGGGCGTGATTATTGCGAACATACCCTGAAACGTCATGAAAGCGAAATGCGGAACCGTTGTGCCGTAAGAGTCCGAGGGAGCCAATCCCACGCCCTTCAGCCCGGCCCAGTCCAGACTGCCGATGAAACCGCCCACGCTGGGGCCGAACGCCAGCGAATACCCGTACAACACCCAAATGACGCTGATCAAACACATCATGAACATGCACTGCATCAGCACCGACAGGATGTTTTTTCTTCTGACAAGACCGCCGTAGAAGAAACCAAGTCCCACAGTCATGAAGAGCACCATCGCTGCGGAAGTCAACACGAACGCCGTGTCCCCCGCGCTTATCGACTGCTCTTCCTGAGCAAGAGCCGCCGCGGGCCATACAGCCGCAAGCAGCGCCGCCGCCATTGTCATAATTTTCTTTTTTGCCGTAATCATGGGTCTCTACCTTTCGTTTAGAGTCCCGCCCGGATAGGTTCGCAATAGTCACAACCGCCGCGCCGGGCGCGCCCCCGGCGCGTTGTATTTCGGATGACGAAAGATGGACGAAGCATCGGGATGATAAAAAGAGGGCCGAGACGCCCGCGGGTTGTCTTCCGCCAACCCCCGGCCCTTCTGAAGGTCCCGATGGAGTCGGGCCGGCGACGATGGTCTCGCCGCCGGCCCCGAACCCATCAGGCGGTCACCGCTATGACCGTCCATCCATTAAACTTGTTCAGCAAATTCCCCGAACGTCACAGAATCGGCAGCAGGTTGCGCAACTCGTAGTCCGTAACCTGTATCCGGTATTCGTCCCACTGTTTCTTCTTCAAAGCGATGAACCGCGAGTACACATGGTCGCCGAGCGCCTTGCGCATCAGCTCGCTGTTCTCCAGATTCGCCACAGCCGCGCCGAGGTTGTCAGGCAACGACTCAATGCCAAGCGCCTTTCTCTCGTCGTCGCTCAGGTGATAAAGGTTCTGCTCCATCTGCGGCGAAAATTCATAGTTCTTCTCTATGCCCTCCAACCCCGCGTTCAACATCGCGGCGAACGCCAAGTACGGGTTGCAAGCCGGGTCCGGACACCGCAGTTCGCACCGCGTCGCCTTCTCCATTCCGGGGTGGTACATCGGAACTCTGATGAGGGCCGAGCGATTGCGGCGGGACCACGCGATGTAAACGGGCGCTTCATACCCGGGAACAAGTCTCTTGTACGAGTTAACCCACTGCGCCAGAACAGGAATCATCTCCTTGGCATGCTTCAACTGCCCGGATACGAACCTCTTGGCGGTGTCGCTCAGGCCGCCTTCAGCTTTGGCGTCGAAGAACGCATTCTTCTCTCCTTTAAACAAAGACTGGTGGACGTGCATTCCGCTGCCGTTCTCGCCGAATATCGGCTTGGGCATGAAAGTGGCGTACACGCCGTGCATCCTCGCTATCTCCTTGACCGTCACGCGATAGGTGATCACGTTGTCGGCCATCTTCAGAGCGTCGTCATACCGCATGTCGATCTCGTGCTGGCTGGGAGCGACCTCGTGGTGGCTGTACTCGATGGTGACGCCCAGTTCGGTGAGCGCGTTTACCGTGTCTCTCCTCAGGTCGCTGGCCACGTCCAGATCCGTCAGGTCGAAATATCCGCCTTTGTCCAAAGGCAGCGGGCAATCCGAACTCTTTAATAGAAGAATTCAAGCTCAGGA
>Ga0209311_1000441_pt1 | contig 38502 bp, 36 predicted proteins | sample AD_UKC045_MetaG_FD_184417 | JGI IMG/M metagenome (GOLD analysis project Ga0209311, IMG submission 184417) | Active sludge microbial communities of municipal wastewater-treating anaerobic digesters from USA - AD_UKC045_MetaG (SPAdes) (version 2) | ecosystem: Engineered > Bioreactor > Anaerobic >... | reverse complement strand
TGTATGTTGCAGATATGGATCAGGTAGTACGTATTGATCTGCAAGGTAATAAAACGGTAATTGCAAAACCATCAGATTTCCAGAGCAAACCAGTTTTTCTGAATGACATTGAAATCGATGGCTTAGGCAACGTGTATGTATCCGATAGCGGGGAAGATAATGGTAAACATGCTGCCATTTACAAGATTACGTCTCAAGGGCAAGTGGTGCAACTCATCAGCGATAAATCCGGCATAAAACGCCCAAATGGTTTATTAATGGATGGCCCCAATGCATTATTGGTTGCAGACTTTGGTACAGGAAAACTGTTCCGCATAGACTATTCTGAACAAGACGGCAAAGTTAAGTCTAATTTGACGCTGCTGAATCAAGGCTTTGGTGCTGCTGATGGTTTGATACGTGATCCTAGCGGTGTACTCTACATCAGCGATTGGGCTGGCGGCAAAGTTTGGCAATTAAGCGAACCCAAGGCGACTCCGCAATTGATTAGCGAAGGAAATCAGTCGTCAGCAGACATTAACTTATCAGCCGATGGTAGAACGATACTGATGCCCGATATGAAGGCCGGGACATTGGTTCCAATTTCAATTCGTTAATTGATAAAACAATATAAAAGGCCGGAATTCCGGCCTTTTATATTTTGAGATGTTACATGAATGATGCATGCGACTTGTGCTGCAATTTGCCCACAAGCTAAAGCTTTTGTCTAGACTGTGCAGCATACAATAATAAAGTCATAATCTGACGCCTTGAGATGTATTTTATATTGGGAAATTAGATGAACAAATGGTTAATATTAGGTGCAGCAATTGTTGCAGAAACCATTGCTACTGCGGCATTGAAGTCAAGTGAAGGCTTTACGAAACTAATTCCTTCTGCGGTTGTGATAATAGGATATGGAATAGCATTTTACTTTCTTTCAATAACCTTACGCTCGATTCCAGTCGGTATTGCTTATGCAATTTGGTCAGGCGTAGGAATTGTTCTGATTACTATTATTGGCTGGGGATTTTTTGGTCAGAAACTAGATATTCCCGCACTTATTGGCATTGGTCTAATTATCGCTGGGGTCGTAACGATGAATGTTTTTTCCAGTTCAGGACACTGAAACTGTAAAAATCAAGGTTAACTGCAGCGTTCACTTGAGGCCGTTGTAGTGTATTTCAAATTTAAACTGGCCGTCAGCTATGCGGATTTATGAGACGTTGCTTATGAATTTTTAGAATCAAAAAAGGACGCTTAAGCGCCCTTCCTTTCAAGCCAACTTAAACCTAGTTCACTTTATCTTTAAGCGTCTTACCTGCTTTAAATACCGGTGCGTTTTTAGCAGCAATCTGGATTTCTTTACCTGTTGATGGATTGCGGCCAGTGCGTGCAGGTTTTTTGTTGACTTGGAAAGTACCAAAGCCAACTAAGGCAACGTTGTCGCCAGCTTTTAATCTGTCACCCACAGTGGTAATAAACGCTTCCAGTACACGGCCAGCATCGGCTTGAGTGACGCCTGATAGGCTGGCTAAGTTGGCGATAAGTTCTGATTTGTTCATAAGGTTCCTTTAAAAATACATCAGTTAATAAAACGTGCAAACACAATAATCGACGCGTGGTCACGCGTCAATATCTTCTATCATTAGCGCGCTGGAACCCGTACCTGTTAGCAATTGCATCATCGAGCGCATGATGACGTCGCAATGGTGGCTGGAGGCTCTTAAATGCATCCTCTACCCCAGCTTTGAATCTAGTAGTCTGAGTTGAGTAGCGGAAACTTAATGCAATTGGTTTACGAACAAGGTTAGCTGGCCACCCCCAGTTATCAAACATATGCTGCACATGCGGCCAGTCAAATAAAGGTGCATCCGTCCACATTTTGACGTTTGTTTGACCGCTACCGTCATCAAAGCTTTCAATATATTGGCAAAGTTGCTTAGCCAGCATACTGTAGGGCATCGAATTATCACCACCTTCCAACAATGGCAAGACAACAGCATGCACAAATTCAGAGCAAGCTTCAATGTGAAAGTTGGTGTTTTCAGCATAAAACTTTTGTCCATGATCACTAATGCAGCCAATGGAAATTAGCTCATTAGGCTCAGGATCAAATGCTTCTTGAAATTTAGTAAACTCACAGTCAAAGAATACGTTAATCATCAACGATGCCTTTAACAGCTTTAGCTAATGCTCTGGCATCCCATAAAGCATGGAGCCTGATTGCCAATGGCTGATATTCAAAATAGTTTTCAATCCGACACGCGACGACATAGCCGCCAACGTTCAATGGTTTCATATTTAGTTCAAGCGGACGGTTGTGCGGGTTATATACCGCATCTGGGTGAAGTACCCCATCAAAATCTAGAAATATCATCATATTGATTGTTCCTCACTTACGCTTCATCAGCTTTAACTTGAACCCGCACTTGCCGATGCATACGCTGCTCATCAAAGCAACCCGCCGAAATCATGCCGCCATACATATCACTAACCCCCTGAAAGCCCACCCCATGCGCACTAAACCCAAGAGCGGCTTCGTGTGTGGAATAATTTAGTCGATCATGATGGTGACCATGAAAGCTATATTTTGCTTTCATACTTTGCGCTAATAAATCAATCGCTTTAAAACCATGCGGATGGCAGCTGGGCGCTTCATGGGTCACTAACACATCAGCTTGCTGACCATATAGCTTTAACCAATCCTGATAAAAAATACTGGTTCTATGCTTGCGCATTTCCAAGTCAGCTTTTTGCTGATTGATCTTGTGATAAGCTACTTCGGCTTTTAAATGTTTCGCTAGCGCATCATAACTAGTATGCTTAGGCTGAGTCTCGACTGGATCAGGTCGCCAGATTTTCTCCCTAAAAATGCCTCCTAGACCTGCGACTTTAATACCATCAATTTCAACGACACGGCCATGAAGATTTCTTTCCGCAATTGCAGAGTCAAACAAGTTGTCATAATCTGATCTAGAGTCCGTATCATGGTTACCATGAATGAAGTACACCTCAGTCAACTTCATCACCTCTGCTAGCTCTTGTTCCAATGGTCGCTGCGCTTGCAAATCACCTAAAAAAATAATGGCACAAGGCTGCTCAGCCTCAACTACAGGCAGCACATGTTCAAAATTACCGTGGACATCGCCAAACATTAAAATCATTGATCAGTTCCTTATCGCGTTTCTTTTGTCATCAACCATGTGTTTTTCCATGACCATTCTTAACGTGCGATTCAGCTCTCGCGGCCCATTACATCGTCTGAGCATTTCAATTTCATTCGCATCTGGTACAGGTAGCATCCTCTTGTCAATGCCCAACTCTGCCGCAAAGTCTGCCGTGATATTATTCATCAGCGTCATAAAACATTCTGGGCCTGGTCGCTGTACTGTCACAATCGTAAAGCGCTCCAAAAGTGGCTGCGGCAACTTACCGATTTCATTGACCGTTGCAATCCAGGATACGGCGCTCAAATCGCACGGTAAACACAGACACTCATCCATGAACACTATTGCCGTGGACGGCTCCAGTAATTGCAGCAACACATCCCAAATACGGCCATTCCGTGAATCCGCACTGGCCTTCTCAAGTTCATCCACCAGTATCAAAGGATTCGCAACTTCTTCTGTTGCCATCGTCTGCAGCACTGCACCAGGGCGAGTAGAAGACCAGCCTCGCGGTGTGCCGCGCAGAAACATGGCATCACTAGATCCGGCCGCCATCAATGCACGAAAAGGTACGCTACATAACTCGCCCAGGCGTTTGGCCCAACGGGTCTTTCCTACCCCAGGCGGGCCAGCCAACAATAACGGCCGCAGCTTAAAGACTTGCATTTTGCTAAACTGCGCCACCACCAACTGCTGATAAACTTGTGCGTTCACTGCTGTAAACCAGGGAAACTCGCTATCCAAAGTTGCTTTTACCAAGTCAGGGTCTGGCAACCCGATTAGGGTCAACGGCTGTTCCAGCACCTTGTAAATCCCCACCTTAAAATCACCTTCATCGGAAATCTTTTTATTGAGCACACACAGGCTGCTACTGTTGGCAATAGGATTGCGCTGCATTTTGCTGAGCCGATTTTGGATGGCGTAAAAATCGGGATGGTTCGCAAAGCTTTTGTGTGCCAATAAGTCGTTAATTAAAGCTTGGCTTTCGTCTTCTTCAGTATCATGTCCAAGCAGAAGTAAGGCGGCCGTGGCGGCCACATTCACATGTATTGCACTACTCCTAGTTTCCATTACAACATTAGCAATCAGCTCTTTTGCCAACAAAATAGCTTTTGCAACGTCATCATGGCTACTTTGCCACAAATAGTACTGCGCCACTCGCAATTTAGATTCGATTGAACCGATAGACATGGCGTATACGTGCCACTCCAGGGCTTTATTCTTATTCATACCAGTTGGTAAATTGCCAGTTTCATAGCACTCAGCCAACGCCTCAGCACAGCCAACGTGCTGCTGCCGGGCTTTGAGATATAACGCAAGCAGTTCCATCGACTTTGGGTCAATCGCTGAGGTGTTTTGCTGATAGAACGCCTCTTCAGCAGGTTGCAACCAGTCCGGTAGCTCCGGGCATTCAACGTCATTTTTAGCGCGCATTTTTTGAATCCTTGTTTGTTTCTGGTTAAATTTCAACGACAAGATTGTCGTTAAAATTCAAATTTTCTTCTCCACCTTCGTAACGACAATAACCTCGTGGGTTACAGATTACTCGTGTACCTTTTGGGTTAATCGTTCCTGAGGACTTGGCGCGTGCTGACTCATCGTAAGCATAGGTACTCGGATGAAACGCCTGGTAGTCAAAACTGTCATGAGTATGTCCGTGACACCAAACGTCACTGTAGCCAAACAGCTCATCCAAATTGCTCGCAAAACAGGCGCTTAAATGGTTATTTATGTAACGTTTTGCTACCGACAAACTAGATGGCAAATGATGTGTCACCACCACTGTTTTTCCAGTAAATTGTTCAGCTTTTAGTTTTTTATTCAACCAGGCCACTGACTCATCATGCAGATCAATACTGTTCTCTGGGCTAAAGTTCTTTTCGCCATTAGTAATGACTCTAAAATCATTTAGGTAACTTCTACCTTCCAACATACATAGTTGCTTAAGCTCCTCACCAAATAACTTAAAATTCGTCCATAATGTGCAACCTAAAAATCTAACACCATCAATGATGACTTGGTCATTTTCTAAAAAATGCACACCCGTTTTTTGTGCTGTAATGCGAAGCATGGCGAGTACATTTTTACGATCTTTGCCATAAAATTCATGGTTGCCACTGACATATACAATCTCTGTGTTCGGCCAAGTTTCGCGGGCCCAGTAAATGCCTTTATCACCTTGCCAAATATCTCCAGCTAACACCACCACATCAACATCAGCAGAGGGTTTTTGCATGTCAGAGAACTCTAAATGCAGATCACTTAACACTAGTATTTTCATAGGTAAACTCCAATAAAAAAGGCCTCTGAAGTGGAGGCCTTTATGTCTGCTAAATTATTATAATTTAGGCGTACAAAAGGCCGTCCCTCTCAGTCGCGGCTGAGTTGGTTACTGCTGTCAAATTATTCGTGCGTTTAAAATTCATTAATAATGGTACTTTTTTCCCGTGACGAACCTCGATCAAATCAAGTTCATCAAGCCAGCCTTTAAATTGCCATTGAAAAAGGCAATCAATATACTCACAAGGCTTAATCGTCAATTCAGCCCTTTTGGTTCAAAATATTATGCATTATTCTAACTTGATTAAATTTGGTATACTTGAATACAACTTAATTTAATATAAAAGCTATTATATCTATTATACTCATAAAGTCAATAGCTCTGGTGCAAATAATTTATGAATACTGAAGATTTATTTAAAATCCTAGCCAGCCTGTCTGGTTTCAATAATGCAACGATTGCGGATTTAGCTGGCGTTAAGCGGCCCAATTTATATAGCTGGCTTGGTGGGAAGTCTCAGGCTATGTCACAAGACAACATAGAAAAGCTATTTAATGTGTTGGGGGTGATTAAAGGCAAGCTATCAAGTGAAATCGTATACAGATGGCAGGCAGACGCTGATCTGCAGAATATTAAAGCAGTCTTAACGCACTTTCTAGAGCAAAACGTTTTAGATAAGGCTGACATCAACTTTATTGAAATCGAAGGCTATGAGACCACACTCCAAGAAAAATATAACCTCATTCGCATTCCCGGTGCGTACGATTCCCTGACCATTTTGCTTGCCAATAATAGCCCGCAACAAATTAGCTTTCCTGTAAAAAGCAGTAAACTTGGTTTTGGTAAAGACAACAAAAGAATTTCGATTTCTATTGATCAATGGTCACGATGGTGGGGTGCCGATAACTTGTCTTCATCGGCTTTTTGGATAGAAGCTTCGCTCTATCTGTCATCCCAAACCAAAAACGTACAAGTAAATGATGAACTTGACATTGATCTTCTGACCACTTACCAGTCACAACTTGTACAAAACACTGCTGAGAACGCGGGATTGCGTGCCATTATTCGGGCATTGCTTAGAGAATTACGTAACCTAAAACCCAAGCATAAACTATTAGACAAAGCCAACCGGGATGTCATTTATCTTGAGTTTTACGAACATGAGCTGAGTAAGATTAGGAAAGAGTAATTTAGTTAACCACTCATAATCCAATTTCAGAAAACCCAATTAGAATAAGGCTTGCAGACATGTTGTTGTGAAAACTGGTCGGCACAGGACTACACTAATCGAGAATTAACTAACAAAATATATGTACCATGTGCAGTAACTTCCAACCTATAAAGCCTGAACAAAACCCTTGGGTCAATCAACACTTCGGTTGTGATTTACCCGATGCGCCATGGCAACTGGAAACTTACCCAACCTACCCAGCGCCATTCATCTATCTAGAGAATGGCAAACCCAAATGTGAGTTAGCGCAATTTGGCTTAGTCCCGCATTGGGCTGCCGATAAAAAGAAGTTTGGTCTGCGTACTTATAATGCACGAAGTGAAACCGTCGCTGAAAAACCAAGTTATCGCTCCGCATGGAAAGAGCGCCAATTTGGCTTAGCCATCATGGAAAGTTTCTATGAACCTAACTGGGAAACCGGTAAAGCCATTCGCTGGCGCATAAAGCGCACAGACAGTGCACCAGTAGCTGTTGCGTCAATATGGGAGCGGTTTATCGATAAAGAAACGGGCGAAATTATCTTCTCGTTTTCAATGCTGACCATTAATGCCGAAGGTCACCCTGTGATGCAGCATTTCCATAAACCTGAAGATGAAAAGCGCTCCATTGTAGTGCTCAACGAAGCTAATTACTTGCCGTGGTTACAGGCCAATCATGATGAAGCCAGAAGCTTGCTGCAATTAGCGCCGAACGGTTTTTTAATTTGTGATGCAGCTCCACGCAATAAAAAATGACTCCTCCATCAACTATTATTAGGTTAGGATAGTCATGATTGCGTTTTGCATATTAGACCATTACTCCCAAAAACCGTGTAGCCGGACATTCAGATTTTATTTCAGCGGTGTGCCAAAATTTCCACCTTAATATTTTTGGGTTTGCTAATTATTACGACTTCATCCTCATTACGATCTAGGACTAAACCAGCAATATCAAACTTAGATATTTGTGCAGTTAATAATAATGGAGTCATATTTTTTTGTGTGTATCTATGATGTTTAATAGCGAAATCGACAGCAACTTTTCTATTGAGCGTCCAACTAAAACCGGTTTTATTAAAACTATAGCAACCACGAAATACAGTAATATTTTTTGCTAATTTATGCCATGCCACCAATTCAATATGACTGCTTGTCATTAACCATGGCTGCATACCTTTGCGACCTTTGAACAACCTGCGCAGCTCCTTGTGATAGATCCCGAAATTATCTATTGTTGACCAATTTTCGCCAAGCAGTTTCAGAATAGTGCTTTTTGGAAAATCATTTTGCGCCTCAATAAGAATTGGCAACAGTGAATATGTGTTAGCAAATTTTATCTTTTCTTGTAATGAATTTAACATGTTAAATATACTCCATTTCAATAATGAAGTTAGTTTTACAAAGCTTCTTAATGACAGAACAAACACTATTTGGAATTTGTTCTGTTTGAAATTTGCATTTACACCGCAATTCAATGCTGGGCAAATTTTCTAGATTAAAAAAATAGAAAAATGGCTTACTTGCCTTTTTGTGGAGGTATGCGATGATGCAACACGGTAGCGCAGTTAGCTTTTTTAGGAGCGAACTTATGGTATCAACGTTTGTGGATTGATTAGAATAAAAATGTTTCAAGATGGCTCCATTTTCGCAATTCGCGAAACTAGAACCTTTGATTGCGACGCATCACCGCATTCCGTGTTCGTTGTGTACGCCATTAATTGGCGCACACAGGGATGGTATATACATTGGACTATTAGTTGACCGCTCAATGCCTAACACAAAAAATTGCCTTAGGACTTACACGTTTTGCTTGCACCCAAAAGTTGCAACCCGCCCAATCGTTTTATTCACAACGCTACTTATGTTTAAACATCAATTTTATTCGCATCGCTAGTGCCAAGCGCTTAACGCACCCCTTTTTTCTCAGCACATGATTAAATATATAGTAATAAAATTTGGAGTCAATGATGTTTTATTTAAACTAGTTTTGTTTATAGCGTATTTCCACTAATTCCCCAGAATGCGGAGTAAATAACGTTAGCTGACCTCAACTATTTCATCCCAGTTACTGGTATAACTGGGGCTCTTATTTCCTTGCTTCATTTTCCAAGGCCGAGCAAAACCTTCACTGGCAAGCTTAATCGCTTCTTTACCCATTTTCTTGTTAATGCTATCCATGGCCGTCATTAAGGCATTCGATTTTGGCGAAGCTGTCACTTGGCTAAATAAATCCGTTTGCACGCCTTCCATCGGTACTAGCTCACTGAGCATCACGCCTGCTTTCACATACTGATAATTGGGGCGATAGATTTGCTTTAAGCCCCACAAAGCTGCATTAACTAACATCCGCGTATCTTGCGTTGGACTGGGTAAAGCGATGGTCATGGCATTACTGTAAAACGGTACATCAGGCTTAAAGGGACTGGTGGTAATAAACACTTGTACTGATCCAGCAAAACTCATTTGTTTGCGACATCGTCCTGCGGCACTACTCATGTATAGCGTGACTGATTGAGCAAGACTTTCATAATCCGTGACTGGATAACCAAAGCTACGTGAGCTGAGGATTTGTTGTTTAGCTGGGGCGATGTCTTCCATCTCAATACATACCGTGCCATTGAGCTCTCTTATGGTTTTTTCCATCACCACACTAAATTGTTGGCGTAATCGTTCAGGGCTCGCACGTTTTAAGTCGAGTACAGTATTAAAACCCAAGGCTTGCAGCTTAGGGGCGAGTTTACGACCCACACCCCATATTTCACCGACTTCAATTTGACCTAGCAGTCCATCTAAGTCCTTCGGAGGCATGGTATTGAAGTTGCACACGCTATTAAATTCTTTGCGCTTTTTAGCACAATGGTTAGCGAGCTTAGAGAGTGTTTTAGTGGAGCCTATTCCAACGCATACAGGTAAACCGGTCCATTGCAAAATACGGTGGCGCATTTGTTGACCATAGTGAATAAGGTCTTTAGAGTTAAAGCTGGTTAAATCTAAAAAAGATTCATCGATAGAATACACTTCTTGTTGCGGACTAAAGTCACGCAGGATACTCATCACCCGATTACTCATATCGGCATATAGGGCGTAATTGGATGACATCGCAACAATACCATGTTGCTTAGCAAGGTCTTGAAACTTAAACCAAGGCGCTCCCATGCCAATACCGAGGGCTTTGACTTCGTTACTTCTGGCAACTGCACAACCATCATTATTACTCAGTACAACAACGGGTTTGTGTTTAAGCTTAGGGTTAAATACTCGCTCACAACTGACATAGAAGTTATTCACGTCGATGAGGGCGATTTGACGCATATTACAACTTACTTAAAGCGTCTAAATGAGCCAGTGACTACACCCCAAATTTCAAAGCTCATGCCTTCTTTAATATCAATAGGTGAATAAGCCCCTGTTGAGTTGGCAGGGAGTAAACGCGGTGAGCCATCTTTTTTCTTGGCGAGGGTTTTGATGGTGAATTCCCCATCGAGCACGGCTAATACAATGTCACCAATTGAAGCAATTTTAGAGCGATCCACTACCGCTTTATCGCCTGGCATAAGGCCCACATCAATCATCGATTGGCCTTGTATGGTGACAAAGAAAGTGGCATCTTTTTGGTCAATCAGAAATTCACTGGGGTCTAAACGTTTTTCGACATGCTCTTCGGCGGGAGAAGGAAAACCAGCGGAGACTTTGGATGAATACAATGGTAAATGCATGGACTGCGCTTTGATGGCAGGTAACGTAAAGTCGTTGGCCTCATCCAAGTTAAGCTTAAATAAGCCTTGTTGCTGTTTTTGTTGATAGACTTCCAACAAGTTCACCACCACAGGCTTTTGACTTTGTGGAATGCGCATCACGGTGGTGGGTTCTTTGAACTTGCCTGAACCGACTCTACGACCACGCCCAATGATAGAAACTGAGGCTTTATTTGTTGTTACATTATTCATGTATTTATTGTAACAACAAATAATGGGGAGTACTCGACTATTTGAAAAATAGTTAATTACTTTAGGTTAATTATATTAAGTGTAACAACATAAACTATTTAGGTTAATTATATGGTTAATTATATTAAGTGTAACAACATAAACTATTTAGGTTAATTATATTAAGTGTAACAACATAAACTATTTAGATGGCTTTAGCGCCCAAGTTAGTTGATTTAACAACTTCAAAATATCCAATTTATTTTGTAATAAGTTCAGCATTTGTAGCTTTTTCACGAATTCCGATAACAACTTTTCTTTTATCTGAAGGGTTAACTTGATAAACATTTTCAAAAGTACGTTTTTTTTCACTTACCCCTAGGCCGCCACATAGCTCAATGAATTTAGCAAAATCTCCTTTACGCGCAGACTCGTATAATGCTTCTAAGAATTTTGTTGTATCTGGTATTTTAGAAAGACTACGCAAGTTTCGGTAAGTAGTTAATTTTGGTATACCTAAAAACCCCCACCTCCTATAAGCAAAGCTAGAAGCTAAATGTTGTTCCTCAAGGGCATATTTTTCATCAGGAGTAATGGGATTCACTGTACCAATGGTATTGTAATTAATATGTTTAATTGCAAATCCTTTGCTAATATAGTTTGTAACATCAGAAAATTTATTGTTCTCATATTTCAGCTTTAATTCTATTTTTTTAAATATTATTTGCTTTATATGGGTTCCACCTAATCGCATAGTATCGTTGAATAATTTTTCAATCTTCGGTAAATCATCTTCTTTATGCCATAGAATGTAATTTAGGTGAGGTGTAGCGTCTTTATTTGTTTCTCGAGACCATATTCCAATTAGTGGTATGTTTGATCTTTCAAAATAAACACGTAATTTTTTCCATTCCTTTTGCCATAAGTCAAATAGTTCATCCGGTTGAACGCCATTCCAAGTGCAATTACCATTTGAAGGATTCGGATGATATTCTGGTGGGGCCGTTACAACAACCATAGTGCAAACCATATTCAACTTTAATGCTTCAGCTTGTATGCCACGGCAAACCGCTTTAAATTCGGCCATCTTCTGAACATGCTGACTTTTACTAGAAAGCTTTTCTCCATTCTTTCCAACAGCTACTTGCGTGCGATAAAACTTCACTTTACTGTTGTTTTTCATAATTTGCTGAGATAACTGGCGACCAGTAATGCGAGAAATACTAGAGGATCCACCAACTGCTCCACATGCAATAGCTAAAGCTGCTCTTTCTCGCTGTTGCCATCTACAAAATTTTCTCTTATCCTGCTTACTTAGAGTTCTGTAGTAGGAGTATTCTTTATCCAGCAAATCTAAATTGAAGTTTTCTGCTGCTTGAAGATGCCTGTTTTTAGTCATCCATCCTTTGTGAAATTTATCATGTTGCTTTGAAATTTCTTCGTCAGAAGCAGGCTTGCGCTTTTTAAAAGCTTTAATGCGAGCATTTGTAAAATCTTGCATGGATTTTCTCCAGGAGTAATTGTTAACTCGTGAAGCCTGATTTAGAACGTACTCAGAATATGTCTGATTCTTTATGGTATTTTGATTTTGATTCTCAGCATAAGTACTCATAACTAACCTTCATCTCATATTAAATTGATTGTGTGGCATATGAATATCAAACCAATATATAAATTCCTATGCTTTTCTATATTATCTGGAAATTATTAGTCGTCAATAAAGTTTTTTGTCGTGATTGGAATTCAAGTCAAGTCAAAGTGACTTTGTTGTATTTTCATATCAAGTCCAATTTTCTTCAACGAATGTAAGTTCAAATCAGATAATTGATCAACCATCAGTTACCCAAATTCCACCACTAATAAAGACTTGACAAAAGTGTTATGAGTTTTGACTAAGGTTTAGCAAGGCGTATGTAAACGACCGTTAACTTTACACCATAATCAATGCTCACACCGTTAGGAAAAACTCCCTACATTTGTAAATAAATTACGTATAATATTCTATGTAAATATAAGGTGGGTTTTATGCGCATAGGTTACGCTAGAGTTTCAACAGATGATCAAAGCACCTCGCTTCAATTGGATGCGTTGAAAAGTGCTGGGTGTGAACAACTATTCCAAGAAAAAGTTTCTGGCAAAAGTAAGGATAGGCCTGAGTTAGAAGTTTGCCTAAAAGTTCTTCGCGAAGGTGATACCTTAGTTGTTTGGCGGCTTGACCGTTTAGGTAGGTCTCTTGAGCACCTAGTACAAATCATCCATGAGCTTGAAGATAGAAAAATAGGCTTTTTATCCTTAACTGAATCCATTGATACCACCAACGCAGGTGGTAAACTTATCTTTCACATTTTTGCAGCGCTTGCCGAGTTTGAACGCAATTTAATTCGTGAACGCACGATTGCAGGCCTTAAAGCAGCACGTGCACGGGGAAGAATTGGTGGGCGTAAAGCTAAATTAACTAATGCTGATACAAGAAAGGCAGCTGCGATGCTGCTTGACCCACTGGTAACTAAAACAGAGGTTGCTAAACATTTTGGTATTTCCAGAGTAACATTAAACTCAGCGTTGGTAAGAGGTGGTTTTCCATTAAATCCCACCACAAATAATCAATCAAATTAATAAATTTATTTCATAGTTAAATTTAATTCAATGGTAAGAAAATGTGAATGACGTCAACAAGAATATATTAAATTCAAAACCAAAATTTGATACTAGAGTTTGTAGAGCAAAAGACCTATTAATTCGATTTAGCAAGCAATATGCTGGCTTATGGCAATTAATGGATTCCGATCGTGAAGCCTACATAGAAAAAAATGAAAGCCCCAGTTGGTCATTTACTTCTCAGGTAGTTTCAGCTGGATCGTTTAATTCGTTTGTAAATCCAAATCAATTAACATTACTGCAATTGCCGCAACATTTAGTTACGAATGCACTTATATCGCATTTTCTATATTCCTGGCGAGCCACCCAAGGTGTTTATAGAGTTGATACTGAGCTACTTAACGAGATAGTTTCAACGGAGTTATTAGGATCTATACCCTCTGAAGTATTAGTAAAAATGCCCGAATGGTGCATTTATGTTGAAACACCTAATTTAGAATTTACGCCTGCAAATTCAATTTTAGAAACCAATAAAGCACATGGTTTTTTTGCACTACTAGACCCCGACAGAGAGACTGGTGAGCCTTGGTTATCTGTTTTTATTGACGGCTTTGAAGCATACGAAATGGCAACAATTAAACTTTCTCCTAGGTTATCAATATCCGAGTGTGTATCTGCCACTATTGAAATAATTCGAAAACGTAATCCAAGTCACCCCATCAGCCCAACACAAGAAAGAAATATGTCTAGATTGATGGAGCCCTTTTTAAACATTCTATTGTTTATTTGTTCACAAGCGAGTGAAATTGGGGATGGTCATTCAAAACCAAAGTTGCCAGAGCCGGTTAAAACAAAACGTGGCATAAGGTATTTTCCACCAAATGAACCAAAGATATGGGATGTTGGAGTAAGAATTGGAGCCGCTCTTAAATTAGCAAGACATTCAACTTCTAATGATTCCAGCGATTCAAATAGAAGTGTTCGCCCTCATATTAGACGTGCTCACTGGCATGGTTATTGGCATGGTAGATTATCTGAAGAGCGTTACTTTAAATTAAAGTGGATACCCCCAGTTGCTGTCAAAGTTGAAAATGTCGACAATTTACCTGCAGTAATACGCGGTGTTCAATAAGCTATAATCAGAATTAATATGGATAACCCAATATTTGAGTTGTAGGCTTCATCCAAGGGCAGTTCACTCGCTAATCATAAAAGTTAACATAATAATAAAATGAAAGAAAAATAAGATTTGAACGCAGTAGAAATTGAACAAGCCATTAGTGATTTAGCCGAGCAGCCCTTTGACGCAGCTGAGTTTCCTTATGCGTTTTTAGAGGCATTTGGCAATAAAGAAACCGTCATCAAGCGATTAAAAAGCGGCAGTGAAAATAAATCAGACGTACCAAATGGCGTGTTGCAACGCAATAATATTCACCTTGCAATTTGTCATGCGGGTGAGACTAATTCTACCCTGCAACAACTCCGCGCTAGCCCAGCCACTGAAAAGTTTAAAGCCAAGTTTATATTAGCCACTGATGGCATTGATTTTGAGGCTGAAGATTTAAACACGGGTGAAACCGTTGCTTGCGCCTATGCAGATTTTCCCAACCATTTCGGTTTTTTTCTCGCCCTCGCTGGCATTTCCACCGTCAAGCAAATCCGCGAAAGCTCGTTTGATATTCGCGCTACCAGCCGTTTAAATCGGCTGTATGTTGAGTTACTCAAACACAACCCCGATTGGAGTACTTCTGAGCGTCGCCATGACATGAACCACTTTATGGCACGTTTAATCTTTTGCTTTTTTGCAGAAGACACCGACATCTTTAACGGCAACAACCTATTCACCGCCACCATCGAGCAGATGAGTGCCAAAGATTCCTCGGATATTGATTGGGTGATTAGCGAGATTTTTAGAGCCATGAATACCAGGCCGCAAGACCGTGCGGCTGGCAATTTCAGACCGTGGGCAGACACATTTCCGTATGTAAATGGCGGCTTGTTTAGTGGTAGCACCGAAACACCCAAATTCACCAAAATCGCCCGCAGCTATTTGTTACATGTGGGCAGTTTGGATTGGACTAAAATCAACCCCGATATTTTCGGTAGCATGATTCAAGCGGTGGCCGATGACGAAGAACGTGGCGCGCTTGGTATGCACTACACCAGCGTGCCCAATATCCTCAAAGTGCTTAACCCGCTGTTTTTAGATGACTTGAGAAATGAACTACAAGCCGCAGGCGATAACCCCAGAAAATTACTCAACCTGCGCAAACGCATGGCGCATATCCGCGTGTTTGACCCCGCCTGTGGCAGTGGTAATTTTTTGGTGATTGCCTACAAGCAAATGCGCGAGATAGAGGCTGAAATCAACAAGCGCCGTGGAGAGTTACATCTTAGGTCAGAAATCCCACTCACTAATTTTAGAGGCATAGAGCTTAGAGACTTTTCAGCAGAAATTGCCCGTCTCGCGCTAATAATTGCAGAGTATCAATGCGATGTCACTTATATTGGACAAAAAGAAGCATTGCAAGCATTTTTACCGCTTGACTCACAAAACTGGATTACATGTGGCAATGCGCTAAGGCTAGATTGGCTTACTATCTGCCCACCAACTGGGACTGGGGTAAAACTGTTAGGAGATGATTTATTTAGCACACCGCTAGACCAAGCGGAAATTGATTTCGAGAATGAGGGTGGTGAAACTTATATTTGCGGAAACCCACCCTATTTAGGTAGCACATGGCAAAGTATTGAACAAAAAGACGATCTTAAGTCTATTTTTGACAATCGCACTAAAAACTGGAAATCTCTGGACTATGTCGCAGGTTGGTTTATGAAAGCGGCAGACTATGGCAAACATACGTCTGCTGCGACTGCTTTTGTATCGACCAATTCTATCTGCCAAGGAGAGCAAGTTCCTGTTCTTTGGCCGCTTGTATTTAAAACAGGCCATGAAATAATCTTTGCACACACCAGTTTCAAATGGGCAAACCTTGCTAGCTATAATGCAGGTGTTACTGTGGCAATTATTGCTATAGAAAATAAACCTAAGCGGATTAGGAAAATTTTTTCACAGGATGATAAAGCTCAGATTATTCTTAAAGAAGTTTCAAATATCAATGCCTATCTGGTGTCTGGGCCAAATATTATCGTTGATAAAGTAAGCCGTACGCCTGATGATCGAGCCTTAATGGTATGGGGGAATAAACCTACAGATGATGGCAATTTCTTTTTAAGCGGAGAAGAATTCTACTCATTGACAAATAGACGGCAAGAATCAAAAAAATACTTAAGACCTTATTACGGTTCAGCTGAATTTATCAGAGGGATTCAAAGATACAGTATATGGGTTGAGGATTCAGAAGTAGAAGATGTGTTACGGATACCAGAGATAGCTCAACGAATTGAAAATATTCGCAATTTCCGAGCAAACAGTAAGGCGGCAGAAACACGGCCAGCAGCTAAATTCCCTCATAAATTTAGACAAATTCAAGGAGTGTCAGAGCGTTCGGCATTTATCATTCCAAGAGTAAGTTCGGAACGAAGAGAGTTTTTACCTATTGGATTGCTGCCAGAAAAATCAATTGTAGCAGACAGTGCATTTGCTATTTACGACGCCCCACTTTGGAATATGGCGCTTATTGCATCAAAACTACACCTTGTTTGGATTGCAACAGTATGTGGTAAGCTAAAAACAGACTTTCGTTACTCAAACACCCTAGGCTGGAACGCCTTTCCAATCCCTAAACTCACCGAAAAAAACAAACAAGACCTCACCCGTTGCGCTGAGGATATTCTGCTGGCAAGAGAAGCGCATTTCCCCGCCACCATTGCTGATTTGTACGACCCCGACAATATGCCCGAAAACCTCCGCCGCGCCCACGACCGCAACGACGAAGTGCTAGAACGCATCTACATCGGCCGCCGCTTTAAAAATGATACTGAGCGACTAGAAAAACTGTTTGAGCTTTATACGCAGATGACAGCTAAGAAATAGCTTGGCGTGTGCTTGATTTACACAAAGCCAGGGTAAACTTGTCTGAGTGCCTCTTTGACAAAGTTGCGAACTTTCGGGGACTGAAAAGCGCCACGAATAATGCGCTCAAGAAGTTCTTGACTGATTGGCTGATGGCCTGTTCCAAGAATTGCTACTGCCTTTTCTGCCTTTATGTCGGCAAAACTAAAAGCAATATAAGAAGGCTGCTTAATAAAAGGGTGATCACCAACATTTAGCAACACTGTGTTATCAGCTTGCTTGCCAGCTTTAATAGAAGTAACATTTACCAATATAACTTGTGGCTGATTTCCGTAATTTTTTATTATTACTGGATCATTAAGGATGATGTGAAGATGCAACCCGCCGAAGGTATCCATCAATAGCGTAGCGCCTGCGTGAATACTCGGCGGCATCTGCTAAGTTACTCGGCTAAAGCAAATGCTTGTTTGATCTTTGCTTGATCGTATAGGTCAGCAAGTGCGCTCTCAGTTTTTTGCTCAGTAAAACCTAAATGCTTAAATAGTGAACTGAGTGGAATGTCGAAGCTTGAACCACTTGGGTCTGTCCACTCAGGGCAGTTTTCTGGATTGTGAGTGTATTCAACAAGTTGGAATTGGTCCAAATGACCAAAATCCCGCCAAGTTTGTTGAATTAGATTTATTTGATCCGAAGAAAGCATTGGTAGCTTTTCAATGCGATCAATATCTTTCTTTAGGGAAACCATATGATCGGCTCGGTCGCTAACCCATTCATCCCAACCACCTTCAATCATTGAGCCACCATTATTTACACAATCATAAGTCATTGATAATACTGGACCTCTTGGCATGGCAACAAGCCTATCTCCAATCATGGGTTCAGCAAATTGCTCATATGATTTGCGTTCAGAAAGGTACATCAGTTTCATGAGTTTAAGAATGTTTAGTTCGCCACCAGATAGTCGCAAAAAAGCCGCAGCAACATTTGCAGATGTACGCTCATCAAAGAGATATGAAAGAGATGTGTCGGAAGGATTCATGTTAATATTTTATGAATAATGCTAAGGTAATGCCCAACAATAAATTGTTCATTTTTTTCCCTAAATTAACAGAACGAATACTACACTAGCTATTTTTTGTTAGCAAATATTTGGCGATTTAAACAAGCAATTCCATACATATTTGTTTAAACGTTGTTAATAAGGAACATAAATACATTAATTCATATCGGTATAGAGTATACAAACTTTAAAAAATTCAAAAATTATGACAAATAATATTCCATCAGTCTCAGTAAGCTACGCATCCAACGGCAGTTCCACTAAAGCCAATGAGCTTGGTATGCGTGTAATGCAAGAGCGTGCTTATGAAAAGCGCGGTGAGCAGTACTTACTAATTAAATCACCGCCTGCCTCTGGTAAGAGCCGTGCTTTGATGTTTATTGCTTTAGACAAGCTGAATAACCAAGGGATTAAAAAAGCAATTATCGTGGTACCTGAAAAATCCATCGGCGCAAGTTTTAATGATGAGCCTTTAAGGCAATACGGCTTTTATTGGGATTGGCAGGTTGTGCCTAAGTGGAACTTGTGCAACGCCCCAGGTGAAGATGGTGGCAAAGTCAATTCAGTCAAAGCATTTTTAGAAAGTGATGACCGTATTTTAGTGTGTACCCACGCCACGATTCGATTTGCAGTGGATAAGTTTGGTATTCAAGTATTTGATGATTGTTTATTAGCTGTGGATGAATTTCACCATGTGAGTTCAAACCCTGATAATAAGCTTGGCATACACCTCGGCAGTTTTATCGCCAGAGATAAAACACACATTGTGGCTATGACAGGCTCTTATTTCCGTGGAGATGCTGAGGCTGTATTGTCACCACAGGATGAGGCAAAGTTTGAGACAGTTACTTATACTTACTACGAGCAACTTAATGGCTATGAGTATCTTAAAACGCTGGATATTGGCTATTACTTTTATTCAGGTTCGTATATAGATGAAATCTCTGAGGTGTTGGATACAGGCCTTAAAACGATAATTCATATACCCAACGTGAACTCACGTGAAAGCACCCAGCGCGGCAAAACCACTGAGGTGAGTGAGATATTAGGGGCGATGGGTGAATGGAAAGGTAAAGACCCTACCACTGGCTTTGATATTGTAGTGACAGCCGATGGCCGCACTTTAAAAGTGGCTGATTTAGTAGATGACGGCCCAGACCGCCATTCAAAAGTGCTGACCGCATTGAAAGACCCAAATCAAAAGAATAACCGTGACCATGTTGATGTGATTATTGCGCTAGGTATGGCTAAAGAAGGCTTCGACTGGATTTGGTGCGAACATGCACTTACGATTGGCTATCGATCAAGCCTCACTGAAATTATCCAAATTATTGGCCGTGCCACACGTGATGCAAAAGGTAAAACACGCTCTAAATTTACTAATCTAATTGCTGAGCCAGATGCTTCAGAAGAAAAAGTCACTGATGCAGTGAATGACACCTTGAAGGCAATTGCAGCAAGCTTGCTGATGGAACAAGTGCTCACGCCGAAATTTAATTTCACTCCTAAAAACCCGCAAGCAGCGCCAATGGAAGGCTTTGACTATGGCGAAAATGGCTACAACCCAAATGGAAATAACGTTGGCTTTAATGAAGAGACTGGGCAATTTCATATTGAAGTGAAAGGGCTGATAGAGCCTAAAAGTAAAGATGCTAAGCGTATATGCCAAGAAGATCTAAATGAAGTGATTACTGCATTTGTGCAAGACAAAACAGCCATAGAGCGCGGTTTGTTTGATGATGAAATGGTGCCAGAAGAGCTCACGCAGGTAAAAATGGGCAAGATTGTTAGGGATAAATACCCAGACTTAGATGCTGAAGATCAGGAGGCCGTGCGCCAACATGCGATTGCTGCGCTGAATATGACACAGCAAGCTAAGAAGATGATGAATGAAGGCATAGGTGATGATGGCGAGCGTGCTGGCAGCACTGCGTTTATTCAAGGTGTAAGAAAATACGCGATGGATGTGCGTGATTTGGATATTGATTTGATTGATCATATCAACCCATTTAGTGAAGCTTATGCCATTTTAGCCAAGGCAATGAACGAAGAAAGCTTGAAGCAAGTGCAAGCAATTATTTCCGGCAAGAAAATAAGTATGACGATGGAAGAGGCGCGTGAACTTGCGAAACGGGCCATACAGTTTAAAAAGGAACATAATCGTTTGCCTTCACTTACGTCTGCTGACCCATGGGAAAAGAAAATGGCAGAAGGAGTTGCTTACCTTGCACGTATGAAAGCAGAGGCGGCAAATGGTTAAGGAACAGTTTACCGATGAGGACGACGAGCTTCTTGCCGAGCTTGGTGTAGAAGTTGAATCAAAACCCACTAGTATCCGCACACCGCGTGAAGAACGCATTATTGCTGGCTTTGAGGAAATCGAACGCTTTGTGGAAGCGCATGGCAGGTTGCCACAACATGGCGAAGATAAAGATATTTTTGAACGTATCTACGCGGTGCGTCTTGATAAAATACGTTCAACTTCAGAATGCAGAGAGCTGTTGGTAAATTTTGATAAAAGTGGGTTACTAAGCAATGCGCCTAGCTTTAGTGAAAAGCCGCTAGATGAATTGGATGATGACGCATTACTTGCCGAACTAGGTGTGTCTCATAAAGCTGAAAACGACATTACTACACTAAGACATGTTAAATCAGTTGTTGAAAAAAAAGCGGCTGAAGAAATTGGTAGCCGCACTTTTTGCGAAGATTTTGATAAATTCAAGCCTATGTTTGAGGCTGTTCAAAAGGATTTGAACGAAGGTAGAAGAAAAACAATGCCATTCAGCAAAGATGGCAGTATTGAAGTAGGTAATTTCTTTATCTTATCAGGCCAAAAAGCATATGTGGCATCAGTTGGTGAAGAGTTTATAGGTACAGATGGACGAAGAGAATATCGGTTAAGAGTAATATTTGACAATGGTGTAGAAAGTAACCAGCTCATGCGTTCTCTGCAAAAACGTTTGTGGGAAGATGAGTCAGGTAGGCGCATTAGTGAGGTAAGTTATGGTCCATTATTTGATGATGTTGTAAATGATGAAGATATTGAAAGTGGCACCATCTATGTGCTAAGAAGTAAGTCAGAGCACCCAGAGATTAAACCTCACGCAAATTTATTACATAAAATTGGGGTAACTGGTGGCAGTGTTACTACACGTATATGTAATGCTAAATTAGATCCTACGTTTTTAATGGCAGATGTTGAAGTGGTTGCTACATATGAGCTTTACAACATAAATCGCGTAAAACTTGAAAATCTACTTCATCGCTTCTTTGATTCTGCAAGACTAAATATTCAAATTAGTGATCGCTTTGGCAATCCGATTTATCCGCGAGAGTGGTTTTTGGTGCCGAGGTTTATCATTGATGAAGTTGTTGAAAAGGTTAAAGTTGGAAATTTACATAAATACAAATATGATCCATTTCTTGTTGGGTTGAATTTAATTTAAAGATGGCGGAAGTGTTTGATAGTCGTAATTTATTTGGGGTGTCCGTAATGTGTTGACGACATCATAACATTAGGACATTTTAAGATCGCATTAATTTTCTTAAATTTAATGATTATCCTTTAGAGTTAACTAGATAACTTGGATTAATTAGATACACAATGTAGTTGCAACTTTTATTGGATTTCCCGAATTAAAATCGGCCTTTACTATATTGGAAACAAAATTGATCTTGTGTGCCCGGCTCAATCTTGGCGCACTTTTGGCAATAGTAACTTAATTATGGGGTGGTATGGGACAAGCAAAATACAGAGGCTCACAGCAGCAGCGAATAGAACAAGCAATGCAGCGTTTGGCAAGTGAAGCCAAATCAGCCAAGGATTCTAGACTTATAATAAACCATTCTGATGATATTAAAATCAAATTGGCACAGAGAACAGTTGAAAAATTTGCTAGTGAATTAAAGTTGCCTATAGCATTGTTATTAGAACAACTTAGAAATGCTGGCATAAATAAGTCCAGTGGTGCAGATCAACTATTAGAAAATGATAAAACTGCTTTGCTAGAGTATTTACGTAAAGAACACGGTACGCTTGTACCTAAAAATCAAATTATGTTAACTCGCACTGACTCTGGAAGAACCATCAAACTAGAGGTACGAAAAAAACGTGTTATTGAGAGTACAGATAGTTATGTAGAGAATGAATCACATAAATCTCATCAAGATTCCTTAAAAATTAAAACACCTCACTTAGAAAATATGGAATCAGTATTAAAAGTGGGAAGCTTAGAAGTAAATGATCTTTGTACTCGGCAAGAAGATGACTTCTTTGATCGCAAGTCAGTTCGGATCAAGCCAGCACAAATTCAAGATGTTGCTGTTGCATTTGCTAATGCCGATGGCGGTATTATCGTAGTCGGTATCGAAGATGACGATGTTAAAAAGTATCCTAATCCTACAGATAGATGGATCGGAGCCGACCATATTGAGGAGTATAACCCAATCATCGCTAATTTAACTTCACTTAATCCCAGTATTGATTACGTCCACCAATTTCTATATTGGGAGGGCGGCTATTCCCAAACTTATATCTTGAAATTAACAATCAGAAAGAGTCAAAAGGTACACGAAACGGCTAAAGGCGATGTCTTACTAAGGAAGGGAGCTCAATCACTTCAATTAAAAGGGGCCAAAATACAAGAGCTTATGCGTGCCAAGGGTGTGATTTCGGAAGAGGATACGCCCTTGCCAACGATACGTGCGGAAAAAATACTAGAAGGTGAGCACCTTAAAAGCTTTCTCGTGAATTTACCGATCACTGACAAGGACACTATCAACTTCGCACTTCAAGAGAACCTCCTAACAGAAACAATGTACCCTACGGTCGCTTTGGTACTCCTCTTCTCTAGCCATCCTAGTGCTGATATGCCAAGGCAATGTGCAGTTAAGATAGTACGCTACGACACATCGGAAGAGGAAATTGAGCGCGACGCTTTAACCGATGATCGACACACTATAGAAGGACCATTACATCTGCAAATTGCCGATGCCTTCGTTAAATTAAAGGAGGTTATCGGAAGATGCACATGCTGGACGTTAGATGGGCAGCAAGTGCCTGTATACCCTGATGAAGCGCTGTATGAAGTTCTAGTAAATTCGGTACTTCATCGAGATTATGGTGTATCAGATAATGTTTTAATTAGCGTATACCGTAATCGAATTGAGTTTCGTAGCCCTGGTCGACTTCCTGGCTTTGTAACAGTTAAAAATATTCTGGATGCTCGATTTTCTAGAAATCCCAAGCTGGTTAGATTGCTTGCTAAGTACCCAGACGCAGCAAACAAAGATCTTGGTGAAGGTATTAATACTGTCTTTGAGCGTATGAGCAAGGCTGGATTCATTGACCCCATATTGCGAGACGATGGAGTGAACTTATATGTGACGTTAAAACGTGCGCCCAAAGATGACCCAATCAGTATTATTAATAAGTTTGTCGAAAAGCACGGATATATCACAAACCGCCAAGCTCTAGATATTTTAGCCCTTGAAACCTCTGAACAAGCTACGATTCTGTTTAGTAAAATGCGTGACCAAAAGATACTTATTCGCGAGGACGAAAAACAATCAGGGGTTCGCGTTCGATGGGTTAGAGCTAAAACTTAATAAAGTGTAAATTATGATTTTTTAATTCATACAATTGAAATATATTTTGATGCTAAAACACTTTTGAAATCGAACCATCGTCTTTAATATACTCACCATCAAGGTTGGTTTACTTATTGGATCTGATAGCCTAAATCTTCCCGTCCTTTTTTGCCTGTAAAAATAGCTCATAATCTGCCAGGCTAATTTGAACTGTCTCAATTCTCATTTTCTTAATACCAACTTCTTCCAATATTGAGTCCTCTAAAGATTGAAATATTTTACGAAGCTTTAATATCCTTGGATTATTAATATAATTCTTAGCTGCCACAGTGGCAGGAGAATGGTTTAGCGCATTTTCTATCGTAATAGATGAAACCCCTTCTTCGTCTAGCAAAGTGGCAAATGTTCTACGTAAATCATGAGGTGAAAATTTTAATTTTGTTTGCGATATGAGCTGTTGAATTGTTTTGTTTGGTGAAACTATATGCTTCATTTCTTTGGTTATAGGACTCCTTCTACTTGATTGAAAAACCCATATTGATTTACCAACTTTTGTACCATCTCGTTTAATGTAATTTCTCTCATCATTTTCTTTTTCACGACGAATTAGAATTTCCCTTACCAATCTTGTAAGCGGAATAACGTGCTCTCTCCTCCCTTTTGTTGTGTAATCTGGAAGGGTAATTATGTTGTTAATTAAATCAACATTTTCCCATCTCAATTTCAATAACTCTGATTTTCTTGTGCCAAAAAATACACTAAGTTGAAGCCAGTCAGCAATAGCAATGGAGTCTTTACTTTCTCTATACCTTAACTTATCAACTGCCTCCCACCATGTTCTTAAAGAACCCTCGGTTTCTCCCAATCTGCGATTCCTTGAATTACTTGTTTGCCACTTTGGTAATAATTTATTTAACTTCTTAAATGGGCTATCTATTTTTAAGTCCTTTTTAAGGGTTGTATAATTTAATGCCGCTCTAAAATATCGCATTGTGATACTTGCTTGAGTCATGCCGCCATTTGAAGCGCACTTAGAAGTGGCAGATTTAATTTGTCTGTTAATTTCATCTTGAAGATCGTCGCCTGTTATATCTGAGATAGCACGATTCCATAGTGCACTTTCCTTTAATTTTAAAGCAGCCCTCTCATAATCTTGTAGTGTTCTTTCCCTTGCTTTATTTTTGCCTTGTAGAGATTTTTTATATTCAACAAATATCTCCCACGCAACTTTCGAAGTTACTTTATTTTTAGAAATTTCTTTTTGAGTTTGGACCTGTTTTTTCTTCTTTTCTAATCCGGGATGTAAACCTTGGCGTATTAATGCAGCAGCCTCTTCAGCAAGTTGACGAGCGCCTTTAAATGTTTCACCCGTTGCAGGATCAAATTTAGTTTCTAGCGGATGACTTAATGCAGGGCCAAGTGTCAACCTAACAGGCTTGAGACCAAGTTTCATTTGAAAAATCCAACTTTTTACTCCCGTTGGATAAATTCTTAATCCAAGTCCAGGAGTCTTTGTGTCACGTATTGTATAATCTTTCTTACGAGGTATTGCATTTTTTGCAACCGCTAAGGTTAGAGGTTTTTTCTCAGTCATATACAATATTGGTCAAGTAAAATCGCATAATATCACAACAATTTACTCAAGGTTCCTCAGAGGCTCCCTAAAAATGAGGTTAATCAAGGAAAATTGAGGTAAGTTAAGGCAAGTTAAATTTTGCAGAATTATTTTAACTAATTGATTTATAATATTTTAATAAATATTTGATTGTTTTTACCACAATAGAGCAGCGGACTTTTAATCCGTTTGTCGTGGGTTCGATCCCCGCACGCCCTACCAATACCAGCGCGGCTTAACGGAAGTTAAGCCGCGCTATTTATTTCCGCAAATACCTTACTTTTCCGCAAATAGACATTTTTAGGTGATTTAGACTATCTGCTTGGGTTTACTTTTTGTCCCCGACGCTACCAGTCGTAATGCCCTGTAATTTTCACTTACCCAGTTCGAGTAACAACTGCATAGCTCATTCTTCAATGAATTTATTACATTCTACAATCAGGCTGATTGCTATCAGAAAAGCTTAATTGTACGCCCAAATTATTTTCATAACTTACCATTTTTGCATAGCCTAGCTATGCAAAATAGAGCATCAATAAACTTGCGTTTGGTTTAATAATGATTAATAATGCATAGTATGAGTATGCAAAAACCATCTTCATCTAAACCCCCTAAGAACTCAATACAGGAAGGGTCTAGCGAGTCTTTGGAAAACACGCTGCCTGAAGGGTTGGTGGTGGATAGGGCGTGGCTGAATGAGCGCGGTGTTACTCGACCAAGTATAGATTATTATTTGAGGGCGGGGCGCTTGCAAGCGGTTGCGCGTGGCGCATATCGCCGTCCAGGCCCACCGCTTAAGTGGGAGCACTTGGTTTATTCATTACAAGAGCTAGGATACCCAGTACATGTTGGCGGACGAGCCGCTTTAGAGTTACAGGGTTATACGCACTATATAGCTTTTGGCGGAAAGCAACAGATAGATTTATATGGTGTAAGACATATACCACCATCATTATTGACAAACAATGCGCCAGTAAAATTGGAACTTCATAGCGTCGAATTATTTAGCCAATTACCTGCTGAGGCTATTTCAACCAAACCTTTTGGTCATTGGGATTGGTCAATACGCTACGCTACACCTGAATTGGCTTTACTGGAACTGTTAGCAGCAGTGAATAAAGACGCAGACTTTTCTGTGGCAGATAAATTTTTTGAGACTGCTGCGACGCTACGGCCTACACTGATCAATGCATTGCTCAGTGCTTGCACGCAAGTGAAGGCAAAACGCTTATTTTTATGGTTTGCAACAAGGCATAATCACTCCTGGTTAAAGAGTCTGGATGTTTCTAAGGTTAATTTAGGTAGTGGCAAGCGTGTGATAGTGACAGGTGGTCTATTAGACAAACAGTATCAAATCACTGTACCAAGAGAAATGAGAAACTCAGAAGAAATATCCGATGGCTCAGAATCCAATTTTTTCTGAGCAAGTCAGATTGTTAGTGAGTGTTTTGCCCTCTGTGGCAAAACAATCTTGCTTTGCGCTAAAAGGCGGCACTGCGCTTAATTTATTTGTACGTAATTTACCACGTTTATCGGTAGATATTGATTTGGCTTATTTGCCAGCTGGCGATAGAGAAGCAAGTTTAAGAGAGATTGATCGCGCTTTAGAAAGTATCGCCACAGATATTATGAGTACTGTACCCAATACTCAAGTTAATACGTCTCTTGTGCATGGAACTGACAAACGCATTAAATTGCTCGTTTCGCGTAACAATGTCTCTGTGAAGATTGAAGTCACTCCCGTGTTACGTGGTTGCGTATATGAAAGTGAATTACGTGAAGTAGCGCCAAAGGTGCAAGCGGAATTTGGCTATGTGCAGATGCAACTGCTTAGCTTTGAAGATTTATATGCCGGCAAGTTATGTGCCGCACTGGATCGTCAACACCCACGGGATTTATATGATGTTAGATTGCTACTTGCCAATGAGGGATTTTCATCAAAACTGAAAGATGCCTTTATTGTGTATCTGTTAGGGCATCATAGACCCATGGCTGAATTGTTGATGCCACGCCGTAAAGATATTGAAGCTATATATCATGCAGAATTTGTTGGTATGACATTGGAAGAAGTCAGTGTAGAAAGCCTGCTTGAGGCACGTGAAGCGATGATAGCTAATATTCATCGTCATTTAACGGAGCAGGATAAACAGTTTCTACTAGCAATTAAACGCGGTGATGCAGATTGGAGTCAATTCATTCTTCCAGAAGTTGAGCACTTACCCGCTATTCAGTGGAAATTGCATAACTTATCAATGATGAAAACCGATAAACGAAAACAGGCACTAGCGGTGCTTGAACGTGCTTTATATTTTGGGTCTTCGTAAATTTGCGTATATTTGAAGTTTGGAGAAGATTTTAGTCGTGCTTTAAATATGTTGATTTGCTGTTTTTTTTGGTGCCCAATTTACATGATTGATTGTGGAATTTCAATTCCCAATTACTGATGGACATAGGCCTTCACTTTCGACCCCATGTGGGAGCTCATCCATCAAGATTGAGTGGCAACAATGGGGGGGCTAAAGCTTCCTACAGGTTTGGCAAAACAACTTCAGTTATTAGCTAATAAGAGGATAAAAAATACCGAATTACGCCCCCTAAATTATTCAAATGAATGCATGATTAATCCTTCTCCCATGGTTGGCACTAATTCAACATATAGCGTTTTACGCCCGACAATAACTGCAAGCGCTGGCCGATTATCCTTGCGTTGCTTAGCGAGTTTATTCCACTCGTCTCGATCTATCCCAGACGGTTTAGGATGGTCTTCAGGGTGTGTATGCCACTCTCCAACATAACGGATGACACCCCTGCTGCCCCGCCAACGTAATAGAGCGATTGAACGGTGACCAAATGACATTCGTTCAAAGAAAAATCTAAAACGTTTATCCCATGCAGTCGGAGTCGTTGCTTCTGTGACAAAAATGTTTGACCCATGAATCGTTCCCAACAGCAGTCCTCCGGCTTCAAAATCCGAATCAACTCTTTGCATATGACGCTCAAAAATCTCAAGTACAAGGTCGGAAAAGTGCAAAAGAGGTGATAGATCTGAGGTTGTCCAGGAGCTTAAGAATTGCATGCGGGACAGTTTTTCTGCTTAGGTGGGTCACAGTTCACAGTAGCGAGCTGGAAATTATTGTCAATGAGTCTAGTTTGTAATGACGGGGTATGCGAATTGTTTGCCCAATTCATGACCATCTCAGCTCCAAGACTTGCCGCTTGGACAGATACAGTTGCTGGAAAAGGGACATATAAACCTTCGCATCCATGACCCGCCATCAAATTTGGCATACTTCCAATAACGGTTTGAAACAATCCATTTTTATTGGCTTCGTACAAACATCGAAAACAGGCACCTTCGGAATTTTTGTGAAGTAATGCGCGTACAGCAACTCCAGGCCCATCAATCCAGACAGATAACATTGTTGTGCTTTTCAAGTACTGCTCACATAGCCAGTGACCTAAAGATTCCTCACCAGTAGCATCAATCATTAAATCCAATTTACCTAGCTGTGCCTGCATTACATCGACAGGTAAAGCGCGAATATCGGCGCCAGGATTAAGACGTTTTAACTCATCAGACATTCCAGTTGCCTTATTGGCGAACAAATTTGGAAATCCAAGACGATGCCGTCCAATATTTTGTGGAAGCAAAATATCTGAATCTATCAAGATTAATTGACCTCTGGAAGTGCCTGCGCCAGACTTAACCAGCATTTCAGCCAAATAACCACCGATTGTGCCGCAGCCTACAATGGCAATTTTATTTCCAGCGAGTGTTTTACTCCCAGGTATATTACGTTCAGCCATATACCTGTCATCAATTCTGATAACTGATACAGGGGATATTTTTAGGTTATAAACAACATCTCTACGCCTTGAAAGTTTACTTTTACCATCTTGATACTTGGCGCGGTTGTAGAACACTGTGAAACCGTATGTAAGAAGTGGGGACTCTATTAAAATCAACGCGCCATTGGCTTTTGTCGCTGCCCCTTCTTGTATGCGTTGTTCAATTTTTTTTCTGCATCTATAATCAAGCAATCCTTGCCAAGCAATAATATCTCTTACAGTTTTAGGTGGCCAAGATGTTGTATGTGGCCTTGGTTTTGCACTTGTACGAATGCGGTAAGTAAGTATTGTATATTCGGCAAGATTATAGCCAAGGGCTTTCAGTTTTTTGCCTGTGCGAACTTCATCATCGGTCACAACTGACATTAAGCCGTTTCTAGTTTTAACCACCAATGTTTTCTGCTTACCTAGATTCTGCTCTTGCATATCGACTAGGCATAACTCCTCACCTCCCCAGTATGCATAAAACTCCTCCTCTAGGTCTTGAATCATATTTCCTTTGAGTATTTGCTCAAGAACTTCCTCAGCACGTTTTATGCACGCTAGAGTTTGACCAGCAGGATCAAATATATCCAGAACAACACTGCCTTTTGCTATATAGCAAAGATGACCATCATTCCCTAGATGTGGTACAACCGACGGTAATTTTGCTGGAATTTCCAGAAGCCGTATTTTGGGTAACTCAATGAAGTTTGGATCAAGCTCGATTTCGCATGCACAAGCGTCTGTTGTTGAATGCAATAAATGGCCGTAAAGCTTGAACCAGCCTATGTCTGTCTTACTGGCATAGGTGAAGCCGACTTGTTTTAATGCGTATATAACACTTTCAATTTTAGAAATCGAATCCGTCATCCAGCTTTTGTACGACCTACTAACTCACTGGGCCCCGCTATCGCTGGCGTCGATAAAATTGTGGCTGCTACGGACACTTGTGACACGCGATCAGGTTCATTCGGAAACCGAGTTCCAAATACATCACGCATCCATGTGCAAGCTTGAGCACAGTTTCCTGCATTAATCGCTCCACGAAGCATTTTTTCTAAGGTTTCAAATTCTGTCACTGCATCTTCAACACCACTCTGACCAAGTCTGTCTGTAAGAGATTCAGAATCGTCGATTGGATTGTTAACCCCACCTCGAAGTTGATCTGGCAGAGAGGCAAGCACATCAAGCAATGCTAAATCGTCCCGTCGATCACGTTTCTCAAAAATAGGCGCTACTGCCGCCATTATCAGGATAGAGGATGGGCCACCACTAGGCCACTGCCAATCACGAAATGCTTTGATGTAGCGTACCACTCTACGAAGTTGCTCACCTTTTGCATCTATTTCACCAAGAAACCACTCTTTCACGGGACGAGGATCTGAGCTCATCCAATTCAATTCCCGATGTGCAAGTAAAACCTTATCACTTGGTAAAGCCGTCCAGGCATCGTGCTCAGCTCTAACCACAGCCTCCGCCAAATTCACATACCCATAGCTGTCCATGGACGCCTTGACCAAGTGTTTAAACTCATCGTCAGGAATGGCATACAAAGGAACGTCAACATGAGCATATTTAGAAATGACTATACGAATACATGTTGGTTTATCCGTCACGAGTTCCCAGTTGCGTTCATTGGCCAAGTCTTTAAGCGCCTCTTCAACGACAGAAAAAAATACGACAGCAGCAATGCTAGGCTTTATGGTTTGAGACACAAAACTTAAGGGTAAATAGCAGCCATCGTCTAGATCAGCCTGTTGTGGATGTTGCGCTGGTGAATTTAAGGTTTTATAAGCCCAAGAACCTTGGGTAAAAAATCGCGGCTGAGGAATATCATCTGTAAATCCCTTATCTCTGAGTACACGCGGTATTCCTGATCGCAAGCAATTGCGCACGGCAGTTCTTGCTTCAGCGATGTACGCTTTCTGCGTCAAATCCAAATCAAGTTCATTATGTAGACAGGTATTGCTGCCTTCACTGGTATAAAAAAGTGGGCTAAGGTTTAGCATCATGCCTCCAAAATATTTTTGTTAGGGCCATGGAAGAAAGTAGGGGTGCTGGCCATATGTACACGAAAAGGTTGAAAAAGTGGATCGCCAAGCGCTCTTTGGGCAGCATGAGTCGCTCTATCTTTTAATGTGTTTGTTGCCCCAATCGAGACGCTATCCAGTGCCTTTACGTCGAGGCTTTGATCTGGAGTAGCTTTATCATCAATTTGGTAATAGCTAGCTCCTAATGACTGCCGTAGCATGTAATCAACTGATGATTCTTGTGCGGAAATTACTAAATCAAAGAGTCCCCCACGCCACTTCCCAAATCCACGATCCAAGCTAGCACTGCCGCGGACTGTGGCACCAATTGTCATGGTACCGATTGCCAGAACTCTGATTTGAGCATTCTTGTCAGGACTCAAAAAAGTTCGAACTTCGTGAAGTCCAAAGAGGCCAGGCGCATTGCCTACTAATCCCCCATCAGCAAACACACCTCGTGGATTGCGAGATAGAGGCAAGTACACTGGTGCAGCTGAGGTAGCTAAAGCTACGTCGACAAGCCTCATGTGATGATCAAGTTCGAAGCTTAAATGGTGTGGGGTCTTAAAGAATTGACCACGACCAGTCGAATAATTCACCGCGGGTATAAGCACTCGATGCTTCAGTTCGCCTATCGTCTTCTCCCCGAAGCGCTCAGTGAGTACATTCTTCAATCCCTCGGATGAATGTTTAGCTGTAAACCAAAATCCTAGCAAACGTCTTAGAAGGTCACGGCAACCAAAGATGCGATTACCATTTTCCTCGAATAACGCCTGAAGTTGACTAGCAGGTATTTCATCGGCTAACCCAAGTGCCAATATTCCGCCGACCGATGTTCCGCAAATAAGATCAAAATGTGAAGCAATCGGTCGCCCCAGCGCGCGCTCAAGCTCGGCGAGTACTGTGGCAGTATATAGGCCACGATAACCGCCACCAGATAGCGCAAGGACATGAAAGGTAGGTGTTTCGGACATTGATTACCCCTTAGGTGGGAATTCATCGTTGCCGTAACTATCTTTGTCGCGAATACGTCCATCTGGCCTATGAATAATAAGCTCTGAATGCTGATTGCGCGCGATTTCACGCGCTGCATCCACTGCTTCCTGCTGTGTGCTATGCACGGAGGTTGCTTTTTGATTGCCTGCACCTTTGACCGCCCAGTCGCCTTGATGCGGAACTACGTGTTGATTCTTGCCTGCCATGATTAATCTCCTAAAATTCAAACCACCATTGTTTTTCACCCTATATCTTTATTGCATACAAACTAACTTTAACGCATAATACGTTGCTTACGTAAGCAACATGATATTTTATACTTTAATCAATTAATTCAATGTAATTTATTAGAATGTTGTCCAATCAGACAACATGATACCAGCATTTTTTGAATGTTGCAACTACCTTATATTATTTGTAGATTGCGTTTAAAATATTACGGTAAACTCAGCTAATTTTGGCTAGGCCACCCCTTATACGAGGAATGTATTAAATGTCACAAACAGGACTTGGCGTCGCCCTAAAGATGCTACGTGAAAAACGAACCCTATCGTTACGTGAAGTTGGTGAACTATCTAAAATTGACCACGCCTACGTACATCGATTAGAAACAGGTGAAAAAACAAATCCATCTCAAGATCTTGTTGATAAATTATTGAAGGTATTAAAACCTGGCGAGCGAGATATAACTTTCGTTAAATGGCTTGTTGATCATGCAGATACAGACCCTGATTTGGTTGAGTTTGCAATAAATGATCCACAAGTTGCCATTCATGAATTTACAGCAGCCGCAGGAATCAGGCATAGAGGAACTTTAAGGCCCGATCCAGCTACGTTAATTGCCCGAATTCGAAGAGCCTTTGCGGAAGATGAAGAGGAGTGAATATGAATGAAATGGATGCTCAACAGCTTGCACGCTCATTTGTCTCCTCTGTTGATTCATCCAATGTTCGTAACGACTTATCTCCGTACCTTGCTGCTGCCAATGCCTCTCTAAGAAAAGAAGAATTGAATGAAGGTGAGTCGGGTTATACGATCACCAAACCGAATGGTAAGCACATAATTACAGTAAACTCTCAAGAAATCGAACAGCGCCAAAGGTTTACGATTTGTCATGAAATTGCCCATATCATATTGGACCTAGCCTCGAGTCATGAAGAAGTCCCCTCCTGGGCATATGCAAAACGAGACCCAAACGAGGTGGTCTGCGATACTTTTGCTGCTGAATTATTAATGCCTTACAAACAGTGGTTATCAGCACTACCAAATAAAGAACCATCTTTGCAACTTATTCAGCACATGGCTGAAGCATTTGGTACATCATATCCAGCTGCGGCATCCAGATTTGCAAGCCTAAGTGATATACCATGCGCTTTCGTAACGATGGAAAGAAGTACAGTCCGATATGCTGTCCGCTCTACACCATTGAGACGCGTAGGAGCTTGGGTAGGAACTAAGTCATCAATACCTGTAGGCTCACTTTCTCATAAACTTCGCGAAGCTGGCGTTAACGCTACTGATGAATTGGAGGTCGCACAAGACATATGGTTTGACAACTGGGGAAAAGGATTGGAGCTCTGGGAGCTAGCAAGGCATTATCAACAAACAGATACGACTATCGCCCTGCTTTGGTTTGATAGTGATGATTTGCCAGAAGTAGAGATAGATCGATTTGGTGTTCGCGTCGAAGATGATGGTGGTTTGGTCGAACTCACTGGAGAACTTCCATGGCCGGGGAGGAGTAAGAGGCGCTAGTCAAGCCTTGTTGAATACCAAAATCATTGCAATGTGAATCGCTACCAATTATATGGTGCTAATTAGCCTTTTAGAACCATGGTTTGACGGACTGCTTTTGGGAAATACCTGCCCCTCATTTAAGATTTTTAAATGTCTCGATTTAACCAATCTTATGCCCCATAATTTATCAATTTTATTGCTATAAAGCGAACTGTCAGAAGATAAAATCAACTTTAAATTTACGAGATTTAACTACATTTCAGCATTACCTTAAATTTTGGCAATACAAAAAACTTTAAGAATATCCTGTATTTTTGGAAAATTTAGACTATCTGGTGGGGTTTACTTTTTGTCCACGACGCTGTCTAACGTATTGTTCTGTCATAGCCATAGAACTGTGTCCTAATTGCAGTTGAGCATCACGCATGGTTTCACTTTCTGCTTTATCGCTCGCTGCCTTAGCTCTTAAATCTCTAAACTGGAAATGCTTAACATCTTTTGCTATTGCGGGGTTTTGTTTAATGGCTTTATCCCGTGCTTTATCGAATCTAAGTCTTAATGCATTTTGACTAATCGGCCTGCCTGTTTCGGTGCATATCAATTGCGATGTACGTACTTTGTGCGCCTGCTTACTCTTTAGTATGCGCTCTAAGAGTGATTTTAATTCTCCAGTAATGCTAATGCGAAGTTTGGCATTGGTTTTGCCTTGCTGAACTAGCAGGACTTTATCTTGGATGTCTGCCTCACTCATCGCGATAACGTCAGCAGGACGTTGGCCAGTCAAATAAGCCAAGTCTAGCGCATCTTTAAGTGGTTGGCTTGCTACTAGATAAATCGCATCATAGATATTATCTTCGACGTAAACATCTCGTCCTTCTTCCGTATAACCCTTGATGCCTTGACATGGATTGACGGTATCGAGTGCACCCCAATCACGTGCAATGTTAAATAGGTGAGAAAGCAAAGATTTTTCACGGTTGGCGCGAACTGTACTTTTTTTACCGTTATCTGTACGCCAATTCAGGTATTGCCTAATATGTATCGGCCTAATTTCTGCGATGGGTGCAGGTGGGTTGTTAAAAAATGCAATTAGATTTTGCATTTCACGTACGTTGTCGATTTGTGTTCGCGCTGCTTTAGTGGGTACAATTTCGAGCAAATAGCGATCAGCAATATCTTTAAAGTAAATCAGTGGCGTGGTTTTTTTGCCTTCTAACTCAGACCACCTTCGGATGGCTTCAACATAAACTTTACCTAGTGAAATTTCTTTGCGTGGCTTACCGCCAGTGTCGTAGTAGTAATAAGTAGTGTCGCCGCGCACGCGTGCACGCATATGTGGTGGTAAATTCGCATGAACTGTTGGCCTACGACCCCGCACCATGGTTTAAGCAGCCATTAGATTGGATTGCCAGCCTGTTTTAATTGGCTCAGCTTTTAATCCATTAATGTAGGCGATGGTTACCAAAGGCTCGCCCCTCACATTCACTCGGTAAGGGATATTCATGATGGATAGTTGAGCGCATTGCTTTGCCTTGCGGGCATAGCCAGTCAATTGAATTAAGTCTGTTTGCGCCAAAAATAAGCTCATTACGGCAGCACGAGTGACAAAGAGTGGACTATGTGTGATTGCATACTGTGACCAAGCTATGATTTAAGTTAATCAAATGAGCTTATATTATTAGATATATCTAATAATTATGCAATAGATATATCTAATATATAATTAAATATACATACATTTTATTAGATGATATGTATAAATCTAGTTGATTGTCTTTATCGGACTATTCAGTAATTATTTGGTGACGGGGTGCGATATCGTAAGCGGGGCGCTTACTTTTTTAGAATTGCTGCTAACGGTAATTAACTAAGTTGTATTCGCTAGGACTTTACTGATCAGAGTCTGATTCTCCAAAATCTAATTCCAGCTGAATGCACAGTTGAATGACGTTATTGACCTTGGGCGGTATTTTTCTTAACGGTTTCGACGAATTCCTTAATATCAGCAATCCTTCTGATCGCTTCGTCTACCGCAAACTCTGGTAACTCAGCAGCCAACTGAGTTAGCACCTTTCTTTTGTAAGTATCATTTTTAACTTCGTCCATGCTGCCTTTGCCGAGGAACAGCCATTCTTGTGTAATGCCTAAAAACTCACACACCGCAATCCCATGTTCCGCGCTCATGGTTTTTGATTTAGATGATAACCAAGCACTCACAGACGGTGCTTTTATACCCACGTGTTTTGCAAGAGCGAGTTTAGTCACCGCCCTCATTTCAATTGCATATTTCAATCTAGTTTGCCATGTATTCATGAATTAGATTTAACTACAATTATTATTAGATATATCTATTTATTTGCTTGACACATATATTAGATATATCTAAACTATACACCACAAATCAACAATACACAGTATCTAAAAAATAATGAAAACACTCTATATTGGCGTACAAAAAGGTGGTGTAGGTAAATCGACCAATGCTTGTCAGCTTGCTCTGTATGCCAGAAATTTAGGCTACCGTGTTCTGGTAATTGATTTTGATGATCAAGGGAACACCACTAAGTTCTTCAAACGCAATGGTGAGGCTGTGCCGCTTGCCAAAACCGTGACTGAGGTCATATTTGAAACCACCGACATCATTGATATTAATGTTGGCAGTAGCGGGTTCAGCATCCTAGAAGCCGATGGGCAGTTTAACAATGTGCTAGTAGAGCAAGCCCGCGTAAAGATTGAGCATGAAGGCGAGCTCACAGAAAAGTCATCTATAGCACACCAACACTTTGCCAATTTCTTAACCAGCGTAGATGCACATTATGATCTCTGTATTATCGATGGGCCACCCTCGTTGGATATTCGCGTCACCATCGCGCTCACGCTAGCGGATGCGGTATTAAGTCCAATCCAGTTATCGCAAGAAAGCATTGAGGGCATGAGTGCGACGCTATATGGTCAGCGCGGCGTGCTTAACATTAAAACGGTATTTAACGCTAAGCTCAATTTCTTAGGTTTTTTACCTAACATGGTAGAGGCGACCGATAAACACCGAGAAGCATTAACCGAATTAAGCGAGCGAATTGGCGAACACTTTTTAACCGATAACGAGGGCAGGATTCTGTTAATGCCATTGCGCCAATCGATACGCGAAAGTCAAAAAGAGGGCATTCCAATCGCGCAACTGGCTAAAACCAACACCATGGCCAGAACCACCTGGGCAAGCGTACGTAAGATATTTGATATTGTGCTAGCGCGACTACAGCTTGAAGTGGATGTTGAATCTACCAATGCAGAGACAATAGCTTAGTCGCGATGATAGCCAACGTCAAAAAGTCGGTATTTAACCTAGAAATGCTAGATGCTGTTAAGCGTGAAGCTACTCCACCGTCTGCAATCCCAAGTAATCAAATTAGTGCGGTATTGGCGATACCGCTCAAGCAAATCATCGAAGATGAACATCAGCCACGCAAAGATTTCAATGATGAAAACTGGCAAGACTTTTTCAGTGACGTAAAACGTAGAGGCGTACAGACCCCTATACACGTGCGCCCAGCAGTGGATGGTATTTATACGATCATTCACGGTGCGAGACGCTACCGTGCTTCACTAGAGGCAGGGTTAAGTACGATAGCGGCCATTATTGAAACAAATGCAAGCGCGTTTGATGATTACAGCCAAGTACTTGAAAACACCAAGCGCGCCAATATGGCGGCCATGGATATTGCACAATTTATACAAAAACGCATTGCAGCAGGCGATAGTAAAAGCAACATAGCTGAAAAGCTATCAGAGAATGCCAATTATGTGACTTATCACTTAGCATTGTTAGACATGCCTGAAATGATTGCTGAGGCTTATAGCCAAGGAAAAATCAAGGGCGCACAGCTTATTTACAGGCTAATCAACCTATATAAAGATGCACCCGTACTGGCGGAGTCGCTTATTAATAGTAATGAAGAAGTTACTAATGCATTGATATTGAAGGCACGCAAAGCAGAGTCAAATACTGATACAAAAAATGCTTCGCAACATGTCGATATTACAGATACTGCACATGCATCTATCGTCGCTCAAAATTTGCCTTATCACAGCCCAGCTAATGAAGAACGTCCCACTGCTAAACTAATTGACCCAACTAAAACAGAACCTAGCAAAATCAAAAAACCGCTACTGCTAGGTTTCTATCAAGACCATCAACCTTGCATGGTACTGCTGCATCAAAAACCATCAACGGCTGGTTTCATCCACATCAAGCTCGAACTCACGGGTGAATGCTTAGAAGTGCCTGCTGAAGCGATTAAGCTTAACCTGCTGACTGAAGCGGCTAGGTAAGGAATAGGGCGCTTGATGCTAGACACCCTCACTATTCAACAATGTGCACCCATGGTGAATCATGGATTAATGATGAGCGTGGTTGGCGTAGAGTCTAGCCACAATCCATATGCCATCGGTGTGGTCAACGCCCGTCTGCAACGTCAACCTAGAAACATCGAAGAAGCAAAAGCCAC
>Ga0209311_1000437_pt1 | contig 38730 bp, 37 predicted proteins | sample AD_UKC045_MetaG_FD_184417 | JGI IMG/M metagenome (GOLD analysis project Ga0209311, IMG submission 184417) | Active sludge microbial communities of municipal wastewater-treating anaerobic digesters from USA - AD_UKC045_MetaG (SPAdes) (version 2) | ecosystem: Engineered > Bioreactor > Anaerobic >... | reverse complement strand
GAGAACCCGGCGATGGAGGGACGCTTCAATTTCACCCTTGCACACGAGGCCGGGCACTGGGTGCTGCACGCTCATCAGATCGCGGATGTTCCCGAGCAGGCGGCGCTATTCGATATTTCCACGGCACCATCGATAGTGTGCCGAAGCAGTCAACGGAAGGAATCCATGGAGTGGCAGGCGGACCGCTTCGCGAGCTACCTTCTGATGCCTGAAGACCGTGTTATGAATCTCTGGCGGGAGATTCGCGGGAGGATGGACCAGTACATCGCGTTCGAAGAAATCGAGGCGATCAAGGCCCAGACAGAGTACTCTATACCCGTCACCCAGGTTGCGAAAGCCATGGCCGAACACTTCCGGGTCTCAGGTCAGGCCATGCAAATCCGTCTTGAAGGGCTGCGACTGATCTTGACGGAGCAACCGGAGCCGGACCTCTTCTCCGGCCAGAACGACTAGGCGCAAGCGCAAACACGAACTGCACTTCTGTGCGGCAAGTGTTTAGTGTTTACTTTTCAGTTCGCCGCGTGTGCGGCTCAACGTACGGAAGGAGTATTTCGTATGCGAGTGAAGTTCAATGAAACGATGACGAAAGTCGGCGCGCCGCCTGCGGAGTTCTGGGAGAACGACCTTGAACTGGGCGTCGAGGACATTCTCCGCCGTATTGCGGAGAACGGGTATCTTGCGGAATGGGCGCAGGGTCTGGACAAACGCCGCACCAGCGTCCTTTGCAAGAACCTTGGTCTTAAGGGTGGCGGTCTTGATGAGCGCCGTGCGGCCCTGGCGGGGCGCAACGGCACACTCACGCCGTACCTGCTGGTGGCCCATTTCAGCCGGGGAAAATCCCACGCGGCCATCGAAGAGCTCGCAAAGCGCAGCCTACCGCCTGATGTGGTGGAGTCCTGTCGGGTCGGCGAGGAACGATACGATATTCTCGCGCTGCTCTTCGCGCTCTTCCATCAAGATTCTGAACTGCTTCGCGATGTCTTTCACCTGGACAAGATTCACCGGACCGGCTTCGCGCGCATGACAATGGCAACCGAGGCTCGCAAGCCGGAGAAGCAGTCCTTCCAGGATTTTCTCCATTCGGAGGGTGTGACCCAAGCATTGGACACAGCGGATGATTCCCTCCGCGACGGGCACACGAGCGAATTGCGGGACGTCATCGAACTGGATGACAGGGTGCTCGTTTTCGTTCGCCGCGGACAACGGCCCGAACACATCGTTCGAGACAACCGGATCGTGCATGGTCACCGCCCTGAATGGATCATTCTGGATTTCGAGCCCGGCGCGAAGCGTGTCAACATCGCGTCGAAAAGCATCAACGAATCTCTGGAAATCGCCAATCAGCTTGCATCGGTGTACTTCGGCAAAGCCGTTGAGTACACCAACGAAACCGAGGTGACGTACGCCAAGCAGCTTGATAGGCTCCTTTCCCGGCTCTGTAACGGCAAGGATGAGACCCTTGAGTGGGTGGAACTGCTGTTCGGTAACTCCCCTCTCGACGGTGCCCCGAAGATCAAGATCTCCGCGCAGAATGCCATTGGACCGGCTATCCAGCATTTCGAGACCGCCGTTGGGGGACTACTGGGACATCTCGACTGCATTGAGAGCATCAAGGTCCGTTTCGCCAAGAAGCGGGTGAGCGTTATCTTCGAACGCGAGGAGGACTACGAGGATGATGAATTCGTGGTCCGCTATTCCGACCACCGGCTGAATGTGTTCGAACGCCGCAAGTTCGAGAACTACATGAGGGACGAATATGGTATCCCGATCCTCTCGACGGAAAAGCGATTCAAAAAGGAATCGTAAGCTGCTGGAAAAGATGCTGGCGGATGGCGCATGCCTGAACCACGCACCAGATGTAGCGGAGGCCGCGAGCGAAATTGCCAGGTTGGGCGTCATCGACGTACAGAAGCGTGTGTACGTTCGCTGCGCCAACCCGAGGGATGGTGACCTCCGCTACACCAGGAACCGGAATTGCTCAGGCCGCATATACCTGGATGAAGCCATCGACCGTGCGGGCGGGGAGTATCAGTGCCCGTCGTGCGATCGCCGGGTCTATCCGAGGGGTAAGCAGCAATTCGAGGAACTACGGTGCTGCGTCCGTCCCGACGGCGTGAAGACTTGGCTGGAAAAGACGATTTCGAAGGCCAAGTACACCTTCAAGGAGATGGAGCCTTGGTTCTATCGCGTGATCACGGGCGAAGCCGAGGTCTATCTCTGCGTGGTCGACTACTGCGAGGCCCATGCCAAGATGAACCGGGAGTGGGCCATCGCGCAAGATAATCGGGCGGTCTGGGTGAGTGTAAACCCCCGCGGCAAGAGCGAGCGAACCATTCCAGAGGATTGGCTGCGATGTGTCACGCTTGCTGAACTGCTCAGCGGAGAAGATGACCTCCCGTCAATCCTCAAAGAACAAGCCGATAGTCGGCGTCCCCCGGTGTCAGGGAATGCCGCGTTGCCAATCTATACGAAGGCACGCCGATATCCACAAGTCTTCGAACCCATCTCTCCCCCGCACCCAGAAAGGGTATTCATCATTGAAGTGCGGGACAAGGAAGTGCGCGTCAACGGGCAGGTGATCATCCCCGCAAATTCCTCAACTGGAAACCGCGTATTCAAGATGCTCTACCGGCAGTTTATCGAGGACTTCACCTCGGGCACTCCCCCGGAGGAATTCCACGCGATGAACACTGACGCCCTGTGCAACGCCCTATACGACGAAACCGGTGAGGAGCATGCGGACCTGGACGTTGTGCGGAAATCGGTGAACCGCATACAAGCCAATATCGAGAAGATTGTCAAACGCGAAACAGGGGTTGCTATTGACCGCCATGACATTATCCAGACCCAGCGATGGAAAGGGATTGGTGAAGGGGACTATGGCTACCGCCTGAATCCTTACTCCGTCGCCATCCGCCCCGATCAAACCAGGAAACCGGAGACTTGACCGGTTAGATTTTGACTTGTCCGGTGTACCAGAACGCGCCGGAAGAAACGCCCTGAAAACAGCGGCTTTCTTCCGGCGTGTCCTTTTTAATTGACCGGTTAGATTTTGACTTGACCTGCAGGTTGGGCGCCGCGCAATCGCATCATTTCACACGAAGAAGCGGCGAATAGACGACCGCATAACCCCAACAATGGAGGTCAATTATGACGACAAGTTCAGTAGAAACACCGGTTAGCAAACGCAGCCTCAGCACGCCCAGGATGCGTCTCCTGGAGAAGATGCAGGAGGTGAATTTCGGGCGGATTCATCAGCTTCAGGTTCGCGATGGCGAGCCCGCATTCACACCGATGACCCGGGTGGAACGGCAGATCAAGTTCGGGGGCGAGAACCAGCCACGCCCGGAGGCCGCCCTGGACGACTTCGAACTCAAACGCAACGTCGTCGAACTGTTCGAGAGCTTCGAGCGGCTGGGCAACGGAATCATCAAGCAATTGGAGATCAAGGGCGGTCTGCCCTTTGGAATGACGGTCGAAGAGCAGGCTGTCTGACGACGAAGACATTTTAACGACACTGGACAATTGACTGGCCGCATGGCGGAGGTCGTTGTGGGTGTCGCCGCACCGGAACACACCGGTTGACAGGCGATTCCACAACGGCCTCCGCCTTCTTCGTCTACCCCTGCTCCCGGCCTGCCGCGACACCCACGCTCCTCCTCCTCGCGCCAAGGAGGCGACTCATGCATACCAAGAATCACTATGACGAACTGGGTGGTTACGCCCGCAATCTCATCAAACACAAAGCACGGCAAATCATCGGCAAGGCGGGGTTTCAGGCGTGCGATCTCGAGGATATCGAACAGGAACTTGCCATAGACCTCTACATCCGGCTGCCGAAGTACGACCCGCGGCGCGCGCGCAAGACGACCTTCATGGCGCGCATTGTCGAACACAAACTCGCCGCGCTCATCACGGAACGGCATGCGCAATGCCGCGATTGGCGCCGTTGTCGAACCTCGCTCGATGAACCTCCCGTCGCCGGCGACGATCCCAACGACGATCCCCTTGCCGAACAGATTTCGGATCAAGCAATCGGCTCGGATGACCTCCTGAACCTCATGGTGGATCTCCGGGAGGCGCTGGACACGATGCCAGACGATTTGCGCTACCTCTGGGATTGCCTGCTCACGGGAAATATCCGTCGCGTATCGAAAGATCTGGGGATTCCCCGCACCACCCTCTATGGCCGTCTCAAGAAACTGCGCGCACTTCTTGCCGAGGCTGGCCTTGGCGACTACGTGGCCTGACACCCGACAGTTTCCACGAGGCTCCGGTAAGTAACCAGTGAGCGGTGTCAACGCGGCGCCGCTCAGCGCCGAGGCCTCGGGCGAAACACAGAAATCTCAGAAGGGAGTACCCATGAAGAATCAAAGCTACCGTTACCGCTTCGCCCGGGCGGTGCCCGCGCGCGACATCGAAGAAACCCTCACGTTGGCCCTGATGGCCGTCGAGAGCCTCCACGGCCGGGCGCGCGTCCGGATGGATGGTCGTTTCCGGCTGGACAAGGACCGGCGCATCTGTCTTATCGACGCGGGAACGCGCATCGGCGCGGACCTCGCAAAGATCTTCACCGGCTATGTCACCCGCGAGTATGGCGAGAAGGCCGTGGACATCACCCGTGAATCCGCGCATGCCTGCTCGGGACAAGGCGGTTGCCGCACTGCGGCGGCGGGAGCGGCGGTATGAGCGAGAAGATGCGCACTACCTATTCGATGTGGTCCGCCTTCCGCAACTGCCGCAAGGCCTGCGAATGGCGGTACCTGAAGGAACTCGTGCCGCTGGAGAGCGACCACAACCTGGCGTTCGGCTCGGTGATACATACGTGCCTCGAACTCTGGCACCGCCATCGCGATCTCGACCGTGTGCTCGAACACCTTGATCGCACGTACGCAAGCCGGTGCGGCGACGAGAAACTTCTCGCGGAGTGGCACCTCGCCACGGCGATGGTCAAAGCCTACGCCGCGCGCTATCCCGAGGAGGACTTCGAGATCGTCGCACTGGAGAAGGGCTTCGAGGAAAAGATCGTCAACCCCGCCACGGGCGCGCCCTCGCGCAGTTTCTCGCTGGCGGGCAAGGTGGACGGCATCGTCCGTAAGGACGGCCAGTACTTCCTCCTCGAACACAAGACGGCCTCGCAGATCGATTCCGGCTACCTGGAACGGCTCTGGGGCGACTTCCAGATTCAGCTCTATTGCTGGTACATCGAGCAGACCTTCGGCTGGCGCATCAGTGGCGTCATCTACAACATCCTCGCCAAGGCCAAACTGCGCCAGAAGCAGGGTGAGACCGAAGCTGAGTACGAGGCGCGCTACGCGGAACTCATTGCCAAATCCAAGACAGGCAAGACCTCCGCGAAACGCCGCGAGCCGGAAACGGACGAGGAGTTCCAGGCCCGGCTGGCCGAATGGTACGCGCAGCCCGACGCTTTCCATCGCGAAATGCTGTTCGTCAGCCGCGACCAGTTCGACACGCTTCGCGCGGAACTCTGGGAACTGACGCGGTCCTTCCTCGATGCGCGCCGCCGGGGCGTCTTCTACCAGAACACTTCCCAATGCTTCACGTACGGCCGCCCCTGCCCGTATTTCGCGCTGTGCCGCTCGGGCGGCAGCCCCAACGTCATCGAGAACTTCTATCGCCGTGAGGCACCGCACACCGAACTGCGCGACGGCGAGAACACCCTGGACAAACCCGCTTTCTGACCCAAAGGAGATTCATGCCATGCCATTGCCGACCACCAAAACGCCCGCGAAACGTTCGCTAAGCGACGTTTCCATCCTGCTCTACGGCCCCTCGAAGATCGGGAAGAGCACGTTCGCGTCCCAGGCGCCCGACGCCATATTTATCGCGACCGAGCCGGGCCTGAATGCGCTCGAAGTGTATCAATATCCCGTCACGAACTGGGCCGAGTTTCTGGAGGTCTGCGGGGAACTGGCCAAGGGCGAGCACCCGTTCAAGACCATCGTCATCGACACCATCGACATTCTCTACCGGCTCTGTGCGGAGCATGTCTGCCAGAAGCGCGGCGTCGAACACGAATCCGACGGTTCGCACGGCAAGATCTACGGACTGATCAAGAACGAGATCTACCGCGTCCTGACGAAGCTCGCCCACCTGCCCTATGGCCTCATCCTCATCAGCCACTCGCAGGACCGCGATCTGGAAACGCGCACCGGGACCGTCACGCGCACGGTGCCGACCTTGTCGGAATCCTTCCGGCAGATCGTCATCGGTCTCGTGGACCTCATCCTGTACTGCGATGTCCAGGTCGAGCAGGCCGAGGACGGCACCCGCCGATACCGGCGTGTCGTGCGCACCAAGCCCAACCCCAACTACGACGCGGGCGACCGCTTCGGCTGTCTGCCCGAAGTCATGGACCTCAGCTTCCCGGCCTTCGCCAAGGCCTTTGAATCCCCCAAGCAACCTGCTGCTCCGGCGGTCGCCGGACCGGCCAAACCCGCCAAGTAAGGAGATACGCCCATGGAAACGAACGGTTTTCCGAACGAAGAACAGCATGATGAATTCGACCTGGCCCAATACGACGACGACTTCGCCGGCGCGCCAGTCGAGGAGAAGGAATTCGAGGAGCCGCCCGACGGCAAGTACCAGGTGCTGGTGGACAAGGTCGAGATGGCCCGGTCCAAGCAAACCAACGCCCCCATGCTCAAGTGGCAACTCAAGATCGTCGGGCCGCGTTGCGCGGGGCGCTATCTCTTCCGCAACAACATGATCGCCAGTCCGGAGAATGTGAAGTGGCTCAAAAACGATCTCGCCACGTGCGGAATGGACGTACAGAACCTGAAACTCTCCGACCTGCCCAATCGCCTGGGCGAACTCCTCGACGTGACGCTCGAAGTGCAGAAGAAGACCAACGGCGAGTATGCCAACGTCTACCTGAACAAGCGCATTCACATTGATTTGCCAGCCAGCCACGCGGCAAGCGGCGGCGAAGACGCTACCGGGGAGTTCCTGCCGTTCTGATGGACAGCCGCATCCCCATCATCATCGACACGCGTGAACAGACGGCGTATGCCTTCGATTCCCAGCGTTTCTCCACGGTCCGCCGTGCCCTTCCCGCCGGGGATTATTCGCTGGATGGCAGCGAAACGCGGGTGGCGGTGGAACGCAAGTCCATGCCGGACTTCGTCTCCACCGTCATCCGCGCCCGGAAACGGTTCCACGCCGAGTTGCGGAAGTTGGCAGAATATGAACACGCGTGCATCGTCGTCGAGGGTTCGCTCCGCGACCTGCTGGAAGGCCGGTATCCCGGCGGCGCGCATCCGAACGCGCTGCTGGGTTCCGTGGTGTCCATCGTGGTTGATTTTGGGGTACCAGTATACTTCTGTGGAGACCGGCAGACTGCGATACGTTATGTGGAAGCGTATCTCCACAGATGCGCCTTTGCTATTGCATGGCACCCAATTCAAAAATAGGAGTTGTGTCCTCGTAAACCTTTATCAGCAGGTTGTCAGACGCCTGAAGAAGAACATTCCAACCTTCTTCGTTTATCTGTGTCAGATGCTCCATCTTGAGACGTTTTCTATCGAAGACCCAATACTTTAATGAGGGCAGGAGGTATCGTGTAAGCGCGAGCCATTCTGCATAATTGATGGCCAATGGATTCCCCTGCATAAGAGCGATCTTCCCGGCATTGCCGGCGCAAGCGATGGCGTGAGCAGACAGAAGCATACTTCTATACTTTGGGTCCCCCGCCAACACAAATTTCGCCTCGCCATAGGTTGCATAATGCCGGATCATAAGATACGCACGAAGGATTATTTCTATGGTTGCTGGCGTAATGCCCATGGTTACGAAGTGACGCAAATCATACCCGTTGTGATACATCCAGAGTATCATCTGGCTAACCGTATGAGTGTTGCCTCCCGGACCACGAAAAGAACCCACCTTCAACGCTCGTAGCACTGATGCAAAGGGCACGGGGAGTCCTTTGGACGTTGAAACATCTGAAACCATATGCAAGAATTGAGTAACTAGGGCCGCCAGCGGATTGTGAACGGGGTCAGCCAAGCCAGCTTCAAAGGCTATGTTTCCACCCCTGATAGTGGTTGCTCCGCCTCGCATGATATCTATTGTGCCCATGATGAACCCGAGGACAGGGTCGTGACCAAAAGTGTCAATACGGTGATCTCCTCCTCCAGTGTAATCATAGGGCACTTTCGACTTGGCTTCGAGCCACGTCTGAACAGAGGGAGGAAACTTAAATGTGCGCAGTTTTTCCGTAACGATGCTGCCATTTTGCCCCTTATACTCGCCGCTCGTCATGTCTTTGGGAATTGCAACCAAGAAGATGTCAGTGAGAAACGCCAATACACCTGCTGATCCAACAACGATGTAGTCCCATTCATCCCAACGATATTTGGCCTCATAGCTTTCGGACTTGAGTTGGGCAAGCCCCTCATTACTCAACATTGCCTCCCAAGGGAGAACCGTTTCGATATCTTGTGTTAGACAATAGGCTTGGCTGTCTCTCACAAATTGATTCCAGTTCTTAAACTGAAATGAGCGAAGACTCGCGTCATGTCGAGCTTTTCTTTGCTCGTACAGGTCACAGAGCGCTGCTTCCTCCAGTTCCCATTCGGCTAGGTCCTCTGCCTCCATGACCTCGGCAGAGTGTTCAATCTCGCACATCAAACCATCAAGCTCGCGAAGAGCCGCCGCTTGGCCTTCGCTGGCACAGAAGCGGGACTCGATCTCTGATACCTTGCAGTCAGCAGCTTCGATGATTGTACGCTGTGCCGTTAGTACCTGTTGCATTTCTATGAGGAAGTCACGATCAGACATTGTCAATACTCACTTGCCTGTTCTGAACAGACTATGCTGTTGCGAGTCGCTGCTTCCGCTGCTCAAGTACCCGTTTGAGGGCGTTGAGTCGTTCACGAAGCACTTCAATAGCTTCACGATTTGCCTCAGCTTCAGCAGCTTGTGACTCAAGGACTGCAATCCGTTCAAGCAATCCATTGATTGTATCCTGGAGATTCCTAATAACTAGCTGCGCTTTTCTCTCGCGCTCGGACGCCAACTTCTTCTCTCTATCCTCCTTGCTGTCTCCGAGCATCCACCTCACTCCGATGAAGACCCCAGTTCCAATCAATACAGCGATGCCGATACCTGGGACCATTCCAAATCCCAGACCAACTGCTGCGAGACCAGAGGTTATGCCTGCAGCACTGAGACCTACAACTGAGCCGCTAAAGTACACGGCAGCGATAGGAACGCCAACTGCTGTGAGGCCACTTGCCACATTCTTTATCGCCTTCTCAGCCATATTGTCGTCGACCCCATTCAAACGAACGCGCCTGGCTTCACGAACGAAGTTGATTATGGCGTCGCGCTGCGCACTTGTTACGCGAAGGCGCCTACAAACTTCATGTAGGAAACTGTTTTCCTCATTCGTGATCACATCGTCTGCCAATAGGACTTCAATTATGCCAACGGCAACAGCATATCGCAGTTCGTCCTTGCCAGAGGCTATACAGTCAAGAGTTTCTTCCATGGGCGGCGGGCAGACAACATATCCACGCACTTTCGCCTTTTCGGCCTCTGTTAACGTCGTCAGGTCCAACGCCTCGAATATGGTCAAAAGCTCGTCCTTGTCGGTCTCACCATCTGCTGCTGCTGCTGCGAAGTTCAGGCCATAGAAGGCTACCAATTGGTGTCCGGGTACTTGGGACAGATCAAAACCTTGTGACATGCTGCCTCTCGTTTAGTCGGTTAGTGTAGGCGATTGCGGGGACTCCAGACATCTGTGTCTTCACCTTCCGACAGTCTTCCATTCCTTCCGGTAAGTAACAAATGGTGGCCGGCGCGGTGTCACGCCATGTCCAAAATAGTACCGGGAGTGAGTATTGTGAATCAAACACGAAAAACTATCCTTCGGGGAAACATCGAGAAGGTTTTCTACGCAGGGCCGAAGTTTTCGGCGGGCCGACTCCGCGATGCGGACGGAAGGTCCCGCTCCTTTGCGGGCAACATCTTCGCCGTGGAAGGGCAGCACGTGGCGCTGGCCGGGCATTGGGAGACCCATCCCGACTACGGCCAGCAGTTCAAGGTCGACCATATCGAGGTGGAGATGCCCGGCGACCCCGAGGGTCTGGCGCGCTACATCGCGCACCATCCCGAGGTGAAGGGCATCGGTCCAACGCGGGCGGCGAAGATCGCGCGTGCCTTCGGTGAAGACTTCGAGGACGCGCTCCTTAATTCACCGGAGCGTATCGCGGAGGTCGCGAAGGTCCCCGTTTCCGTCATCGAGAATCTGCGCGCGGTCTGGATGACCTCGCGGAGGTTCAACGCGGTGATGACATGGCTGTCGGCCTTCGGACTGACGCATCATCAGGCCGGGACGCTTATCGAGAAACTCGGCAACAACGCGCAGGCCGTGCTGGAGGACAATCCCTACCACATCCTGCGCGAGATCAAGGGGCTGGGCTTCAAGAAGGTGGACCAGATCGCCCGCAAAATGGGAACGCCCAAGGAACACCAGCCACGCATCCGGGCCGGTATCCTGCATTGCGTGCATGACGCCGTAAGCCAAGGCGACTGCTGGGTCGAGTGCGAGGACCTCATTGATCGCGCCAACACGTTGCTCATCATGGATTGCCTGGACAGCCGCGAACGCATCGAGAAGGAACTCGACATACTTATCCGCGAGGGGCAACTCGCGTGCGCCGATCTGGGCGGACGTCTCGTGGCCGCGTTACCGTTCATCCATGAACAGGAAACGATGCTGGCCCAATGGTTCGCCCAAGGCGCGGAGGAGATAGCTCGCGTTGACGTCCCTGACCTGGATACCGTACTCGAGCGCGTCTGTCCCAGCCTCAACGCCAAACAGGCGCAGGCCGTGCGGACGGCGTTGACCCGGCGTATCAGCCTCATCTCCGGTGGCGCGGGCGTCGGCAAGAGCTTCTGCGTGTCCGCCATCGCGGCAGCCAGTGAGGAACTGGGACTCGATGTGGCGCTGACGGCGCCCACGGGTAAGGCCGCCAAACGCATCGAGGAACTCTCCAGTCGCGAGGCCAAGACGATTCACCGCCTGCTCGGTTACGACGGAAGCGCCTTCGCCAAGGGACCGGATGACCCCATCGAGGCGGACCTGCTTATTGTTGACGAAGTGTCCATGACCGACGTGTCGCTGGCGTGGCATCTGTTTCGGGCCATCAACCTGGAACGGACCGCCGTGGTGCTCGTGGGCGACCACAACCAGTTGCCGCCGGTCGGTCCCGGCAACATCCTGCGCGACCTCATCCAGACGCGGGCCGTGCCCACGACCATCTTGGACGTATGTGTGCGTCAGGCCGGCGTGCTCAAGGAGAACTCGGCGGCCATCCTGACCGGCGAGGTGCGCAAGACCAGCGACAAGCGTCCCGATGGGCGTTGCGCATGGTACCTCGTGGACCAGTTCACGGACCCGATGGGCGTGGACAAGTGCCTGCGGGAACTCTTCGAAAACGTGCTCGAGGAGAAGCTCGGCTTCGATATCCTGCGCGACGTGCAGGTGCTCACGCCGACACATAAGGGGCCGCTCGGCACGACGGCGTTGAACGAACAGATACAGCGGCTGGTGCAGCGAAAACGATTCGGCGTGGAGGTCCCGCCGCATGCGGCGAACCGGCGCGCGCCCCTGTATCCCGGAGACAAGGTCATCCAGATTCGGAACAACTACGACCTCGGTGTGATGAACGGGGCCGTGGGATTTCTGAAGGAGATTCTACGGGATGGAACGCATCTCTTCGAGTTTGACGGGGTTCCCGTCACCATCAAGAAGAGTGATCCGGCCCTGCGGGACATCCAGTTGGGATATGTGCTGTCCATCCACAAAGCGCAGGGCAGCGAGTTCCCCTGCGTCATCACGGTGGTCCACAAGGCGCATTCGTTCATGCATCACAGGAATCTCTTCTATACCGGCGTGACCCGGGCGCGGACCTCGGCCATCATCCTTGGCGACCGCTGGGGCGTGCGCAACTGCGCGGCCAAGGTGCAGGTGGACGCGCGCAAGACGTTCCTGTCCCAATTCCTGCGGATGAACCGTCCGGTCCCGGCGGCGGCGCCGTGGGAATCGGAGGATCTTCAAGTCGCCGCGCAAGGATAGGCGCCGCGATGCCCCGGTTGAAGAAGGAATATATCGAGCAGGCGAACGCGTCCGACATTCGCGAAGTCTGGACGCGTCTCGGCCTGCCCAGCGTGCGGCCAGGCACGGCGTTTCGTTCGCCCTTCCGGGAGGACAAAAAGCCGTCGTGCCAACTGGCCGGCGGGAAGAACATCTTCTTCGACCACGGGACGGGCGAGCGTCTCGATCCCATCGGGCTGGTCCGCAAGGTGCGCGGATGCGACTTCAAGGAAGCGGTCGCATTTGTGCTGGGACGGCCTATCGAGGCACTTTACGAGCAGGCGCAACGTTCCGCACGGAAGAATGCCGCGGGCGGAGGTTTTCCGTCCGGTGAAGCGGCAACGGCGAAGGGCGGAGGTTTTCCGCCCAAGGAAACGGTGGCGAACAACGGAGGTTTTCCGCAGGACGCCATCGAGGAGTTGGCCCGGGTGCGCGGTTGGCGGCCCGAGGCCCTGCGCACCCTGGGAGCGGTGTCCCGCAATGCCCAGGCCCCGCGCGAAGTACACTTCCCGATGCGGGATGCGTCGGGAAATGCCGCCGGGTTTCGGCGGCGGCGCAGCGACGGCAAGGCGTTCTCGAACGGCTCCAAAGCGCTTTCGAGCAAGGGTTCGAAGAACAGCCTGCTCTGTCCCTGGCCTTTTCCGGAGGACGATGGCCGCCAGGTTCTGGTGGTCGAGGGCGAAGCGGACGCATGCGCGGCCTTGTCGGCGGGTTACGCCGCGGTGGTGGCCACGCCCGGCGCGAGCGTGCCCAGGGAGGTGGTGTCCGCGCTGCAGAAACTGCTCGCCAAGCGCGAGGTGGTTCTCTTTCCCGATCCGGACGAGGCGGGACGGCATTGGCTGGAACGCGTGGGCCGCGCGCTCGCGAACGCCCGTTGCGCGGTGCGGTTCGTTCCGGCGGACGATGCCGACCTGGACGCGCGTCTGCGGCAGGAGAAGAATCCGCGCGAGGCATTGGCTGCGCTCATCAAGAACGCCTCCTTGTTCGTGACGGGGGACACGAATCCGGCCCAGCGGCCCCAGAGCGGTTTGCCGCCCCTGATTCTGCCCAACGAAGCCCACGGGGAACGCCTGAGCGATACGGCCAGGATGCTGTTTCCCGTGGTCGCACCCAAGCACATTTTCTTCCATCGCGGCGGAAAGATGGTCGAGATTGCCGAGTTGGACGGCGAGCCGGAACTATATATCCTGTGTTCCGATGCCTTCCGTTCGCGGGTCGAGCGGCATTTCGAGGTGCTCGTCTACCGCTCCGGACCCAACGACAGCCTTGTCCTGAAGCCGACGGTTTGTCCGCGCGATACGGCCAAGGCGCTCATGGAAACACTCGAAGCGCGCGATGACCTGCCCACCATCGCGGGGATATCCGGCTGTCCGCTGATTGATTCGGACGGGCGCATCCTGGGCAAGGGCTACGATCCACAAAGCGGGTGGTTCATCGTCAGCGGCGAAACCCCGCCCGAGGTGCTGCTCGATGAAGCGGCGCCCGCGCTCTCCGCGCTGCTCGACGACTTCGATTTCCTCTGTCCGGGCGACCGGAGCCGGGCGCTGGCCTCGTTCATCACGCCCGCGCTGCGGCTGGGCGGCATGCTCAACCTCGTGCCATGCGACGTGGCCGAGGCTAATGCCAGTCAGTCCGGCAAGACCTACCGGCAGAAGGTGGTAGCGGCCATCTACGACGAGACGCCGCGGCTCGTCACACAGCGGCAGATGGGCGGCGTCGGTTCCTTTGATGAATCGCTCTCGGCGCGGCTGTCCGAAGGCCGCCCCTTTATCCAGATGGACAACCTGCGCGGCAAGCTCGATTCGCCAAACCTCGAAGCCTTCATGACCTCGGAGCGGGCCTTTCCGGTCCGCGTGCCGCACCGGGGCGAAATGATGATTGACCCGTCGCGGTTCTTCATCTTCGTATCGTCCAACGGCTTCGAGACCACGCGCGACTTCGCGAACCGGTCATCCATCATCCGTATCCGCAAGCGGCCGCAGTCCGCGTCGTTTCGCGAGTACCCCGAAGGCGATCTGCTCGCCCATGTGCGCGCACGGCAGCCGTATTATCTGGGATGCGTGTTCGCCGTTGTCCGGGCATGGCTGGCCGAGGGCAAGCCCCAAACGCAGGAGTCCCGGCACGATTTCCGGGACTGGGCCTGCACGCTCGACTGGATTGTCCAGAACCTGCTGAAGGCCGCGCCGCTCATGGACGGCCACGGCGATGCGCGCGAACGCGTCAGCGACCCAGGCAAGGGGTTCATCCGCACGATAGCCGCGCTCATCGAGGCGCAGGGCAGGCTCGGCCAGGAATACTCGGCCTCGGAGATCTATGAGCTTGCCGAGGAAAACGATGTCGTCATACCGGGCATGAAGCATTGGAGCGAGGACACGGGCAAACGACGCATCGGGGCGGTGTTTTCCCGGTCACTCAACGGTGCAAGCGAATTGGAGATCGAGGACTACCGCATCGTTCTCGGAACCAAGCAAGTGTGGCGTCCGCAGTATTCGGACCACATGGCGCTCAAGTGCTATACCTTTCATCGCTGCGGCGTCGATACCGTTGTCTTGTCGGATGGGCCTGAAGACGACGATCTATTGCCCTTCTGATCGTAACGACAAACTTCGATGACCCACATTTCTTCTGCTATTCTGACGATTGCCTTACGGGAAATCCGTTCCTGCCTTAGCCAAGAGGCTCATCACTCAATCCCTCTCCGAAGCTGCATGCTTTGTCTCCGGTGTCCGTCGCCTCCACCGCGCACAGGGGATTCTCTTTATGCCGCGCCCGCTGGTTCCTCGCGAATTGCGCCAGACTCTAATTCTCATTTTTCCCAATTTTATCCGGCCACCCACGCACCCACGCAGCCCACGCAATAGGTAGAACTCTCTACAAATCTTAATATGAGACGAGTTCATATTACGATTTCAAGGAAGTTATGGGTATTGCGTGGGCTGCGTGGGTCGATTTGAGAAAGCGGCCTTCGTCAGTCTCGCCCACCCGCCGGTAAGTAACCCTCGGAAGAAACATAAAGCCCCTCTTCCGAGGAGAATGCATGACGGCGACACATACCGGTGGTCTCTACTTCGCATCGACCGCCCTCGAACTGCATCAGGCCGAACCGCAGGACGAAGCCCCGCGAGACATCTTCATCGGCGACGTCTGCTACCGGCGCGTGGACCCGGAGTACTTCGCATGGCTTCGCGGCAGAATGGAATCCGCGCGGCGGCGATTCGAGGCGGGCGGTCTCTCGCAAACCGCATGGGAGGAACTGCGCGCCCGTTTCAACAGGTTGCAGGAATGGGCCATCAACCGATATGGCCAGGCCGCGCTCAAGGCGGTCATCCGCGCGTTCAATCCGGCCAGCTACATACCACCTGCCAATCGCAAACCGGAGCCGGAACCAGAGCCTGAGCCGTTCCGGTTCCCCAAGGAAGGCGAGTTCCGGTTCGAGCGCACCGTTGCTCCCGATGCATTGGCGAAGGTGGACGCCATCCGCGAACAGGCCCAGGCGCTCGGATGGTCCGAGGCGCGGCTCTATCAGAACCGGGGACGGTTCGTATTCCCCTGCGGTCAGGACTGGGGTCTCGTATGTTTCGTCGGACCAAAGGATGCGCTGGGCGTAATCACGGAAACACATATCGAGATCGTCCACGACTGGAACGGCGCCCGGAATACCCTTCGCTTCGCCAACGCGGATGTGTGGCCGCCGCGTATCCCGAAGGAGACCGTCGCGGTATGACAACCTCCTACACGAACGCACGTGACGTTCTGCCGCCGGATCTGCTGGCCGAAGTACAGAAGCATTGCACCGGCCTCGTATGGATTCCCTCGCCCAAGACCTTCCTGCGGGAACGGCGGCAACTCATTCTCACCCTGCGCGGCGAAGGGGTGCCCACGAAGGAAATTGCCCGCCTGGCGGGTATCACGACGCGGCGCGTGAACCAGATTCTTGCCGAGGGACCGCGCTGATTTCCGTCAGTTCGGCGGCGGCTCCGGTATGTAACCCGTAGCGAATGTTTATCGCTGTTTTCGTCTCCCGCCCCGAAAGCCGAAGGGACAGAACAATTTACGCTGGGAATTGCCTTGAACCGAGTTGAAAAAGCCGACATCAAGAAATGGCGCCAGAACGAAGGTGAGGCCGCGCCGAAGAAAGGCGCCGGAGCGCCCCAGGGCAACCTCAACACAATGAAGCACGGCATCTTCGCGAACAAGTGCCTCAACGCAGAGGAGCGCGAGTCCTTCGATGAGCTGATCGAGCGGCTCTACCAGGACTTCGAGTTCAACAAGTCCAGCGACTTCCTGCAACTCGAACTCGTGGCCATCTACTCGGTGAAGCTGATGCGCGCTCAGGTCGAAGGGAACGTGGACGCGGCCCAGAAGCTGGACATGATGATCCGCGCGCACATGAAGGATCTCAAGGCCACCAAGATCGCCCGCGAGGGCGACCAGCCCCGGGGACCGCAGACGACACCGGCGGATTGGGCGACGGAACTCCTGGAGAAGACCGGCGCCAAGCCTGGCGCCAAGGGCGCGACGACGGACCGCCCGCGGAAAAACGCGAAAAAGAGGTCGGATAACTCCGTGCCGCCCGATTCGGAAGACCCCGCAAACAGCGGCGATTCGGAGACGGACGATGCGTGAGAGGTCAGATAAGACGTGTTCCATGAGCAACTTTTCCTGAGTATTCCTTCCCGCCATTGCTTGGTGCTTTGTGTTCTTCGGCGGGAACTGTGAGGACTGTCATGGTGACTGTCATGAATGCTTGTGCGCGAAGAGAGATGCGCTCCACGAGGGAGCGCGGGAATGCGGGCCGGGACTCAGAGGCGTTCGAGCGCCTCTTCGAGCCGGCCGTCAACGAGGTGGGTGTAGATCTCGGTCGTCGCGATGTCGCGGTGGCCGAGGGCGCGCTGGACCACGAGCAGGTCCGAGGTCGCGTCGTAGAGGTGGGTTGCGAAGGTGTGGCGCAGGCCGTGCGGCGAGAGCCGCTTGCCAATGCCCGCGCGCACCAGCAAGTCCTCGAGGCGGCGGGCCACCTGGCGCGGCGTAATGCGCGTGCCGCGGTTGGACAGGAACAAGGCGCGCTCCTCGGCGGACGTCAGACGAAGCCGCTCGTTGAGCCAGGCGCGCAGCAATGAACGGAGGTCGGTCTTGAGAAACTTTACTTGGCAGATGTTTCCCTTGGCGCGGACGCGCAGGTGCTTCGCGTCGAGGTCCACATCGTCCAGGTCGAGGCCGACCAGTTCGCCCAGCCGGATGCCCGTGCCGAGCAGCACTTCGAAGATGACACGGTCGCGCCGGTCCGCCGGGGCGTTGTGTCCTCTGAGTTCCTTGAGCAGCTTTCGCTTCTCCGCCTGGGTCAGGAAGCTCGGCGGCTTGCGCGGCAACCGTTTGAGGCGGAGACTGCGCGCCGGGTTCTCGGCCACGAGGCCGTTGTCCCTGGCCCAGGCGAAGAAAGCCTTGACCGCCGCCTTCAGCCGGTGCAGCGAGGCCGCGGACCGTTGGCCCCGGGCGGTGTTCACAATGGCCGGGGCCGCGAGCGCCTGGTCGAGCAGGCCGGGCGTCACGTCCGCGATGGTGAGCACGAGCCGCAACGATTCGAGCGTCTCGAAGACCCGGGCGAGGTCGCGCTGGTACGCGCTGACGGTGTGCTTCGAGCGGCTGTCCACCGTGAGCTTCGTCAGGAACGCTTCGAGGTGGTCCACCAGCCTTGTGCGCCGGGGCGCGAGCGGAATGATGGCCGCGTTACTGCTGGCCGTCATCGTCCTGCTCCTTCACCCGGCTGTGGCCCATGGGCGTGTCCTTGGGCAGCGGCAGGTCGGCGAGCTGGCCGGTGTCCTTCGCCCACACGAGGAACATGCGGAAGACGCGGACCGTCTTGTCCAGCGTGGGCTTGGCGCGTTCCCGGCCCGTGGGCAGTTTGAGCAGCGTATCGGACTTGAAGAACTTGCCGACCTGCGGCGTCCGGATGCTGCTCATCTTCTTGTCCCCGCCAAAGAAGGCCTCGACGATTTCCAGATCCTTGCGGTACGTGTAAAGCGTCCGCTCCTTCTTGCCCTGTTCGCGGAGATGGCCGAGGAAGGCTTCGGCGGCTTCGTGGATGGTGTGCTCTGGCATAGTGGGATTCCTTTCTCTCATTTGGTTTCCGGTTGCTTGCCACGGGCGGCTTCGCCCGCGGCATACACATACACGCTTGGTTCCCGGGGCAAAGTCAAGGGCTTCCGGGAGAAACATCGGTGCGGCCTTCGGGCCGCGAAACAGGAGGTATGAACGTGCGAAGACTATTGGAAGGAATGATCGTTGTCGCCGCGGCGGCCCTGGCGGGCTGTGCGACGACGCAACCGCCGGAGCGCATTCAGAGCGCCATCGCCACGATGAACCGGCACATGCCCGAGTACGTCGAGGAGGCCAACGCGGCACTGGAGGCCAGCGGCCATCCTGATGCCGAGCGGCTCACCGGCATGGGCACGCGGCTGCGCGACGGCCTGGCCACGCTCGACCGGTGGGCGCAGGGCGAAGCGGAAGGCGAGGCGGAAGGAGAAACGGAATGAAAGAAATCCTTCGCGAACATGAAGCTGCCGTGCGCCAAGCCGGGCAGGCCTTGGCCGAGATCGGAAAGGAACTCGCCTCGGGCCATATCGAGGCTGCCTTGGCGCAGCTCGCGGCCACGCCGCAGAAGTACCCTGAGTGGGATGAGCTTGACCAGGCCACGGCGGATATCGCGGCAGTGATACGCGACCGCGAGGGCATGCTGGCCGTCCAACAGATCCTGGGCGACCTTGCGGGAACAATCATCAACGGCGCGTTGCGGGCCGCTCAGATCTGATGGCGTCTCTCTCGGCACAGGAAAAGCGCCTTGCGGAAACGCTGGCGAGTCCCCTGCGGTGGGGCCAGGCATACCTTGCGAACCGGGATGGCTCGCCGAGGGAGTACTGGCCCCACCAGCGGGAGGATCTCCTTTGTCCGGGCCGGAACATTATCCACCTCGACGGCCGGGCCGTCGGGAAGACCATAAACCTCACGACACAGGTCTTGCACTTCGCTTTCATCACGCGTGGCGGACAGGGTCTCATCGCCGCGCCTCATCAGGGGCATCTCGATACGGTTATCGAGGAGATCGAGTTCCAGCTTGATCATAACGATGACCTGATGAACAGCATTGCAATCACGAAATATGGCAAGCCGAAGATTCACCGGAAACCGTACTTTCGGATGGAATTCACCAACGGCAGTATCCTGTACTTCCGGCCGGCGGGCGCGTATGGCGATGCGTTCCGGTCGCTGCATGTGGACCGTATCTGGGTGGATGAGGCGGCCTGGCTTTCCGAGAAGGCGTGGAAGGCGTTGCGGCAATGCCTCAATCCAGAAGGGACGCTGCGCATCTATTCGACGCCGAACGGCCTGCGCAACACGACCTATTACCGGCTGACGCTCTCCGAGCAGTTCACGGTGTTCCGGTGGCCGTCCTGGCTGAACCCTCTCTGGAACGACGAACGCGAGGCGGAGCTCCTCGAATTCTACGGCGGGCGCGACACCTCGGGCTGGCAGCACGAAGTCGCGGGCGAACACGGCAAGCCATCGTATGGCGCATTCAATGTCGAGCAGTTCAACCTTTGCCGGCAGGACATTCTCGAATATCGGAAGATCGTCATCACCGATTCCGAACTGCGCGACTGCGCGGACGAGGAGACGGCCCACGACCGTCTGGAAATGTTGCTGAACCTCACGCCGCAGACCGGCGTGTTCTGGATCGGCGGCGACCTCGGCTATACCAACGACCCGACGGAACTCGTGGTCTTCCATGAGTCCGAGGCCGGTGAGCGCAAGGTGTTGCGGCTCGTGTTGCGCCTGCACCTGGAGCACGTGGCGTACCCGCACATCGCGCAAACGCTCGCGCTGCTGGAGCGGTACTACACGCCTATGGGCATGGGCGTGGACAACGGCGGCAACGGACTCGCCGTGGTGCAGGAACTGCTGACGCTCGACAAGTACAAGGAACTGGGGCTGGAAGGGCGGCTCAAGGGCTACGACTTCGGCGGCATGACCCGGCTGGCCGTGCGTGACGGCCGCGAGGTGAAGAAGCGCACCAAGGAACTCATGACCAGCCTCATCAACGGCGCGCTGCAACGGAAACAGCTTATCCTGCCCGCCGAGGATACTGACATCGAGGACCAGTTCACGACGCACACGTACACCCTGCGTGACGGCAAGGTCGTCTATTCGAAGGGCAACGACCACATCATCGACGCCATCCGCTGCGCCCTGCTGATCCGGGAAGAGGAAAGCCTCGACCAAAGCGACGATGAGGTGGTCTCGCTCAAGCCTGTGCTCACGGACCCGGTGTTTGTGTGACCATTCATGCCCCCAGAATATGCGAAGTCCTACAATACTGTGTCCAGCCATCGCACAAGACTTGGGGAGAACCGGTGAGGATAGACCATCAAGAAGGCTAAGCAGAACACAGGGTACTTCTTGAGCAGTTTGGGAAGGTCATCCCCACTATGCTCTTCTGCCTCCTTTGTCAGAGCCGCCCAGCTTTGAGTGGGTTGTGGGTACACACTGTGCTCACGTCCTCTCTCAATGTGCCAACGATAGCAGTCGCTTCTGTCGGACGGAATGAAAACCTTCTGCTGAACCCGGCTTATTTCTGGCCAAAGACACCTTACGCTCTGTTTCAGGTTATATCGTGCAAACAGGTGAAGAAGGCCCACAATCGTTGCCGAACCTCGCTTGTAGGAAAACCTGCGCTCATTCTCTTGTCTTATATGGGTGTCCAGAACGAATTCCTCTGGATCGACCTCTGGCCCGGGCAGCAGATACTTCTCATGTGCGTCGCTTCCCAGCTTTGCAATGCCCGCTAATACTCCCCCAAGAAAATGAGTCCGTTTCAGGGTCGCGTCAAACCGCCCCAGGAAAAAGTAGATAGCAAGAAACTGAGGAACTGCATACTCGCCCCATAGAGAGAGTATAGGAAGACATTTACTTATGAATAGTCTCTCTTCTTCGTTGTTTCGACCACAGGTTTCTGACCAGAGGCCGAGCAGCGCCATGAGGCCAGCTAGATGAGTAATTCGAATCCGGTAGAAGGGAACGTCTGCAACAGGGTCGCCTACAACATAACGCTGGGATGATGCCAATTCTTCTGATAGGTCTTCTAGACTTTTTAAGATCGCCTCACAGCCAAGCTGAAACACAGGCTTCCATTGCTTCTCTGCCATCCGTCTCTTTTCAGCCAAGCATAGGATGTAGGAACAAAAGATAGTCCATGCTTCAAAGCTGGCCACATGGTTCGACGCACGATTGAAGGCGGAAAGAGCAAGTGCAGTGACGATAGCAGCCGCCGTCATGGCCCGTCCTTGCCCCGGTTTCGATATAGTGGAATCCGTGAGCGGAAGTATGGACTCCAATAAATCCGCAAACTGCTTCTTGGGAAAGGTCTCGTGCCCTTTCATGAGATATAGTTCAAGGAGCGATTTTTCGTCCTTCAATTCTGATGGAATGAGATTCTCTCCCAGTTCGAGAAACATTCTAAGCAACTGCCCCCGAACAATGACCTTGAGGCGAGCAGTCTTGGAAAACTTTCTCCGGCGAAGACTCTCGTTGTACTGCTTGATGGCGACCTGAGCTTCTTCTTCAAGTTCACCATTTATTACAAGCACGGGATGGTGCGTCTTATTAGCGTCAATGGCCGGATGGTCTATCGCCTGAGTCACAAGTTCCTCTATTTGAGGAAGCAAGACGGTTCTCCATTCATCCTTGCTTACCTTCTTGCTTCCCGTGGCCTTAAGTTGAAAGGCCGTGGGAGTCCCATCGGGGGCGACTGCAATGATATCCTTGCCCATCTCCATTGAGCAGTGTCGTGTCAGGTGAACGACCGTGTAGCCTTGATTCACAAGTACCTGACAAAACGGCGCCTGAAATGCCCTTTCGGATGCATTAATCAACCAGTTTTCGAGCACTCTCTCTATCACGCCAGCGTTCCTTCTGAGTTTCTATTACAAGGTCCATTTGTCTCTGAAGCTGTGTGCTCGAAGAGATGTCCTGCAAGACCTTTTTGACCGCTCTTGATGCTACATCACCTCCAACGATCGTTGGCAATATCGGATTGCCTGCTAGATCAAACTGAATCTCAATTCGTCCCAACAATTCGAGGAACTTTTCCGGGGTGAGATTGCCGCCAGCATCAACTCTATTGCCAGTTTCTTTCGTAATCTCATCCACCTTGTCCAGCATATGCCGAAACATCTCGTTGCCCATTTCTGCGGCTGATTCCTCAACCTTCCTGACAACGTCTTTCCATGTCAGGGCTGAGTATTCAGCATCGGCTATTTCAATTGTTGATTTGAACTGCTGGAACTGTATCGTCTCCCCAGATCCATCATGGCGGGTGTATGAAACACTGTCTCCTTCAAGGACCGGCTCGCTTTCTACATCTAGGGTGAGTTCGCGTATGACTGCACGGAAACGGCGGAACGCCAAATCGCTCAGCTTCTCTTTGGCTCTTGGGTAATCGGGCAACATGACAGACCTCCAGAGGCGTTGGATCTCTACATAATTAGCACTATTCAGAGCCGGTATTCAAGAGTTTCGCTTTTCTTGGCGGCACGGCAGAAAGCGTCAACACTGCTTTTCAACAAGATTGTGCGTCATTCTGCTTGTCTAGGAGCGCCCACCCTTATCAGCATTACGACAGTTTCTCAATTCCTCCGGTAAGTAACCCATAGGCCCTCCGCACGTCTGGCCATCTTGCGGCGCGTGTGGGCTCGTGTCGGCCTTTACCGGAGGAGACCGCATGGAAACCCGACAAAACCCAGAAACGCCCGAACCGGGGCTTTCCGCCGCCGGCGTGGTGGACGCACCGCTGGCAACGGCGGCGGCGCTGGACTCGACCACCTTTGCCAGTCTCAACCCCAACGAGGCCATCCCGGCGACCTGGGATGAGCGGGCGCGGAAAGCGTGGGAATACTACCTCGAAGAGCCGCTGGTGAAGAACTGCGTGAACTCGTGGCGCACCTTCGCCGTGGGCGACGAAATCAAGCTCACCTCGGACGACAAGACCTTGAAGGACGAGGCCACCGAGGCCGCCTGGCGATTGCGCGTGTCGCGGTTCGTGAAGGACATGGTCCTCCAGTTGCTCGTGAAGGGCGACGCCGTCGGCTTCAAACGCTACGCCGAGTCGGGCCGGGACATCGAGGAACTCGTCTGCGTCAATCCCGTTTCGGTGAAGGTGAAGTACGCCCAGGGCGACCTCGTCGAGATCCGCCAGTTCGCCGAGGACAAGTCCGCCGGGGACGAGGGCGTGGACCTGCCGGTCGAGCAGGTGATCCACCTCAAGTGGGACGCGCCCGCCTTTTCGCCACGCGGCAACTCGCTTGTGTTGCCCGCGTTCCAATCCATCGAACTCCTTCGCGACTACCGCCGCGCCGAACAGGCCATTGCCAAACGCTGGACCACGCCCTTCCGTCTGCTCAAGGTGGGCGGCGCCTTCGGTCAGAAGATGGTCATGCCCGACCAGCGCATGCTCGAACAGGTCCGCGACATGGTCAACAAGATGGACCTCAAGAGCGGCCTCGTCGTCCCCTTCTACGTCACCGTCGAGACCCACGGCACCGAGGGGCAAGTGCTCAAGGTCGAGGACAAGGTGAAGGAGGTGAAGGAAGACATCGTCGTGGCGCTCGGTTTGTCCCGTTCGCTCGTGACCGGCGACGGCCCCAACTTCGCGACCGCCTCCGTGAGCATGCAGAAGATGATGGTCATGATCCGGGAGATCAAGCAGGCGGCGCGCGCATTGCTCGACTGGGTCTTCGACGACTGGATGGAACTGCATGGCCACGGGGACAAGACCCTGCAGTACCTGTTCAATGACCTCGATCCCAGCGACGCCGTGGACATGAAGCGGCTGCTGCTGGACCTCTACGACCGGAAGCTCATCAGCCGGTCCAGCCTGCAACTGAAGATGGACCTTGACCCGGAAATCGAAACCTCAAACCGGGCCACCGAGGGGAAGACCATCGACCTGTTCGACGAAAAGCTGGTCAAGCCCATCGTGGACATGGTGATGGCGGGCATTTTGAGCGTCGAGCGGGCACAGGAGATGCTGGGGCTGCCCAAAGACGCGCACATTGGCGCGCCGGCGGCGGAGGCTTCACTTCTGGGGGCGGAACCGTTCGCAACCGCGTCCGGCGCGATATGCGACGAGTGTTCTCATTTCGACGGCGATATGAACCGCTGCCGGGTTCATGATACCGACCGGGCCTTCGACGCGCCCTCGTGCCGCTTTCTTGACCGGCGCGAGGCGCACTGATGCCGACCCTGGCCGAACGCATCCGCGCGGCCACGGAGCGAAGTCTCACGGCGCGCGACCGGTACACCGCGCAAGTCACCTCGCAACTCACGCAGGCGCTCAAGCAAGCGGAAAGCGAGGTAAAGGCGAGTCTCGGCCAATATGGCGCGCCCGCTTCGCTGCCGGATAACAAACTCGCGGCCCTGAAGGGACTGGAAAAACTCCAGGCCGAGATCGCGGAGAGCCTCGGACGGCTGAAGCGCGAGCAGACCCTCGTCTGGCGGCGCGGCACGAAGGAAGCCTTCCGGCTGGGGATTGGCCGGGGTATCGGAGAACTGACCGATGCGGCCCTTCCTTTCTACAAAGACCTCACGCCCGGCGGTCTCGACAAGCTCGCCACGAAATGCTTCACCATCGTGGACACGAACGCCCTTGATTTCCTCGCGCAGTACAACCTGACGCTCGCAGGCGACATTCATCGCGAGCTGGCCGACGGTATCAAGCGCACGCTGCTGACCGGCATCGCCACGGGCAAGAGCGCGGGCGACATCGTGCGCGACCTCGGCGCGGTTATCGAGGACAAGGATTCCTTCCGTCAGGCCGGGACGCGGGTTTTCAGCAAGGCACAGTACCGGATGGAGATGATCGCCCGGACGGAGGTCCTGCGCGCGCACAACATGGGGCGGCTCAAGTTCCACGAGCGCGCGGGCGTCCAGCGGCTCGAATGGCTGTGCATGGAGGACGAACGGTCCTGTCCCGTGTGCAACGGCCTTGACGGCAAGGTCTTTCCCATCGACAAGTTTCCCCAGCAACCCGCGCATCCCCATTGCCGCTGCACGAACATCATCGCGAAACCGCTGGCCATCTGTGGCTCAGACCTGTCCGCAAAGGCAGCCTCGAACGACGCCCAGGGTGACGCGTGCATCCTGCCGCCGCATGTGCTCGAAGGTATGGCCGATGCGCAGGTTCAGGAGAACGCGGCGCTCAAAAAAGCCTTCGAGAGCGGCGAGATCGGGGAACTGGAGCAGCTCACCTCAAAGCAATTGCAGACGCTCGCCAAGGAGAACGGCGTTTCCGTCGCGCGCACCAAGGCGGACTTCATCAAATTGCTCGACCAGGCCGAACCGGGAATCGACCACAGCGACCTTGCGGGCGAAGCGCTCAAGGCCAAGCTCAAACAACACCAAATCGGATTGCTCCGGACGAAATCGGAGCTCGCCGAATTGCTTGCGCAGAAACAGGCCGCGTTGCTGCAGGCCAAGGTCATCGCCAAGAAACAGGCAGCCCTCGCGCCCCTGCCGGACCTGGAGAATCTGAGCGCCGCGCAACTCAAGGAGATGGCCAAGCAACAGGGCATCTCGCTCAACATGACCAAGGAGGACACCATCGCCCTCCTGGACAAGCTCGAACCGGGCAAGGACCACGCAGGCCTCATGGGGCAGGAACTCGCGGCGGCCAAGGCGAAACACGGCATCGGCGTGCTGAAGAACAAGCAGCAACTCGTCGAGGCGCTGCAGAAGAAGGCGGGGCAGCAGATGGCCCAGCAGGTCCAGCAACAGGCCCAACAGGCGGCGGCGAAAAAGGCCAAGGATCTTGCCCAGGCATCGGTCGAGAAAGTCGTGCTACCCGCGGAACCGGCGCAGTTCCAGGGGTTCCTGGCGCAGGTGAAGGAAGCGGAGCAGGCGCTCGCCGGCAGTGGATTGGTGTCGGCGGACGAGATGAAACCGCTGGCGGAATCGCTCGCCCTCAAAAAAAAGCTGTTCCATGACCAGATTGCCGGTATGAAAGCGGGCGATCTGAAGAAACTGGCCAAGGACGGCAAGGTCAAGAACTGGCAATGGGGCAGCAAGGATGACTTTATTACCCTGTTCACCGATACCGACGAGGCCAAGGTCGCGGCGGTTCACGCCAAACTCGAAGCGGGCTACACGGCACACCAGGAGAAATACGGAAAGAAGAGTGGCAAGTCCGCGACGCCGAGTGCTCCGTTACTATCCCAGAAGCCGCCGGTTGCCCCTCCCGCCGTACCAACCGTTGCGCCATCCACCGCGCCATTCGCCAAGAAAGGCGTTGAATTCGAGGCGGTGGACGATGCGTGGGCAAAGAAGAAGCAGGCGGGCGGTTTCAAGCTGGAAGGGAAAGCTCAGGTCGAGGGCGCCCACGAGAAGGAATTCTGGGTGGACGAGAATGGCGGCCGCTGGCTGTTCAAACCGGTGACCGCGCGGGATGAATTCGTCGCCCATGGCGAGGAATCCGCGTATCTCATCGGACGTCTCATCGATCCGGACACCGTCGAGGTGCGCACCATTCGGCTCAACGGGCGCATGGGCTCGATACAGCGGTGGCGTACGGACCTTCGGGAGGATTTCGATTTCCGGAACACGCTGCCAGAGAACCTTACCACGCTCGAACTGGAGCAGATTCAGCGGGAACATGTCATCGATTGGCTGGTTTCCAACCACGACGGGCACGCCAAGCAGTTCATCCGCGGCAAGGACGGCCACGTCTACGGTATCGACAAGGGGCAGGCATTCAAGTTCCTGGGCAAGGACAGTCTGTCCATCGACTATCACCCGAACCGGGCCTGCGGCGAGCAGGAACCCTACTATAACACGGTCTTCCGCGCGGCGAAGGCCGGAAAGGTCCAATTCGACCCCGCCGTCACGCTCCGGCATATCCAGGAAGTCGAGAAGATCTCCGACGACGCCTATCTGGCGATGTTGCGGCCTTATGCCGAGGGACGCTTCGGAGGCGACCAGGCCGGCCTGAAACACTTCTATGACCAGGCCCTCGCCCGGAAACATAACCTGCGGCGGGATTTCGAGGGGTTCTACGGCGACATTCTCGGCGACAAGGAGTTCTCCTTCCAGCGTTTGGCCGCACCGGTGGGGAAAATCGGGCGCATCAGCGCCGGGCAGGAACGCATTCTCCAGGAGGCCGAGGCGCTGGGCTGGCAGGGCAAGACGCTGCCTATCGATTTCGACGACATCGAGGACCAGAACGCGCTCGTGTTCACCGAGACCTATCAGGGCAACCAGCGGACTGTCATGAAGTTCAAGCTTCGCCCGGAAGCGGACGCGCGGATGCTGGCCGGGCTGCGCAAGGGTGACCTACGCGGCGCGCCGCAGCGCATCGGCAAAGCGCTGGATGAAGATGCCTTCTACGATGACATTCTTGCGGCGGTGAAAACCGTTAACCATCATCAGCAAGACGGCCAGTACAACATGGCCAGCCTGGAAAAGGCCCTGAAGCACCGGTCGGCTCTGGAAGCCTTGATCAAGCATGACGATGCCGAAGTGGGTGACATGGCCAAGAGCTATCTCGCATGGTTGGGCGAGGCGGAGAAGGCTCGGCAGGAACGGCGGGGTATTCAGGGCAACCTGACGCAATACCTGCGTAAGAAGGAACCGCCGCGCAAGACATCACAGGCCGCCTTTACCGTCCAGCGTGGCGGTGTGGAAAACACCCTTCGCACCCTCGACAAGGGCGCTATTACCGTGCAGGATGACGCGGCGTCGAACACGGACATGTTCCGTGGCCGCCGCATGAAGAAGGGCGATCAGTACACGGCCTCTTTTCCCGATGGGACGCGAGTGCGCTACCGCCCGTGGAACAACGACAACCTTTATGCGCAGCGGGGAGAGGTCGAGATTACGCTTCCGCGGCATGGCTCGCCGGACGATGTGGCGGATGTGTTGGCGCGGCTCGAGGAACTGGGCGTCAACACCGGCGAGGCCTTGCCCGAGCATACCGAGTGGATGTACCTCCGGAAGATGGCCTACGTGACGAAGGAAGACGGCAGCGATGCGTACAAGAAAGTGTTGAAGGGCCTCGAAGACCGGGACGCGTCGGTGACCGAGCGAGTGCAGACGCTACGCGATTACTGGCAGCAACGGCTCGGTGTCCGCGACCTTGCAACCATGCCCGGCTACAATCCCCACGGTGAATACCAGCTCGGGTTCCTCGACCGGAAACTCGAGGGCGGGTACCGGCATCAGTATCGCTTTGACCTGAGCGACGCCGACCTGGAACGGGAAATGAAGGGGCACGCGCTCTTTCACAAGCTGACGGACGGCGCGCGCATGGACACCTTCATCGAAACGGCGCTGGAGAAGAACGGGGCCATGGTGAGTACCGTCGAGAAGATGCGCATCGGCATTCCGCCGGGCGGCATGTCGCCGGAGGCGGACATGGACACCGGCGGCGCCAGCTACTTCTTCACGCGCATCAAGAAATTGCCCGCGCGCGGCAAGCCGACGAACCGGGGACTGTATTTCAAGAAGCGGCTGCTGCGCAGGATGGATGCGGTCAGCTATGACCACGACGCCTTTGGCCGGGTTACGGACGACTATGTCCGGAACCGGCGCGGAAGCACCCCGAGCGAGTGGCGCGAATTCGCGGGTTCCTCCAACAACGAGACGATCTTCAAGTACTCGGTCACGTTGCTGGACAACGTCGAGTACATCGTCACGGAGAACACGGCCGAGCGGGACAGCGTATTGAAGAGTTTCGCCAAACGCGGCATCATCGCGCTGCCCGATGGACGCAAGATTGAGGAGGTCGTCCTGTGAAGGAATTCATCGGAGAGGAGAAGGCCCGAATACAGGGGCTATTGCGGCTTTTCAACGAGCGAGGCAGCCGCATGGAGGTCTTCGGCGAGGACAAGAAGCGGCTCTTCGGCGAACTCGTGGACAGCTTCACCGTCACGCGGATCGCCCCGCATTTCGACGCGCAGGGCAAGCATACGCATTCGGACTTCTGGTTACTCTGGAAATCCGTGGGCTACAACAACGGCTGGCAGTACGCACACACCGTCAAGATCGTCCAGGTGACCGTTCACGATACCACCGAAAACTGCTGGCTCATCGTTGATCTCACCGATGATCGGGGACGGCGCTTTCATGTCGAGATTATCGAACCCATCACTGAAGCGGACTATGCCCTTGATTGGCGCGATTGGCAGAAGTACAAGGCTGAAAACGCCGCGATGTTCGCCCGTATTGACGCGGAGTTGCTGCGGGAACACCTGCAAATCGCGGAGGAATGGGTATGAAGCTCCGCTACATGATTGACCGGCGGGCGGTCATCAAGAACGGCAAGGTCGTGGATTACGAACCCATAGGTGTGTGGGTCCAGGGGCCGGGGCCGATGGATATCGAGGTCTACTACCTGCCGGACATCGTCGAGTGGGATCAGGACGGATTCTGGGTCATCAACCGGCTGGTCGAGAGCGACGTCAAGGCGTTACCGGAAGGTTTTCTCGAGTACCACCGCGACACTCAGTCGCCCTACCACGGCAGCCGCGGGCCGATCTTGGAAACAGAAAAGTTTTCAAGTATGGATGAGTGTGGCAATGAGGTTCGTTCCAAAGTCCCCAAAAACCGCTGATAAACAAGACCACCTAATCACTTTCGCCAGTAACTCGATCTTGAGCAAAACATAGGCATGGTTCGAGTATAGAAGGCGAACTCATTTCAAACAGGAAGATGGTAGGTGGCACGCTACAGACTTTTCGATTTTCTCCCCACTAGCATCAACCATGGAAATGCTCTTGGCCACGGAGCTTCATCCACGTCAGGCAACTCGCATATCTGGACAATCACGAAACCAGCTTCATTTAACTGTCGAGACATTTCGCCCAAGCTCCAATGATAGTCAGTGAACTTGATGACTCGTTCACCATCAAACATTGACACCTCAAAAGGCGAACCCTCTTCGGGGTATTTATCCATGTCAAAGGAGGTTCTGAATGTTGCAAACTGCCTATCTCTGAAACAGGGATGTGTGACAGAAGCGATGAATACACCCCCGTCCCTCAGCAATCTGTGAGCATCACATAAACAATCAAGACAAGCATCCCGTGATGGTACACACATCCACACTGCATGGAAGGTTACAGCATCGAATTCAGGCTCTAGCCCATCAAGGTTCCCAACGACCCGAACGCGTTCTCGAAAGCGAGATAGCCGTGCCGCCGCCATTTCTCTCATACGTGGAGCAGGATCGTATACAACGGCAGTGCCGTCGCTTGACTCAAGCCACGCTTCAACAAATCGGCCATCACCTGCGCCATAATCTAATAGTGTGGAGCACCCCATTTCAGCCAGCAAACGCAACGACGCCGGAAACACCCGCACCAGCCGCGAATCGCGGATAGGACAGTACTGCAATGCAAGTTCGTTCCAGTCAGTAGATTTCATTTCGGTGGAACCAATGCATCAAGAACCTGTTCCGCTCTTAGCGAGCCATTGACACAACCAGCTTCCTGTAATGCCCGCAAGGTTGTCACCCACATCCCGTTCTTGCTTTCGTCCATGTGCCCCGGAACGACGCCATCCGTATACACGAGGTCGAGCGTGCGCGCAACTTGTGCGGCTACGGTGTCAGACGCTACCCCCGTATATCGAGCCGCCACTTCTTTCGCACCTTGATCTGGGTGGGTCTTAACAAACTCCCAGGCTTTGCGCACCTCCTGTTGAAATAATTCAACAACATCTCTCTTCTTACTGACGAAGTCCCGACGAGCAACGATAACGTTCCCATAGAGGTTCACACCGTCCAAGACTGGATCAACTACGATGACGTCCCCCTTCCCTTCTTGGCGTGTTTTCTCAGAAAGTCTAAATGGCTGTTCGTTGAGATATACCGGATAGAGCATCTTGGGTGCCGACAATACGATCCCAGGATCAAAACCAACGGGTACGACTTTGGTATCTGGACTTAGGCCTTGCCTGTCGCGCCATTGCAGCCATACCGATGTGCTCTCAGTGCCGCGCTTGTCACCTACTCGAATCCGGTCCAGCCGAATCTGTTCGGCCACCCATTTATTCAACTGTCGTCCATCAGCTCTGGTCACATCGGTCAACCCAAGTTCTTTGGCAACGTCAGGATGGAGGACCCAACCGACAGGATTCTTTTGGAAATCCACGAATACGCAAACGAGTTCGGACTTGCCTGGTTCGGCAGAATTCTCGCCTAGGTACTTGAGGAATATGTCTGCTCCTACAATGGCAAACTGTGCCCTGGAAGCAAGAACTTCGCCTAACGGGACAACGTTTGGCCCTCCCTCTCGCAAGCGCACTTCGAGCACATCGGATGTCGTCAATATGTACTGTGCTACAAACGTTGGGTCATGCAGCCAATTAAGTTGCACTGTTACGGCCGGCTTGGACGCTTGAGCGGACGCGTTATCCGATTCTTTGGATATATTGCGATCACACCCGCTTGCGACCAAAAGCAAGCCAAAGAGCGCCAAGGCAGGCCTTAGCGACAAGGCTAAACGGCTCATGCAACCTCCTTTTGCTGTTGGTGGTAGTATCGATGCCAGAAATAAGCGCATCCTGCGCGAATTATCGCGGTTACGATGCCATCATAAATCAGCACAAGCCACAGGATACCAGAGATTTGACGAGGATTCAAAGACTGCTGCGCATTGATCACCATGCGACCGACTCCTCCAAAATACGCTGGAGAAAATCCGCTTTGCGGCAAGAAATTCTCGTAGAACGCGGGCAGAATGGACTCAACGATCATAACGGCGACGATGCTCAGATGGAAAGCATCCTCCAGAGAGCGAGAAAACATAAGAATCTCGCAGTCACGGAGGCGCAAGACAAGGCCAATACTCTGACGCAGGCCAAGAACGCGGGAGCCGTCTCTTCTTCCTTGTGAGAAGAGACTTCGACTCAAAACAACAGATTCAAACTTAGCCTCAGACACCGAACTATAGACGGCAATGAAAACCCTGTAGCCTCCAAGCGCAGCACCCGCAACAAGAATCATCGCAATGCCTGAAACGCATCGAGGAGCACCAAACTTGTCTTGCCAGGCAAAAGCAATGTTGTATGTGATGTTCGCGGTCAGTACGAATGGGATTATGTAAAGGAATCGGTAGAAGACATCTATCGAAATCCCGAACCATCGCCGCATTTTGATTTCAGGACCAATTGAGACGCGTGCAGCCGCAGCAAACACGCCTAGCGCATATCCGATTCCGGCACCAAGCCCCCATGCAACGAGGGATGCACAGATTGTGAAACCGAAAGCTCGCCACCAATTTGCATCCAAACCGCCAATAGTTATTGGCAACAGATTCCATAGCCATGCCTTAAAATAGTCGCTATAGCCACCTATATACGTAGCACACGCCAGCAATGAAGCCCACACAAAAGCATCGAATATTGGGTGCTTTTTGCGGAAATTCGAAATCACAGTCAAGGCATGCCTGATCATTGGTTTTCCATCTGCACTTCAATGCGATTTTTCTTGCGACTTGTGACATCCATAACTAAGGAGACAGAATTGGGAATACTGAGGCGGCCTTCCCCTAGTTGCTTGTGGGAAACGAGCATCACATGTAGCGATTTCTGCGGAACTTCTTTGCACCAGACGTTTCTAATGGTTTCTATAGCTTGAGCGACATCTTCCTCGCCGCCTATACCATCAAAGGTTTCGTCTAGGAGCAAGAATGCTGCGTGAGCAGTCGATGTCGAAAGTTGTTCTAATGCACTGCTTGCATATAGGCGCATGTGCTGCCCACCACTGAATTGACTCAGGCGTTTGAACAACCGTTCCGAGTCCTCTTCCTGGGGCAGGAGTCCCTGAAGAAACGTGGATTCGCGAGGGATCATGTGTTTTACTTTCCAGTGGCGCACGATTGGAGCTTTCTGGGGCAAGAATGCAATTGCCACATCCTCTGGCAAAATCAAGTCCGGATCAAAGTCAAAACCTAAAGGACTGGACAAACGCTCTCTGATTGCACGATAGAGTTGCGTCAGCAGCGTGGACTTTCCCGTGCCGGATGCCGCCTTGACGACTGTGACAAAAACATTCTCGGACTTGATTGGCTTCCACAGAACTACTTTCTCCGAATCCTTTGGAATGTAGTCGATCACGCATTCCCCAAAGTCGATCTCACTGCGGCGCATCGTAACCGTATACCCATCGTGATGTCGATGCACAGACTCCGCCTCCGGTGGCTGCGGAAGCGGAATCCAGAACATTCTTGCGAATAGCTTGCCTGCATAGGCAGCTCGATCAGTAAAGCTGAACTTGCATTTCGTGGCCATGTCCGCTCCTAAAAGCATGCGCAGTTTCAGAACTTCCGTCAACAATCATAGCAGACTGTTGTCCAGCGTTAAAGCTCGCAGAATTCGAGTTCTCTAGCGCTTCGATATCACTGAACCAAAACATTTTTCCGACAGTTTCCGCCTTCTTCCGGTAAGTAACCCATAGCGGGGTCGCGGTCCGCCGTGGACCGTGTCCCGCCACATACCGGGAGAACCGCATGGAACTGTTTGCAACGGACCTGGAGCGGCTTGGCTTCCTGCTGGAGGCGGACGCCGCTTTTCAGGTTGAGTTGGGCGCTCTGGAGGCGGAGGCCGCTTCGGACGGCGGCGCGGGCGCGCAAGAGGAGCTGCCGCCGGAACAGCGCCCGAAGTACATCACGAACTACATCGGCTCCAAACAGAAGCTGGTGGATTGGATCTGGCGGAACACGCCCCAAAATGTTAAGTCGGCGGTGGATGTGTTTTCGGGTTCAGCGGTCGTGGCGTACATGTTCAAGACCAAGGGCCTGAGCGTCGTTGCCAACGACCGGCTCCATTATTGCCATCACGCGGCCCGCGCCATTATCGAGAACAAGTCCACCCGGCTCTCGGACGACGACCTGGAGATGTTGCTCGGGGACAATCCCAAGGCGGGCACCTTTGTCCAGGACAACTTCAAGGGCATCTTCTTCGCCAAGGGCGTCCATCAGCTTATCGACGTGATGCGCGCCAACTGCGACCGGCTTGAGGGATTCAAGAAAGACATCGCCCTGTTCGCGCTGGGCAAGACCTGCATGAGCGGCAAGGGCGGTTTCGGTCATTTCTCGTCTTCGACAGGCTACGGGCGGCGGCAGGACACCCCCGAGGAGTTCAAGGAACGCTTCGCGGACAACGTGCGACGTATCAACGCGCTCGTTTTCGACAATGGCGAAGACTGCAAAGCGCATTGCGAGGACGTGAACGCCCTGCTTCCGAAGGTCAAGGCGGACCTGGCCTACTTCGACCCGCCCTATGCCACCGAGTTCTCGACGACCAACTACGAGCGGTCGTACCACTTCGTCGAGGGGCTCATGACCTATTGGAAGGGCCTGACGCTCCGGGCGGACACGAAGGTCAAGTATTACGAGACCGACCACAAAACCGTCACCAAGGTCAATGCCTCGGAGTTTTTCCAGACTTTCCTCGGCAGCGCCCGCCACATTCCCCACTGGCTCATATCGTATCGCGATCATGCGTACCCGAACGAAGAGGAAATGAAGACCATCATCGCCGGTCTGGGCCGCGACAGCCGGATGCAGAGCAAGGAACACCATTACAACATCACCTCGCGGCATGGGGAAGCCTCCAACGCCCTGGAGCGGCTTTTCGTCTGCCGACGCTCCGCCGGCGCGAAATCCAGCCACATCCCGGGCGCCGCGCCGCTTTCCGCCGCCGCGAACTTCCACACGACCATTCCGGTCGAGGTATTGCTTGAAAGCCACGAAGGCCTTTCCGCAGAAGCCATGCGCTCCGGGCCGGACGGCGATCCGCAGTTCACCTTCGTGCTGTGCCGGACGGGCACCAACAAGAACGGCGACCACTTCACGGCGGAGGAACTCTCCAGCCGCCACATGACCGCCGTGAACAAGAAGATCGACCTGCAGCACTCGCAGGACTTCGCGGACATCGTGGGCGGCATCGTCGCGGCGGACTATCTCGAAGACGAGAAAGGCGGCCGTATCGAATGCGTCGGCGAACTCTACGTGCAGGAGAGCGAACATGCGCGGCTCGCCCACAAGCTCATGCGCAAGGGCATCATCGCGCAGGTCTCGATGGAATGCGACTACGCGGAAGGCGAGTGCTCCGTCTGCGGGAAGCGGGTCAAGAACAAGAACGACTATTGTCCGCACCTTCGCAAGATGAAGGGCGGCGAATCGGGCGGCAAGCCCGTCTACGAAATCCTCCACGGCGTGACCTTCACGGGGCTGGGCCTGCTCGACCGCAAGGGCGCGGACGAGAATGCCCGGATTCTGCAGGTCGCCTCACAACAACCAGGCAACGATCCATCCAAAGGAGATTCGGACATGGACGAAAAGACGAAGAAAGACGAAGAAAAGGCAGCCGAGGCGGCGAAAAACAAGCCCGCCGGTGGCGCGCCGGAGAACCCGGGCGCGGACGATCCGCAGAAACGGATTACCGAACTCGAAAAGGAAAACAAGGCGCTGAAGGCCAAGGTCGCCGAGCTGCAGAAACGCGTCGAGGAACTCGAAGCGGAACGGCAGGCGGCGGCGAACAAGTCCCGCGCCCGCAATCTGCTCGCCAAGCTGGAAAAGCAGGGCGTGGATTTCGGGGGCGACGACGAGCGGGAAATGGAACTGAAGCGGCTGACGGAGCTTTCCGACGAGGCTTTCGCAGCGACCGAGGCGGCTTTTTCGCGCATGGCGCGCAAGGCCAAGGCCGATGCACAGGCGAAGGAGGAGAAGCCGGACAAACCGGAAAAGAAGGAAGCGGCCAAGGCCGAGGACGATCCGCCCATGCGCAGTGACGCCGGGGTGCGTCCGCGCGACGTGGACGACCGCAAGACCAGCCTCGAGGACAAGCTCCGCGACGGGTTCATGGCGGCCTACGAGTCGCGCGTGGGCGCCGCCGCCAACCAGTAACAAGAAAACACAGGAGAAACGAACATGCCATTCATCAATCCGTGTCACCGAGGTCTTGCCTATGGCGATGGCCATATCCAGGGCGCGGGCGCCCTCGGCCAAGTGGTTTCCATCGCCGGGAACGACCTGTTCGCCGTGAACACCGATCCCACCGCGCCGTCCTTCGGGCTGCTGATCAAGGACTATGCCTCGGGTGAAATGCCCGGCATCTACTGCATGGGCGGCGTCTACGAGACCGACGTATTCGAGGGAACCATCAATGCGGACGACGACCTGAAGGTCTCCGCGAACGGAAAACTCACTGGCGGAACCATCGGCGAAGGCGAACTGGTCGTCGCGCGCGCCATTTCCGTGGCCGGCGGAACGCTCAAGTTCCGGCTGCTCGTCTGAGGAAAGGAATCCCAATCATCATGAAGAACAAGAACGTGAACATTCACAGCCAGGAATACATGGAGACCATGGCGCGGCTCATGAGCGAGGCGCTCGAGTCTCCCGAAGGCATGCGCGCCCTGGCGGCGGCCATCGCCGCACCCATCGAGCAGGAGATCAAACGCAAGGAGATCTCTTCCCTGCTGCTCACGCAGCATACGCTCCCGAAGGGCGAGCGTCCCGTCTATCAGAAGAAGCCCACCGTGAAGGCCCACTGGATCAGCACGGAGGGCGAGGCGCGGGAACAGGAAGTCGGCAAGGACGAAGTCGAGTTCCCGACCAACCGCATCCACTCCGCGCCGATGGTAGACATCTCCGTATTGAAGCACGGTAACATCGGCACGCTGACCGACATCCAGACCGGTGCGGCGGACGAAATCCGCAAGGAAATCGACAAGCGCACGCTTACCGTCATCTCGGCGGCGGTGCCCGCGGCGAACACGGTCGAGATCTCCGGCAATGCCCTCACGGCGGACGGTCTCAACGAGGCCATTTCGATGATCGAAGACATGGAACTCGCGGTGAAGTACATCGTCATGCGCGGGCGGCGTTTCAACGACATGCGCGGCTGGGACCTCGATCCGCAGACGAAGCAGGAACTGCGCGCCAAGGGCGTCATCAAGAACTACGGCACCGGCGGCATTCTGCTGACCTCGGCTATGCCGTTGAACGAAATCCTCCTGGTGCCCGACGAGGAAGTCGGCAAGATGCCCATACGCGAGGCGCTCAAGACCGAGGCCATCGAGCAGAAGACTCGTTTCAAGACGGGATGGCTCGTGTGGTCGGAACTGGGCCAGGGCGTCACGCGCCCGGATATCCTCACGAAGATCAAGATTCTCGGCGGTTGAGGAGATTATGAACCATGGAGAAACTGAAGAACGTACGCCGGGGCATGCTCGTGATTGCCGATGCGGGCCTGAAGCTGACGCCAGGGCAGACCGTCGAAGTGGGAACGCTCACGAAACAGATGGAGGCGCTGCTCGCCTCCGGACATCTGGCGCGGATTGACAAGAAGCCGGAAGAGTCGGGGCAGGAACAGGCGCCTGAGACGCCAAACCTGCCCACAATGAGCGCGCAGGAGGCCATCGCGAGTGTGAATACGATGGATGACCCCGAGCGTGTCAAGGTGCAGATGCGTACCGAGAAGCGGCGGTCGGCACTGGATGCGCTCGGCCAGAAGAAGAAGGAACTGACGGGTGGCAACGAGTGATTTGCTGGCCGTCTTGCGCACGGACCTCGGCGACGCTGATGCGACGCTCTTTGACGAGACCACTCTGACGCGGTGTCTGCACCGGGCGGCGCTCATGCTCGCCCGCGATTTGGAGATGGCCTTCGCCATTGTGGACGGTGAGATCGTACCCGCGCCGGATGGCGTGGAACAGGAACTCCTGCTCCTGCTGGCCCGGATTCACGCGTGCGAAATCATGCGTTCGCGGACGGCGAATGCCTTCGCCTTCAGCAGCGGCGATAAGCGGGTGGACAAGAGCAGGCAGCCTGAACAGTGGGCGAAGCTCGAATCCGAGTTGCGCGATCAATACCGGTCGCGCCTGAAGGAGGTAAAGCCCGAGGCCGCTCTTGCCGAGGACGACTATTTCGTTCATCCGGGACATATCGCCCCGGTTGTTTTTGAGCAGGGAGTGAACGTATGTCCCTATTGTCAGACCCAGAGCGCGCTTCGGCCGTGTCCGACGTGCGGGCGCTGATATGCGCGTCGGGACAGGAAGCCGCCGTCCTCCGCCGGGAGGCCGGCGAGAATCTCTATGGCCACGATGAGGGACAGTTTGATGAAGTGGGCACGATTCCCCTGGAGTTGAATCGCACGCCCCCGGATGATCTGCCCGGCGACATCGATGCCGTGGCGTCGGTATTGCCCGAGGCGGATGTCCGGGCCGAGGATCGGCTTCTGGCCGAGGGAGAGACGTACCGCGTACAGGCGGTGGTTCAGGAACGGCTGTTCGGCGTGGTCACGCACAAGTCGCTGCGGCTGGTGAAGATCGATGCCGGTTAGGCGCACAGGAGATTGGGCCAAGGCCAAAGCCGTTCTTGGGAACTCGCTTGGACCTCGCATGGCGGCGGCATTGCGGGCCGCGACGGTGAAGAACGCGCTGCTGCTGGTGCGGGAGATTCAACGGGGCATCAAGAGTCAGGCGCCCGGCGGCGTACCGTTTGCCAAGCTCGCGGAAAGCACTATCGACCGGAAAGGCTCCAGCAAGGCCCTTATCGATA
>Ga0209311_1000434_pt1 | contig 38927 bp, 39 predicted proteins | sample AD_UKC045_MetaG_FD_184417 | JGI IMG/M metagenome (GOLD analysis project Ga0209311, IMG submission 184417) | Active sludge microbial communities of municipal wastewater-treating anaerobic digesters from USA - AD_UKC045_MetaG (SPAdes) (version 2) | ecosystem: Engineered > Bioreactor > Anaerobic >... | reverse complement strand
AAGGCTTTAAAGTGGCCATCACAGCCTGTATGAGAAAGATCCTGATCATCCTCAATACGATGATCAAAAACAACACGTATTGGAAATATGCTTAGTTAATTACCTTGACTCGAAACACAGTTGCTCATAACTGCCGCGAAAGCGGCGCTATTTCGTCTGCCAGACGTCGAGGTATTTTTCGTGGGTCTCAACGGTGTTGACAAAGGGGTGGAGCACCAGCGTCATGAATCGCTCCCCCTCGGCGAGATGGATGACGGCAGGGTCCGTGTAACCGCGGCTGAAAAACCGGATGGACGCATCGCCCGCTGTTTTTTTGTCCTTCCCTGCGATGTAAATGTCGGCAAACTTCACCTCTCCGGGAAGGCGGGACGCCCTTGTCTTGAGTTCCTCTTTCTTCTCGGGCGTCATGTCCGCGCTGTAAACCCAGTAACTTCTCTGGTCCAGGTTGACCTCTAAAATCTGATCCACCTGGTCGCGGACCGCCAGACTTCGAAGTTCCCGGGTCGCGCCGACGAGCCGCCTCGTCGCGGAGCTCAACGGGTCGGTAAAGAGGGTTTCGCGCACCTTGGGGACGGCGATGAGGAGCATGAGCCCGATGAGAAAGACGACGATGGAAAGCTCGATCAGGGTGTAGCCCCCGCTGCCGAAGGTTTCACACCGTTCGGGCCCGGCCGCCCCGGTGCGGAGGCGTGACGGCGCCTCAGTCCTCCCAGTTTGTGATGTCCTTGTCCTTGCCTTCACCGCCCGGTTCTCCGTCCGCCCCCAGCGACAGGAGGTCAAAATCACCCTTTGTTCCCGGGCTGAGGTACACGAATTCGTTGCCCCAGGGATCTTTCGGGACCTTACCCTTTTCGAGGTATCCTCCCTCGCGCCAGTTCTTGGCGAGGGCGCCCACTGCCGGAAGTTCCACCAGCGCCTTCAATCCCTGCTCCGTCGTCGGGTAGTTGCCGTTATCGAGCTTGTAGAGTTTCAGGGCCGTCTCGAGAGCCTGGATCTGGATCTGGGCCTTGGTCTGCCTCGCCTCGTCCGGGCGGCCCATGATTCTCGGGATGATGAGACCCGCGAGGATGCCGAGGATGACGATCACCACCATCAGCTCAATGAGTGTGAAACCGCGGTCGTCTTTCTTTCTTCTCATGATGTTTCCTCTCTTTGATGTCCTGCCCTTGGGAAGGGGCTTCTATTCCTATCTGATCAACTGGTTCATTTCGAATATGGGAAGAAGGATGGAAACGACGATGAACCCCACGACGAGACCCATGACGAGAATCATCACGGGCTCGAGCATGGAGGTCATGGTGGTCACGTTCGACTCCGCCTCCTTCTCGTAGGCGTCGGCGATCTTGTAGAGCATCTGCTCGAGGTTTCCGCTCTGTTCACCCACGCCGACCATCTCCGTCGCGATGGGCGGGAAGAGGCCGCTTCTCGCCAGGGGCGCCGACAGGCTCTGCCCCTCCCGGACCTCCTCGCTTGCTTTCTGCACGGCATCGGCAATGAGGGAGTTGTTGATGACGTTTTTGGAGATCTCCAGGGCCGTGAGGAGCGGCACGCCGCTTTCGAGGAGCGTCCCGAGGGTCCTGCCGAAACGGGCCACGGCCATTTTACGGTTGAGTGTCCCGATGACGGGCATGGAGATCTTGAGGCGGTCCCAGAAGCGACGGCCCTTTTCGGTGTTCCGGATCAGGTACCGGAGCACGACGACGGAGACCACGAGGGCAATGACGATGGCCCACCAGAAGGATTCCAGAAAACGGCTCACGGTGATGAGAAAAACGGTGATGGCCGGCAGGGTCTGATGCATCTCCTCGAAGATGCGGGTGATGTTGGGCACCACGAAGGCGACCAGGAAGAAGAGAACGGCGGAACCGATGAAGAACATGAAGACAGGGTAGGCCAGGGCGGCCCGGATTTTCCCCCGGAGGGCCTGCTGGCTTTCACTGAACTCCGCAAGACGCTCCAGTACGATGTTCAGGGTTCCCGATGCCTCGCCGGCACGAACCATGTTGATGAAGAAAGGGGAGAAGATCTTCGGGTAGCGGGACATGCTCTGTGTCAGGCTGCTTCCCTCGTTGACCTCTTCCTTGATCTGGGCCAGCGTTTTTTTGAGCACGGGATGGCTGGTCTGGGTGATCATGGCGTTGATCGACTGGACGAGGGGGAGGCCGGCGCCGAGCAGGGTCGCGAGCTGACGCGTCATGGCCGAGAGTTCCTGGATACCGACGCGATTGAGTAAACCGCCGGCGGAGCGCTCGTCGAGACCACTCTCCTTTTTCCGGCCCGACGCCTCTTTGACCTCTATCGGGTAGATGCTGCTGTCCCTGAGCCTCTGCCTGGCCGCGGCGAGACTGCCGGCATCGATGATGCCTTTGAGCTTTTTCCCCTTCGTGTCGAGGGCTACGTATTCAAAAACAGGCATAAGTAGAGTTAACAGCTTGACGCTTCAATCATTTTTGACTTTCGTTTAACACATCGGAAGCCGCTTTTCAATACGCTCAACAAACCCCCGTGGCGGCGTCCCGGGAGGGGATTGCATTGTCAGGTGCCACGTTATTTAATCGGCAGATAAGGGATATCCCTTTGATTTTTTTTGCTTCTGTGCCGGAGGGCTGGTCTTTCGGCCGGACCGGAGGGCCTGTCGGTTCGGAATCATGACAGAAAATTCTTGAAATTCAGGAACTTTCATCATATTTTCTTCCCAGTGGCTCTCAACAGGGACAAACTCATTGAAAGGCTGAAAGAGACCGGGGATCCGGATGAAAGAAACAGGATCCTAGAGGCTCTTTCAGCCCACGACTTGAAGGAAACCCCTTCGGGTATCGGCTCATCCGGGGCCTTTTCCGGCAGGGAGAAGGCCCTATCGGCTCTTATCCTGGGCTATGTGGTCGGGGCCTGCTTCCTTATCGGTGGCTTCCTGATGGTTTACACCGGGATTGGCGCGCTGTCGGAGGGATCGAAGCCCGGGCGGGTCGTCACGCTTTTCATCGTCGGGGGTGTGCTTTTGGTTCTGGGGATGCTCGCCGCCTTCAGGGCGGGGAGAACCGGAAAGGCCCAGTTGTCTCCTCCCTTTGAGGTCGATAAAAAAGATATTTTTCGCATGGAACCCTGAGTTTCACCCTTGGAGAATATCGGTTCACACGGATGAAGGGATATGCCGGCAAATCTTCCCCCTGAATATAAGGCGGCGGAAAAAAAGTTCAAGACAGCTTCAACCACTGCCGAGAAGATCGCTGCCCTGGAAGACCTGATCTCGACGGTGCCGAAACACAAGGGCACGGACCATCTCCGCGCCGATCTGCGCCGGCGACTCTCTCAGCTCAACAAGGAATCCCTCGAGCAGCGAAAGAAAAAGGGGGGCGGTCGGGACAGCCTCTATAATATCCCCAAGGAAGGCGCCGCCCAGATGGCCCTCGTGGGATTCGCCAACGCGGGGAAGTCTTCTATTCTGGCCAGCCTCACCAAGGCAACCCCCGTCGTTGCCGACTATCCCCTCTCGACGCTTCTGCCACTGCCCGGGATGATGCCCTACGAAGACATCCAGTTCCAGCTCGTCGACCTCCCGCCCATCGCCAACGAGACGACGGACGGCTGGGTGTCGGGGATCATCCGGATCGCCGACGGGCTCCTCGTGGTCGTCGACCTTGCCGAGGATGTCGCGATCCAGCTCGAACTCATCCTCGAGCAGCTCGGGAAGTGGAACATCAGCACGCAGGCCGAAAAGACCGCCGAGTTCCGCGGCGTCACGAGGCGTGCCCTCGTGGTGGCGAACAAGAAAGACCTCCCCGGCGCGGAGGAGAATTTCGGGAGTATGAAAGAAACCTTCGGGACGATCTTCCCTATGGTCGCCGTTTCCTGCCTGAGAAAGGAGGGGCTGGAGGATCTGAAGCGGGAGATCTTCAGGCTCTCGGGGGTCATCCGTGTTTATTCAAAGCCGCCGGGAAAGCCCCCCGACCTCTCCATGCCCTTCACCGTCCCGGCCGGCTGCACGGTGACGGAACTCGCCGAAAAGATCCACAAGGAATTCGTCGTGAAAATGAAGTTCGCCCGGATCTGGGGCTCCGCGAAATTCGAGGGGATGAAGGTGGAGAGAAACTATGTCCTGAAGGACCGGGACATCGTCGAGATCAATTCCTGAATGACGTTTCGATTCCTCTCGCCCGGTAATCCCCTCATCCCCGCGCCATCAGCGCGAACACGCCCCAGCCCAGGTATTCACGCGTGTAAGTGGCGTAGCGCACGGGTTCCGAGGTTAGTTCGGCTCGAACATCTTTCGCGAACTCATCATTGGGATTGGCTTCAAGCCATCGGCGCATGGTGAGCCATTTGGCCGCCTCGTACCTGTCCCAGCTGCCTTGGTCTGCCAGAACCATTTCAACAACGTCGTAGCCAAGGTGGCCGAAAGACGCGAGAAGTTCTGGAAGCAGGAGAAAGTCGGAGATTGAGCCGGCAAGACACCCCCGGACAACATCTTCCGTCGGCGGTAACTGCCGCCAGTAGGGCTCGCCAATGAGGATGATCCCTCCGGGGCGGAGGCTCTGCGCCAGAAGCTCGATAGTTCCGCTGACGCCCCCGCCGATCCACGTGGCGCCGACACAGGCCGCCACACCTACCTTCTCGTCAGCGACGAAGCCGGCGGCATCGCCATGAATGAACCTGACTTGATGGGCAACGCCGAGTTCTTCAGCGCGGAGTTTCGCTTGTTCGGTGAACAACCGGCTCATGTCGATGCCGGTGCCTATGATGCCGTAATCGCGAGCCCAGGTGCACAGCATCTCGCCCGAACCGCTGCCGAGGTCGAGCACTCGGTCCCCCGGTTTCAGACGCAACGCTGCGCCGAGAGTGGCCAGCTTTTCGGGTGTGAACGGGTTATGGATGCGATGGGCACTTTCGGTGATGTTGAAGATCCGTGGAATATCCAATGCAGATAATCTCCCTGCGGTTGTGAATAGATTCGGTCACTGCCGAACGTTGGGCATGAGAAGCAACTGCGCAGCAGCCGTTGCAATCCATGCCGTTGTTAGGCTTCTTGCGCCTGCTGCACTTCAAAGATGAAGTCACGTTGACTCATCTTCATGCCCCTCAAACTCGGGTTCTTCATACACTCTCAGCCTGTACTTGAGTATTAAAGCATCAATGACCTTCTGAACGTGCGGGCCGGCCTTCGGAGACTTTATCTGGTGCTTCATTGAAGTGAACGTATCAATCGCCACTTTCTCTTCACCATCAAAAACCCAAATCCACGAATCTCCCTGAAGTCCAGACTGAACCCGAGAGAAGAGGGTGCCTATATAGGAAACCAGCTCATTGTGCAACTTCTCGTAAGGTTCCTGATATTCGATCTCCGCAAAAATCATCCTAGAACCTCGATGTCGGATGCCGAACTACTGTTTAGATGGTTTCCAGGTAAACCCGTTTCCCGATTCTCCTCCGTATAACACACAAAGTCTCGATAGATGATACATCAATCGACTCACGGCTTTCAGGAAGTAAATTTACAGTAGTCCATCGATAATGGTGATGTCGGCTGCCAGCATCAGGATTCCTGCACACGCTTCAACTCAACCTCCCAGGAGGAGACTTTCATATCTCCCTTGAAAAAAGCCCCCCTGTTTCTGTAATGGTCATCGGTCACCTTCAGGAAATACTCTGTGGCCCTGTAGGCGCCGTCCTTCGACTTGCAGATGGAAAGGATGGAGTCGCCGACGATGACGAACTGTCCGTAGAGCCGGCCAAGCGAGGGGTTGGAGGATTTCCATTCCGTTGATTCCTTTCCTTCCTCGAAAGGCGTAATCTCGTAGTCGTTGACGATGCCGATGGGTTGGTCCTCGAGAAGCAGCTTCATCCGGCTTTCATTGAGCCAGAATTGCTTCAGATGGGCGATGCGGGCGCTCCCCTCAATGGGGATGGCTTTCCCCTGATCGTCGAAGTAACGACCTGTCGCCTGCCACTTCCCCTCCTCGAGTATGAACGTGTGTTTCATGTCCCCGGCCCTGTCGATAAGATTTCATCTCTCATAACAGCCTTTCTTTTGGCCTGTCAATCCCGTTTGTGCTCCTGCGGATTTGCTCCTTGTCAGCCCCGGTGATCGGTGGTATGAAACGGGGCACTTCACCCGGAGGCCAGACCCAAATGCTCGGAACCGTCGTGAACACCGGCGCCATCGTCGCGGGGAGCGTCATCGGGGTGATGGTCGGCAAGAGGCTTCCCGACAGGCTGAAAGAGATTGTCATGCAGGCCCTCGGCCTTGCCGTTGTTCTCATCGGCCTCCAGATGGCCCTTTCGGGGAAGAACCTGCTTGCCACGGTCGGCTGTCTTCTCCTGGGGGCGATCACCGGCGAGATCGTCAATATCGAAAGGGGGGTCGAAAGGCTCGGGGATTGGCTGAAGGCGCGCGCCCGTTCAGACTCCTCAACCTTCGTCGAGGGGTTCGTTATCGCCTCGGTCCTCTACTGCACCGGTGCGCTGGTGATCGTCGGTTCTATTCAGGATGGAACCGTGGGGGACCCGAGCACCCTGTACCTGAAGTCGCTGCTCGACGGGACCTTCTCGGTTGCCCTGGCTTCATCGATGGGGATGGGCGTTGCCTTCTCGGCCCTGTCGGTTCTGGTCGTCCAGGGGGTCATCACGCTGCTGGCGGCGAAGCTGACCTTTCTGCAGGACCCGGCGGTCCTCGATGCCGTAACATCGACGGGGGGCCTTCTCATTGTGGGCATCGGCATCAGCATCCTCGATCTCAAGAAGATCCGTGTGGGCAATATGATCCCTGCGCTCCTTTATGCCATTCTGCTGGCGCTTTGGCTAAAGTAAGGCAGGGCGGTTATTAAATCCTTCTCATACTTTTTTCTGAGGCGCCGCGGGGAAAAATACGAACCAAAATTCATACCGCCTTCCGATTGTTGTCTCGAGGCCTTCCCTTATAATATGACCAGGCACCCTTCCGGGCCTTACGGGAGTGTGCCGGCGGCAGTCCCTGTACTGGCGGACGGTGGGAGCGCTGTAATCGCGACAACCGATTCGGTGACTTCAATGTTGAAAGGAGGGAAGTGCCTCCGCCGCCCACCGGGCAGGCCCCGCTTCGCACCGCCCGACGGTCCCCAGGTCCGTGGGATGTACCGGGCGCAGAGACGAAATGGCGGCTCCAGAGCGAGCCGCCCTTTTTATTTGAAAGCCGTGCGGCGGTAGAACCGTGTGTGCTCGCAGAGAAGAGGCGGGGGGAAAGCAATAAACTTTTCCATAATCGACTTCCGTAGTGCAGGCATAAATTTCCCGCCGCCTCCGTGAAAAAAGGATGCATATGGCCTGTCCGGAAAGGTTCAATCCTTCAGGAAGGCGGTGACAATGTCATTGAATTTCTCGGGATATTCGAAGTTCGGCATGTGGCCGCATTTTTCGAAGACGTGAAGGGTTGCACCGCGAATCTCCGTCTTTGCCCGGTAGGCGTGGCTGAGCGGGAGGATCCGGTCATGGGTTCCCCAGACGATGAGCGTTGGAGCCCGGATGCGGCCGAGATTTACGAGAACCGGATTCAGGAGATCGGGACGAACGCCGCCGATGGTCAGGAGAGAGCGCAGAACCTTGAGCAAAGCCCTGCGGTTTTCCCTGGGGAGGAGAAGCCTGTAGCGGAAATCGACGAAGTCAGCGTCGATGACATCCGGATCGTAGACGAGCCTTTTAAAAAAGACGCGGAGAATATTTTTCGTTGGGAGGAGGGCCCAGGGCCCGAGGAAGGGCAGGGTGGATAAACGAAGGGGCCATGTGGCTCCTGGCCCCAGGGCTGCGCTCGACACAAGGACGAGCTTCCCGACTTGTTCGGGGTGGGTGAGGGCATATTTCAGGGCGAGTCCTCCGCCGAGTGAATGCCCCACCAGGTGGCAACGCTCGGCGGCGCAGGCCGACAGGAAATCCTCGATGAAGCGGACAAAAACCTCGGGGGTGTATTCGATGTCGGGCTTGTCGGTGAAACCAAAACCGATCAGGTCAGGTGCGAAGACGCGATGATTTGCCGCAAGGGCCTGGATATTGGGTTTCCAGATGTCGGCCGAATCCCCCAGGCCATGGAGGAGTATCACGGGTGTTCCTGAATCCCCGAGGGCCCGGAAGCGTGTCTTGACCGGGCCGACCCTGGTGAAACGGATGGACGAATCGGCTTTCATGACCGGATGCACAAGCTGTTCGCGGTGAGAGGGACGATTCCGGAATGCAAGCGAACAGCTGAGAGACTCGCTGACTAGAACCTGCGTCCGCCGCCGCCCATCCTGCCGGGGCCGCCTCGGAATCCGCCTCCGCCGCGGGGACCGCGGCTGTCATGCCTCGGACCGCCCTGATCTTTTCTTGGCCTGGCCTCGTTCACGACGATGGTTTTGCCGCGCAGGGATGTGCCGCTCAATTTGCCGATGGCCTCACGGGCAGCCTCATCGGTTTCCATTTCAACAAAACCGAAACCCTTCCCCATGCCGGTCAACTTGTCCCTGATAACCGTGGCGGACGCGACGTTTCCCAGCGTCGCGAAATGGGTCCTGAGGTCTTCATCGGTGACCTCGCTCGACAGGTTGCCCACGTACAATTTTTTTGCCATGCCCTTGCTCCTTTCAATATAAAACCACCACAACCCAGAGAGCATGGTGGCCGGTTGCCTGCCTCGATGTGTTTGACCTCAGGCCTCTTCGGGCCCCGCTTCCCGGTGGGAATCAGGGAGTAAAACACTCAATTTCTAGTGGAGGTTAGCACTGAATCACGACGGGCGTCAAGCAATCATTTTCGAAAAAGGCGGCGCGGGCTTCCTGAATGGCATTCGACGGAACCGTCGCCGATTAATGGTTGCAATTTCGAATAAAATCTTTAAATTAAAAATGCCTTCAGAAATTTATTTACCGTGGCGCCGGAAGGCGAGGGAGGGAGTCTCAGCACAGGATAGGAGGACCATCATGGGATTTTTTGACAGGGTCTTTGGAGGAAAGGAACCCGCCCCGCCCGAAGGCTGGAAACTCCACGAACGGATGGACCTCGGGTTGAGATTTTCCTGCCCGGCGGACTGGCGCATCAGCGGCATCGAAGGCGGGATCGAGCTGTCTCCTCCCGATTGCGCGCGCGTTATCGACCCCTCGAGAGGGAGGGAGGTCCCCAGTCCCCGTGTGGAAGTGACGGCCAGAGGGGCGCCGGGCGCGGACAAGATGCTGGTGAAAGAGACGGTCAAAACCCGTTCCGGCGAATTCCCGGGTTACCGGTTTGTCAAGCATATCGCGAGCAGCGTCAAGAATGCCAATCAGGCGGCGGTTTACGAGTTTCAATACGGCGCGGCTGAAAATCTTTTCTGCGGTATTGCAGCTTTTGCCCTGGGTAAAAACAGATTATCCAGTCTGCTGGCTGTGGGCGGTCGCATCGACTTCGAAAAGCATCGCGGCGCCCTCGAACGTATCGTCTCCTCTCTCCAGTTGATCTGAGAGGAATCTGCTGAAATCAAGTTTGAAAAAATTGCGGAGGTGTCCATGATCCGGCGGATTGACCACGTTTCCATTGCCGTGAGGGATCTGGCTCGGGCCAGGTCTTTTTTTGTTGACGCCCTCGGGGGGCGCGTCCTGTATACCGGCCCCATGCCGGAGGAGAAATACCGGTGGACGACGATCGAACTCGGGACGTCGTGCCTGCTGGAACTGATCGACCCTCTGGGGGAGGACGGGTTCGTGGATGAGTTTCTGAAGAAACGGGGCGAAGGACTGCACCACGTCACAATCCAGGTCCATAACCTCGAGGATGCCTGCCGGACGCTCGAGTCACGGGGGGTCCCCGTGTTCGGGATGCGGCAACCCATCGCCGGCTGGAAGGAAGCTTACATCCACCCGAAGCATGCCTTCGGCGTTCTCATACAGCTCGCGGAGTTCAACCCCCTCGACTGGATCGAGCCCGGCTACATCCCCGCAGCATACCGCGAGTTCGCGCCGCCGGGGACAGCGGGTGCGGAAGAGGGGCCTCTGAAGGTTCAGCAGGTGGAGACGGAAAAAGGTGTTCAGGTGGAGATCCGGAAGGGTGGCAGGGCTCTGCGGATTCCGAAGAGGGACCTTGGGAGGCTGATCGCAGCGCTGGAAGGCGCGCGGTCCACGGCCTGGCCGCCGTGAAGCCGGCCTCCCATGTGACGGCCTGACTTAGGATCGGAGACGAAGAATGGGCGGAGGAATGGTATCCGCCCATTCTTTTGTACGAAAATCGGGCATCTTGCACTTTTTTTGCATAATCTTTGCGAAGGCATGCTCAAATGCATACAATCCCATGGAAGGTTTTCAGAAGTGCTTAAAAGCAATCAACAGATGATTATGGATATCCTAAACACCCTCACTGAAACCGAACTCTCGGTGAGTGAGTTTTACGGGACCTGCGCCCGGATCGCCGGGGACGATCAGGATTTCTGGACCCGCCTCGAGGAGGAGGAGAGGAAACACCACGCCATGGTCTGCCGGATGATGGAAATGGTGACCGAAAAACCGGATCGCTTCAAGATGGGCCAGTCCTTCAGAGAGGGCGCATTGAGAACCTTCATGGGCTGGTTGCGGGAACAAACGAGGCGTGCGGCGGCAGGTGCAATCCCTGCGAAAGACCTGCTTTACGTCGCCCGCGACATCGAGCAGTCACTCATAGAGTCGAAGTTCCACGAAGCCATACAGACCGATGATGCCGCTTTCAACGGGCTTCTGAGCAGCATGCACGAGGACACCTTCTTCCACCGCGAGAGGATCAGCCGCCGGATCAAGGAAAAGGCATACAGTGCCATCATCCTCGCCCGATAGAGTCCACAGGATATGCAAGGCACGAAGGAGCACCCCGGTGCTCCTTTTTTGTGGGTTTTTCCCCGGTCATTTTGGTGTTTACAGGCCGGGACTTGCATGGTAGGGAGAAAGCGGCAATCTCATTGAAGGCCGCGTGATGATAAAAAACCCTCGAAGACTGGCTGCCATCGCCATCCTCATGCTCTTCCCAATCATGAATCTCACGGGTTCTCTCGAAGGGCAGATGTCCCTGAACGCTTCCAGCAACGCCTTTCTGTCCGACCCGGGCGGCTCTGACGGCACGAACCCGGGCCGGGATACCCAGAACCCTGCTCCTTTCATGCCGCCGGGTTCCGCCGGGGGCTTTTTCTCCTGACTTCCGAGATTGCCGAGACGGCCGGCGTGAACGAAGCTCTCATATATCGCTATTTCGGCGACAAACGCGGGCTGCTGCACCAGATCCTGAGCGAGTTTCTGGATGACTATGCCGGCCAAATCGAGAGGGATCTGGAGGGGATCAGGGCACCGCTTGACCGGCTTCGCAGGCTGATCTGGGTGCACATCCGCATGTTGGAGTCCAACCGGGTCTTTGCAAAGCTCCTGCTTCTGGAAGTGCGCAGTTATCCGGGTTACTTCGGGGGGCACTGTTACGCGCAGGTGAAGCGCTACAGCAACATACTTCTGGGCATCCTGGAGGAGGGTGTGGCAAGCGGCGAGATCCGTGATGATATTCCCGTCCGGACCCTCAGGCAGGTTGTGATCGGCGGGATTGAGCACATCTGCCTGCCCGAGATCATTTTCGATCGGGACTTCTCGGCGGATCGGCTCACGGAAGACCTCTTCAATATCCTCTACAGGGGGATTGCCGGGCAGCAAAAAGTTTGATTCTCCGCCTGCCGCTGGTGGTGGGGATTGTTTAAGGGTCAACGATCCAAGGAGGAGGGAATAACATGGAACTGAAAGATTGTGTTGCCGTGGTAACCGGTGGTGCATCCGGTCTGGGCGAAGCCTGCGTGCGCGCTGTCGTGGCGGGAGGCGGCAAGGCCGTGATAATGGATCTGCAGGAAGATAGAGCGGCAAGGCTGGTTGCCGAGCTTGGGTCGAAAGTCGTCTTCGCGAAAACGGACGTGACGAATGAAGAGAGCGTTCAGGGCGCCGTCAAAAAAGCGCTCGACGCCTTCGGCCGGATCAATGTCGCCATCAATTGCGCCGGTGTCGGGGATCCCGCGAAGCTTCTTTCCAAGAAAGGTCCCATGCCCCTTTCGCTGTTCAACCGCGTCGTCCAGATCAACCTCGTCGGCACCTTCAACGTCATACGCCTGACGGTTGAACAGATGGTGAAGAACACCCCCGGGCCGGACGGTGAAAAAGGCGTGGTCATCAGCACGGCATCGGCGGCGGCTTTTGACGGCCAGATAGGCCAGCCTGCCTACAGCGCGTCCAAGGCCGGGGTGGTAGGGATGACATTGCCCCTCGCACGGGAATGCGCGGAATACGGCATCCGTGTGATGACGATTGCCCCGGGGCTCTTCAACACGCCGATGCTTTCGATTCTGCCGCAGGCCGCGCGAGATGCCCTGGGGAAGATGGTGCCCTTCCCGGCCCGACTGGGCGAGCCTTCGGAGTTCGCGGATATGTGCCGGCACATCATCGAGAACCGGATGCTCAACGGTGAGGTGATCCGTCTTGACGGAGCCATTCGCATGGCGGCGAGGTAAGGCGCGTCTGAGAGGTGAACCGCTGAACGGCGGAAAGGAGAAGGGGAGCATGGATTTTCGACTGTCCGAAGAACAGCAGATGATCAAGAACATGACCCGGAAGTTCGTGGACGAGGTTGTCGCTCCAAGGGCCGAGGAAGGGGAGGCCACGGGAGAGTATCCCTATGATATCATGGCGCAGATGGCCGAACTCGGCATGATGGGCATTCCTTTTCCGGTGGAATACGGCGGCAGCGGCGGAGACTGGGTGGGCATGCACATCTGCATCGAGGAGATGGCAAGGGGCGACAACACACTGGGGGGATTGCTCGATGTGACAACCAGTGTCGTGGCCCAGGAACTCCATGTCTTCGGCACGGAGGAACAGAAACGGAAGTGGCTAATTCCCATGGCGCGGGGGAAGGAGATCGGCGCTTTCGGACTCACGGAACCCGGGGCCGGGTCCGACGCCGGGGCCACGAAGACGACGGCGGTCCGTGACGGGGATTCCTGGGTCATCAACGGAACGAAGCAGTTCATCACCAACATCGGCTTCGACAATGCCTCCCTCGTCATCATCACCGCCCGCACGAAGGCGCAGAAAGCGGGCGAGAAGGAGATGATCAACACCTTCATCGTTCCGAAGGGCACGGCGGGATTCACCCTGGGCAAAAAGTACGACAAGATGGCCTGGCATCATTCGGCGACCCACGAATGCATCTTTGAGGACTGCCGGATCCCGGCGGCGAACTTCCTCGGGAAGGAGGGCCGGGGATTCGCCCAGCACCTCGCGGTTCTCGAAACGGGCCGGATCAGCGTGGCCGCCGTCGCCGTCGGGCTGATGCAGGCCTGCCTCGAGGCCTCCCTGAAGTACGCGAAGGAAAGGGTCCAGTTCGGTCAGCCGATCTTCAACTTCCAGGCTATTTCCTTCAAACTGGCCGACATGGCCATGGCCGTCGAACTGGCGCGCAACATGTACCTCAAGGCGGCCTGGCTGAAGGACAGCCGTCTCCCCCACACGCTGGAAGCGGCCTACGCGAAACTTTACGCTTCGGAGATGTGCGAGAAGGTCGCCAGTGACGCTTACCAGATCCACGGCGGTTACGGTTTCATGAACGAGTACGCCGTGTCCCGCTATTACAGGCATGCCAAGATCCTGCAGATCGTCGAGGGGACCTCCGAGATTCAGCGCCTCGTCATTTCCAGGAATCTGAAATAGGCAGGGTCGGAGGACCGGAACAGCCGGAATGATCGAATTCCTAACTCAGACAAAAGAAAGGTGAGATTTGATGCCATGAGCAAGCAGGTTATTTTTTACCCGGGCGCCCTGGAAGAGAGGGACGGCAAACTGGTCCAGGTGGGCCATAAGTGCAGGGATTGCGGGAAGACCTCTTATCCCGCCGTGGAGTTGTGTCCTTTCTGCTCCTCCGGGCATACGGAGAAAGTCCCTCTGAGCACGGTGGGGGCTGTGTTTTCATACAGTGTCACCCGTGTTCCCGTGGGCCCCTTCAAGCCCCCCATTCTCGGCGGTTACATCGATCTGCCCGAGGGGACCCGTGTGTTCGGTCAGATCCGCGCCAGGGTGGAGGACGTGAAAACCGGGATGAAGGTCAAGGTGGAGACCGGCGTAATCTGGACGGAGAAAGACGGGACGGAGGTCCTGGGCTATTATTATGTGCCCTTGCAGGCGGAAGAAGGAGGTGCAAAGCGATGAGAGACGTATATGTACTGGGTATCGGCCAGACGATTTTCGGCAAGCACGGCGACCTGACCGTGAATGACCTGGGCGCCGCCGCGGCGCTGGCCGCCGTTCGGGATGCCGAAATATCGCCCAAGGCTTTCCAGACGGCTTATTGCGGGACGATTTTCAGCCCCCCCACGCCGGTCCAGTCCATTCTCTTTCGGCTGGGCGTGGACCGGATTCCGATGGTGACTGTTGAAAACGCCTGTGCCAGCGGTTCCAGTGCCGTCCATCTGCTCTATCGCGACATCGCCCTGGGCGCCTGCGACGTGGGCATTGCCTTGGGGGTGGAGTCTCTCTCCGCCTATAACAGAAAAGTCGGCAAGGGGCTTCTGGCCATCGAGGGGGATCTCCAGGGCAGGCTGGCTCTCACCATGCCCTCCTTTTTTGCAAAGCTGTGCAACCGGCTGATGGAGAAGCGCGGCGCGACCATCGAGGATATCTGCTACCCTTCCGTAAAGAACCACAAGGCGGGAATGACGAACCCCTACTCTCAGTACAAGACGGAAGTGACCGTCGCGGACATCATGGCTTCGCCCATGATTGCTGACCCGATCACGGTGCTGCAATGTTGTCCCCAGAGCGACGGCGCAGCCGCGGTCATCCTCTGCTCGGAAGCTTATTACAAAAAGAACAACAGAAAAGAGCATCGTCCGCCCGTCAAGGTGGCGGCTTCCGTCATATCGGTGAGCGGCGCCGAGGACGCCTCCTTTGACCCCCTGGAGATGGAGGTGATGATCAAGGGCGCAAGGTCTGCCTACGAGACGGCCGGCGTGGATCCGGCGAAGGATATCGACGTGGTTGAGTTGCATGACGCCTTCTCGGGCGAGGAACTTGCGGCCTATGAGATGCTGGGGCTTTGCAAACGGGGTGAAGGCGTTGCGCTGGCGCGCTCCGGTGCTGTGGAACTGGGCGGCCGCATTCCCGTCAACCCCAGCGGCGGGTTGCTCTCCATGGGTCATCCGCTGGGTGCATCGGGTGTCCGCGTCGTCATCGAGGTGGCCAGGCAGCTCTGGGGCGAGGCGGGTGCGAACCAGGTCAAGGGGGCCAGGGTGGGCATGGCTCAGATGCTGGGCGGGGTGCTCACCGGCCTGGAGTCCCCCGTAGTGGCCGGCATTCAGATTTTGAAGAAATAAGGACCGCATTTCCCTGTCGCGCTGAGACGACGAAGGGGTGATTCGTAGCTTGGATATCCGCAAATTCGGCCGCATCACGTTCATTCCCGGGCAGAATGGATCTCGATACCCTTACTGCAACTCTCTTTTCATTGATGACGAGAGGAGGGCTGTCATGGATCCGGGCTCCGATGAGGCGGTGCTGCGAAACCTGTCCTTTGGCAACGGCGTCGACGTCGTCGTGACCAGCCACTACCACGAGGATCACGGCTGCTTTAATCATCTCTTTGAAAACTCGGAACTCTGGGTCCACGAGACGGAGGCCCCCTGTTACAGGTCCTTTGACACCCTCATGGAGTACTCCGGCCTCAAGGACAGCCCCTATCACAAAGAATGGCGCGATCTCTTGACAAGTCGGTGCAACTATCGGGAACGCAATCCCGCGCGGGTCTTCAAAGACGGCGATGTTCTGGATCTCGGCAGGACGAAGGTTCAGGTCATCCACACGCCGGGCCACTCTCCCGGTCACTGCTCTTTTTACTTCCCCGACGAAGGGGTCCTTTTCCTCGCGGACCTGGATCTGTGCGCCTTCGGCCCCTGGTACGGGGACCGGTTTTCCGATATCGGTCAGACCCGGTCGTCCATGGAGCGTCTTCTGAGTCTTCCCGCCGATATTTACATCACCTCCCACGAAATCGGTATTGTCGAGGGGGACATCACAGACCTGGCGGCACAATATCTCGCGGTGATCGATCAGCGAGAGGGGAGACTGATTGAATTTCTCCGGCAGCCGCGAACCATGAAGGAGATTGTCGATCGCTGGCTCATCTACGGCAAGGAACGCAAACCCCGTTTCTTCTTCGAATTTGGGGAAGAGGCCATGATCAAAAAACACCTGAAACGTCTCACGCGCGCAGGGCTGGTGCGGGAAATGGGCGATCGTTTTATGATGCTGTAAAGAGATGCGAACAGGGAGGGCAGGAAGATTAATTCCCCTGCAAAACTGTGTCTAAGAGGAAGGGAGGCATTGAATCCATTCGATACGTCAGCAGGAAGAGTATGGACCGATCCTTCAGATAAAACGGAATCCGTCATATATGACGGCCTGCACTGCCGACCTTGGCGTTTCCCGCGACCGTTGAATTGAAAAAAACAAATAAATCAATATGTTACTTAAATGTTCGTGACGTTTTTCAGATGGTACAGATGTTGATATCTCTGTATATCAGCTTATAGAGAGCACAAAAACATCTAGAAGGAGGCAATGATGAAGAAAGAAGATTTAAGCCAGAAGGGCGTAAGCAGGCGTTCGGTTCTCAAGGGAGCGGCGGCGGTGGGCGCCATGGCGTCGCTGGGGGGCATCGCGTTGAATCTCGCAAAGCCCGGGACGGCGGAAGCCATGGTCAGGAAGCTCCCGGCCAAATGGGATGAGACCTGGGATGTCGTCATTATCGGTTCCGGGTTCGCGGGACTCGCCGCAGCGGCGGAAGCGGCGGGTGCGGGGGCAAAAACCGTCATCCTCGAGAAGATGCCCATCTACGGCGGAAACTCCATCATCAACGGGGGAGGCTACGGGGCCTGGGATGACAAACTGCATCTTCGAAAGAAGTTGAACCTGGGTGACGACAGTGTGAAGCAGCATTTCGACGACACGCTGAAAGGGGGCGATTATTTCAATATCCCGGAGCTGGTGGATGTGCTGGTGAAGGAATCGCCCGCTGCCCTGAACTGGATGATCGATGAGGGAGGCCTGAAACTTCGGGAAGTGTTGACGAGGGGCGGCGGACACACGGCTTACCGATGCCATTTTTCTGAAACCATGTGGGGAAAGGACTATACGGAAGCGCTGAAGAAAATAGCCGAGAAGCGAGGCGCCAAGATGGTGCTGAACTCACAGGTCACGTGGATCTGGCGCAAGGACGCCGATCCCAAGAGCCCTGTCCTGGGCGTCGAGGTCAAGCGGGGCAAAAAAATTCTGAACCTGAAGGCTAAAAAAGCCGTCGTGCTCGCTTCGGGCGGCTTCGGCCGGGATATCAAGATGAGGATGGAGCAGTTTCCCAAGCTCACAGATGCCTTCAACAGCACGAATCACAAGGGTGCGACGGGCGAGATGATCCGATATGCCCAGGCCGTGGGTGCCGATGCGCTGCACCTGAACTTCATCCAGCTTTACCCGTTCGCGGATCCCGAGACGGGCACACTCGACACGCCCGCCGTGTTTCCATTCAGCGGTCCCGGACGCGGCGCCATCTACGTCAGCAAGAACGGGAAACGGTTCGTCAGCGAGTTGGAGCGCCGGGATGTCTGCGCCTTCGCGCAGACCAACATGGGAGCCGCCATGAAGCCCACTTACACCATCTTCAGCGCCGACATGGTCCCTCTCATGGGCTACAAACCTGCGGAACTGGAAGCCGGCCTGAAAAAAGGCCGTTTTGTGCCGGCGAATTCCATCGCAGAGCTGGCCAAGAAGATCGGTATCCCCGAGGCGGCTCTCGTCGAGACGGTCAACAAGCACAACCAGTACCTCAAGGACGGCAAGGACCCCGACTTCAACAAGCCGATTACGAAGGCGATGCTTCCCCTGGACAAAGGGCCCTTTTACGCGGTGGCCCAGTGGCCTGCGGTTCATCACACCATGGGCGGTCTGAGGATCAACAAGAATGCCCAGGTGATTGACCTCTTCGGCTCGGTCATCCCGAGGCTTTACGCCGCCGGGGAGGTGGCGGGAGGCGTCCACGGCTCCAACAGGCTTGGAACCAACGCGACGGCGGACTGTGTTGTCTTCGGCCGCATCTCGGGCACGAATGCAGCCAAGGAAAAAGCTCTGTAACCGTTGTCGGGGGGCTCATCCCTGCGGGGGTGGGCCCCCTGAACACCGACCATCACAACAGAGGGTGCGCCTATGAAGAAATCAATGTTGACTCTCTTTGCCCTGGCGTGTCTGCTCTCGCATTATGTCGTCGGTGGGCCCGTCGAGGCGGCAAAGCCCGCGGCAAAAGTATCGAAAACCTCCTGCGCAACCTGTCACACCGATTTATCCGCCGTTGTCCCCAAGGGTCATCCACCTGTGAAAGGCAGCGACATAGCCGCATGCCTCGGATGCCACAAGCCCGACGCTTCGGGCAAGGCCGCCAAAAACAGGATCTCCACGGGCCTCCACCGAGCCCATGTCGGGGAGGGCGGCAAGGTCGACTGCATGATGTGCCACACCTGGAAGCCCGGCAAGAGCTTCGGCCTGCAGGACCAGAAGGTGTCTTTCGGTTCACCGACGAAGGACGAGCTGGAAGCGATGAAAAAAGTCTTCGCCTCCTGGAAAAGCTCCGGGTACACGGATACGCTTCACGGAAAGGCCGGCATCGTCTGCGGGGGATGCCACGGCAGCGCCATGGCCAGGGAAGGAGACACGGTGGAAAACAGCCGCTGCCTGGAGTGCCACGGTCCCATGGAGAAGCTCGCGAAGAAATCCGAACCGCAGGATTTCCCCGACCGCAACCCCCATAAATCCCACCTCGGGGAGATTGCCTGCACGGTCTGCCACAAGGGACACGCAGAATCGAAGACCTACTGCATCGAATGCCACAAACTCTTCAAGATGAAAAAGATCCCGGGCGGGAGCGCGAGCCAGTAGCGGGACTCGCCAGCGGCGTCTTTGTATACCCCGGGGAGCCGTAAAAAAATCAAGGGGTTAACCCATTCGGTTAACCCCTTTTTCATGTTCAATTCAGCAGACTTGGTGAAATTCTCGAACCGGCCTTCACAAATTCTATATTTCAAAACCCCATTTCTTAAATCGATAAAAAAGTAAAGGCGCATCCGATATGGAAGTGCATGTTTTTTGCGTGCATCCGCAAAGACACACAAATTATTATTATCACGGAAGGAGCACGAAATGAAAAAAATATATGTGATGCTGGCGGCAATGCTGCTGATGTCTTTCATGGCCTGCAGCAGTAGCGGGGGCGGTGATGGTTCTGCCGCGTCATCGGCTAAAGAGGTTACCGCCTTTTCACTCGGTGGGGTTGTTGGGACCATCGATGAGGTGGGGAAAACGATAACCATAACCATGCCTTACGGCACAGATGTGACGGCGTTAACGCCTCTGATTACAGTCACGGGAGCAAGCGTCAACCCCGCATCGGGAGATCCGCAAGACTTTTCGGCGCCTGTGGATTACACGGTCACCGCCGATGACGGCTCGACGGAAGTCTACACTGTGACGGTGTTATTGCAGGCTGGCAGCCTGCCGAAAACAGGTCAGACGACTGACTATGCAGCGGGTGATGACGGTGATCTGGAAATGGGAGTCACCTGGCCGGATCCGCGGTTCACCGACAATGGCGACGGCACGATATCGGACAACCTGACGGGTTTGATGTGGACGCAGGACGGCAACGCGCCCGGGCCCCTCGCTTGTACCAATGGTGTGGTCAAAACATGGGCGGAGGCATTTGATCATGTCGAGTGCCTCAATACCAACAGTTACTTGGGATATAATGACTGGCGCCTGCCGAACAGAAAAGAACTCAAGAGCCTGGTCAACTATGGCCAGTCCATTCCTGCGACATGGTTAAACAATGCCTCTCAGGGGTTCAGCAATGTTCAGAGTAACCTTTATTGGTCGTCCAGTACGTGTGCGGATGCGGCACCAGCAAATGCCTGGTATATCAATATGTCAAGCGGCGTAGTGTCCAACGCTAATAAGGGTTCTTTCTATTATGTGTGGCCGGTGCGCGACGGACAATTTAGAGTCGTCGATCTGCCTCAGACAGGTCAGACGGCTGACTATACAACGGGTGATGACGGGGATCTTCAAGAGGGCGTTGCCTGGCCGGGCACCCGGTTTACCAACAATAGCGATGGGACGATATCGGATAATCTGACGGGTTTGATGTGGACACAGAACGGCAACGCGCCCGGCCCTCCTGGTTGTGCTACGGGAGGAGAGTTGAACACGCCGGATGCGTTGACTTATATAGCGTGCCTCAATACCAACAGTTACCTGGGGTATGATGATTGGCGACTGCCGAATGTGAGTGAATTGGAAAGTCTCCTTCATTACGGGCAATCCAATCCTTCCACGTGGTTGAACACACAGGGGTTCTCCGCGCAGAACGATTGGTACCGGTCGTCCACAACGAACGCGTCTAATACGTCCCAGGCATGGGTCGTCATGATGGGCAACGGCAATGTATTCATGGACGGCCTGAAAGCCGGTACGGACCGTGTCTGGCCGGTACGCGGCGGGCAGTAGATTCATTAAAAAAGCCTGGTAGTGTCAACCGCAGACTCTCGTCTTTTCTTCATCGGGAGATGGGAAAAATCAAGGGGTTAACCCATTCGGTTAACCCCTTTTTCACGTTCCTTCCTGTTATCCCCGTGCTCTCTACTGGCGAATCTGTTCAGCGAGGTAGTTCTCGACGCCCATCTGCTTGATCTGATCGAGCTGGGCTTCAATGGTGTCAATGTGTTCCTCCTCGTCTTTCAGGATGGCCGCCAGAAGTTCCCGGGTGCCGTTGTCGCCCTGTTCAGCGGCAAATTGTATGTCTTCGTTATAGGACTTGATGGCGCTTGATTCCAGGCCTCGGTCGCTTTGAAACTGTTTGTTCACATCAGGGCCGATATTCATTTTCTTCAGCGTGCTGACGATGGGGATCCCTTCCAGAAACAGGATGCGCGCAATTAGTTTTTCCGCGTGCTTCATTTCCGCAATCGCCCGCTTTTCAATCGCCTCATGGAGGCGCTGATAACCCCAGTTGTCGCACATCTCTGAATGTACCATGTACTGATTGATAGCCGTGAGTTCATCCGCAAGGCGGGCATTGAGCCTCTCGATCATTTCCTTCGTGCCTTTCATAAGTCCTCCTTCTTTCATGTCAGGGGTTTCTTTTTTGATTAAAGCGATCCGGGATGCGGTTCCTGTCTTGAAGCCGGTCGTCTATGCTCTTCTTGACGAACATGTCCTGCCGCGTGAAAAATCACTTGAGCCCTTTCGCGGAGTGGAGAGCGACCCGGTCGGCGACGAACTGGACCTTGATGTGCTTCGCGGGGGTCCCCCAGGTACAGCTTTTCACCCCCACCGCCGAGTCACAGGTGGGGTTGGCCCCGAGGATTTTCTCCACTTCCTGATAACTCATGCCGACCTTGATCCTGTCATAATTTTCCTGCGTCAGATTGCTGCAGGAAACGGTCAGGAAGCTCAGGAGGATGAACAGCAAAACCAAAGGGACGGCTTTCGACCTTGTCATCATCGCCTCCTTTCTGCACACGCGATGAAATCCCATGACGGGGTTGGCGTTTTCCTAATAAAGGTCCTTCGGTGACAGCACGAAGAACACGTCTTTTACACGCTGCATGAAGCTGCGGGCGGGCTGACGTGTCAGCGTTTCGGCACCCGATACCCAGAGCAGATCCCCTTCCGGATCGATTTCAACGCGCCAGCTGTTCTCGGGGTGCATGCCCAGCTCCATAACGCCGGCAAGTTTCCGCGCGAGATCGGGGCTTTCGACGATGATCCCCATCTCGCTGTTAATCTGGTAGGACCTGGGGTCCAGGTTCATGGAGCCGATGAAGACCCGCTTGCGGTCCACGACCATGCTCTTCGTGTGCATGCTCATGAACTTCGACGCCACGGGGGGCGTGTCCGCGCGGGTTTTTTTGATCGCGGCGTCGGGGCGTACTTCGTAAAGCTCTACGCCGGCCTCGATGAGGGGCCGGCGCCACTGCTTGTAGTGGCTGTGGACGGCCGTGACTTCCTGGGAAGCCAGTGAGTTGGTCAGGATCCGGATCCTCACGCCGCGCTTGGCGCCCTGACGGAGCCCTTCGACGGCCTTCTCGCCGGGGATGAAATACGAGTTGGTGATCAGCACTTCCTCGTCGGCGGACAGGAGAAACTCCCGGACCGCCTGCGGCATGTGATGCGAGATGGCATCGCGGTCCGGCGAGTCGGTCAATACGCGACTCTTCCCGATACTCAGGGATTTCTCCAGCGAACCGCAGGTGTCTTTCCAGTCCCCGGGTTCCACGGCAATGCCCGCCAGTTTTTTCGACGCCTGGAGGCGTTGCGTCACGGATTCGTGTATCGCCTTCGCGTCCGCCTCCGGTATGGGTTCGATGAGATCCCGAGCGGAAACCACCCATTCGCTGTTCCAGAATCGATCGAACACCTCCGAGGCCTGACGTGCCGCCGGGCCGACGCCGAGCACGTCGAGGTCCACGAAATTAAACTCGTCGTTGAACCCCGTATACTCGTCGGCGATATTCCGGCCGCCTATAATCGCCGCCCTGTTGTCGGCGATCATCTGCTTGTTGTGCATGCGGCGGTTGAGGCGCTCCATCCTGCCGAGGAGTTCAGCCCCCCGCACGGCGCCTCTTCGGCTTTTCCAGGCGTTGAACAGCCGGATCTCGATGTTGGGGTGGGAGACGATCGAGGCAAGGTACTTGTCGCGGATATAGGGGGGTGCTTTGCTCAAGGCGACCTTCAGGTCGTCGAGGAGGATTCTTACCTTGACCCCGCGGTTCGCGGCGTCGACAACGCGTTTCATGAGAAGGAGGCCGCTATCGTCGGCGTACCAGATGTAGTATTGCAGGTCCAGGGTATGGCGGGCGGAGTCCGCGAGTGCGAGCCTGCACTGCAGGGCTTCCCCGTTGCCGTCGAGGAGCAGAAAACCGGACGAGTCGTCCCCGTGATTCCGCTTGATCGTCTCTTCCATGGCCGAGAAAACACCTTCAGGCCGGGGGGGGGCGGCGTAATCCGGCGAGGGTCGCGGGTATGCCGGGGGCGTCGTGGCGCAGCCTGCCGGGAAGATCAGGACCATCAGGATGAGGACGGCCAGGCACACATTACCCCGCGTCGCGTCTCGTTTTTTCATCTCACCGCCGTTTGCCATGGGGAATGGTCCGGGCCGTGACGCCCGTTGCAGGTACGGTTGTCGTTCCGAAACATGAAAAAATTTTACAAGATTATATCGCTGTGAGAAAGGAAAGAAATTTTCCCGCACACTTCATAGCACTGCGGGGCGGGGCGGTCAAACAGATTTGAATTATTGAAACAAGAGCTATTCGTCGGGATACAGGAGAAAAGGGGTTGAGTATATTCACCTAACCCATTGATTTGACTGGCAGACCGCACCAAATTCGGGCCTGTGACCAGCGGATTTCCATCACCCTGGACGCTTGAATTTCTTACATACTTCTTTCATCAGCGTGTCCAGTGCTGAATCGAGGGGGGGAGCGATCCAGACACCATCTTGATACTCCTGCAGCGAATGCCCGTCACTCGAGTAATCAACACCCTCGGTTCTTCTGCATTTTCCATTGAGACAGTTTATAAAAAACAGTTCTTTTGAGTAGCTCAGTGACTCGTATCCGGCCGTATCCACCCCGCTCTTATCATAGTCATGGATAACACTTTCCCGTCCTGCATCGCTATAGACCCTCTTTGTCCATACCTTGATGACGCCTTTAGATACATTGCTGACGCTGTCCTTATCGTAGAATGAATCGTTTCCCGAATCATCCCTTCCATAGTGAACCCAGTCCGCCCCTTTGACGTCTGAGAGGGATGCGAGAGCAAACAGACATATGATAGCAGCGATGACCGACGCGGCTCTTAATCGTTTACGGTTCCTTTTCAAACCCGCCTTATGAAAGAAGTTGTTTGTCATTTTGAATGCGCGAGTTCTTTGCATAATTTTTTCATCAATGTCGCTGTCATGGATCCGCGACTCACATCACTCCAGCTGTCATCATAATGAATGGCTGACAAAACGCTTCCATCACTCGCATAGTATGTGCTTTGAACCAGATTATATCTTTTGTCTTCACAGCTAATGTACCACAAATGCTCTATCTGGTTTAAAGACACAATCCAGGCGGACGGAATCCCCGCCTGTGCATTTGTTTTGATCAGGTTTGCCCGCCCTTCATCACTCAGAACCGTTGTGGTCCATATTTTGATCAGATCCTTGGTGACTTTTGAGACGCTCTCCTGATTGTAGAAGAAATTATTCCCCAGGGGATCTGTTCCATAGTGAATCCAATCCACCCCTCTGACATCGTTGGGGGATACGAAAACAAATTGACATCCCATCGCAATGATGACCGCCAGCTTGAATAACCGTCTGCTGTTCACAAGCGCTCCCGCATTTTCTCAAACCCGAAACCCCGCCTCTCTCGAAAACGGGGGTTCCGCCTGGTCACTTTGTATCTTCTTTGCATTGAGGGGGTGAGTCGCCGCTGGATATGCCCCACTGCGAGCATCGATATTTTTTACCCCGGCATTCGGCTGAATAATAGGTATATGAATAATCCCGTTGGATATTTGTTATTCTTATTTCTTCCGCCGGGCAACCGATGACGCCGGAAGTTGTCCTGGCAAAACGTTCTTCTTTCGTTGTTGCACAAGCTGACAATAAAAAACACGCTGTGAGAACCAGTATGACCTTTTTCATGGCAGTTCCTCCCGTTGCATGGAAAGAAATTTTAAGCAGCTGATAAAGCCTGCAACAGACAGAAATAACCCCACTGACTTCATAGCACTACGGGACGGAAACGGTCAAACAGATTTGAAATGATGGAAGGGATGGCGCCGTCGATTCCCATTTAAAAACACCGGTAGGCCGGGCAGAGAGAAAAAATCTCTGCAAAAAGGCATACAACAGCGGGCTTTACCTGCGGTCCTACGTCCTTTCGAATATCGTCGCGGGCGCCATTCCCCCGCCCGTGCAGAGCGAAACGAGGGCGTACCTCGCCTTCCGGCGCCTCAATTCGTTGATCGCCGTTACCGTCAGGCGGCAGCCGGAGTTGCCCACCGGGTGTCCGAGGGCAAGCGCCCCGCCGTTCACATTGAGCTTGTCCATGTCGGCCTTCAGATCCTTGGCCCAGGCCAGGGGGATCGGCGCGAAGGCCTCGTTGATTTCAAAGAGGTCGATATCCTTCATCTGAAGACCTGCCCTTTTCAAAACCTTCGGGGTGACGTAGATCGGCCCCGTGAGCATGAGCTGCGGGTCCGACCCCACGACGGCATTGGCAACCACGCGGGCGAGAGGTTCCAACTTCAGTTCTTTCATCTTCGACTCACCCATGAGCACGACGGCGGAAGCCCCGTCGGTGATCGTGCTCGAAATGCCTACGGTGATCCACTTCGTGTTCGGCAGGACCTTGAGGGCGGCAAGCGTCTCGTGACTCGTTTCGGGCCTTATCGTTTCGTCGGCGTCCCGAACAACCTCCTTCCCGTCCTTGTCCATGCCCTTCATGGGCAGGATTTCGTTCCTGAAATATCCCTTCACCGTCGCCTCCTGCGCCTTGCGGTGGCTTGCGATGGCGAAGTCATGGCAGGCCTCGCGCGTGATTCCCCACCGGTCCGCGATCATCTGGGCCGCCGCGATCTGATCCGGCGGGCCGAATTTGTCCGTGTAGAATTTCCCGAAAGGGTTCCCCATGGGCTTTCCGGTATAGAGCGTGCCGTTCAGGTCCGTGAACATGGTGTACCTGGACATGAACTCGCAGCCGCTCGCAATCACCACCTCCATGGTCCCGGACGCTATCAGGGCGTGAGCGAGCTGGATGGCCGTGAGGCTGCTCCCGCACTGGCGGTTCACCGAGACCCCCGGGACCGAAATCGGGAATGAAGAAGCCAGGATGCCCATCCGGGCCAGTGTAAAACCCTGCTCGCCGACCTGATAGACCGTACCGTTGATCACGTCGTCCACGAGTGCGGGGTCGAGTTTGATTCTGCGGACGGCCTCGTCCAGCACGGCCCCCAGAAGTTCCGGGGCCGTCCAGTTGCGAAAGTGCCCGTTTTGCCTGCCAACCGGTGTTCTGACTGCGCTGACAACAAACACGTCGTTCATAATGCCTCTCCTTGTCACTTGCGATATGGCGCCCCTCGGTCGGGGGACAATCTGATCCGGACATCCGTCCTGCGAATGCGGTCATTCCGGCAGCGGCGGGCCGAGACGGGATGTCATTCCGGACGATGGTGTCTGCACATCCGGTCAAATAATCGGCTGATGTTGAAGCCGACAAACCCTGTTGCCTTATCTGGAGACCACGAGCCTCTGACCCGCCGTCAGCCCGTCATCTTCATCCAGATGGTTCATCTGAAGCAGTTCGTCAATGGTCAGACCGTACTTTCTCGAGACCCGATACAGGGTATCCCCCTCTTTCACTTCATAGTATTGCTTTTGGTGCACGGGCTTGGAACGAACCGTCGTGATTTTTTGTCTGACATGAATCGACTCCATCTGCTTTTCCAGCAGATTCACTCTTTGCGGGAGAGTCTCGACTTCTTTCAGCGCGGGCGAATTTGAGAGCACGGTGAATTTCCTGTCCAGTTGAACCAAATGTCCGCGATCTTCGATTTGCTTTCTTTCAAGATCGACCGTCTTTTTTTCTATGCCCGCCACATGATTCTTCATCTCCGTTAATCGACCCGACAGGTGATGCAAAATGTAAACCGTTGATAATACGAACAGCAGGAGTATTGAAGCGGTTGCGGCGCACAAGATACGGGTCTTCTTGTCTGCCAGCCTGATCATGATATCGTCCACGAATTTCTCCCCCTCAAGGTAAAAAATCCCCGCCTCTTTCGAAGACGGGGTCTGATTTCTCCCTCCATGGCATCCCTTCCTTTAGCTGACCGCAAGAATTGACTGCCCTCATGCCGATGGTTAAGATCCTGCACGAGTACTTTAAGCAAATATTCAGATCGTACGCAAGGCGAAATTAACAGGGCCGGGCTTTTTCACACCGATGGACTTCAAGAAATTCCCCCCATCGATTTGGCAGCACTTCGGCAGGGGAGGAATCAGCTTCGATTCAGGTCTTCGGAGCGAGGTTATTTTTCTTCGGTGGGGCGGGGCGGGTCTTCTCGTCTTTCTTGTCGGAAGAGTCCGGTGCCCTCAACGTCTCGAAGTACGCGAGATTCTCCCGGCCGTCTTTGTCAACTTTTTTTGTGTCGCCATAGTGAACACCTTTAAAAAAATCCTCAGCATACTTCTTCCACCACCTGTGTATGGCAGAGGGTATCAACAATGAAAAGGGGTTGCAGACTATAATCTACAACCCCTCGATTTACTGGTGGGCCGTACCGGATTTGAACCGGTGACCAACAGATTAAAAGGTGAATCTAAAACTCAGGCGATTTCCCATCATTATTGATCACTTAAATATCAATCACTTACAAGGCCTATTTTCGGTTACTTGAGGTTTTGTGGGGTTAGTTTTGGTTCTGACAGTTACAGTTTAGTTACAGTTCATGGTGGCAATGAAGAGAAGCATTTCACCTACAAAGAGTCATTGGCGGCAAGTTATAAGATGTGAACATTCCGGTTCGAAAGAGAGTAACGATCGAACTAAAGCGTCTCACGCCCATTTAACGAAAGGCTATCCATTTCACGGCCAGATAAGTGAGGTCGCCTTGAGTGAGTTGTTAGATTTTCTGTTATTAAAGTCTTTCACGCCGGCTACTTCTCATTCTCTTGCAGCGTATACACTCCATTACTGGATATTTTTCTTTTATACCTTGGTCGCTTCTTCCCTCTATTCTGACTATATTCTTGTACTTTGATTCTATCAAATTAATTTCATCATCTTTAAAGCCTCGCGAAGACTTTGTGCCAAAGACACTAGTTATTTCTATTTCAAATTTTAATATAGCAGAAAAACAACGGCTACATCTATGTTGACGACATACAATGCGTCTATTTATTTTATATTTGTTATTGTTTTGGCACTCTGGGCTTATACAGAAATCAACACTATCTGGATTCTTAGTTTTATCTTCAACCCTATTAGAATCTTCGTCAGATGTTAAGTCAATCTGTATAAGGGTTATGTTTTTATTTTTATAATACTGTAAAACTTTTTCTTCGGGTGGATGTGTATTAACAATTTCAATAACTGCCAATACATTTTCTTCTTTATCTAATAAAGCAATGTCTGGTTGGCATTCTCCTAAATTATATTCAGCTTTTAATAATTTAGCTTTTTCTAGTAAGTTTCCCGAATTTTTACAATTGCAAGCACCACAAGTCCAATTGAATATAAATGGCTTATTTTCTACTCTATACTTTTCAAGAAGGCCGACTAATTCGTTTTTGAATCCTTCATGTAAAGATCTCTCTGGGGAACAATTGGGATTGGTTCCTTTTTTATGAGAATAATGCGGCCTTCTTGACCCCTTGCCAGTTTTACCGCTGCTTCTGAATATTATTTCTTTTTTGCATTCAGGGTCAGCGCAATAATATTTTATACCCTTTACCGCGTTGTTTACGTGTATAAATTTGCCACTCTCGTCTTTGGCGTATACGTGCAATATTTTTCTATTCATTATTTTTAAATCCAACAATTAATATACAAAATTCGTTTTTTCGATGATTTGGTTATCAACATAGCATATGTCCCTTCTCTACAGAAGAGATGTCCGCGATAATTACAGCTAAGTAACTGTCTTCAGCATTTCGAATATCATGGTAATAAGTAAAAAAGCGAACCTCGTAATTTATGGAGACCTATGAAAATTACCATCAAATGCCCTTAGCGCTAAATCATCAATGTCATAATTAATAAAAAGAAGTGGTCAATAATTATCAGTTGAAATCGTGCATTTTAATTGAGGTTGACGTTTTCTTTGTTACAGGAAGAAAGGGGTGGTCTGACCAGATTGTTTGGCCAAATAGCACATCAAGAGCGCGTTACACCTACTACTCTTGACCATAAACACCAGTTGATCGTGATCTATTTCCGGTTGAAACATTAAAATTCACAATGGTCCAAGTCCAAAATTTCCATTCCTATGCACTTCCGCCATAGGTAACTGAAATTACTCACTTCGTATATACAAAATCAAGAACGACCTCGAATTGAATCAGATCATAATTCCATTAGTGACAAAAGAATGTACCTTCGAGGCATTGAGATGATGTTTTATTCAGTCTGTTTCAATAATTTAATATATGGTCCTTCTGAACGCCAGGGCCAACATGAATTCTCTGCAAGCTTGATTATGTCCTCTTTGGACGTAAGTGCCCCCTGCTGTTTGTAAGCTACCAATCCCTGTATAGTTGAGAATGACATTTCAATCAGAAGTTCGAGTATATGGACGCAACCTTTGCTGCCGCCAAGAAGATCCTTTACTTTTGATGTAAATCCGTCTGAAATCCTTAATCCCTTGACAGGGGAGATGAACCCGATTACTTCATTACATTGTTCACCCGGAACAACAGGCATCTCCACATGCAGATCCTTAATTATGAGGCTTTTCTTGTTGATCAGCCAGTAGACTTTCATGTGGTGCAGGATACCGGGCTGCCTCCATCCCCCCGTTTCCATGTGATATTTCTGAAATCTGCGGTCTGTCAAGCAGCCCTCTATGGCGAATCTTTGATCATCATACTCGTAAGTGCTAACCTCTATTGTCCGCGTGTGATATTTCTTACCTTTTGGCCTTCCGAACAAGCTCATTCTACTCTGACCTCCCACCCCTATGGTTTATATGTGCAAACATGAATAACAGACTTGTACGTAAGCATTAACTAAACGTTGTTATTTGACATGACACTCATAGTCAGGTCAACTTCTATTGATGGCACCCGTTGAAAATCAATACCTAATTTTACATTATCTATGAGCGTAAGTATTGTTCAGGACATGTGAAATGATGAACGACCCCGATAATTGACAGGTGAAAGTGTTAGGGCATCGAAACGCGAAGAAGTATTTATTTCAGGAAGAAGGGGTGGTCTGACCAGAATTTTTGGCCAATAGCACATCAAGCGCACGTTACACCTACAAACAAACGATTTTCAAAATTCCTTACTATGAAGATTGTGGAATACAGCTTACTATGCATTAACTGGATGAACCGGTATAAAGATGCGACCCCGAAACCTCTCCGAACTTTTATGAAAAGAAAATTGATAATTGATAATTGAATTGATAACCATTGGCAGGGGCAATAAACATGAAGATTCTTTGGACATATTTGAAGCCGCAGAAATGGCTAATTGTTTTCTCACTTTTATTAGCAGGAATCAGCCAATTGCTGATGCTTATCGATCCTCTCATTTTTGGGAAAATAATTGATGACTATGCCATTCAGCCAGGCAACCGTTCTGAAAAAGAACTGGTTAACGGAGTTCTGTTCTGGCTTGGCGTGGCTATTGCTATTGCCTTATTGGCGAGAATAGCAAAATCTTTTCAGGATTATTTTACCCGGATGGCTGTTCAGAAATTTGGCATGCAAATATTCAATGCCGGCATAAAACAAACACTTCGTTTGTCGTTTCAGGAATTTGAGGAACAGCGCAGTGGCGAGACTCTATCCATACTGCAAAAAGTACGATTCGATGTACAGCAATTTATCAACGCATTTATTAATGTGTTGTTTTCTTCTGTTGTTGGAATAGGTTTTCTTATTTACTATTCCATTACAAAAAACTGGATGCTTATACCGGTTTTCGTCATTGGCATCCTGTTTCTCGGATCCCTTACCGGTTTGCTCAGCAAAAGAATAAAAACAACACAGCGCTCCATTAACCGGGAAACCAATAAAATGTCGGGCGTTATTACTGAATCATTAAGGAATATAGAATTGGTAAAAAGCCTGGGCCTGACTTTCCCTGAAATAAAGCGATTAAGGGAACAAACCCTAAAGATATATGAACTTGAGATGTCGAAAGTAAGAAAAGTGCGAACACTCTCCTTCCTCCAGGGTACTACGTTAAGCATTTTAAAGCAGTCGATTTTATTCATACTGCTTTGGCTCATTTTCAGGAATGTACTGTCAACAGGCGAGCTTATTGCCATGCAGTTCATTTCCACTGCTATATTTGGCCCATTGCAGGACCTGGGGAATATCATTCTCAGTTATCGCGAAGTGGAAGCATCCGTTTCAAGCTTTGATCAGTTAATGCACAAGCCGATTGACAGGAGGCCTGAAAATCCAATTGAATTGGGTGACCTTAATGATATCAGCTTTAGGGGAGTTGTTTTTCGTCATAAAACGGCCACAAGCAATGCCATTGATGAAATAAGCTTTAATGTTCGAACAGGAGAAACGATCGCTTTTGTGGGGCCATCAGGTTCAGGAAAGTCAACGCTGATGAAGTTGCTGGTAGGATTGTATAAGCCCATACAGGGACAAATCCTTTTTAACGAGATTCCATCAACCAAAATAAGGTATAACGAATTGCGAAGGCAGATGGGCTTTGTTTCACAGGACACGCAACTGTTTGCCGGCACCATTAAGGATAACCTGCTTTATGTTAAATCAGATGCCACCGATGGCGAGATCATGGATGCATTAAACGAAGCCTCATGCGATAAGCTGATCCGTAATTCTCCAAAAGGCATAGAAACAATATTGGGCGAAGGAGGGATGAAATTATCGGGTGGTGAAAAGCAGCGTATTTCAATAGCAAGGGCGATATTGCGGCGGCCAAGGATGTTGATATTTGATGAAGCAACTTCAGCGCTGGATTCGATAACAGAAATGGAGGTTACCAATACAATAAGAAAACTATCCGGCATCCGGGAGCAGATTACCCTGATCATCGCACACAGATTGTCCACCATTATGCATGCGGACAAGATTTATGTGCTTGAGAAAGGAAAGATTATTGAAACCGGATCTCACGTGGATCTTCTTGCAAAAAAAGGTTTGTATTACGCCATGTGGCGCCAACAGGTAGGCGAAAGAAGGGAATAACAAAAACCCGCTCGTGATCACAAAATGCATGAAACGGCATATTGTCAGTGATTATTCGCACCAACAATCCACCGCGCTAGGGCTGTTCATGATCACAACGCATAGTTAGGAGCAGTCTTTCCGCGGAGCATGGCGATGAAAATCGCTATTTGAGTACCCCATCGATTGTCGTCTGATTGTCGTCTGAGTTGTGTCTATTTGTCATTTGCCTTGACTCAACAGGCATATTTAGCCTTCTCTAGACAGACCCCACCAGCACACCTCAAATACGCAAAAAAATCAGGATCGTAAAACGACTATTACGATTTGTAACAAAGCATTCCCGTAAAAATTGTCGAATGCTCTCTTTCAGGAAGTACTTTTTCGCATAAAAGGGGGGAAGTGACTCAACCTTGCCGACAAAGCTATACAAAAACTATACAAAAAGGAAGGGGTCGCACATGACTAGCACATGCAACCCCTTGTTTTTATTGGTGGGCCGTACCGGATTTGAACCGGTGACCAACGGATTAAAAGGCGAATCTAAAACTCAGGCGATTCTCCATCAAAAATAAATACTTAGATACCGATTACTTACAGCACCTATTTTTGGTTTTGTTAGGTTTTGTTGGGTTAGTTTTGGTCAAGACGGTTACAGTTGAGTTACAGTTTTTTGAAGCATAATGAATGAGGAGTTCACCCACTCATCCGCACCTTTGGATTTGGAATTTTAGTAAGGATTACCACTCGAACTGTAGCCTATAACATCCCTATGACCGGACCATCTGCTCGTCCCTGTTAGGGATATGTAAACATATGCGTTACACAATTCTCCTAGGGGGGATCAGATCACGAAAGATGCGGCGGCGGAACGCATATTTCTACCTCATAATGATTAATGCATCAACAACGATTGGCTCACTCCCGGATAAGATGACGGGGTTGAGATCGATTTCCTGCACCTGATCGATTTCAAGACCGATGAGGCCGATCTGAATTAGCATGTCCGCCAGTTGGTCCTTGTCAGCGGCTTCCATTCCCCGGACAGCGTCCAGAATCCCATGCCCCCTGATCTCGCCCATCATCGCTAGGGCGTCGCTCTTTTCCAGTGGCGCCCTCCGAAAGGAGATGTCCTTGAGGATTTCCGTAAAGATTCCCCCCAACCCGAACATGACACAGGGTCCAAACTGGTCATCCCGAGTCAGTCCCATGGCGAGTTCTCTCCTCCCCTTGATCATTTCCTGGACGAGCACATCGCCGCCTTGGTTGTCCATTCCCGTCATGATCTCCTCGAAGCACTTCAGGGCTTCCACGTCGTTCCGGATATCCACGTGGATCAATCCCCGTTCCGTCTTATGGGCAATTTCAGCAGAGCACCCCTTCATGACGAGCGGATAACCGATGGACCTCGCTGCCTTTTTGACTTCGCTCCGCTTCCTGATAAGAATTTCATGTGTTATGGGGATCTGATAGGCAGCCAGCACCTGCTTGGATTCGTATTCAGAGAGAGCTTTCCGTTCCTCCTGCAGAGCCATCTGAATCATAGAGACCGCGGAGTCTTTATTCATGGTGCGCACCTCTTTCGCCATAGTAAGTATTCACGTGTCTGTTGGCCTGGAAGGCGTCCCTGTTTTTGTCGAATACAGGAACACCTCTTCAGGGACCACAGGATCGAGGTCTGCGAGCGGCGGACAACCTACGCTACCGTTTCTTTCACCCCTATCAGAATTATCACCCAGGCCAATGCGGATGTTGTCGGATATTAGGATAGGCCTCGTCTATACATGGTGTACATCCACGAGAGAATTTGGGCGATTTCGTCCAAACGGTTGTATATTCTTATCCCTTCCTTGTTAAGGTCGCAGACGACTTGACTTTCCCAGATGCTAAAGTGGCTGCCGATAAAGACAGGCTTGCCCGTTTCCTTCTCCAGTCCGGAAAAGGCCCTGATGGTCATCTTCTCAAACTCAAAGAAACTTTTCATCTCATCAGACGTCTCTGCGGTCAACATTCCCACTCTTCCCATGCCATGGAGGATCAGGGCATCCACCTCGTCGGAGTCAAGCATCGCACGTCCCACATCTTTGCGCTCATTCGCCAGGGCGGTAAGACCGGCTGCGCCAATATCGACTGGGTTTTTCGTAGACGCCCGCTCCGGCAACCCTACCGCTCTCATCTTCTCCTGCAGGCCAGAACTCAGTTCGGGAACAGAGAGGCCCTCTTCTCCCAAGGCGTCGGTCAGAGCCACACCCCAAGAACCGCCGATGGTAACGATTCCCACACGCTTTCCCCGCATAGGCTGTCTTTCTATCAACGCATGACCGAGTGGCAATAGGAGTTCCATAGTGGGTGAAATGATGATTCCTGCCTGATGGAGCACCCCCTCGAATATCTCCTTTCTCCCGGCGAGTGCTCCCGTATGGCTCCTCGCTGCCCGTGAGGCATCCGATGTTTTTCCAGCTTTGTAGATGATGACGGGTTTTTCTTTAATCACGCGCTGTGCCACTTCTAGGAAGCGGCCCCCATCACGAAGGGTCTCTATGTACATAAGCAGGGCTTTAACTTCCGGATCAGAGCCGAAATACTCCAGAAAATCCGTCACGGTGAGATCGCATTCGTTTCCCGTATGGATGAACTGACCCACCCCCATCCGCAGGGGAAAACCCAAGGCGAGAAGATCATAGAAGGCATACCCCCCCTGGCACACGGCAGCCAGAGAAGTGGGATAGAGGTGTGGTAGCCATAGGGCCGCGGCCGAGGCATTGAAGCCCGCGTGAAGGTTGAAGGTGCCACTTACGTTTGGCCCTAAAAGGCGCATCCCGTAAGAACGTGCCAACTCTGCCATGGCTATTTCCCTTTTCCTGCCACCTTCTATAGTTTCGCTGAAGCCGGCGGTAATGACAGTCACACCGCGCACACCCTTTTCGCCGCAGGCCTTAATTGCCTCTTCCACGTATTCCCTGGGAATAGTCAGGATCGCCAGATCAATAGGTTCCTCGATATCACGGACATCTTTGAACGCCGGGAGGCCATAGATCGTCCCTCCCTGACGATTGACGGGATAGAGCCTGCCAGGGAATTTCCAGGAGAAAAGTCCCTCCATTATGAAGGAACCCCATGAAACCGGACGGTCGGTAGCGCCGATGACGGCAACGGATGCAGGCTGCAAAAAGGCGTCAATGTTGTCTACGGTTCTCATCTTCCCCCTTCAGGTCTGATTAGGCATTAGTTTTTCCTGGAGGAGCATAGGACAAGGTATTCTTGTATGTCAATGGGTAACTCGCTGCAAAAATATGGGATTCTTTTTGCGTGATGCCGTCCTCCTTGTTGTTCGAAGCATTTCCTTTGACAACAGCTTCGAGGAATGCATCTCAAGGACTTTGTGGTGACCGAGAGGATAAGCTTGACAATGGTCAAAATTTTGTGTTCAAAGAATCACGTGTGACTTTGATGGAGAAGAGCAAAACATGAAAAAGCGGAACAAGAGTGTAAAAGCAAAAAGTAAACCTATTAGTAAAAAAGCGGCAACGAAAGACAATCTAATGAAACATATTTACGAAATTAGTTGTTTACTTGCCGGGTCTCCTAATTTCGATGTGGTTCTTGAAGAAATTGTAGATCGTGTAATGAGTGGTCTTCATTTTGACAGAGCAGCAATATTACTTCTAAATGAGGATGAATCCAGACTTGACTGTCTTTGCGTGAAAGGGTTTTCAAGCGAAGGTGAAAAAAGAGCTAAAGAGAGACCAATCAAGCTTAGTAAACATGAGTGCTATGAGAAGAAAGTCATTGAGTCCGGAGAGCCATTATTTATTAAAGATCTAGGTAATAATCCTTCAGAAACCAGAGTCGATAAACTTATTAATAAATATCAAGAAAGAAAGTCTGTTCTTTATGTGCCATTAAAATTAAAAAAGAAAGTATTTGGCATGATTGGAGTTGACCGCTATAAAACTAAAATGAAAATCACTCGAAATGATGTTGAATCTCTGGCTATTTTTGCGAATCAGGCCTCCATCGTAATAGAAAGTGCTCGGTCGTACAAGGCTCTTTATGATGAAAAAAAACTATCTGAAAATATAATAATGAGCTCGGTCAATGGCATCATTGTCAGCGATTTTAGCGGTAATATACAAATAATCAATTCAAAGGTGGAAGAAATATTTGGAATGCACATAAAAGATATAAAACGTCTAAGGCTGCAAGATTTAATAGTCGTTGATGACAGTACAAAAAAAAGAACCATAGGAGCATGGAGACGACAAGAGAGAGATTCCAATTTAGAGTTAAATTATGTTAGGAATGACGGCAAACCAATAATTTTGGATATTAAATTTTTCCCTCTTTCAGATTCAAGTGGAAATACCCACAGTTTAGTTACAATCGTTTCTGATATAACGGAAAAGAAGAAATTGGATGACTATCTCTTACGTCTTGAGAAATTCGCTGCATTGGGTGCAATGGCATCAGGAATAGCTCACGAAATTAGAAATCCGCTGACATCTATTTATGCAATCGTTCAGTATCTCGAAAACGACAATAATGCAGATTTCAAAATAGACGGCTGTAAAAGTATCAAAAATGAAATAGACAGAATCGAAAAATTAATTAGGCAAATGCTGGATCTTTCGAGACCCTCACCTCTGCAAATAAGAAAATCCAATGTCAGAGATCTGTTATTGTCTACGGTGAAGTTGGTTGCTCGACAAGCTAGTCAAAAAGGAATCTCAATCAGAACTGAATTTGAGGAAAGCGAAACGATGTTGAACATAGACCCGGACAGAATGAGGCAAGTATTTTTAAATCTTATTATAAATGCTATCGATGCAATAAATCAACGTGGTGAAATTACCATTGACACCAGACTCACTATGGGTGGGTTGGAAGAATGGTATTTGATCGAAATAAAGGACAATGGGAATGGGATACCGACAAATATTTTGAACAGGATATTTGACCCTTTTTTTACGACAAAGAATGTCGGGACAGGCCTCGGATTAACCGTATCGCATAAAATTATACAGGACCATGGTGGATCAATAGAGGTGTTTAGCAATGAAAAAAACGGGACAACTTTTCAAATCAAACTACCTGCAGGACAAGAAGGCTTATTGAAGGTCTGATTATCAAATATAAAGAATGTTGAACTTGGACATGCGAAACGGAGTGTTATGTTCATGCCCACTATTTTAATTGTTGATGACGAAGCAACACTACTGAAATATTTGCAAAAACAATTTTACACCTTCGATTACAATATTGTCACTGCAGCCAGGGGTGAAGAGGCTCTGGATATTTACGAAAAACAGAAAATTGATTTAATATTGTTAGATGTAAGATTACCGGACATTAGTGGGATAGAAATTCTGAAAAAAATAAGGGAAACGGATCCCTGGTTGCCCATTATCATCATGACAGCTTACAGCGGGATTCAGGGTGCGATTGAGGCGATAAGGTTCGGTGCGAACGACTACATCGCGAAACCATTCGATTTTGAAGAACTGAGGTTCATCATAGAAAAATGCATTGAATCTCAGCAGGCTGTAGCCGAAGTCAGCAAGATTCGATCAAGACAAAAAGAGGAATTCAGTTTTAATAAAATCATTACAATAAGCGCCAAAATGACGAAGCTGATTGAGTTGATGATGCGTTTAGTGGATAAAACGCAGTCAACGGTGCTTATCATGGGCGAAAGCGGGACGGGGAAGGAGCTGTTCGCGAGTTCCATACATTATAGCGACAAAGGAGTACGTTCAAAAGGTCCTTTCGTTACAGTGAATTGTGGAGCGCTATCCAGCGGGATATTGGAAAGCGAGTTGTTCGGACATGAGAAGGGCGCCTTTACCGGGGCGGTAAAACAAAAGAAGGGATATTTTGAAGTTGCAGATAAAGGGACGATATTTTTAGATGAAATAGGCGAAATGGATCCCAAGACTCAGGTAGGATTGTTGAGATTTTTAGAAGGACAGACATTCCAGCGAGTGGGTGGAACAAGAGACATATCTGTGGATGTCAGGATAATAGCTGCAACGAACAAGAATTTGCTAGAAGAGGTGCAAAATGGCACATTTAGGGAAGATTTATATTATAGATTGAACGTCATCGTGATACCCATACCGCCGTTACGGGAAAGAAAAGAGGACATTCCTTTACTAATAGACCATTATATCAGGGTCTATAACAAAGCTCTCAATAAAGAAGTAACGGGATGCACCCATGAGGCTTTGAATGTCTTGATGGACTATCGATGGCCCGGCAATGTTAGAGAGTTGAGAAATATGATAGAGCGTGCGGTCTTGATCAGCGAAAACGAATTCATAAAACCTTCGGATTTACCTATAGAGATCTATCGCAGCCGCGACGAGTCCGAAGTGAATATGATAAAATACCTGAGCAAAATGAAATTGGATAAGCTGATCAAACTGTATGTGGAAAATATCCTTGCAGAATATAAAGGGAATATCACCCATGCGGCAAGAGTGCTGGATATAACCAGAGAAAGATTAAAAAGGATACTGAGTAAATCCTACGAGTGATTTGTTTTGATGCAGTGGCTGATTCAATTAAACTCATCAAATTGTTTTTCCTCATTTATTCATTATAAAAAAATCAAACTTCATCAGTATTCTTCTTGTGAGACCCCCGTTTTGACTTGCCTCTTTTACGGCCTGCCATAATCATCCAAGTTTGTTTTCTAATATAACTTAATCATTTCAATCATGTGTTGACTTGAATCATTTTCTTTGCCATCGGGCACATGATTTGCTGATAGATGGAGAGTATTTAGCAGATCAATTCCAATTTTATCGGATATCGCGAACTAGCAAATCATAAATATTAAAAATGGATTGGAGGTTTTTTATGTCGAAGGTATCGAAGAATCCGGCCGCTATTGTAGGTGTGGGCCATACTGATTATTCGATGAATTCGGGC
>Ga0209311_1000431_pt1 | contig 39064 bp, 35 predicted proteins | sample AD_UKC045_MetaG_FD_184417 | JGI IMG/M metagenome (GOLD analysis project Ga0209311, IMG submission 184417) | Active sludge microbial communities of municipal wastewater-treating anaerobic digesters from USA - AD_UKC045_MetaG (SPAdes) (version 2) | ecosystem: Engineered > Bioreactor > Anaerobic >... | reverse complement strand
AACAGGGTCGATGGCTATCGCTGATTCGAATTTGTCTATAGCAGCGGCATAGTTTCCTCTGTCATAGAATTCCACGCCCTGATTATTAAGCAACGCGGCGTCGAAAGCGCATAAAGCGGTGGAACTTGCCGCAATCGCCGCAAAAACAGCAAATAACAGCGCCGCAACGGTGTTTCTCTTAATCATATTGTCACGCCCGCCTTCTTTGGTTGAAACAATGTCCCGGCCTGCCGATTATATTCAAAAATATGCTATTCGCTCCGCCGGGCTTGAAGCGCTCCTATTATAATATAGTCATTGCCGCCGGGTAAAGCGCATAAATGTCTTTTTTCCGCTCTAACGAAAATAGGTGTCTTCCCCTGCCCCATTCGAGGCGCTTATATTGCCAATCCACCAGCTACTGCGAGCATCCCAGCTACAAAAAGCAATATAGACAAGGCGATTTTTATGTGATAAACATAGCAGGTGTGAGTGTCGTTTCCTATGCGAATATTTCTGATTTCAATATAGGGAACCGGCGCTCGCCTATACCATCCGGTGACTTCCACATTCTTTCCGATAAATCGGTCTGTTCTAAAAAGTCCGAAAAGCAGCTCGATTATGCGCAACGGTTGCCTGTAGTCTAAGAATATATACCCGGTCTCATCGCGAAGCACAATATCTTCGGAATATATCAAGCCGGGAACGCCTCTGCCGATTATCGCGCCTTTTAAAGACACGGGAACAGGCCTGACTGAACTGACTTTGATTTTTTTCAACAATGTTGAGACGTTCATCGGAGCAAAGCCGCTTGAGCGATATGAAAACGTCAGATTAATGGCGTAACCTATGCCTAAACCTAATAAAACCATGCCCGGAATGATCGCCGAACTCACAAAAAAGCCCAATAAAGCTCCTAGCGCGGCGCCTGCGACAGGAGCGGCCATTACTGCCAAGTCAACCGCAAACTCATCCCAGAAACTTTCCGGCCTTTTTTTATTGAACTGTATTGTCGGGGTCTGACCGTATGCCCGCGACTGCTGCCCCAGCGCGTTTATCCTTTTTGCGGGCAAAGGGTGAGTTGAATGTATTTCGTAATACAAAGCCCAAGGATTCCAAAGGTCCCACTGCATGGCGTTGCAAGCTGAATCGACGTCCATTGAACTGCCTTTCAAACTTGCGGCGGCCAATCCTCTTGCGGTGGAGGGATCAAATATCCCGAACGCTTTTGCCGACTCCAACGCGGGTCTTCGGCTCGATTTATTATCGACATCTTTGTCCGTCGCTTGGCCAGCTAAACCATACGCGACTTTCACAAGAGCTATCGCCAATTCGTCCGGCGAACCTGTGGCCTCTCCGCTGAATCTGTCGGCATAGTATTCTCTGACACGCGATAGATATAACGCGACATACTGACTGATGACATACAGAAGATATGCCACGAAGGCAACGATGATCAGTTGTCCGCCCTTGCGGTTTCTTCCTCTGTTTGAAACTTCCAATGCAAGCCTGTAAAAGTAATAGAGAACGACGGGAACAACGCCTGCCAAAGTCATTACAAGGATGTCCCAATGCTTGGCGTGACCCAGTTCGTGGGCCACCACAGCCTCGACTTCTTTTTCATTTAAAATATCTAGTAGCCCTTGGGTCACCACAATCCGCGCGTTGTTAGGAGCGTGCCCGTATGTGAAGGCGTTAGGTGCTCCGTCGCGAATAATCCCTATCCTCGGATACTTCATGTTGTTGTGTTTTACGACTTTTTCTATGAAGTCCCTTAGATAAACCGGGAGTTGTTCCGGGGCAACCCAGTCCAGAGATTGAATCCATCTCAACAGGATGTCCATTATGAATGGCGAAACGAGATATTGTATAAAAATCGCGGCGACAGCAAATAAAACAGCCACATGTATATTGGCGCCGGTCAATAATGTGACAAGAACAAGAGCAGCGAACAGCATGCCGTATAAGTAAAATAACACGACGGACGAGCTTAAAGCCAGATTAGGAAGCGGTGCCAGCAATTTGCGCGCTCCGACTGCCGCCCCTGAAGCGATTCTTGACGCGGACGAAGATTTTGTCGTTTTTTCGCGCTCCGCCGCCTGAGCATAGTCTTCCATTATGTCGGTGTACGGATCAAGATTCGAGCCTAGCGAAGCGTTTAAAGCGTGAAGTTCCACGCGGTCTAGCCACATGCCTTGGCAGTCCGGGCAAAAATCCAACGCGGGACTTTTGTTGTCGAACCTTCCGTTGTTCATAACCTTGTCCGCGCATCTGAGGCATTTTATTCCGGGAGCCAATCTGCCGGTCAAACCTTTGTTTATCAATTCCTGAATTTTATTGGGATTCTTTACAAAGAAATAAATCTCGCCGCCGTCCAGCCACAAGCCGTGTCCGTTAGGACATACATCAACCAAAACGGAATTCCGTGTCAGAACCTCTTTCAAAGGCGCGTCACATCTGGGACATTTCATATAGTCCTCCGCATTGCCGAATATCTTAGGGTGTTTTAACAGGGCGTTTAAAACAATTTAAACACTCGCAATTTAAGAGCGCATCCGACGTCTCGAACAATCAGGTAGTCTTCTCTCCTCTTACGAGAACGACTTTGCCTGTTCTGACGATTTCCAAGATGCTATAACGCTTCAGAAGCCGCTCGATGGCGTCGAGTTTTTCCTGTTGGCCGATGACTTCGATAATCATGCTTTTTTCGCCGACATCCACAACCTGAGCGCGAAACACGCTGATTATGGACAACACTTCCTGCCTTTGCGAAGGGCCTGCGGCGACTTTTATCAGAACAAGCTCTCTTTCAACAGTTTCAACTCTTGTCAGGTCGCTCACGCGAACCACGTCTATGAGCTTGTTAAGCTGTTTGGAAACCTGTTCAAGAATTCTGTCGTCGCCGCTCACGACGATGCTTATGCGAGAGAGGTCGGGATCCTGAGTGGTGCTGACCGCGAGGCTGTCGATGTTGAAGCCGCGCCTGCTGAACAGCGAGGCTACTCTCGCAAGCACGCCGGGGCGGTTCGCCACAAGCGCGGTGAAAGTGTGTCTGTGCCAGTTATTCGTTGATTCCGACATTATTTCTCCTCGTAGAACTCAATCATGTCTCCAAGAGCCGCGCCTTTAGGCACCATCGGCATTACGTTCTCTTCGCTTTCAACTTTAAAATCGATAACAGTCGTTCTTCCGTTTGAAATTGCTTCTTTTACGGACGGCTCGACTTCGGATTTCTCGCGAACAGTTATGCCGACCGCGCCGAAAGCTTCAGCCACTGCGGCAAATTCCGGATTGCCGTTCAGACATGAGCAAGAGTATCGGCCGCCATAGAACATCTTCTGCCACTGTCTAACCATTCCGAGATAACCGTTGTTCAACACGGCGACTTTCACCGGAAGCTTGTTGCAAACCGCTGTGGCCAGTTCCTGTATATTCATCATGAAACTGCCGTCTCCGGCGATGTCAATAACGAGTTCGTCGGGCGCGCCGAGTTGCGCGCCTATGGCGGCGGGGAATCCGTAGCCCATCGTCCCGAGTCCGCCGGATGACAGGAATCGTCGCGGTCTATCAATCTTATAATACTGAGACGCCCACATCTGATTCTGTCCCACTTCAGTTGTTATTATCGCCTCGCCGCGAGTCAACTCATAAATCTTTTCCACAATATACTGGGGAAGCAATTTGCTCGTTTCGCGGTCATAATCCAATGGATGCTCCGCCCGCCATTGCTCAATTGATTTTAGCCATTCAGCGGTTTTTGGAGGCGATGCTATAGAGTCTATGATTGAACGCAGGACATTCCTTGAATCTCCAACAATAGGAATTGTCACAGGGACTATTTTCCCAATTTCGGCCGGGTCTATGTCTATATGGATTATTTTGGAATTAACCGCGAATTTGTCCAAGTTGCCGGTCACTCTGTCGTCGAATCTTACTCCGACTGCGATAATCAGGTCGGCGTTGGATATCGCGGTGTTGGCGGTCCATGTGCCATGCATCCCCAACATGCCGAGAGAGAGAGGATGCGTTTCCGGGAAAGCGCCTTTTCCCATAAGCGTGTGAGCGACCGGACAGTTCAGTTTTTCTGCGAGTTCAAAAAGTTCGCCATGCGCGCCGGCGATTATTACGCCGCCGCCGACGTAAAGAAGAGGGCGTTTCGCTTTTTCAATTTCGTTCACGGCAGAACTTATCTGCTTCTTATGTCCGATTATCGTCGGTTTATAACCTTTTAAATCAATTTCATCTTCAAGACGTTTTTTCTTGATTTCTGCGGTTGATATATCCGCCGGAATATCGATAAGAACCGGACCGGGCCTGCCTGTGGAAGCAATATAGAATGCCTCCTTGATGATTCTAGGAAGGTCGCCGGGGGATTTCACAAGGTAGTTGTGCTTGGTAATAGGCATGGTAATGCCAGTGATATCCGCTTCTTGGAAAGAATCTCTGCCTATCAGAAAAGTGTTCACCTGACCGCAAATAGCGACCATTGGGACGGAATCCATGTGGGCGTTTGCGAGGCCGGTCACCAAATTCGTCGCGCCGGGGCCGGATGTGGAAATACACACGCCCACCTTTCCGGTAACGCGAGCGTATCCGTCAGCAGCGTGCGCCGCTCCCTGTTCATGACGGGTCAGCACAACTTTTAAACCGCTGCCGTACAGCGCGTCGAAAATCGGAAGAACCACGCCTCCGGGGATTCCGAAAACAATCTCGACTCCTTGTGCTTTTAAACTCTCAATAAGAATCTGCGAACCAAGCATTATTAATACCTCAAGAGAATTTCAACGCGCGTTGTGTTCCGTATAATCGTATGTGTTTCTAAGCATGAACCAAAAGAAGATCGAGATTGAAAAAAGAACAATCGGAATCAATCCGGCATGTCCGAAGGGCATTAGCAGCATTGCAGTCGCGGCTGCTCCGAAAAGCGCGCAAACGCCGAAAAGCGCAATGACTGATCCTTGAACGCTCAATCCCAAATAGCATAGTCTATGAGACGTATGATCTCTTCCTCCGTCGGTTATCTTCTTGCCGTGAGTCTTTCGCATGATGGTGACAAGCCCGGTGTCGAATATCAGCAAGCCAAGGACCACGCCGGGATACAGATGCGACAGCCCGTTTCCGTTTTCCATAAAAGAAAGGCCAAGGGCGGCCAAGACAAGTCCCATAAACATGCTTCCGGCGTCGCCAGAAAAAATTGACGCAGGGTGAAAATTATGGAAGAGAAACCCCATGCAAGCTCCGGAAAATGCCGCAGCTACAATAGCCGTTTCGATTCTTCCGGTCAAAACCGCGCCGACGAAAAAAACGCATCCGGCTATCGCCGCAGTTCCTCCTGCCAATCCGTCTATGTTGTCTAAAAGATTCAAGCAATTAACAATCCCGGCCACCCATATTAAAGTTAGCACAAAATCCAAAAACGCATTTCCCGTCATTTCCACTTTTAGGTCAAAAACAAACAATAGAGCGGCGGCAAGAAATTGAGTCGCGAGCTTCAATCTAGGCGACAGCGACTTGATATCGTCAAATAGGCCTACTACTGTCAAAAAAACAGCGGCGGCTATGACGGCAAAGTATTTAGTCGACGGGTGAAATTTCGACGCGCACAAAAAAACTATCACAAATACCAAACAAACTGCGATGCCGCCCATCAGAGGAGTGCTTTCGAGATGAAACCTTCGTCTTGAAGGATAATCTATCACGCCCAACAGCTTGGCCAGTTTGCCGAGAAACGGCGTCATAAGCAAAGCCAACGCTGAAGAAGCGGCAAACACAATCAAATGTTGCGCGTCGCTTAAACAATTCATTCAGATTTTTACGATCCTCGCGCCTTTAGCCGGTTTAATGCCGCTTGTCACATTTTTCGTGTCGACCACAAGCTTGGAATTTTTGACAATGAACGGAATATTGAACGCGTCATGATCGACCAGTATTACGACACAGTCATACTGGCGAAGTTTTGCGGCTGTAATCGATTCAGAGTGAATAGTGCCCATGCCGCTAGTCACGCAGAATAATTCGCTTCCGTTCCCCACGCTTTTAATATGCGGATCGTTATAACTAACGACAGCTTCTTTTTTATGAAGTTCCTCGATTACTTTCAATGCCGGAGAATTTCGCGCGTCATTGATATTTTTCTTGAAAGCCACGCCCATCGCAAGTATCTTAGCGCCTTTGATGCTCTTGCCGGATTCATTCAAAGCGTCTGCGATTTTCGAAACCACGTAACGCGGCATGCTGAGATTTATTTCAGCGGCCAACTCTATGAATTTGCTGTAAAAATCATATTCTCTAGCTTTCCATGACAAATAATACGGATCAACCGGAATACAATGGCCCCCTACCCCCGGCCCCGGATAAAAGGGCATGAAACCAAAGGGTTTCGAGGAAGCCGCAGTGATGACTTCCCAAATATCTATGCCCATCCTGTCCGCGAGAAAAGTCAGCTCGTTTATTAGAGCGATATTGACGCTTCTGAAAATATTTTCAAGAAGTTTGGTCATTTCGGCGATTCTGGTGGAAGAAACCGTCACGACGAGGTGTGAAGAAATAACCTGAGAATAAAGCTCTTTTGCCAGAAAAGTGCTGGTTTCGTCGGTTCCGCCGATAACTTTGGGAGTGTTCTTGATAGTAAACGTTCGGTTCCCGGGGTCCACCCGTTCAGGAGAAAACACCAAGTGAAAATCAGTTCCGCATTTCTTTCCGCCGCTCTCTAGGATCGGCAGAACAACCTCTTCAGTGGTGCCCGGATAAGTTGTGCTTTCAAGTATGATCATTTGCCGTTTCTTCATGTGCTTCACAATAGTGTTGGAAGCGTCGATTATGTAGGAAACATCCGGTTCTTTGCACTTTGAGAACGGCGTAGGAACGCAAATAAAGATAATGTCAATATCTTCCAGAGCCGAAAAATCCGTTGTCGCTCTCAAATATCCCTGAGACACAACGGCTTTGATATCTTCGGAGCTTATGTCAGATATGTAGCTCTGCGAGTCGAATATCGCTTTAATCTTTCTTTTATCCGGGTCTATGCCAATGACGTTGAAACCGGATCGGGCGAATTCAATGGCAAGGGGAAGCCCGACATATCCCAACCCCATGACGGCGATTTTTACTTTTTTCTTCTTAATCCCAGCCAGAAGACCATTAGAACCTGTAGTTTTCTTTTGCCCACTCAATTGTCTTGTTCAGCCCTTCCTCAAGCCGCGTCTGAGCCTCGAAACCCAGCCGTTGTTTGGCCTTGTTTATATCAGGCACGCGTCGCCGCGTGTCCTCATAGCTATCGCCATACGCTTCCTCATAAAGAATGTTGACAATCTTCGACTTGGAGCCAGTCAGGCGAATTATCATCTGAGCAAGCTCGCCTATGCTTGTCTCCCGGTTGTTCCCTATGTTAAACACGTCGCCGATCGCTTCATCCTTTTCGCCTGTCAACAATGTGCCGCGCACAGTGTCTTCGATATAAGTGAAACATCTTGTCTGAGTGCCGTCGCCGTGAACGGTGACATCCTGATTATTCAAAGCTTGGCTAATGAACTTGGCAACCACGCTCCCGTATCCGCGTTCGTCAATTCTCGGTCCGTATGAATTGAAATATCTTACTATGGACACCGGCAAGCCCCTGCTGTGATACGCAAAACACAAGTGTTCGTCTACAGCCTTGGCGGTCGAGTAAGACCACCTGTCCACTTTCGTGGAGCCGAGAATTCTTTCCGTGTCTTCTTGGAAAGGCACTTTCTCGGATTTGCCATAAACCTCGGATGTCGATGCAAACAACACTCTTTTCCAATACCTGTATGCAAGTTCCAGAACGATCTCGGTTCCTTTTACGTTTGTTAGAATTCCTGAAAGAGGATCGTCCACGATGTATTTTACGCCTACCGCAGCGGCAAGATGATATATCGCGTCGCAATCCTTTATCAATTCCTCCATCATAGTCTCGTTCATGATAGTGCTGTTGAGAAAATGAAAGTTGGGGTTTCTTAAATTGTGTTCGATATTCTCGATTTTTCCGGTCGACAAGTTATCTACCACTGTGACATGACACCCGTTTTCAAGCATTCTGTCGACAAGATGCGAGCCGATGACTCCGCAACCGCCTGTGACAAGCAATCTTTTCATCCGTCTTTGCGTCCCCAGTCGTAAGGGATATCATTGTCGTGAGCCGCGACTCTATGCTCGTCAGGGTCGCCGTATTTATAGGTTTCGGTCGGCATATTTATCAGAAACGCCATTTCTTCGCTTATACATTTCATCCCATGCAACACTCCCGGAGGAATGGTGATCAATATAGGGTTGTATTCGCCCATGAAAAACTCGTTAACTTCGCCTTTCGTGGCGGAATTGTCCCTCGAATCGAACAAAACCACTTTCATCATCCCTTTCACCACAACAAAATGATCCGTCTGAACCTTATGGTAATGCCACCCCTTGACCACTCCGGGGTATGCGGTGGTTAGATACGCTTGACCGAACTTCTGAAAAAAAGGATCGTCAGCCCGCAGCATTTCCATTAAGAATCCGCGTTCGTCCGGTATTACGCGCAGTTTCTTTATATTAACTCCCTCTATCATCAGAATTTAGACTCCTTATCTGACATTAACGTCAAATGATTATTATAAATATTAAATAAGCAAGATACAATACGCGCATTTCAATATCTGAGAACGGGAAATTCTTTTGTTTATATGCCGACGGACCGGCTTGCGACGCCGTCTTTGACGAGTTTGTATTCAATACTGTCAACAAGAGCTTTCCACGATGCTTCAATCACGTTCTCATTTACTCCGACAGTCCCCCAAACGTCTCTATTATCTCTTGAGGCGATCAGAACGCGCACCGCCGCGGCGGTTCCATCGCGTTCGTCGAGCACTCTGACTTTATAATCAGTCAGGCGCATTTCCTTTAATGATGGATAAAAAGGCTCTATAGCTTTTCTAAGCGCGTTGTCCAAAGCGTTTACAGGACCGTCCCCTTCTCCCACAGTCAGTTCCTCGCGTTCCCCCACTTTAACCTTTATCGTTGCTTCGGAAAACATTTCTCTTCCTCTTCTTTTGTCCACCACCACCCTGAAACCGCCTAACTCGAAATAGCTGGTGTTGCGTCCTAGTTTTCTCAAAGCCAACAGGGCAAAAGAACCTTCGGCGGCTTCAAATTGATACCCGCGATATTCAAGCTCTTTCAACTCTTTCAGTATTTCAGAAACAGCTTTGGAATTATTTTCAAGATTGATTCCCAAGCGTCCTGCCACATGGAGGACATTTGCTTTTCCCGCCATTTCCGAAACTAGGGCGCGCGTATTGTTTCCTGTCAACTCCGGCAAAATATGCTCGTTGGAGCGCCTTATTTTTCGCACTCCGTCAATGTGCAGCCCCGCTTTGTGGGCAAAAGCGCTTTTTCCTACATAAGGCAGCCTGTTCCCAAGCGGTTGATTGCCTAGCTCGCTTACAAAATTTGCCAAATCCGTTGTTTTTTTGAGATTTCTCTCATTTACACAAAACTTGTTCATCTTAAGAGTCAAATTCGGAATTACAGTGCATAGATTGGCGTTTCCGCATCTTTCTCCCAGTCCGTTAATTGTCCCTTGAACATGCTTCGCTCCGGATTCAACGGCGGCAAGAGTAACAGCCACAGCCAGCCCTGAATCATTATGCGCGTGAATTCCGATCGGAACCCCGGCGGCCTCAACCGCTTCCGATGTCGCTTCTGCCACAAGCTTCAACATTGAGCCGCCGTTGGTGTCGCAAAGAACGACCCTGTCCGCCCCTGCGTCTGAGGCGGCCTTTATTGTTTCAAGCGCAAACCCCTTGTTCTCGGAGTATCCGTCATAAAAATGCTCTGCGTCGAATATCACGATTAATCCGCGCTGCTTCAGATACTGGACGGTGTCGGCGATCATATCAATGTTTTGTTTAAGGGCAATCTTTAAAACATGATTAACATGTAGATCCCAACTTTTTCCGACTATGCAGACTACCGGTGTCTCGGCTTTTACGAGGCTCTGAATCCCGGCGTCGCGGGCGCATGTCGCGTCCTTCCTTCTCGTGCTGCCGAACGCTGAGAGCTTCGCGTTTTTCAGTCCCATTTTCGTTGCTCTGACAAAAAACTCTTCGTCTTTTCTGTTAGAGCCCGGGAATCCGCCTTCGATGAAATCGACTCCGAAGGCATCGAGCCTTTCAGCTATTCTTAATTTGTCCTCGATAGTGTAAGAAACGCCTTCTGTCTGAGCGCCATCTCGCAGTGTCGTGTCGTATATTTCGATTTTGTTGCCGACAATATTTTTCAAGCTGTTGCGGGTCGGGTTCGATTTCATAAGCTATGGCCGAACTTTCTCTCTCCAGTAGTTAAGCAGGTCTTTCATCGTTTCTTCAAAGGGTATCGAAGGGTTCCAGCCTGTTTTCTCGTTAAGTTTGGAATAATCGCCTAAGAGAACCGGAACATCGGAGGGGCGCAATCTTGCGGGGTCGGTTTCAACCTTCACTTCCACTGATGACATCGACAGAAGAATATCCAGCATATCGCCGATCCTTACCGTCTTATTAGTGGCGATGTTATAGACGTCGCCGGGATCTCCGGATTCAAGAATATCGACATAAGCCCTCACAGTGTCGCGAACATCCGTGAAATCTCTTCTGGCGTCGAGGTTGCCGACGCTTATAACCGGAGGCTGCAACCCAGCCTCAATGGACGCTATCTGTTTTGCGAAGGAAGAAGTTACGAATATCTCCCCGCGTCTCGGGCCGGTGTGATTGAAAGCGCGAGTGCGGAACGCCAATGTGCCGTAACTTTTGTAATACTGATAACCCATCATGTCCTGAGCGACTTTGCTTACCGCGTACGGGCTTAGGGGCCGCAACGGATTGGTTTCCTTTATCGGCAGTTCATTCTCATGGACAAGCCCGTATTCTTCGCTTGAACATGCGAGCTGCACCTTCACGTTGTCAAGCTTCAAATCTTTCAATGACTCGAAAATATTCAACTGTCCGATGATATTGTTCGTCAGCGTGTCGGCGGGAGAAATCCATGATGTGGGAACAAAACTCTGGGCCGCCAGATGAAAAATACGGTCGGGTTTCACTGCGGCTAGCGTCTGCCGCACCGCAACGTTGTCTCTCAGTTCGCATTCGATAAGTTTTATGTTTCTTAATGTTTCAGCGGAAAGATTCGTCAGCGGGCTTCGCGGTCTTGATGTGCCAATAACTTCCACATTGCGAGCAAGCAGCAGTTCCGCCAAGTGGCTGCCGGCAAAACCGGTAATGCCTGTGATTAGGGCTTTCACTTGCAGGCTCCTCCTCGTAAGTGGATTTCTTGAAGAGACGCCGAAACCATATCTCGGCGCGACTTATTTGACGAGATCTTCCTCGGCTGGCTCGACGGACGTCGTCTTTGCCAGATACGACTTTGCGCAGCGCCCGGCCGCTTCTCTGACTCGACCTATCATGTTTTGCCTCTCGCTCACGCTTATCGCGTTTCTCGCGTCAAGCAGGTTGAATAGATGCGAACACTTCAGCACCTGATCGTAAGCGGGAAGCGGCAGGCCCGCCTGCGTCAAACGGGAAGCTTCGGCCTCACACAAATCGAATATCTTGAACAATCCGTCCACAGAAGCTTCAACAAAATTGTATCTGGAGTATTGCTTCTCGTTCTCTAAGTAAATTTGTCCGTATGTCAGCCCGTTGGTCCACTCCAGATCGTAGACGCTGTCAACTCCCTGAATATACATACAAATTCGTTCCAACCCATAAGTTATTTCAAGGCTGACCGAAGACAGATCGATTCCGCCCACCTGTTGAAAATATGTAAACTGGGTTATCTCGTTGCCGTCCAGCCATACTTCCCAGCCCAACCCCCAAGCTCCAAGCGTCGGAGATTCCCAATCGTCCTCGACGAATCTGATGTCGTGTTCCTTCATGGGTATGCCGACAGCGTCCAAGCTCTTCAGATATATTTCCTGAGAATCCTCCGGCGAAGGCTTCAAAATCACCTGATATTGGAAATAATGCTGAAGGCGCATGGGATTTTCGCCGTAACGCCCGTCTGCGGGCCTTCTGGATGGTTGAACATACGCCACCTTCCATGGGTCAGGCCCCAGCGATTTCAAAAATGTGAAAGGATGCATAGTGCCCGCCCCGACCTCAATGTCGTATGGCTGTGCGATAACACATCCGTAATCGGACCAATACTTCTGCAAATTGAATATCAACTCTTGAAAAGTCGTCTTTTTCATAAAGTCCAATATAGCAGTGGGGTATCGAAGCGTCAAGATTGCGTTTTGTTATAGGATTTATTATGAATCATAGACAACACTAACCGCCAGAATTGTCCCCGCATCAAACTCCGTCGATGTTTTTCTTGTGCAAAAATCATTATTCGTGTGATAATGTAAAAATCAGGAGGTTGAAATAATGACAATCGGAACGGAGAAAATAGACCACATAGGAATAGCCGTTAAAAGCATCGACGAAAAACTTGTCTTCTACAGCGAACTGCTTGGTCTGAAATACGAAGGCTCGGAAGAGGTCGCAGAACAGAAAGTTAAGACAGCGTTTCTCAAAATTGGCGAAACGAATTTGGAACTGCTTGAGCCGACCTCGCCGGAAAGCGCTGTGGCGAAGTTCCTTGAATCTCGCGGCGAAGGAATTCATCATGTTGCGCTGGCGGTTAACAACATCGAGCAGAAAATAGAGGAATTGATTCAAAAAGGAGTTAGGATGATCGATGAAAAACCCCGGATAGGAGCGCATAATAAAAAAATCGCGTTCATACATCCGAAATCCACCGGAGGCATACTTCTGGAAATCTGCGAGGAGCAGTGAATCTAAATGACGCCGAAATCCCGGCGCACGGAGGAATAGATGAAATCGTACAAAACCAGCATTGACATTAACGCTGCGGCTGAAGATGTTTTAGGGCTTGTCACCACAGCCGAATGGGCGGAGAAAGAGGCGCGGGCCGACGGCGCGCTGGCCGCTAGAGCGCGAATCGAGAAAAAGGATGATGGCTTCGTCACGCTGGTTGTCGAGAGAGAAGACCCGAGCCGAGGTCCCAAGGGCGTCAAAGATGTGAAAACCAGAGAAAAAAGCGTCCTCACTTCAACATGGGACATCAAGAATATGAACAGCAAATGGAACGTCAGAACTATAGGAAAAGAAAAACTGGTCAAAGTTTGCGGAACGTCGAGAATCGAGCCGCGCGGCGATAAGTGCAGATACTATGATCAAGGAGAAGTTTCAATAGGCATACCGATAATCGGGGATATAGTCGCGAAAGCTGTCGTCTCGGACATCGAAAAAGCTTTTCCCGGAAAAAAAGGTTTGATGGAATCAAGTTTGAAAAGATAAAGCAATGTCTAATATTATCGAATACGACACCCTCGGCTCGACAAATAGGGAAGCAAAAAGGCTTGGTTTAGCTGGAGCCGAGCACGGAACAACTATAATCGCAGCCGAACAGACGGAAGGAAGGGGCCGGCTCGGACGAAGCTGGTTCTCGCCTCGCGGCGGTTTATGGATGTCGGTCATTGTCAGATTCCAACTCGAACAGGGCGGTTCCGTTCCTCGCGCAATCGATCCTTCCATTTCACTTGCCGCAGGCGTCGCCGTCGCCGAAGCTTTAACTGATATTTTTGTGGAATTGGGACGGCCGGACGTGAATGTCCGAATTGGATGGCCTAACGATATCCTCGTTGATGGCCGTAAAATTGCTGGCGTTCTTGTCGAAGGTTGTGTTATTGAAAACAATTCTCCATTTGCCGTTGCCGGTTTCGGAATAAATCTTAACAACAAAGCTTGTTCCCTTCCGGGAGAGCTTCGGAACGCCGCGATGTCCGTTAAAGATATCGTTAACACGGAGTACCCAGTTAGGAAAGCCTGTGAACAACTGGCTGTTATTTTTATGAAGACAATCAACCATATTCAACAAAACGGCATGGATGACGTTCTAGACAAATGGCGGGCGCGATCGGCTGCGATAGGGCGAGAAGTCACTGTCATTCCTCACGGCGAGCCGCCATACGACGCTATTCCGCTAGATATAGACTCCAAAGGCAGGCTCGAAGTTCGAATGATTTCGGGAGAAACGCGCCTGCTTGATGCTGAGGAAGTCACAATCGCAAGAAATTCAAACCGCGAGGGTATAAAATGAAAAGACATCCGATTCTTGCATCAAAAGCCATTGCGATTGATATGCCGAAAAAAAGCATTGCCGGAATCGCTCTCGGAGTGGCGTTCTTCGCGTTGCTTACAGCGGTCGGCGCATACGTGAGAATTCCGTTGCCTTTCACCCCCGTGCCGATAACGATGCAGGTGATGTTCGTGCTGCTATGCGGAGCCGCGCTTGGGCCGGTTTACGGTATGACGGCGCAAGCTTTATATGTTGTTATCGGCATCCTCGGATTGCCCGCGTTTTCGGCGGCTGGCGGCGGGTTCTCATATCTTCTCGGACCGACAGGCGGATATATTATCGGATTTATCGCCGCTCAATTCGTTGTCGGCTCAATTATAAAAACCAGAGGAGATGAACGCGCGTCATTCCTTCGTGTTTGTATTGCGATGGCTGCAGGACTGGTTGTGATTCATCTTTTCGGAGCTATTCATTTAAAAACATTTCTTGCGGCATCATGGTCGGTCACGCTAAGCGCAGGCTTCATTCCGTTTATATTTATCGATTCTTTGAAAGCCGCTTCCGCAGCTTGTTTATTCATGGCTTTTAGAAGTAAATTTGGATATCTTTTTTCCTGAAAAACATATTAAAAGCACATGAATAATAGCAACGCTAGAATGGCTTTCCGCTTTCGCGGGAATGACAGCAAGATAAGAATAATAGCGCAGAGAGTCTATTCCCAAACGGTCATGTATTTTTCAACAATTCGGAAATCTCGCCGGGCTGTGGAAACCTGAACACGGAAGATTTTGAAAAAATCAATTTTTCGTCGACTTTCACATCAAAAACTCCGCCTCTGCTTTTTACAAGCTCGGGTTTAATCCCACTTGCGTTTTCTATTTCAGCCGACACACGGTCGGCTTCGGGCTTATAGTTTCATTCCCCGCAGTATGTAATAACGGCTTTTTTCATAAGGTTTCGCCTCCAAATCAATTATAGCCATTATCTATACGGATGAAAATCTCTGATGATTTTTATGCGCTCTTCTATCACAAACAAAAATTCAATATCGTGTATAATGTGCGTAATCAAAAGACGAGGTGAAGCCGGATGGGACAAATATCCAGAGAAAGAATAATTTCTTTGCTTGCCAGAGAAGAGGAGAGATTCGCCGCAGACAGACCTAAATCGCAGCAGATGTTCGAAAGAGCGAAGAATTGTTATGTCGGTGGAACCCCGATGTCGTGGATGAGGATATGGATGGGCGGATTCCCGGTATTTGTGGAAAAAGCCGAAGGAGCCACCCTTTGGGATATTGACGGAAACAAATATGTGGATTTATGTCTTGGAGACACCGGAGCGTTGTGCGGGCATGCTCACCCTGAAGTGACAGCCGCCCTCTCTGAACAGTTCGGCAAGGGAATAACGCACATGCTTCCGACGGAGGACAGTCTGTGGGTCGGAGAAGAACTGACGCGAAGGTTCGGCCTTCCCTACTGGCAGATACTGATGACAGCGTCGGACGCCAACCGCATGGCCTTGAAGGCCGCCCGCGAAGTCACCGGAAGAAAACTGATATTGACTTTTAACTTCAGCTATCACGGCAGCGTGGATGAGACGCTGTGCGTGAGCCTAATGGGAAACATGATGCACATACCCGGAGCGATGGGGCCGATTGTCGCGAATCCGGCTTCGACCACCCGGATAGTTGAATTCAACGACGTGGCCGCGCTTGAGAAAGCCCTCGAACCCCGCGATATAGCTTGCGTGATAACCGAGCCAGTCATGACTAACGTGGGAATAATTTATCCAGATCCGGGATATCACGAAGCCTTGCGGGAGATAACGAAAAAAACGGGGACTCTGCTGTTGATAGATGAAACACATTGTATATGCGGCGGGCCTGCGGGGATGACGGGCGAATGGGGATTGAAGCCGGATATCTTGGTTCTGGGAAAACCCGTCGCGGGTGGTTTCCCGGCGGCCGTTCTTGGTTTCAATGAGGCAATCGCGCGCAAATTGGCCTCTCGAATACCGTGGCACATGTTTTTCGGCTTCGGGGGAACTCTCTCAGGCAATGCCGCTGCGGTGGCAGGCATAAAAGCTTCTTTAACCCATGCTTTGACTCGCGAAAACTTCGACCGAATGATACCTTTGGCCCGACAAATGGAAAACGGAATCGCGGAACTGATTGAAGAGTTCGAACTGGGATGGTACGTGGCGCGAATCGGCTGCCGCGTCGAGTTCAGGTTCTTGCCGGACCCTCCCAGAAAAGGCTCCGATACTCTAAACGACGCTCCATACAACGCCGTAGATATTTTCAACGACGGACTATCAGGCCCGCTGGAAAAACTGATTCACGTTTACTGCGCCAACCGGGGGGTTCTTCTGACGCCTGTTCATGAGATGGCTCTGGTGGGGCCTGCAACCACTATCGAAGATGTGAAACTGTATTTGTCCGCTCTGCGAGAACTGATTGAGGAGATCGCGTAAAGAATTTTTAAAACATCGGATGTCGTTAATGATTATAATATCGGATGTTGATACGAATATATTGTAAAATCATTAATGAACAACCCATTATTAGGACATCTGCGCATGGTTGTTCAGATGGAAAGCAATTATTAAGCTCATTGGAGAAAGATTAGGGAATGTTTGAGGCCGCGTTAAAGATATCTCTGATAGGATTCGCTTATGTGTTCGCTGTTTTCGTTTTAATATATGCTCTCGTCTACGCTATCGGCAGACTTTCAGAGCGCAACTCAGGCGTCGGTGAGGAACAAGCCGAGCTTTATGACAATTCAAAAGACCCCACTGATTGCGATTCGGAAGACGATATTGAAAAAGTCGCGGCTGCCGCCGCCGCTTATTACATGATGAAAAAGAAAAGCGTAGCCGCCGTCAAGCCGCTGTCTGAAAATCCGACAGGCGGTTTTTCTCTGTGGCGGCAGGCGTCAATAATAGAGAATTTTGAAATTATCGATATTTGCTCAAAAGACAGAGCTTGAGAGGCAACGCAATGAAATATTTCATAACGGTGAATAACAAAAGATATGAGGTTATAGCTAAAGAAGTGTCCGGCAAGCTTGAATTAACCATCGACGGTAAGAGAATGGATGTTGAAATCGAGGAAGAGAAGCAAGAGCACGCAAAGACTGCGGAACCAATCCTAATTTCGAGTAAACATGCAATTACGCCGCAAATCACGGTTGCGCCTCCTTCTCAGACTGCCGCTGTTTCGTCTGGGCAGATTCAATCTCCGATGGCCGGAGTGGTTCTGAAAGTAAAAATCAAGGCAAACGATATCGTCAAACGTGGAGATGTTTTGTTTATTCTTGAAGCGATGAAAATGGAGAATGAAATCAGGGCTAACAAGGACGGACGTATTATCGAACTTAAAGCTACCGAAGGCGGCCGGGTTAATCAGGGCGACATATTGTGCGCGATAGGATAATAAGATGGACTTAAATATTATCGAATCGATATCAAGGCTGATGTCCGAGACGGGCTTTGCCAATATTGGCGTCGGCCATGTGGCAATGCTGGCAGTGGGATGCTTGTTGGTTGTAGTGGCAATATTGAAAAATTACGAGCCGTTGCTGCTGATTCCGATAGGATTCGGGGCGATTATGGCGAATCTGCCGGGTTCGAGCGTGATGGAAGACGGCGGAGGCATACTCTGGTATTTTTACAATTATTTGATAAAGACTGAAATAATCCCCTGTGTGATATTTCTTTGTTTAGGAGCGTTGACGGACTTCGGGCCTATGATATCGAATCCGAAAACGTTGCTATTGGGAGCCGCTGCGCAACTTGGGGTTTTCGCGGCTCTCCTGATGGCGGTCGTCATGGGGTTCGACCTTAAAGAGGCTGCTTCCATAGGAATTATAGGCGGGGCGGACGGGCCTACTACTATCTACCTGACGACGAAACTCGCGCCGCATCTTTTGGGGCCTGTCGCGGTGTCGGCATATTCCTATATGTCGCTAGTGCCGATAATCCAACCTCCAATAATGAGGCTGCTCACAACAAAAGCTGAAAGAGCGATTGTGATGAAGCAGCCACGACCTGTTTCAAAGACAGTAAAGATTATCTTCCCCTTTGCAATCACATTGACGGTATGCCTGTTGCTGCCCGCCACGACGCCGCTCATAGGCATGTTCATGGTGGGAAATATTTTCCGTGAGAGCGAAGTTGTGGACAGATTGGCGAAGTCGGCGCAAAACGAACTGGTGAACATCGTGACTATTCTGCTCGGATTAGGAGTCGGAGCCACGATGGGAGCCGAGACGTTTCTGAACATTCAAACAATCGGCATACTCATATTAGGAATGATTGCTTTCATGTTTGCTACTGCAGGAGGAGTTCTATTAGGAAAGCTTATGAACCTTTTCAGCAAAGAGCCGGTGAATCCGCTGATAGGAGCCGCGGGTGTTTCCACGGTTCCGATGGCGGCGCGCGTGGTTCAGCGCATGGGGGCGGAAGAGAATCCTGACAATTTCCTGCTGATGCACGCTATGGGCGCTAATGTGGCCGGCGTGATCGGAACCGCCACAGCCGCGGGAATCCTTCTTTCGCTCATCGGCGGCTGAAAAGATAGCTCTAATGTTGATCTTAGATTGTTTCTCGGAGGAAATCAGTGAGCAAAACGAATGACAGAAATGAATGGCTGAAAAAGACAAGGATGGAAATCTCCGAACCCGGCGGCGCGGAATCGATAACAAAACAACATGAAAAAGGAAAGATGACCGCAAGGGAACGCGTCCATGCGCTATTGGATGACGGGAGTTTTCGCGAGGTTGACGCGCTGGCGGTTCACAATTGCGCGGACTTCGGAATGGATAAAAAGCGCCCTGCCGCGGACGGGGTTATAACTGGTTATGGAACAATCGGCGGAAGAAAGGTCTGCGTTTATTCTCAGGATTCCGCAGTGTTCGGAGGCGCTCTCGGATACAGGCACGCTCAGAAAATATGCAAAATGATGGACATGGCGGTTAAGATGGGATGCCCGATGATCGGCATCAACGATTCGGGCGGCGCGAGGATTCAGGAAGGTGTCGTGTCGCTTGCGGGCTACGGAGATATTTTCTTTCGGAATGTAACATCGTCCGGAGTGGTTCCTCAGATATCTGCAATAATGGGGACATGCGCCGGCGGCGCTGTTTATTCGCCCGCGATTACCGACTTCATCGTTATGGTCAAGGAAACAAGCCAGATGTTCATCACCGGTCCGCAGGTGATAAAGTCGGCGACGGGAGAATTAGTTGACGCTGAACAACTTGGCGGAGCGTTGACGCATAACGCCGTCAGCGGAGTCGCCCACTTCGCCGCAGTGAATGAAAACCATTGTTTAGACATAATTAAAACGCTATTGAGCTATCTGCCTTCCAATAACCTTGAGGCCCCGCCTCGCATAGACACTGGCGACGACCCTCGTCGCGCGGACGGAGAGTTGGATTCGATTATTCCAGACGACGCGAACAAACCTTACGACATGAAGGAAGTCATCGCGCGCATAGTCGATCTGGGTTCGTTTTTCGAAACCCACGAGCATTACGCGCAAAACATAATAACCGGCTATTGCAGGATGGCAGGCCGGGTCGTCGGAATCGTGGCCAATCAACCATCCGTCATGGCTGGATGTCTCGATATAAACTGTTCCGTGAAAGCGGCTCGGTTCATCAGGACATGCGACATGTTCAATATTCCCATTCTCACTTTTGTGGATGTTCCCGGATATCTTCCGGGTACGGCTCAGGAATACGGCGGAATAATTCGCAACGGGGCGAAAATCATGTACGCTTTCGCTGAAGCCACGGTTCCGAAAATGACAGTTATCACAAGAAAGGCGTACGGCGGGGCTTATGTGGTGATGAACTCAAAACATCTGGGAGCGGATATGAATTTCGCATGGCCGACCGCTGAAATAGCCGTTATGGGGCCTTCTGGAGCAATTAATATAATTTTCAAGAAGGAAATTGAAGCCGCAAACTCTGACGAAGACAAAAAAACTAAACGAGAACAGCTTCTTGAAGAATATACGGAGAAATTTTCCAACCCGAAAATTGCGGCGGAACGCGGTTTCGTGGACGAGGTGATTCTTCCTTCGGAGACTCGTTCCCGGATCATTGACGCATTGTCCGTAAGCGTCAACAAACGAGAAAGAAGACCCGGAAGGAAACACGGGAACATACCTCTTTAATGCGCCGGAGCCTCGTATTCTCTAGTTTTGTTATGTTTTATCCCTATCTGGAATTACAAAGAATTAGTGCGATAATTATTAGTCAGTGTATAAGTCGTATGTCGGTTTCGGCGGTTCGCAAGATAAAGGAAGAAGGCGATTTGAAATGAAGAAGCTCGTTATTGCCGGGATAATAATGGTGACAGTGGTTGTGGCTGCGGGAGCCGCTTTTTACTTCGGGCTAAAACCCGCAAAAGACACTCTTCTTGAAAACGCGTCTGCGCAGATTCGAACCATTTATGGAATTGATACAAAAGTATCCGACATCAAATATGTCATGCCATCCGCCATCTCATTGAACAATGTCGCAGTCACAGTCGCGGAAACAGGGTCTCCTATCATGGAAGCGGAATCCATCCGCGCTGAGTTGGCTCCGTTGTTGCTTTTAAAAGGCGGCATAGGAATTAAAAGAGTGATATGCGAGGGAGGGGTTTTTCATTATGAGCGCGCTGAAAACGGCTCATCTAACATAGACCGGTTTCTTGGACGAAACGAAGGCGGTGGAAAGCATCGAGCAATCACGCTTGCTTTGAAAGATTCGAGAATGATTTTCGTTGACCGAAAAATCAATCATGCCGCCGAACCGGTAGCGATTGACATCTCCGAAGCGGTAATAAGCTCCCGCTCGAACGGATCTACGAAAATCAACGTCGCTTCGGCCAGATTTGGAAACAGCGATTTTTCCTTAAAAGGAGTTATAGGAAAAGGTTCCGACGGAGTGATGAGCTTGGTTTTATCGTCCGCCGCGTTCAATGTGGAAGATTTAAAAACGCTTATCTCGTCCGTTGCCGGGATAGACACAAGTTCAATCAAAAATCTTGAATCATCGCTTACTGTCCGTATAGACGTTAAAGGCGGAACCGGAAAAGAAGAGGTCATAATCTCGGCCGCTTCTTCTGAAGGCAAAATCGGAGCGGACGCTCTTGAGAGCTTCAAATTAAAGGGCGCGATACGACGACATGGAATCGAGTTGGACACAATTCGTATTAAGCTGGCGAGCGGCGGTTCGGCGAACGGCTTTCTGAAGATGCCGTTGTCAGGCAATGGCGAATCGGAAATCAACCTGAAGACAAAAGATTTCCCGGTCGGCATTGTGTCTGATGTGATAGAAGGATGGAATCCCGGTATAACAGGGAATTTGACGGCGAATGCGAAAGTAAAAGGATCGTTCTACGATGTCAAATCTCTTAAAGGCGATTGTGATTTCAACGCTGTCGAAGGACATATTCCCGACATGATTGAAGGAGAGTCAATGAACTATGAAAACATTCAAGGGGGATTCGACATTTCAGATGGAAGCTTGACGTTGAAAAAACTTGCGCTTAGAAGCGAGCAGATGGATATGGACTTGAAAGGGTCCGTTGGACTTGAGCGCGGCGACCTCAACTTAAAAGGTCGAGCCGAAGTCGCAAAGAATAAAGTGAGAAGCGCGGGAGTGAAGAAGATCGTGGCTGGATTACTGCCCGACGGCGACAAAGGTTATGTGTTCAATATGCGCATCGAGGGAAATTTCGGCGCGCCTGAAGTCAAGTTTTCCCCGATGAAGACCGTATATAGGGGCGTGGAAGACAAAGTTAAAGATTCAGCCAACTCGGTTGAGAAGTTTATCAAGAAAATATTTTAACCCGGATTTTTATCGCGAAAAATCCGAGTTAGCGCCTCAATTTCAAAACAATCTCGGCGCAGCGCCTTTCCGAAAATATAACTCTGGACTCATTTCTTGCCGGAGATTCTAACGATTGTTATCTTCTCTATATAGACAGGCGAAGCTGGCTTGTTGTTTCTCGAATCGGCTTTCACCGAACCAATGGCGTTAACGACATCCTGACCTTTTATCGTCTGCCCGAAAATGGTGTATCCGCCGTTCAACCAAGATGTGTCTTTATGAGTTATGAAAAACTGGCTGCCGTTAGTGTCCGGCCCGGCGTTAGCGTAAGCCAGCCTGCCCGGCTTGTCAAATTTAAGGCTCGGATGGACTTCATTCTTGAATTTATATCCGGGTCCCCCTATTCCACTGCCCATCGGGTCTCCGCCCTGTATCATAAAATTGGGAATCACCCGGTGAAAGGTCAATCCGTCGTAGTAAGGCCGTTTGGCTTTCTTTCCTGTTTTTGGGTCGGTGAATTCTTTTGTCCCCTCGACGAGGCCAACGAAATTCTCTACGCCAATCGGAGCTTTGTCGGGATAGAGCTCGCAGATGATTCTGCCCATGCTGGTATCGATGACGGCAAATATCCCTTCGCCGGGTTTTAAATCTTTTACCGCTTTTTCAGGTGAAGGAATATCTTTCGCGGCTTTTTCCGTTTTTTCCGCCGCCTCTGATGTTGTTCCGTCGCAGGCGCATACTATCAGGGCCATTGCTGACACGGCAAGAACTCTCAACGCTTTTTTCATTTTATTTCCCTCCGAATCGGTGTGTTCAAATTCCGCCGCGCGCGGCGAAGACAACCATATTTTTTACGCTGCAGGAATATTTTGCAAATTTTTTCATCATGAATTTAACTTGCGCCGATTTCAGAGCGTCTGATAGGCGAACAAAAAAAACGGGGGGTAAAAAAATGAAAGGCAAAAAAATGGCATTAGCGGCAACATCGGCGATAGCCGTTCTGATCGTCTCGGCGGCGGCGCTGTCCATGGGAATGAGGGATGGCGGATTAGGAAGCGGCGGGAGAGGTTCTGGCGGCCACGCCGGAATGATGGGAATGAAAATGGGAATGATGGGCGGAGACATGCTCGGGCTAGGCATCTTCGAGAAAGCTCTCGACAATCCCGAAATAGTGGCTGAAATCGGTTTGAGCGAAGCTCAGTTGACTCGCATTCAAAATGTCATAACAGACCAGAGAAAAGCAAGCATCGCGGCTCACGCGGAGTTGCAGACTCTCATGGTCGATCTTGACAACCTCATGCGGCAGGACTCGGCGAGCCTGACTTCTATCGAGGCCAAGATAGACGACATCGGCTTGAAACAGACCGTCATCCATAAGAACTCCGTCAGAACCACCTTCGAGATTAAGAAGATTCTGACGAAGGAGCAGATTGACAAGATCAAAGAAATTGCCGCTGAAAAAATGAAGGAACGCAGAAAAGACCGTGACGGCAAACGCGGCGAAGGAAATGAAAGAAAAGGCAAAGGCGGAATGAAAGGCGGCGGTTCTCCTTACAACGACTAACCGCGCGTCTTAGCGAAATCGAAATAAAAAAGCCCGCATCGCGGGCTTTTTTATTTCCGGCTTAACCCAATCCTTCTCCGTTATCGGCATCTAGATGAACGTCCTTTTCCTTTGGAATCAAATGCTTCGGAAGAAAAACAGCGTTGGCTATGAGCGTGGGAACGACCGCGCTTGCGATTATAACCGACACCAGAAACGAGTATTGCCCGCGACTGACAATGCCGTGTGTATGACCGTAAACAGCGGCTATGGTTCCGAATGTAAGGCCGGGAGACATCATCATCGTGTAATACCATCTCTCGCGTTTGTCTTTTCTAAAAGGCGCGATTGCCGGATACAGACCGAAAACTTTCGTTAGAATCTTGCCAGCCAATAAAAGAATGAAAACCAGAGGCGCGGCAGCCACCGCAGGCAGGGAAACGAGCGTCCCCACCCTTATAAAATAAAACGGCGTGAGAAAACCTATGGTTAAAGTGCGCAGCCGTCGTATCCAGAAGCCATCCCGCGCTGCGGCTCCGGCAAGCGCCATCCCGACAAGATACGCCGGCAACACGGCTTCGCTGCCAGACCACAGAGCCAGAGCGCCAAGACCGAACAAGACCAAGATAACCCACTTGGTTCTTACCGCCGCGGTTCTGTAAGCATAGACTTTTGTCAATCCGTATGTGATGTATGGAAGAAGCAACAGCGACAAAACACTCACACCCGCAAAAATCAGAGTCTTATATGTGAATGGAGAGAAAATTAAACTGAGCGCCAAGACAGTGCCGAGGTCCGTCACGAAGCAGGAAGCAAGTATGCCTTTTCCAAACTCCGTTTTATTGAGGCCTGTTTCAAGCATGACAGCGTAAACAACCGCCACGGAAGTGCATGAAAGAGCCACTCCCGCAAGCAGACTCGATTGGGAGGACCACCCAAGAACGAAATAGGCGATGGCCGCGCATCCGGCGAACGGCATGAAAAAACTTATTGTACCGACGGTTATGACTTCCTTCATTTTCGAGCGAAGCACGGCAGGCTCAAGCTCGGCTCCAGCTAAAAATGTGAGCATCACGGCTCCGGCTGATGCCAGAAACTTCAGCCATTCGTCGTTTGTTTTTAGAAAATCAAAACCAATATAACGCTCAAAGAAAAAGCCCGCCAATACTCCCGCGCATATTTCTACTAGAGCGATGGATGTTTTTAGATGATATGCGAGGACAGCCGCAAACAATGCCAGCGCCAACCAAAAACACGCGGTCGTGAAAATATCAGCCATTACACTTCTCCTTCATTTGATTGATAGCGGCAATTGTTCGGAGGGTTTCAATTATTAACTCCCGCCAACAGCTCGCTATCAGCAGGAGTCATCATCCGTTACGTTAGCATTCGGCGGTTAAAGGGGGACCCCATCCCCTGAATATTCCGCATTGTAAAAACACGGCCTTTATTTGTCAATAATGACATCTTTCGATTTATGTTCAGTTGAGCGACGGCAATGATTAAATCATGTCTATTTTGGGTACATATAAAGTGAAGGGCGGAAACTTAAAAATTCTGAATTTGTTTAAATAATTAAGGAGGTGTTGACCATGAATACGAATAATAAAGCTCAAAACGACATGTCAGCCGCTTCCTTAGACGTTTTGAAAACGCTAAGAACTAAAGGTTTATTTGAGGAAAAAGCCCGGCTTGCCAAGCTAGGCTTCGGAGATAAAGCGTCGTTTGAAGAAAGATTGAAAAGCGCGCTGATAAATGAAATCGAAGGCGGAGGCCTCGCTAAGCTCTCGCCTGAAGCCGTAAAATCGGTTATAGATCTGGGTGGAACTCTGCATGTGGCTCAATCCGCAAAAAACAACCCTATGGCGGAGCTGATATCAATCGGAGCATTGAATGCGGCGACATTTCTGAATGTAGGTCACTTCACTGGAGACACATATCTGCTTAGGCCCGGCAACGATGTGGTCAGAGAAAAAAGAAGTGAAGGCGTAGAACCCATACATGAAACCGACGGCCAGATGGATGGCTGAGTTTGAAGACAGGATGCGGCATGTTCACGTTGAATTCTTCAAAAGAATAATTTCCTAACGTGTGCGGGAGCCGTGATATAATCCATTTGTGACAATATAATTGTCGCATAATAATTTTTAATTGCGCGCAACGGAGAAGATACATGCCGCCGGAACAGATTTCGATTTTTAACGACGAAAAACAAACTCAAGTTGTCGATTCATATATAAACAGGAACCTGTTCTCAGAACATATTTTGAGACATGATTTCCTGAAGTCTAAAGAATGGCGCGCGGCAAAATCGTCTGACGAGAGCAAAAACGTATTCGCTACGGTCAACGGCCATTTTCAACGAACCGGCAGTCTGCGTTCATCGCTTGAACATTTGGGTTGGCATTTCGCAGGCCAACGCGGCTATTTTCTATTGTTTTCCAACAAACCGGACGGCCCAATACGTCTATCCGCGCTATTGGATGAATCCATGGACACCGGCGCGGCTTGCCGATTGATTTTGAATATGCGAGATACCGGAGCCGATTGGGGCATACTTTCTGATGGTTCTAAATGGAGATTGTTACGCTCAGGACTTTTTTCCGCTCCCAACAGGTTTTTGGAATTCGGGCAGACATCACTCGATTCTGATTGCGAGAAGATATTTTTTCTGCTTTTCGGCGCGAAAGCTTCCACATCCTCGACAACTTTCGCTGACAGAATGTTTCGGCTGAGCCGCGAAAGAGCAGCGCGAACGCGGGATTCATTGAGATGCGCTTTGCGACAAACCGCCACCGTGATAACCAGAGGATTCCTTGCAGCCGAATCGCTTACGACCGGCGCCGCTCCGACACCGGAAGCGCTCGATATGGTTTACAAGCATTCTCTGATAGTTATTCAGAGACTCGTTTACATTCTCTTTGCTGAATCAACCGGTGTATTGCCCGGCGATGGCGAAAGCTACAGTTCAACGATAGGACTTAGGGGATTAGCCTCGAGAAAAGATTCACTCAATCTATTAATGAAGAACAAATCCGCCCTCTCCTTCAAACTGTGGGAATCCGTCGATAATCTGCTTACCGCTATCAGGCACGGAGATGCTTCACTGCAAGTTCCATGTCTTGCTGGCGAATTGACGGATACTGAAGCTCACCCATTTCTCAATATAAATCGAGTTCCGGACGCATTTATGGCGGAAGCGATAGAATTGTTGTCTTTGATAGAGGGAGAAAACGATAAACCCGGCGACGCTTATAAAGAGATGGACGCTTCAGATATTATCTCAGCCTGCGAAACTTTTTCGGAACTGAAACTTCAGATCGCCGAAAAACCAATGGCTTTAGTATCTGAGAATGGCAGTTTCGCATGGGTTGACAGATCAAAAGCGAAATGGAAGAAAGCGTTGGAAACTGTATCAAAAGGAGACACATATCTGGATTGCATTTCAGAAAATTCTAGCGCATGGCTTCCGTTCGAGATTTGGGTTGACTTTTCCGACGCCGCTTTCCGCAGCGTTAGTATTCAATCAGACGCGCGAATATTCATTCCCCAATCAGGTTCAGGTTCATTGTATGCCGCGTCGCTGGACGCCTTTTCCATCTCGGTTGCTGCGTCTACCGACAGCGTCAACGCTAATCCGTATTCATTCTTTCTAAGGCAATGCGCAAGACGGACAATCGCATTAGACACTAATCCGATAAGCGTTGAATTTACAAAACTCGCCGCATTCCTTTCAACTTTGGATGAAGAGCCTGCCGAAGTTTTATCTCACAACATCCGTTTAGGGAGCGCTTTATGCGGCGCAAGACCTGTCGATATATCAAGCTATCCCGGAAATCTCGACGTATCTGAAGAAGTCTTAGGGCAATGGGCAAAAGATATCGAAGAATCTCTTAATAGACAACGGCCCGGATTGGCCGGATATAAAGCTCGCGAGAATGGACTGAGAAAAGGTGATAGAAGAAGCGATAGAGCCGCTACATCAGACCTTTGGCGCGCCGCCGGTTGGAAAAACGACTTCGATGACGCATTTTCCGTGTCTCAGAAAGAACCTCCGCTTGTTGGAAAGGCTTTCCGGGTTTTGCATCCGGCTGTTCATTTCCCTGAAGTGTTTTATGCTCGCCTTGGCAAAAAGCCTGCCTGCTTCGCTTTGATTCTTTGCTCATCGTCAAATAGCGCCGAACGCGAAGAAGTCTCTTTCTTGCGCGCGTCGAACAACATGAAAGGCAATTTTTCAGTTATCGAAGCATCGTATGGAAGATTTTTTCCGCTTGTTGCCGCAGGAAGCTCTTATGCAATATTGGATAGCGCTAGCTTTTTCTCGACTTCCGACGGCAAAACATTCTTGGCCGCATTGGAAAGTTCCCCTGAAATCATAGCGGTCGACAGAAAAAAAATTAAAGAAAGAAAAACCGTCGCGCTAATAAAGAAAAAATAACTGTTTTGAAAATCAAGCAATTAATAAAATGTTGAAAAATGCAATTTAGTATCGCATTCGATGGACGGCTTAACCGATACAATGACAAATCGAGCTAACGAGTCTAATCAGTAACCCAACATCTCTTTGACATTGAACTCGACCGCGTCTCCGGGTTTGCGTCCTCTAGCCCAAACCCACATCATATGGTCGGCTGGCTTGAAAACGACAGTCTGCACGGTTCCGCTTACCTTTATACCGTCGTCGTGTATCATTTCAAGAGCTTTAACGCGATCTATCTTCCCATAGTTATCATTCATCATCTCGAACAACCTGCTGAGACGTCCATCGCTCGGAAGTTCAGAGAATCTGGAGCTGTCCACATTGGCGCCGGCCAATTCCTTGGTGATGAAGTGATTCGTGGAGCCGAGAAGCCCTTTTTCGTCCATTCCCATCGCGCCGACAGTGTCGGACGTGATTTCAATCAGGCGAGCTTCGTTGGTTTTACCATCTGTCACAAAAATATTGTATCCGGCTATCCTTGGAATCTGTCGTAATAGCGCTTCGGCTTCATCAAGCGATGAGGCGTTTTGCGCGATATGCCTCGATATGAGCAGAGCCGGGAAACCCTCGGTCGCATTTTTCTTCGCCATCGAGAAGTTCAATTCCACAGTAATCTGAGCGTCATTGACAGCAGTGAGAGCGCCGACGATTCCCGGATAAAGCACGGACACGAACGAATGACCTCTGTCCGGCTTATAAACGAGAACTGTGGTGAGAGGATCCAGTTCTTTTGCCGCTCCGCCCGCCCAGTCAAGATTTCTTGCTTCAATCAATTTTCCGTCAGCGGTGGCTTTTCCTGTGGCCGCCAGAGTCGAACACATCAGGACCGCGAAATAATCCACATGAGCGGTCATATTTAATACTTCGCGGTAATCCAGCCCTGCCCCTTCCGCCAAACCCTTCATTTCTTGAATATATTCTTCGGGGATGTGAGGAACCAAGCCTTGAGCGAACTGATTCATCGCTTTTTTCGGGTTGCCGTACGCAGCAGACGCGCCTTTCAGTATCGCATATTTCTTCACCCAGTCGTTATAGACAAGGTCGTTGAGATAAGTTTTATAAACAAGTTCGACTTCCTTTTTATAAATGGTTCCAAGGTCATAGCCAAGTTTGTAAGGGTCACCTTCAAGATAAACAACATTAATTCCTCCAACTTCCTCAACTCTTGGTTCAGCGTTGAGCGAAACCTGCAAAAACACCAACGCCGCAAAAACCAACCCAGCTGTTCTGATTAATGATCTCATCATTCTCTCCCTTTGCAAGCTGACTCCACATATCTCTTTCCGGCATATTATACGGAATTCCGCGTGGATTCATAGTTTTTTCCAATCAAACAGCGCGCGCCGCGACATGATTATGCGATATTGTGCGCATTTCTTTTTCTGCCTATAATATGCGGCTATACGGTTGGCTTTAGCTCGCCGTCCATAAGGAGGGCTCTTCTGTGAACGAGAGCCAAGTAAAAAGCTATAAATTCGCTCGCAAGCTTATGAAGCTTACGTTCGATGTTTTTATCGACTCAAGCATAAAGAATCCTCAATACGTCCCGGAAGAAGGGCCTTGCGTCATCGTTTCGAACCACAGGAGCGATCTCGATCCGTTCCTGATAATGGCAAATATCAAGCGTCCTATTAACTGGATGGGGGCAAGCTATCTTTGGAATATCCCCATATTCAGGCAATATCTTAAAAACACAGCGGCAATCCCTGTTTCAAAATTTCAGAGTGAAATCCGCGAGGCTTTCGCCACTGCGGCTCATCGTCTGGAAGACGGCGAGGCGGTCGGCATCTTTCCCGAAGGATGGGACTACATATCATCTAACCAGTTCGATTGGAGCGTGGGATCGTTCCAGACGGGCTTCGCCCGGATCGCGTTGCAGACAGGATCCCCGGTTGTCCCTATCGCCCTGCTCGGTCTGGACGAAATCCGAGTACCGCAGCCATTTCCTCCTTTCATGCGAAAACTGCTGGATTTCCCATTTGAAATGCAGTACATCAAAGACAGATGCGTCTATCGAAAGCTTCACATCAACGTCGGCAGGCCCATACCCTGCCCTGACGGCTATGATTACACAGATAGAGAGGCCGTGAAATTATTTACTGAAGAGGTGAACAAAAGAGTCGTCGAGTTGTACAACTCTATTCCGCGCGATGTAGCAGGTTTCGAGACGATCGAACCGCATCCCGCCGGCCCGCCGCCTGTCGATCCAGAGCCTGAGCCTGAAATTGAGTCTGTAGACGCGGTGGCTCAAGACGAAGAATCAATCAGACGATCTGACGCCGAGCCAGAATAATTCTGATTGTCAATTTCAATGTCATGATAACCCTAAACCACATTTTAATTATTGCGCGCTGTTTTGCGGCGCGCTTTGCTTTGTTATAGAATGATCAACATCGAACGGCTCTCATAATGACGTTCCGGAGACAGGAAATGAAATGCGATAAGGAATATTTCAGGAAGAATTTTTTCAGCCTCGACAGATACCGCGTCTCTGCCGATATGCATAGCGACTCTAACGGAGAAGAGAACGAGGCGACCGTAAAGATAATTGTTCCAGCCGCGAACGCAAAGGGAAAAATCGAAGAAAGATTCATAGCGGAAAATCAGCCTAAAGGAGACAAGTTTATCGCGCTTTCAGCGTCAGCCAACGGAGACGGAACGGTGGACGCCCTTGACCGCGCGCTCCGAAAGCTCCTTGAGCCTATTTATCCTTTTCTTAAGAGCGTCCGTTTAATCAGATACGCGGTGTCGAACACCTCCAATTCTGGGACAGGCGCTCAGGTCGAAGTGTTTATACTCGCCTCAAATGGCGACGGAAAACTGTATTACTCCGCCGTCAGTTCAGCCAGCGTTATCGAGGCTTCGTTCTTCGCTCTTGCTAACATCTACAATAGATATTTCAGCGATGAGCGGGAAAATGCATCTAAGAAATCGACAGGAAAGAAATGACATGAAAACATTGATCACCGGAGCTACAGGTTTCATCGGGTCTCATATCGCCGAGGCTTGCGCTGATAAAGGATGGGAAGTCAAATTGCTTGTCAGGGACGCTGGCAGACTTCCCGACGAAGTAAAAAAATTAAGTCTCGAAACTTTCATCGGAGACGTAAGAGACGCTGAAAGCCTTTTAAAAGCTATGAAGGGAATGGAACTGATCGTTCATTCCGCCGCCCTTGTGGGCGAATGGGGAGACCCGAAAGACTTCTATGACATAAACGTTCAAGGCATGGCGAATATGATAGACGCCGCTGAAAAAACCGGAACCAAAAGGCTGATAGACATAAGCTCCACATCAGTTCACGGTTATGAAGGATTCAATAGAGACACGGAAGACATGCCATACAAGAAGACAGGAGTTCTATACAGCGACACGAAACTCGAAGCCGAGAAGCTTGTCTGGGAGGCCCATGCTCAAGGCCGTGTCATCGCCACCACCATCCGCCCCTGCATGGTCTGGGGGCCGAGAGACAGAGCTTATTTCACTAAAATCATTGAAATGCTAAAAAAACGAAGAATGATGTATGTTAATGGCGGCAAAAACATCGCCGGGCTTTCACACGTCAGAAATATTTGCGACGCCATCCTGCTTGCCGCCGAGAAAGAAGAGGCTCAAGGGAAAGCGTTCATTATCACCGACGACTCAGACGTAACCTTGCGCGAAGTCGTTGAAAAACTCTGCGAATCGCTGTCTCTTAAAAAACCGATATTCGGCGTGTCGCACGCGACGGCAAAACTTATGTCAGACGTCTCGGAAAGGATATTCAGAAAGCTCGGAGCAAAAAACACACCGATGCTGACCAGAATGGGCGTGGCATGCGTTTCCAACAACTTCTCGTTCGATATCTCGCGAGCGAAAAACATCCTTGGATACGCTCCGCGTTACACATTCCCCGGCGCTCTTCCAGAATATATCGCATGGCACAAATCTGAGATCTCAAAAGAAAAATAAACCCGAATTCGTCATTGGTATTCAGGATAAATATCGAGGAAAACAATGCGAAGAAAGACTATTTCGGAGCGACCCGCTTGCTCCACACTGAGAACATCTTCGACATGTCATTCAGTTCTTCCCTCATAACCAATCTTGCCAAAGCGTAATATACCCCGGCTCCAAGAACGATTTGAGCTGCGAGCATAATTGCCGTGTCCATTCTTGGAAAAGCAACCGGCAAAGCCGCCGCAGCCGCCGCCATTGGCAGAGCGCCTACAAGATGAAAAAACGAAGCTGCGGAAAATTCTAAAAAACATTCTCCTATAAGACTTCTTATCAACAGCATATATGACACAGGAAAAGCGACAGCTTGCATTGCGACCAACGCCCAAGCGACAACGATAATGTTCCCCGACTTAGCTGAAAAATAAATAAACACAAATGTGACAGGAATTAGAGCCAAGTTCCAGTAGAACGACCAGTCAGAGCGTCCTTTCGCAAGAATCAGGCTGCCGACTGGATTCCCTACCGCCCTGAAAAATGAAACCAGCGCAAGAATCTGCAGAATCGGAACCGCTTGCGTCCATTTTTCTCCAAGCAGAAACGGCAACGCCACGGGCGAAACAGCCGCCACGCCCAGAAGTATCGGCGAGTTTACAAACGACACAATTTTGACAACCCGCAGATAGCCTTTCTTCAAAGTCAAGGCGTCTTCCTGGACTTTCGCAAACAGCGGAAATGCCACTTTTGTAATCACCGGGTTCAATTTGGTCACAGGAACAATCACAAGATTGTACGCCATGCTATAATAACCAACCGCCGCCGGCCCCATAAGCCAGCCGATCATCAATTGATCCATTCTTGCGTTGAGAAAATTTGCGCACATCGCCAGAGCTCTGTATACTCCAAAATTCAGATATTCCGACACGTCGCGGAACCTAAACCTTAACATCGGCATATTAAGATTCTTCCACCCGTACGCCATCATTATCGCAGCCGCAATAGTGGACCCGCTAAGAGTTCCCCACACCAACGACCACACCCCAAGCCTGAAAATCCACGCGCAACATACAGCCACAACCAGATTGGCGGTCGCGGCGACGACATCCGAAATTGCAAGTATGCGAAAGTTCAGTCCCTTCTGCGCCAGCGCCTTGAACTGATTGCCAAACGGCGTGATTATGAAAGCGATTGACGTCACCGATAAAATCTCTTTCAATCCCGGCATTTTATACGCGTTTTCAATCGCCGCAGCGCCAAACGATATCGCTAAAAATAGCGACACCCCTATCCCGATGCTGAAGATGTAGAGACTTGATAATTCGTTTCTTGTCGGATTCTTTTTGTAGATTATCGCTTCATGAAATCCCATTTGCCCGAATATATCCACAAACCCCATAACCACCAGAGCAATAGCCATCAGGCCGAAATCTTCCGGTTTTAGGATTCTGGCCAATATCACTGTTCGCAACATCAGAAAAACGGTCGTCAAAACCATCGATAGCCCAGTGTATCCGACCCCTTTTGCCGCTGTGTTTCGCAATTTATCCATCTTATCTCTTTTTCTCAGACCATCTCATTGCCGGGATTTAGCAAGTGTGTCGCCTATGCGTCCGTATCTCTCGATCAATATAGCAACGTGGTATCCGCGTTAAATATTTAAATATTTCACAAATGAGAACCACGGCTCTCTGATGTTAACTTTCTCTTTCGAACATAAAAACAAAAATCGCTTTCCGCTAGGCTTGTGTTTTATAAGTCTGTCTCGAATCAACAAAACGGTTCGTCTAGCAAAAGAGTCGTCATATTTGACGGACGGCCATATATTAGTAGTTCCCACCAAAGCTACATGTTGATAGTCAGTGTTTTCCTTCAACAATCTGTAAATAAACCCAATTTTGTTCAGACAGGCTGCTTTTACTGCTGAAGCCCCGGTGTTCACTCCCAATTCAAAAAAAAGCATGTCGCTTTTAGACGACAGTTTTTTCAGCGTTTCACAAGCATAGTCCAGTTTATCATTTCCTTCCGAAATCCATTGAAACACGCTCAACATGAGCGCGAAATCAAAATAATCGTCTTCTGAAAGCGAGTCTGCCGAGAAAGCTTCCGGATTCCACTTAATATTCAGACCTTTCTCTCTCGCTATCACGCCGCCAATCTTTGAATATCTCGGATGTGGTTCAAAAGCAGTAACTTCAGCCCCTATCTTTGCCAAAGTGTATGTGTAAAAACCCGCATTAGCCCCAACATCTAAAGCCTTTCTTCCTGCCATGCCATCAGGGAATATCTTGTTCAATCGTCTTTCTATCAATCCCCATTTTTTTAATGCTTCTTCTCTGCTTGAGCTTGTTTTTAGATGGGAAAACTCAGGAAACGGAATAGGATGATAGATGTGGCCGCCCTTTTCAACCGGATTATTCTCTATCTCTTTCACTATCTCTTCAATCGTCTTCAACGCAAAACATCTCCTTGCAAAAACTAGCTCTCGCGCGACAACATGCCCGACCTACTGAAAAAATCAATGTGCTTGCTATACTCCTCAGGCCTTTTCTCAACCTTTCTGCAAACCCAAAGAAAAAAACTGTCGTACAGAGCCGGTGTCGCGTCAACGCATGAAATATTCAACCCTAAAACTGCCCTCATCGCTGCTTTATGTTTTCCATCAGCTATATACAGGCGTCCCCCCACTTTAATCACTTTGACAGGCTCTGCGTTTCTTCTCTTTATCGCGTCAGTTTCATCATGGAACCTTTTTACAGTTTCCGCCACAAATCTTGCGCTCGGCTTCGCAGGCTGCCTGAAATCAAGAATCCCGGCCGCTTTTCGCGCTATGTAGTCAGAATCCCTGATGTCGCGTCCATCCGACAACCTTTTCATCAGATCAAAATGAGGAGAATCTGTAACGCTCGTATCTATCAAAGTGTGCGCGTCCTTCAACCCGTCAACACAAATAAATAACTCGCTCGGCTCGACATCGAACAGATCTTCCGAAACATGAAAATTAAACATGTCGCTGCTGACAACTTGATTAATACATTTGACTCCGACTATTGAATAATACAAACATGATACGTCAAATACATTAAAAATGTAGTTTGTTGCTTTTCTAACAATGTTCATCAAATGCTCCGAGCTTGCTCTTAACCACGTCCGATAGGGTTTATTTTCTAAAAACAGATTTGATATAATACCATTTTTTATATGCAATCTATCGGAATGAATTTCGCGTCAGGCAGCAAACACCACATTACTTTGTGCTCGATCCTCGTGCCTCTTTTTATATATGTTCTGTCAGCCACATTAAAAACGGTGATATTACGGTCAAATCCTTTCATACCATTTGAGTCAGTCGTCACGGCTGCGAACGCCTCAGCATTTTTCAGATTCAGACTCTTGGCGATCTCTTCCAGTTTTGACATCAAGTAATTCATTCTCTCATCAACGCTTGTCATTTTAAATTGAGATCCGATTTTTTCGGTTATATCTATTGCCGGCACCCCCGCATAACTTCTGTCTGGAAGTGTATCTTTCGTTATTACAGATCCAAGAGCGATCATGCTTCTATCGCCTATCTTAACAGGATTTACGAGACAATTGCCTCCGAAATATGTGTCATTCCCAATCGTTAATTTCTTGCAGCTATTAAATCTACATCCATACATCACATCTCCATAAACAATATGAGTCCAAAACTGTGTGTGCGCGCCTATTCCTGCATTATTTCCAATTTCAATGTCTCCTTTGCTGTCAACGACGCAACCCATACCAAGAAATAAGTTATGACCAATTTTTAGATGTCCCGGCCCGGGGAAAAAACAATAATCGTGAATTTTTCCGTAGTCTCCGATTTCAAACACTTCGGAATCAACTTTTATGTTGTTCATAAAAACACAACCGTCGCCGATTCTAACCCGCTTGCAGTTGAAAACAACATTTTTGCCAAACACGACGTTTCTTCCGATCTTAACATCTGACGTCGCAAACTTCGGCCTGTTGAGCATCTTGCGTTTTATGCCTCCTAATACGCTTCTGATATTACTCAAAAAATCACCTCGATCAAATCATAATAAAGACTGACAATACATTAGAAATATTATATCTAGAATCGTCTCCTCAATGAAAGTCGTCCCTTCGCGTCTATAAGAAAATATTGTTAAGCAAAATGGCTGTTGTGTCACCAGTGCACTACTCTTCTGTAAATAGCGGCGAGCTTTTCGGCTTGGGTCTTTGCGTCGAATTCTTTTTCAACGCGCGCGCGCGCGGCCGCCGCTATCCTTTGCCACTCTCCCGGATTCTCCGCCAGCCATCTTATGTTTGCGGCTATGCCTTCCACGTCCCGCTCTGCCGAAAGCAGTCCTGTTTCCCCGTGTATAACAATTTCAGGGATGTCGCAGTGGCGGCTACTTACAAGTATCAACCCCGTGGCGGCCATGTCGATAAGCGAAACAGGCGCGCCCCCCTCGGCGTCTCCATCTTCCGCTGTGACGCTCGGCGACAAAAAAACATGGTGATAACGAGCTTCTCTCATAAGTTCTGAGTAGGGTTGGAATCCCAGCATTCTCACTGATTTGCTTAGCCCTCTATCCTCTATGACCGACAATATTTTTGCTTTCTCTCTAATGCTTCGCTCCTCTATTGTGGCGTCTCCGATGACGGTTATTTCAAGCGGGATATCATTTTTTAGATAGCTTAGCGCTTCTAGCGCGAGCGGTACGCCTTTTTTTTCTCGAAACGTCGCGGAGATCAACACTTTCAACGGAGCTCCGGGCTTCCATGTTCTATGCTCGAAACGAATTTTTGACACATCCACGCCGAGCCGGTTTACCACAATTTTCTCGCGCGGACACCCAAGAGATTCGAGCGTGCCAGCCATGTACGGCCCTTCGCATAAAATCATATCCGCGCTTCTGAACAATTCATTGTACCGCTCTCGCCATATCGGTTGACTTGAGGGATACAAGCAAGCGTCGGCCCCGTAAAAAGATACTACATGACGCGTTCCCGACTTCCTCGCAGCCGGAGCCGAACTCCATCCATAAGCTCCGAAATGCGTGTGCATTATGTCCGGCTTAATCCTTTTGGACGCGTTGACGGTGAATCCGAGATGTCGCCTGACTCCAAGTTTTCTCAAACCTTTGTCCCAAAAATATCTTATCAGATTCGCTTCGGACAGCGAGTATATGTTTCCCGCCGGGAACTGGCCGAGGTTCGCTTTAGATTCGCACACTATATGATTTGTTATATCGCCGGGAAGATTTGAAGTCTGATTGAAGACCCAAACCATTGTTTGCGGCAGCCATTCTCGTATATTGTGCAAAACAACGGTCATTTTAAATCCTTCGTCTCATGCGTGGTATACAATTCAACCAAATATAATATATCGGGCAAGTCTCTATTGCACAACGGTAGTGTGGCGCAACTATTTTCAAATTCATGATTTATATCGTTTTTTCAACAATCCGTGAAACCGTCTTTTATAAATTTATTTTTGAAATATCATGTTCCATGGCTCAAAACCTCATAACCGACAAATGCAACATCGCTTTTATGATTTGTTCTGTGTATCGACAAAATAATAATCTTGTTAGATTGCATATTGATGTGATACAAACCGAACAATATCGATTCTTAAAATTTTCAGATTTGTTGAAAACAGATCCATCGATTTCATTTTTGCCAACAGACAACCCGCATAGGTAGGATATTCGCACACCATTTTTAGAAATAGACACTTTTATATACATGCGCGTTTTGAGTGCCCTCTCTGCAGAGCAAAAAGGGACGCTCCTGACGCGGGGCGTCCCTTTCGCGTTTATGTTCATAATACTTGCTTTAATATCCGAATAGTTAAGCAAAAATAATCTTAACGATTTTAAGTTTTAGGCATTACTGCAACGTTTTTGTCGAAAGACGAATCGATTTAACCCCAAATCAATCGATAGGATTCAGGTTGCATCAACAACTATTGTTTGATCGGCGGTCGACGATGCGTTTGATGGAGCCTCCTTCGCGGAGAATCGCTTTCGGCTCCACTAATTTCGCCTTGATTGCCAGTCCGAGCGAGGCTTTGAGAGTCTTTTCCAAGTTAAGATGGTATTCTCTCAGTCGTCTCATCTCGTCTAAGAACAGGTCTTCAGTCACCTCTATAAGAACCTGCACCTGATCTTGGGAGTCCACATTTTCCACGACAATTTGATATTCCGGCAAAATGCCTTCTGGCGTTTTTATCAGCGATTCAACTCTGGCGGGATATATATTTATGCCGCGAACGATAATGGCGTCGTCCGCCCTGCAAAAGACTCGCGACATTCTGGCGAGTTCGCGTCCACAGGAACATTTCTCGGTGTTCAGTTTTGTGATATCGCCCGTGCGGTAACGAATGAGCGGAAAGCCTTCTTTGGTCAAAGTGGTGAGGACGAGTTCGCCTTCGACGCCGTCCGGGAGTTTTTCGAGAGTGTCGGGATTGATTATTTCAGCGTAGAAATGGTCTTCGTTGATGTGAAGGCCGGAGCGGGCTTCGCACTCGCCCGCGACGCCGGGGCCGAGGACTTCGCTTATTCCGTAATTGTCCATAGCGCGAATAAAAAGCTTGTCTTCAATTTTTGCGCGGGTCGATTCGGACCATGGTTCGCCTCCGAAAAGGCCGATTTTGAGAGAGGTGGTTTTCGGGTCTACGCCAGACTCGGCCATTTTTTCGGCAAGGCCGAGCGCGTAAGCTGGGTTGCAGGCCAAAGCGGTCGTCTTGTAGTCCTGAATGATTTTAATCTGCCTGTCGGTGTTGCCGACGGAGGTGGGGATGACGGAAGCGCCGATGCGTTCTGCGCCCTGATGGATTCCGAACGCGCCGGTGAAAATGCCGTAGTCAAAGGCTATCTGAACAACATCGTCAGCGGTCACGCCGGCGGCGAACATGACGCGGGCGCACAGGACGCTCCAGTTTTTTAGGTCGTTTCTGGTGTATCCGACGACGGTTGGAAGGCCAGTGGCGCCGCTGGAAGAATGTATCCTAACAATTTCGCGAAGCGGGACGGCGAACATTCCGTAGGGGTAACTGTCGCGGAGGTCCGCCTTTGTGGTGAAAGGCAGACGGGAGATGTCGTCGAGCGACTGAATGTCGTCCGGGGTGAGCGCGGCCTTCTCGAATTTTTTCCGATAGAAGGAAACGCTTTTGTGGCAGCGAAAGACGATTG
>Ga0209311_1000420_pt1 | contig 40024 bp, 39 predicted proteins | sample AD_UKC045_MetaG_FD_184417 | JGI IMG/M metagenome (GOLD analysis project Ga0209311, IMG submission 184417) | Active sludge microbial communities of municipal wastewater-treating anaerobic digesters from USA - AD_UKC045_MetaG (SPAdes) (version 2) | ecosystem: Engineered > Bioreactor > Anaerobic >... | reverse complement strand
GTTATGCGTAAGTTTGTGGATCGTGGCATTTTCACTTTCGAAATATACGGACCAGGTCAACGATTGATCAGGCTCAACAGCTCTCCAAATCCAGGAGCATTTACTGGGATGCCTATGGCTGAAAGAGCGTTTAATGATTCTAAAAATAAATAAATCTTGGGTTATTTGGTTATTTAGGTTATTTAGGTTAAGTGTAACAACATCACCTTTCAAGCCAGCTTCAAAAGTACCTTTAGTTGGTTTGCTGGACGATTGATTTAGATGTCTTAATTAATTCAAAATACCCGATTTCTTTAGTAATAAGTTCTGCATTTGTTGATTTCTCGCGGACACCAATTACTACTTTACTTTTACCAGTACCACTTGACTCATAAATGTTAGAAAAAGGACGTTTCTTTTCAGAGATACCTAAGCCTCCATTCAACTCAATATATTTTGCAAAATCACCGGAGCGAGCAGCTTCCCAAATTTCTTTCAGGGGCAACGATGTGGTTTCGGGCATTTTAGCAAGCCCACGCAAACTACGGTAAGGTGTTAAACTTGGTATACCTAAGAACCCCCACCTTCTATATGCGAAGCATGATGCAAGGTGTTGTTCTTCAAGGGAGTATTTGTCCTCTGGGCTTAACCCATTTCCGGTTTGAATATTCTCGAAAGTGATTTGTTTGTTTGCAAAACCCTTACTCATGTAGTTTGCAATGTCCGAATATTTTCCGTCTTCATATCTTCGCACCAAATCTATCCGTTTTGCTACAATTTGTTTTGAATTAGTTCCGCCTAGCCGCATAAACTTATTTATCAAATTTAGTATTTTAGTATCACTTGCAGGGGTATGCCAAAGGATATAATTAAGATGTGGCGTTGCATCTTTATTTGTTTCACGGCTCCACATACCTATGAGTGGAATATTAGCCCTTCCAAAATAGACTCGTAATTTAGCCCATTCAACTTGCCATAAATCAAATAAATCATCGGGAAGCATGCCGTTCCAGGCGCAGTTCCCATTGGAAGGGTTCGAGTGATATTCGGCTGGGGCTGTCACAACAAACATCGAGCAAACCATACCTAATTTAAGTGACTCTGTTTGCATGCCCTTGCAAGTAGACCTAAATTCAGCCATCTTTCGATCATGTTGATTTGTAAGCGGAAACTTTTCACCATTTTTGCCAATGATTATGTGGCTACGTTGATAACGTTCAACACTTTTGTTTTTCAATAATTGCTGATTTAATTGCCGGCGAATAATTCGTGGCACGCCAAATTGGCCACCTACTGCGCCAGATGCAATTGCTAATGCAGCACGGTCACGTTTCTGCTTCTTACATACCTTACGCCTTTCTTGCTTTTCTATTTCAGGTTCAAAATCATCGTCAAATATACTTTTATCCGGGACGAATGGATTTTCCTTGTCCAAGAACTCAAGATCGAATTCCAGCGCTGCATCTATGTGTCTGCCCTTCATTTGCCAACCGCGATGAAAATTTTCATGATGCCTTTTTATTTCAGCATCCGATACAATTTCGGAGTTTCTGAAGGCTTTTTCTCGGATCTTTGTAAACTCCAGCATGGCATTTTTCCAGGACTTCCTATTTGCACGTGCTGCTTGCTTTAGCACGTCCTGGGAAAAAGAAAGTTTTTTTGAGGGTTCGGGTTCCTGATATTGTTCTTCATTTTCAACGGTCATGTTAGCCTCAATTAATTTGATGTTCGAGGCATTGGATATATTCAATTGCCCCAACAAAATGATTCGATACTTGTAGATATAGTATCTAGTTACTTTTGGCCGTCAATAAAGTTTTGATAAAACTGGTCATAAATCTTTATGATGTTGCAAATTTAGCAACTTAATTAGTGACGTAAAATGTTGGTTCGTGTAATATGCGCGGTGTCACTAACGGGGGTCACTCTATATAGCTGACATTTTGCGAAATGATAAATATATTACATTTCTCAACCACTTGTTTCATGAGCTGATTGGTGATTAAACTGAGGTCTTGTTCCGTTTTGACAAAGCTGGCGAGTTGTTCAACTAGCTCAGTAGGGATTTGCGGAAAGTCTTTTACTGACTTGTTGTTTGTGGCCATGATAATTTCCTTTAATCGTCATTGGTAAAATATCATTTACACAGATCTTTTTACAGGCTCGGTTTGGGTAAAAGTCGCGTATATCAGGTTATTAATGAAGCAAAAAAAATCAGGTAGCATTCCCCGAAAATAGTATCTCATCCAACTTATCTAGGTCTTAGCGGCGGCCCGCCAGCTGCCCCACCTCCAGAACCATCACCGCCTCCATCATCAATAAGTTCTTTCTCAAAATCAGGATGGCATCGAACAAGAAACTCTATCATTTCCGTAGCATCCTACTTAAGATAAAAATTAAGCATCTTTTCATTGAACTCATTAGCTTTTGAAGCTGGAACGCTAATTGCGTCAATGCCAGCAGCCATTAAAATTCCATTCATCATGAAACGGGATGTACGTTTATTTCCATCAAAGAAGAATGGTTGCAAGGCACCAAAAAGAAAAAATGCCATAGCGCGTTCAAGTGGATTAGCAATGCTTTCTAACGTTTTATTACCAAATTCAAACACTCGATTAAGTTCAGGTGCATTAGGCCGTGTTGGGAGTGGAGTATGTCTACCATGCTCACCAAGTCCCACATCTGGTTTATAGTTTGTTTCTTATCCTTCGCCGCGAAAAGGGCCCCACTCAAGTGCTTCCTTGCGAGCAACTATATTATGCAGGGAGCAGAAAATCTCTTTATCAACTTTAAAAGAACCCTTCTTGACCATTCGAAGTAACAACTTTGAGCTTTCCGCAAGATTTAAAACCTGCTCTTGGTCGGAGACTTTTCTTCCACTAATAGTAATGCCGTCCAAAAGTGTTTTAATTTCTGGAAATGTGAATGGATTGCCTTCAAGCACACTTGCATCCCACACAAATTCAGGTAGCATCCGGTGAAACCTAAAACAAACACGCTCAACAGAATGAATCTGAACGTTAGTTGGAATTAATGATCTGTTCCAATTAAATCCTAAGGCTCTAAAAGTATCCATATCAGCCAAACCCTTTAATTCCTCAATCATACAATTCGTATTATTATGCAGCATCACCAGTACAGGCGTCAGCTATAAAATATGGATTTCGCACATAATTACAATATTAGTTATCAATCACTAAATAGTGATACTTTTTTTAAGTTACCGGCGCTTACGCGATCGCACGCGAAAAAGCACGCGAGCGAACGCGGCGCGAAAACCGTGGGCTATTCGCCCCACACCCATCATAAAAGGTTGTTTTTTAATTCCTATCACAAATCTATCACACTTTTATCACAAATTATTACTAATTTCTTCAAACCATTACCAACCGCTACCAATCTAACCTATTGTATTTTAAGGTGTTTTTTGGTACCCCCGACACGAATCGAACGTGTGACCCTCCCCTTAGGAGGGGGATGCTCTATCCACTGAGCTACGGGGGCTAATGAAGGGCGTATTTTCTCATATTTCAACGCAGTTAGCTTGCGTGTTTAATACCGCTAGCACAACCAAAATTGCAATAGTGAGCAAAATCAAATGGTGCTAACATATGCATCAGCTTGTACTTTTTACCTCATTCATTTTTTATTATCGCAAAGCAATTACACTGATGACACTTAAATTATTATTTTATGTAGTCGTGTTAATTATCGCCGTTATTGGTTATCGTAGCTATTCGACTGTGCCAAAAACACTAAAGCTTGGCCAAAATGCACCGCCTTTTTTATTAAAAGATGCAAACGGAAAAACGCACCAACTAACTGATTATGAAGGAAAATATTTAGTTCTTTACTTTTACCCCAAAGATGACACGCCAGGTTGCACCGAAGAAGCCTGCCAATTTAGAGATGATTTCGTGCAACTTGAAAAGCTAGGCGCAAAGGTTGTGGGCGTGAGTGTTGATAGCAGTGAGTCTCATGCGAACTTTGCCAAGAAATATCATCTGCCTTTTCCGCTTTTGGCCGATACTGACGGAAAAGTCGCTGAGAGTTATTATGCATTGAGTAACTTTGTTGTGTTAAAAATTGCCAAACGGTATACTTTTCTCATTAACCCTACTGGTAAAGTAGTTAAAGTGTATACAAGCGTGAATACGTCAAAACACTCACAGCAAATTATTAATGACCTGAAAGCGATGCAAATTAGTCCCTCATAAAATATCGGCTATTGCACTTTTAAAAAAGAATAAAAATGCATTTCAATATAAACGCTTACCTCATGATTGGTATTTTCATTACCCTGCTCACCGTGACAGGCTTGAGTTTTGCCTACGCACTGAAAGTGAAAAGAAATGAAGCGCTTTGGAAGTTCGCCTTGGAAAGTACCGGTGATGGCGTTTGGGATTGGGATATTCAAAATAACCAAGCGCGCTTTTCAAACAGTTATCAAGAAATGTTTGGGTTTAATGTGGATGAAATCAATGCAAATTTACAAAACTGGTACGATCGCATTCATCCTGATGACCTCGCATCAAAAAAAGAAGCCGTTAATAACCACCTAATCGGGAAAATTGAAAAGTACATTCACGAGCATCGCGTGATCTGCAAAGATAACAGTGTGAAATGGGTGCTTTCACGCGGCATGGTGGTAGAGCGCGATAAAGCAGGCAATCCACTGCGTATGGTTGGCACGCATGTGGACATTACGGAACGCAAACGCAATGAGCACAAACATAATAACCTTGCGCATTTAGACGCGCTCACCAATCTACCTAACAGAAAATTATTTAACGACCGACTAAAACTGGCGCTCGCAAGCGCCAAACGCAGCAAAAAAATGCTTGCGGTGTTGTTTATAGACCTTGATTTATTTAAAGAAATCAACGACCAGCATGGGCATAAAGTAGGTGACATGGTGCTTAAAAAAACCGCCCAGCGGCTTCTTTCCTGCGTGCGTGAGACTGATACGGTTGCTCGCTTAGGTGGAGATGAATTTGTGATTTTAATCTCTAACATTGAGAGCGAATCAGATGTTCATAAAATCACCGACAAGCTGCTGGAGTCTGCCGTTAAACCCATCGAAATCGTGAAATCCAACGACACTTCGCAGATTATCGACTTAAAACTCAGAAACTTACAAGTGTCGGCCAGTATAGGTGTAGCCATCTATCCGCAACACGGAACGAATGAAAAAACGCTCGTCACAAATGCCGATAGCGCAATGTATTTAGCGAAAAAAACTGGAAAGAATCAAGCAAAGTTTTTTGATGACCAAACCATTGTAACCTACGATATTTAGCGACTAAGTCTGGCCTCAACAGCTTTATGGCTGGGATAAAAAGTTTTGTTTTCTTGATGTGTTGATTATGGTGCCCGGGGCCGGAATCGAACCGGCACGACCTTACGATCGAGAGATTTTAAGTCTCTTGTGTCTACCAATTTCACCACCCGGGCTAAGGGTGATATTTCTATCTCATACAGCACTTCTATTGCGGCGCGTATTCTACCACTTTATGCAAAAATACTGCACAATATTTGGAGGCGCGAACCAGAGTCGAACTGGTCTAAACGGCTTTGCAGGCCGCGGCATAACCGCTTTGCTATCGCGCCATTTTCGTAAATGCAATTACATTGGCTACTTTAGTTATTAGCTTAAACTAAAACGGCGAAAGCATAGATACTTTCGCCGTTGTATGCCATTTTAACCAATTTATGAAATAGTTACGTATCATAAATTTTAAATTCTTGGAGCGGGAAACGAGACTCGAACTCGCGACCTATACCTTGGCAAGGTATCGCTCTACCAGCTGAGCTATTCCCGCGTCGTTAAGACAGGCGCCATTATAGCGATTTTCACAATACCGTCAAGACTAAAACGCGATAGTTGATACTTATTTATTTTGTTTTATTTCGCCTTAATTTGCGGTAAAGCAATTTTTAAGTAATAAGCCATTGATAGCAATGTTAAAAATGCGGCCACGAGAATTAAGACATTGCCAACAACTTTTGTTGGGAAAACGCCTAACTCACCTAGATCAATATTATCCCAATAAAGCAAAAGCAAAATGGCTAACATTTGTGCAGTTGTTTTAATCTTGCCTATCGTCGCCACGCCAACGCTACTGCCCTGCCCTTGCCCGGCCATCCATTCACGTAGGGCGCTAATCGCAATTTCTCGACCAATAATAATCAATGAGACAATTTCACCGACCCGATCAAATTTAATCAGCACAATCAGCGCGGCAGCCACCATCAACTTATCGGCAACGGGGTCTAAAAACGCACCAAAAGCTGAGGTTTGATTCAATTTGCGCGCCAAATAGCCATCCAACCAATCGGTAATCGCTGCAATCGCAAAAATAGCCGTTGCGGTCACGTTAACCAAATGTGACGGCTTTAACCCCAATTGATGTAAATTATCTGGCCAGTAAAAAGCACCAACAAACACGGGGATTAACAAGATACGCAACCATGTAAACATGGTAGGAATATTCATCTTCATTTACTGCACCCACACTTCAAAACGGCCTGCCACTAATGAAACTCCCCATATATTTTCTCTGCCAGGCTTAGGCTAATGCCATCCACTTGACTCAGTTCGTCAATACTAGCATTTTTTACGCCGTCTAAGCCACCAAAACGCGTTAAAAGCGCTTTACGGCGTTTTGCGCCAACGCCTTCAATATCTTCTAAGCTAGACTGCAAACGTGCATTAGCACGCTTTGCACGATGCCCAGTGATGGCAAATCGGTGCGCCTCATCTCGGATTTGTTGTAGAAGATGCAGGCCTTTGTTATCTTTTTCTAAATTGAGCATTTCACCGGTGTCTGAAAATATCATGGTCTCAAGCCCAGGTTTTCGTGCTTCACCTTTGGCGATGCCCACCAGCAAAATATCTTCTAAACCCACTTCAGCCATCACTTCGACAGCAACACTTAATTGGCCTTTGCCGCCGTCAATAAAGATTAAATCAGGCCGCACACCTTCCCCTGCTGCCACTTTTTTATAGCGGCGTGTCAAAACATCGCGCATAGCTGCGTAATCATCACCTGGCGTAATGCCAGTGACGTTATAACGCCGATATTCGCTATTTTGCATGTCGCCCCGGTCAAATACTACGCAGCTCCCAATGGTTGCCTCACCCATGGTGTGGCTAATATCAAAACACTCAATCCGCTCAGTGCTTTCAGGCAAATGCAGTGCTTCACGCAAGGCTATTAACTTCGCGTCTTGATTTGCTGAAGTTGCTGCACGTTGCCCCAGCGCTAATTCAGCATTGGTTTGCGCCATTTTTAGCCATACGCGCTTATCGCCGATTGGGTTGGTGTTAATTTTAACTTTTCGACCTGCTTGCTGACTTAAGACTTCTTCAAGCACAGCGGTTTCAATTTTAATACCAATCACAATCAACGGTGGCGTATTCTGCGCGGTGTAATGTTGTGCTAAAAAGGCAGACATACTCGCTTCTAGCGTTTCGCCGTCTGAATTTTTTGGCATATAACTTCTATCGCCCAAATGCCGCCCGCCGCGGATCATCACCAAATTAATGCAATGCTGGCCTTGCAATTCTGCACAGGCAACCACATCGGCATCGGATACATTAAAGTCACTCACAAACTGCTTAGCTTGCACTTGCCGAAGCGCTTGCATGCGGTCACGAAACACCACGGCCATTTCATATTCTTGATTCGCCGCTGCGGTGTTCATTTGCTCACCTAGCGCATTGATAACCTCATTGGTTTTGCCCTGCAAAAACATGGCGGCCTGATGCACATCATTGCGATAATCTTCATCTGAAATCAAGCCCACACACGGCGCGGTACAGCGCTCTATCTGATGCTGCAAACAAGGGCGGCTACGGTTGGCAAACACGGTGTTTTCACATGTACGCAGTTTGAATACTTTTTGCAAAAGCTGAATACTTTCGCGCACGGCCACTGAATTGGGAAAAGGCCCAAAATACTGGTTACCTTTACGCTGTGTGCCACGATGAAACGCCAAGCGCGAAAATTGGTCACTCGTCAGCGTAATATACGGGTAAGACTTATCATCGCGAAACAACACGTTATAACGTGGCATTAAGCCTTTAATCAGGTTATTTTCCAGCAATAAAGCTTCTGCTTCATTGTGCGTGACGGTGGTCTCAATTTTGACGATATTACTCACCATCATCCGCGTGCGCGGGCTAGGCAAGTTTTTATTAAAGTAACTTGAAACGCGCTTTTTGAGGTCTTTGGCTTTGCCCACATAAATCACCTCATCTGTGGCGTTAATCATACGATACACGCCGGGCAGGTTTGGCAGATTCTTTAAAATAGGCTTTGGATCAAACATGGCAATATTTTAACCCAGATTTTCAATTAGGACTTGAAGTGGCAACGCCGCACAGTTTGATGGATTTTTTGTGCAGATTTTATGGTCAATAGTCGTTCTATTGACAGAAAATCTGCACAAAAATGACGCAAAATGGGCAAGTTGACATTCAAGTAGATGCAAAATCGCCTAATGTAAAATCTGGGTTCAACACCAGCGGCATCATTCCACGCCATCGGTGAAATGATGCGCCATTGAGCAATTTAGACTTACTCGTCGAGCAGCTTTCCGCCTATCGCCCAATCCTCATAAGACACTTCTTCAAAGGTAATGTAGGTATAAGATTTCGGCTTATGGGCAACGCGTTCCAAAGTTTCAGTAAACTCTTTGGCGATTTGCGCTTTTTGTTCTTTGGTCACATTTCCTGCAAGTTTTACATTGACGTAGGGCATAATGTTCTCCTGTAAAAATTAGTGGTGGTATTTAGTTGCTTTTCCGTGCATGGTACGCCAAATATCGCGTATCAGATTTAAGGTAAACACTAGCAAAAGCAGTGAAATGAGCAGCGATAAAATCGGGTCAATCAGCATCCAACCCGTAAAGTAAATCACAACCCCTGCCGCAACGGCCGCTATCGAGCCTAACAAATCCCCTATTACATGCAAAAATGCTGCGCGGTTATTCAAGGTTTCTGCATGGTGCACGGCCTGATGGTGCAACTGCTTGGCAACGATTAAATTCACAATCAAACCAAGGGTTGCAATGATGGTTAGCCCCGCGCCTTGCACGATATGCGGTGTTTTAAATCGTGCAATGGCTTCAAACACCACATAAGCAATCACACCCAGCATGGTGATGGCATTAAAAATAGAAACGGCTAACTCTACATAACTCACCCCTGAGTGATGCCTTGCCACTTTGGGTTTTTTAGAAAGTATGCCTGCGAGCCACGCTAGGCCGAGTGCAGTAACATCGGTAAACATGTGGCCAGCATCACTTAATAATGCCAAAGAACCCGTGTACCAACTGCCAACTGCCTCAACAATTGCAAAAGTAAAAATCAGTATAAATGGAATCAGGTAGTGGTCATGATCATCATGGTCGTCGTGGTCATCATGTGCATGTTGGCGTGGATTTGTCATAGGTGAAATGCTAACCGAAAAGTGAGTTTGTTGAGCATTTTTATCGCGAAAAAATGTTTGGTCTAGAAGCTAAAGCTATAATGTCGCAATTCAATATTTTTTAGCAGACTTTATGCTTAGTTACCGTCACGCCTTCCACGCAGGCAACCATGCCGATGTACTTAAACACTACGTGCTGACGCTGGTGCTGGCTTACATGAAGCAAAAAGATAAGCCGTTTTGGTATATTGATACCCATGCAGGCGCTGGCTTGTACAGTTTAACGAACGGCTACGCCACGCAAAATGCAGAGTTTGAGCAAGGTATTGCCAAACTGATGGCGGCGCAACACTTGCCGCAACCACTGGCTGACTTTGTTACTCTAATTAAAAGCCACAATTTGAACGCAAATGCGCTTCAGTTTTACCCCGGTTCACCCATCATTGCGCAAGGCTTTTTGCGTGCTGATGACAAAATGCGGCTGTTTGAATTGCACCCAAATGACTGCAAACTGTTGATTGAAAATTTTAGAGGACAAGTCAAGCAAGTCAAAATTGAAATGCAAGATGGTTTTAACGGCATTAAAGCTTGCCTGCCGCCACCGCCACGTCGTGCAGTGATTTTGATAGATCCGCCATATGAAAATAAACAAGATTACCAGCATGTGGTTGATGCGATTAAAGACAGCCTGAAACGCTTTGCAACTGGCACTTATATCATCTGGTACCCCATTTTACAGCGCCCAGAGCCAGATGAAATGATAGAACAGTTGCATCGCCTCAATCTTCCCAATTGGCTGCATGCGGCCATGACGATACAAGCACCAGCCGCTGAAGGTTTTGGCATGCATGGCAGTGGCTTATTCATCATTAATCCACCTTGGTCGCTGCCTAAAGTGCTGACTGAGACCATGCCAATACTCACCAATTTACTTGCTTTAGATGCAAGTGCAGACTTTTTTGTGGATAGCAAAATAGCCTGATTTATAAGATAGCCAATCACTTAAATAACATCCGCCACACATCAGTTTTTTCATTAAAGTCCAACATTGAAACAGTGTCATTTATTGACATTTTTGTTGAGATTTTGGCAACCATCAGTACAAAAAAAGTTAAAAAATCAACACCAACTTTCTAACACAATGAAATACAAGGGAATTTATAAAAAACCACATTAGGCACACATATTGCTTTTAATAAATCAAATTGATGGTGCGGACACGCACTTTAAAGCAACTTTTTACTGAAAGAGCAAAATGCCTTTTGACCCAAATGACGAAAATGCACTGCTGAACCCACAGCAAACCATAGTAATTATCGACGACGAATTTACAACCAGAACCATTCTGCGAGAAACCGTGCTGGGCATTTGCGATTCTATCGTGGTTGAATCCTTTTCCAACCCAGTCTCTGCCCTAGAATGGCTTTCAGTGAATGAACCAGACCTGATTTTGCTCGATTATAAAATGAAAGAAATGTCTGGCTACGAGTTACTCTGTGCGCTAAAAGGGATTGTACATTTAGAAGATGTTCCAGTAGTGGTTGTGACGGCTGAAACCAATAAAGACATTCGTTACCAGATGTTGGGCCACGGTGCCACAGACTTTATCAATAAACCGATTGACCATCACGAATGCTTGATTCGTTGCCGTAACTTACTCATGCTTCGAAGCCATCAAAAAGCCACGCGCAATCGCGCCAAAACATTGGAAGACTCTGTTAAAGAAGCCACGAAAAATATCCTAGCACGTGAGCATGAAACGCTGTTACGTTTGGCTAAGGCGGGAGAGTTCAGAGATTCTGAAACCGGCAACCACGTGATTCGTATGGCAAAATATTCACGCTTTATTGCCGAAGCCTTAGGGTTGGATAAAGAACGCTGTGCGCTGATTGAAGTGTCCGCGCCGATGCACGACATCGGCAAAATCGGTATTTCTGATGACATTTTACTCAAACCCGGCAAACTCACCGATGTTGAATTCACCTCCATGAAACAGCACACTAGTATTGGCCATGAAATTTTAAAAGACAGCCCTTCTAAATTCTTGGCATTAGGTGCAGAAATTGCGCTGGGCCATCACGAAAAATTTGACGGCACGGGTTACCCAAGCGGCTTAAAAGGCAAAGAAATTCCCCTAGAAGCACGCATTGTAGCCGTGGCCGATGTATTTGACGCCCTCACCTCTGAGCGTCCCTACAAAAAAGCCTGGACCAACCAAGCCGCTATCGACTATATCACTGAACAAAGTGGCAAACATTTTGACCCCGAATGTGTGACTGCTTTTATAGCGCAGATGGGCAAAGTGATTTTTGTGCAAAAACAATTTAACGATCCCGTTGAGCAAATACCGCTGGGGCTAAAAAAAGTAGGAGGTTAGCCCTGTAAAAACACAGCAAAAAGTCATTAAAAACCACCCCGTTTTCACCCGATAAAAAAATAATGCTCTGGAAGCCTTTATTTACAAGGCTTCCAGAGCATCGAAAAAGGTTGGGGTTAAATTTAGTGCTGTTTTGAAGTTGCGGAACCATTCAAACTGCCGTATTTTTTCAATAGTCAATTTTTGTCATACCTGACGAAAAACTAACAAGTTACATTTATTCAATGCCAATAAAAATACATATCCACTTGTTTAATATGAATAATTTAACATCAATATCAATGGCATAACTTTTGCTTCATTTCCATCAAATATTAACTTATTGAAATGTTAAAAAATGAACACTACTACACGACCAGCAAACAAAGCGTTAAATTGGCTACTTGGTATTCAACCCAAGTTAACCGGTTTAAAAAACTTCGTAGGATTCAACCAGTTTGGTGATGAGTACCAACAATCAGTATTTAGAATATTGATTATTAGCTTAATCATCTCGTCCATTTTTTTTCAATATGACGAAGTTGCAACATCAACGATGCTAATCATGGCGTGGTTTACCATTTTTAGCATTTCAATCATCTTCAATATTAGAAAAAACCCAGCCCAAAGTAGAAAAAGACAGCTTTTTGCAATGTTCAACGATGTTGCTGGCACCTCTATTTCACTCTACGTTACCAATGATATTGGTGGTGTTTTTGTTGGTGTGTATTTGTGGCTCATCATCGGTTATGGCTTCAGATATGGCAAAACCATGCTGATTGCTACGTTTCTGAGTAGTCTAGCTGGGTTTGTCATCTCCAGTTTAATGAGCCCATACTGGCAAACACATTTGGTTGGTTTTTATGGCTTGTTAATCACCATGATTGCTATTCCATTACACGCGTTGGCATTACTGAACAAGCTAAAAGATGCCACAAAAAAAGCTGAAGCGGCAAACAAAGCTAAGAGTGAGTTCTTATCACACATCAGTCATGAAATTCGCACCCCGCTCAATGGCATTGTCGGTGCTTGTGATTTGTTAGGGTCAGCTAACCTTAATAAAGATCACGCGATGTTATTTAACGTGATGAAGTCCTCTTCAAACATGCTGCTGGAATTAGTCAACAATGTACTTGATTTATCAAAAATCGAGAGCGGCAAAGTGATTAACAACACTGAAGATTTTTATTTACGAAATCTTGTTACCAGTACGGTCAATTTATTTGAAACACAGGCCTCGCAAAAGGGCGTTTCAATTGCTTATGAAATCAGTAAAGAGACACCGTTGCGCGTTCATGGCAACATGCTCCACACCAAACAAGTGCTGATTAACTTGGTAGGTAACGCTGTGAAATTTACCGAGCAGGGTTCAGTGAAAATATTGGTCACAACAACGGACCAAGGCCATTCACAAGCCAACATTAAATTTGAAGTAATTGACTCAGGCACAGGCATTGCTGATGACTCATTACCGCATATTTTTGAAAGCTTTGTGCAAGCCAAAGAATCAAAACATAAATTAGGTGGCTCTGGCTTAGGGACGACCATTTCAAAAAATCTGGTTGAACTCATGCACGGCCAAATTGGCGTTGAAAGCACATTGGGACAAGGTTCTAACTTCTGGTTTGAGATTCCGTTTGAAAAACTCAGCAGCGGTAATTCACAAGCAGAAGGTGTTTCATCTGAGATTATTCCATTCAAAAAAACCGTCGGCAAAAAGAAAAAAAATGCTTACCGCATTTTGGTGGCAGAAGATAACGACACCAATATTTTAATCATTTCACAAATGCTAACTATGCAAAACCATACGTTTGATATTGTGAAAAATGGTGAATTAGCACTTGATAAATTACGTGACGAAACTTACGACCTGATGATTCTAGACTGCAACATGCCCGTGATGGGCGGCTTTGAAGCACTTAAAATCTATCAAGCCATCAATATTGGTTTACCACAAATTCCTGCCATTATTTTAAGTGCTGATGCCACCAATGATACCCGAGCATTATTTGAAGGCTTGGGCGTTGCAGCTTTTCTCACTAAACCCATGCAAAGTGAGCCGCTTGCAGAGGCCATTGAAAATGCGGTAGCCAGTGCCAAGCGTGTAAAAGCGGATGTTATTCACTATCATGAAGCAGCACTAAACAAAACAAAACCCAATGAAGTTGCTCAACCAGTGACTGAAAAAATCAACTCTCAAATTCAAATACAAATGTTAGATGTGGACAGGTTAGAAGCCTTAGCAAATTTGGGTAAAAGCCCTAACTTTTTGCAAAATTTAGTGCAAGGCTTTATTTCTGATACCGAAAAGAATTTTGTGCAACTGATTACGCATATTTTGAAGCGCGATTATGTCAATATCAACGATTGTGGCCATGCAATTGCTGGCAGTGCCGCCAATATTGGCGCAGATGATTTAGCCAAAATTACCAGAACCATTAATTTGATTAAGCCAACCGATAGTGAAAACCTAGATGCGCTTTTATCAGCCGCGGTTGATAGTTATGAAAAAACAAAATTGGAACTCACACACTATTTAGAGCAACACAATACGGGCGAAAATCTATCAAAGGCGCTTTAAAGCTCGCCGCCAAAATTGTGAATTAGCCCGCGGTACGTTGAATGGAAACAATATTATCTGACGTGCCTGTTGCTAAATGTTGCGTGTAGTTTGGCAAATAGAGCTTCTCTTGCATCTGAATAAACCGATCCATGATGCTAAATTCACGTTCAGAGAGTTGCAAGGCAACGTCTACCCAGAGTCGCGTAATATCCATTAACTCGTCATAAGTGATGGGGTGAACACGATTTTTGGCCTTTTGAATTGCTAAATACGCGTTTGACGAACGCTTATTCTTTTCTATCCACTTATAAACCGCCTGCTCACCCTCGCCGTCTTCCACTAATACATCTACAATTCCCAATTCATAAGCTTGCTCAGCCGTATATTGCTTACCACTAAGAATCATTTCGTCGGCAATTTTTACACCCGCTTTTCGCATCACCAAACTGTGCGCACCCATGCCCGGAAACATATTAAACAACACTTCAGGAAAGCTAAATAAGCTTTTACGCTCGGCAATAATTACATCACTAGTCAATGCGCCTTCTAAGCCAGCGCCCAAGGCCAAACCCTGTACCAAGCTAATGTTAATAATGGGGCAATCATTAAACCGTGTCAGGCGGCTATTTAAAATATCAATGGCCTTTGTTGCATAAGCCAACAATGCTTCTTTATTCTTGTTTTTTGCTAACCCTCTGATTAACGCTAAATGACCACCCAAGTTAAACACGTTAGGGGTTAATGAAGCCGCGACAGCGTATTTGATGTTGTAAACATGATCATTTAAGTACAACACGCCACGCGTATTTTCAACTTCTTGTTGATGTTGAATAATTTCGCTAATGATTTCACGATTAGCACAAGGCACCATATTGGGTTGATTGAAAAAAGTCCAGAGTACTTCATGACTTTGATCGTAACGGATAGACAGCTGTTTAAAATTGTTCCTTAAGCCGCAATCTTCAATTTTCATCAGCAAACCTTAATTTTTTATACATATTTTTGTGGAGTTTATGGCATTATAACGTTGCTTTTTAAAAACAATATAGCCTTTAAGGGTGATTCTTAGGACATTGCATGACACAACAAACAATTACAAGTGAAGACGTTAAGAATTTTTTGCAAAACTTGTTATTAGAAGAAAAAAAAATAGACTTAAAAGGGGTAGACCTTAATACAAATTTAAAAGAATTGAATATAGATTCCTTTGGATTTTTAGAAGTTATTTTTAGTATTGAACATCATTACAACATTTTTTTTCCGCAAGGCATTGATAACATTAACACCCTGCAAGATGTCATTGATGTGACCTATGACCTAATACAACAAAAAGCTAAAGCAGCATAACCATGACCGATTTGCGCCGCGTAGTCATTACTGGCTTTGGGTTGGTTTCGCCACTTGGCAATACGGTTGAAGCGTTAAAAGAAAACATCTTCGCAGGTAAATCAGGCGTTAAGCCGTTTATGGGCGACTTTGCAGAGTTACTTAATTGCAAAGTGACCGCACAGGCTGACTTTGACCCTGCAAATCATTTTAGCAAAAAAAGTGATTACGCCATTTTAGACCGTAATGGCCAAATGGCGCTGCATGCTAGCATTGAGGCGGTCAAGCATGCAAACCTGACGTTTAATGACGCACTGAAAAAACAGTCTGGCGTATACATTGGCACGGGCATGGGCGGGATCTTGTCTGTTGAAGATGGCTACCAAACACTCTATAAAAATGGTGAAAATCGCCTGAAGCCCTACACAGTGCTCATGTGCATGTACAACAGCGCGGCTTCAGCGATTGCTACACATTTTCAAGTTTCTGGGCCTAATTTAACGTTTACGACCGCGTGTTCATCTTCTGCTGTGGCCATTGGCCAAGCTTACAAAGATATTCGGCTTGGTGACATTGATGTAGCGCTGGCAGGCGGCACCGATGCAATTTTAGCTTACGCCAGCATTAAATCATGGGAGGCGATTCGCACCCTTGCAGATGCAGACGCTGTTGACATTAGTGCTTCATGCAAGCCATTTTCTGCAGACCGGTCAGGTTTGGTGATAGGCGAAGGTGCGGCGACTTTAGTGTTAGAAGAATACGAGCATGCTAAAGCGCGTGGTGCAACGATTTATGCAGAAATCGTGGGCTATGGCGCGGCCAACGACTACCAACATATTGCGGTTCCATCTGTTGAAGGGCAAGCGGCCACAATGGCGGCCGCCATGAAAAACTCCGGTCTGCAAACCAGAGATATTCAGTATATTAATGCGCACGGCACAGGTACTAAATTTAACGATGAAACCGAAACCAATGCCATTAAGCAAGTGTTTGGGGAACATGCACAACGATTAGCCATCAGCTCAACCAAATCCATGCACGGTCATTTAATGGGCGCTGCTGGCGCACTTGAAGCCATTATCACCACACTAGCTGTATACCATAACGAACTACCACCGACCATTAACCTCAAAAACCCTGATCCTAAATGTGACCTAGATTACGTGCCGAATGTGTCAAGAAAAGTTGAGCGGCTTGAATATGCGATGTCCAATTCATTCGCCTTTGGCGGCACGGGCGCTACATTAATTTTCAAGAAAACCAATTAGAACAAAAGGTTAACAAGCACATACTTAGTATTTCATCATAACAACTGGCGGTGCAGTCTTCACTTCTGTGATCGTAAATTCCTGAACCGCCACGGTTTTTTCATTTTCCGTTTCTACACTCACCTTCCACTCACCCGCTTGTAACTGCTGTTTGTAAGTGTAGCCTCTAAAACCGTCGTATCGCCCGCCTGACAACGTAAAGCCAATACGTGACATGGTTCTCCAGCCCTGTTTTGAATCATAATGCTGCCAGCGGTGGTACAAACGTGTTTTTAATCCGCTTGGTGCAAAGACTGAAGAAAAGCAGTACACCCGCTGTCCTGGGATGACTTGTAAATCATGACTGGTGTTTCGCCAAAACTCCCACCAACTTGCCGGTTGCTGACTTAATTGATAACTACCCTCCACCTTGTTGAGTGCATAACCGACAGCAATATCACGCTTTACAAGCGGCACTGGCGGTATCATGTCAGCCGCATAGGCCAGCATCAGCAGCGCTGCGATGACTCCAACGGGTGCAATGCTACCTAAATGATTGGGTGTTTTTTTATACAGCCAGTAAGCTGCGCCTGCCCCTAACAAAGTGCTAAGGTAAAACCAAATAGCGTGCATGCTTCCCACCATGAAAGGCAGGCAAAAATTAAAAAGTAACATGGCACAAAAGCCAAATAACGCCCAACTCAAGGTGAATTGTTTATATTCGTCTTCTAAGTATTCATTGGCCACCAGCATGACACCCAATAAAAAGGCAAGTAGCCAGGCTAGCCAATGACTCGCACTTTTAAAATACAAAATAAAGAGCGCACTTAACAGGTTGCCAAAAATAAACTGCAATAAAAAATAGGGCAGTTGAGGATAGTGAAAACGTGCATAACCGCGAGACAACAAACCCTTAAGCCACTTAAAATAACGGCTTTTAGATTGAGTAGTTGGCTGAGGAAAACCAATTAATATATAGCTCGGCCGACTAATAATAAAAAGAATTAGCCCTGCCACCAACCAGTAGCCAGAAAATATCAATAAATCGGAGGCGGCTACGTTGCGGCCAATAGTGAGCGCATCCCACAAAAAACCACCAAAGAAGAAGATTGCAGGAAAGAAGTCAGTTAATTTTCTAACGTGATGCTTCAGGTGGTAGAGCCAGGAAGTTAAATCTAATAGCGGCAACATTTAATACCTTTAGCTACTTCACTAGACGTAATGGCCAATAATGTAGCCAATGACAATGCCTGTAATCAGGGCGATAGTGAGCCCGCGATAGGTGAGTACATCTTTTGAGTAGCCGCGCTTGATAGCGATATAAGAAACCAAATAGCCAATTGCATTGAGCAACCAGATGACGCCAATCGAAAGCACCTTAACGATTAAAGGCCCAATAATTGGAATTAAGCCGATTACCCCGACTAACCAGGCAAAAGCACTGGTTAAAATGCCATAAACCACCGCGCCACTGGCTACTACCCGATTATCTAATCCAAAATATAGCCCAGTCCAAACAAGCACTGCTAATAGCAGTAGCAATGGCAGCATTTTGTGCCAACTACCGCGTTTTGGTTTTTCAAACAGGGTTTCTTCTGGGCTTATTTCAACAAATTCAACACGCGTTTCTTTAGGTGGCGTTTGCTCAGACATCATGCATTTCTCATAAAAGTGTGTTTAAAACACACCTTTGCAAGCGCTACTGTATGAATAGTTCTAAATAACTTCAGCAATCGGAATCACTTTCTTAACTTTGTCGAAAGCCCCTTTGTATTCGGTCATTTGGTCAAAATTTAAATATTTGTAAATTTCAGCCGTATTACTTAGTTTATTACCAACGGTCTCTAAATACTCGGCGTGGGTTGGCATACGGCCAAGTTTGGCGCACACGGCTGCAAGCTCTGCAGACCCCAGATAAACACGCGCATCGCGGCCCATGCGGTTATCAAAATTACGCGTGCTGGTTGAAAACACGGTTGCTTTATCTGCCACACGGGCTTGGTTACCCATACACAATGAGCAGCCAGGAATTTCGGTTCTTGCGCCAGCCACACCAAAAGTTGAGTACACACCTTCATCACGCAATTGCGCTTCATCCATGCGAGTTGGTGGTGCAATCCACAACCGGGTAGGTATATTGTTTGAGCCTTCCAAAACTTTTGCCGCTGCGCGATAATGGCCGATATTGGTCATACAACTGCCAATAAATACTTCATCAATTTTGTCCCCCACGACGGCTGACAATGGTTTGATGTCATCCGGATCGTTCGGACATGCCACGAGTGGCTCTTTAATGGTATTTAAATCAATTTCAATCACATGCGCGTATTGGGCATCAGTGTCTGGTGTTAATAACTCAGGTTTAGCCAACCAAGCCTGCATATTCTCGATACGACGCTGCAAAGTCCGCGCATCTTGGTAGCCGTTATCTATCATATTTTGTAGCAACACAATATTAGAGTTTAAAAACTCAATGACTGGTGCATTGTTTAGCAACACAGTACAACCATTGGCGGAACGCTCTGCAGAGGCATCGGCAAACTCAAACGCTTGCTCAACTTTTAAATCCGGCAGACCTTCAATTTCTAAAATACGCCCGTTAAATACATTCTTTTTGCCTGTTTTACCTACGGTGAGCGACCCTTCTTGAAGGGCCGCGTAAGGAATCGCATTCACCAAATCACGCAATGTAATTCCTGGCTGCATGGTACCTTTAAAGCGCACTAATACTGACTCTGGCATATCTAACGGCATGGCGCCTGTAGCCGCAGCGAAAGCTACCAAGCCTGAACCCGCGGGGAATGAAATACCAATTGGAAAACGCGTATGTGAGTCGCCCCCCGTACCCACGGTGTCGGGTAAAATCATACGGTTTAGCCATGAGTGAATCACGCCATCACCGGGTCGCAATGAAACGCCACCTCGGCTTGATATGAATTCAGGTAATTCGTGTTGCAGCTTAATATCAACCGGTTTTGGGTAAGCGGCGGTATGACAGAAGCTTTGCATCACCAAATCGCTACTAAATCCTAAACACGCTAACTCTTTGAGTTCATCACGCGTCATGCCGCCAGTGGTATCTTGTGAGCCTACTGTGGTAGCTTTGGGCTCGCAATAAGTATTTGGCCGCACGCCCACGCCTTCTGGCAAGCCGCAAGCGCGGCCAACCATTTTTTGCGCAAGGGTGTAGCCTTTGCTTGAGGTAACCTCAGGTGTTGCTTTAATAAAAATATCCGTATCATTTAAGCCCAATGCCTTACGTGCATTAGCTGTTAATCCGCGACCAATAATCAGCGGTATACGGCCACCCGCGCGCACTTCATCTGGCATCGTGACTGGGTTTAGGGTGAACGTCGCGATAATTTCACCTGCTTCGTTGAGTACTTTGCCTGCATAGGGTTGAATGGTAATTACATCCCCCGTTGCCATTTTTGAAACATCGCATTGAATTGGCAGTGCGCCAGAATCTTCGGCAGTATTAAAGAAAATAGGCGCAATTTTGCCGCCTAAAATCACACCACCTGTGCGCTTGTTTGGAATATGCGGAATATCATTACCCATAAACCATTGCACTGAGTTAATAGCAGATTTGCGTGATGAGCCTGTACCGACCACATCGCCGACATAGGCGAGTGGCAAACCTTTTTGCTTCAAAGCATCAATGCGCTTCAAGCCATCAGGCATTTTATTAATCAGCATGGCTTTTGCATGCAATGGAATATCAGGCCGACTCCACGCATCTTGTGCCGGGCTTAAATCATCGGTGTTGGTTTCGCCGTCTACTTTAAACACAACCATTTTTATTTCTTGTGCGAGCGCTGGCGCATTAGTGAACCACTCAGCATTGGCCCAAGATTCAATCAGCTTTTTAGCGTGCGCGTTACCGGCCTTCATTTTTACATCAACATCATGAAACGCATCAAACATGAGAATAGTGCTACTTAACGCTTTTACGGCATGCTCCGCCAAGGTAGGATTAGAATCAGATAAGTCTAGCAGTGCAACCAACGCTTGTACGTTGTAGCCACCCAACATTGTGCCGAGTAACGCGACCGCCTTTTCTGCTGAAATGAGTGGTGAACTCGCATTACCATTGGCAATATCTGCCAAAAATGCGGCTTTAACATAAGCCGCTTGATCAACACCGGCTGGTGTACGATTAGCAATCAAATCAAGCAGGATTTCACCCTCACCGGATGGCGGGTTTTTTAATAAAGCAACGACAAGCGCTACTTGCTCTGCGTTTAACGGTAGTGGCGGAAGTTGTAGTGTGGCACGCTCTTGCACGTGCGCTGTATAGGCTTTTAGCATGGCTGATTCTATTTAGGTTAGTTTAAAAAATTAGCATTATTATAAACCAGCCTAACAGCCATGAGGTTCGAGTTCAAACTCACTTCATGAAAATCAGGCTAATTATTTACATAAAAATCTTTGGCAAATGGCGTATTGCAACTGGTGCCGCGCATGGAGGCCTCAAATTTATCCAGCACTGCGCTTTGGTAACCTTTGCCATTAATCAGTTCTAAGTAGGCGCGCACTTCTGAGGCGTCTGCAAAGCCGTTTTTATCTTTATCCATCAGGGCAATATTATCTTCAACCGTCGGGCCAGTATATTTGCCATTGGCATCTGTTAAATAATCCAAAACGCTGGCAGCGTGCGAAAGTGTTGCCATGGCCAATAAAGTGGCCGCAAATATAGTCTTTATAAAACGACGTTGTGTGTGCATGATTCACTCCTTGTGCGATTATGACTCATGTTACACACAAACATTCATACACTATGTGACTTTACGCACAATTAGTGTTTAAGCTGTATCTTCGCCCAAAGCGCTGGGCCAGTTTGGTGCACTGACTCTCCGCGCGATGTCACCGCAACCGTCACTGGCATATCCACAATATCAAATTCATAAATCGCTTCCATGCCTAAGTCTTCAAAGGCTAACACACGCGATTTTTTAATGGCCTTACTGACCAAATATGCTGCCCCACCCACCGCAGTTAAATATACAGCCTGATGCTTTTTAATCGCTTCTATTGCTTCATCGCCCCGCTCGGCTTTGCCCACCATGCCAATCAAACCCGTTTGCGAGAGCATCAACTCAGTATAACTATCCATCCGCGTAGCTGTGGTGGGGCCGGCCGGGCCCACCGCTTCATCGCGTACGGCATCCACTGGGCCTACATAATAAATAAAGCGATTTTGTAAACTTACTGGCAACGGCTCACCTTTTGCCATCATATCGGCCATCCGTTTATGTGCGGCATCACGGCCTGTGAGCAATTTTCCACTGAGTAATAATGTTTCACCCGCTTGCCAAGTGGCAGTTTCAGTCTTTGTAATGGTGTCTAAATTCACCCGTTTAGAAGCCGCACTTGGCTGCCAATGCACCGCTGGGTACATGCTTAAATCGGGTGGCGTGAGTTCAGCAACACCACTGCCATCCAAAACAAAATGTACATGCCGCGTGGCCGCGCAATTTGGAATAATGGCCACCGGCAAACTGGCCGCATGGGTTGGGTAATCTAAAATTTTCACATCCAACACCGTAGTCAGACCACCTAAGCCCTGCGCACCAATACCTAAATTATTCACTTTTTCAAAAATTTCTAAGCGCAATTCTTCTAGCCGATTGGTGGCGCCTTTGGCCTTCAGTTCATGCATGTCAATTGGCATCATGAGTGATTCTTTTGCCAACAGCACAGCTTTTTCGGCACTGCCGCCAATGCCAATCCCCAACATGCCGGGTGGACACCAACCTGCACCCATTTGGGGCACGACTTCTAAAATCCAATCCACAATGCTCTCATTGGGGTTGAGCATAGCAAGTTTTGCTTTATTCTCTGAGCCACCGCCTTTTGCTGCAATCTGCACCTCTACTTGATCACCCGCCACCAATGAAACATGCACTACCGCCGGCGTGTTATCTTTAGTGTTGGCGCGCTTTCCAGCGGGGTCGCTCACAATAGAAGCGCGTAATTTATTCTCTGGCAGCAAGTAAGCTTGCCGCACTCCTTCGTTCACCATTTGCTCAATGTCTAATATTGCATCCCACTGCACACACATCCCTACTTTAACAAAAGCAACAACAATGCCAGTATCTTGGCAAAGCGGGCGTTTGCCTTCGGCACACATGCGCGAGTTCGTTAAAATTTGCGCAATTGCATCTTTTGCGGCGGGGGATTGCTCTGCTTCGTATGCGCGACCCAGCGCCTGAATGTAATCTGCTGGGTGATAATACGAAATATATTGCAGGGCATCTTTAATGCTTTGAATGAAGTCACTTTGTTTGATTGTGGTCATTTTTTGAATTTACTACACTCCAATTTTCGAAGCGTTTTACCTTTTTAAATGTGCGGTTATTATTGCAGTTTTCGTGTTTAAATCACGCGCAAAATTCCTCGAGAAAAATTTAATGCTCTGCGAGCCTTTATTTATAAGGCTCGCAGCCCTGCCAAAAAGGTTGCATCTAAATTTAAGCTAAAAAATGCAAATTTTCAGCCAATATTAACTAACGCGAACTCTTAGCTACTGCAATTTTTGGGCTTATATCTTTGCGCAAAATTTTACCATTTTTAGTACGTGGAAAATCTTGGGCCAAGTACACCGTTTTAGGCATTTTGTATGCGGCCAAATGCTGTTTGCCATAGCCTAACAATTCGTCTGGGCTGGTGCTTGCCTCTGGTTTTAAAATCACGTAAATCACTACCAGTAATTTATCTTTCTCAATTTCTTCGCCCACTGCGGCACAGTCGGCTACATCTGGGTGGCCTTTATAGACGCGCTCAATTTCATAAGGTGACACGCGATAGCCAAAACTTTTAATAATGTCATCTTTACGGCCTAAAAACCAAATGTAGCCATCTGCATCGTATTTTGCATAATCTCCAGTGAAAAAGTAGCCATCATGCTTATACTTTGCAGTTTCATCATCTAAATTCCAATAGCATAAAAAGAGCCCTGGGTCGTTATCTGGCACACAAATCATACCTTCCTCACCCGTTTCAACTGCTTCTAAAGTTTCAGGATTGAGCAATTGAATATCGTGGCCAGGCTGTGGAAAGCCTGCTGAACCCGCACGAATGGGACGAAATTTGCTTTGTGATAAATAATACGAAAACTCACTCATGCCCACCGCTTCATAAATTTCTAAGCCAAAACGCTCGCGCCACTGGCTCAATACCTCATCGGACAAATGCTCACCCGCACTCATGTAATGGCGCAAACTGGGCAACTGCGCGCCAGTAGTGGTGGTTTTTTGCAGAATTTGTCGATAAATCGTTGGTACGCCAATAAAAATGGTGGCGGCATGTTTTTGAATTAAATCTAGCCATTTTTGCGCATCATTTTTGCCTTCATGCACAATCACCGTTTTGCCTAGGTAAAGCGGGTCCATTAGGCCAGTGCCTAGCACGTAAGTCCAATTAAACTTGCCTGAATGCATAATGCGGTCTTGCTTTTGGCTTCCATTTGCATCTGCGGCATCACTGTAATTAAACCAATACTGCGCGGCAGGCTGGCGCCCTAGCAAAGCGCGATGCGCATGCAGCACCCCTTTTGGGTAACCTGTTGTGCCTGAGGTGTAAACCAAATAGGCAGGGTCATTCGCTTGTGTTTTGTAGGGCGCTTCGCACTCATGCGTTTCATGCAATGAAGCCGCTAAATTCAACACATTAAAAGTGCTGTGCGGTTTGGTTTCTACCGCTTGTGACAACAACACATGTTTTAAAGTCGGTGATTGACCCAAGGCATTTTCAATTTCACCCGCCATCACTTCCCACGCGGCGGCGTCTGTCACCAAAACAGTTGCGCCAGAATCTTTGGCTAAATATGCCACTTCTTCTGCGGTGAGCAAGGTTGAAGTGGGTACGGAAATCGCGCCCATTTTCATCGCGCCTAAAAAGGCTATTGGATAATCTAAGCTATTGGGTAAGCGAATCAACACGCGGTCACCCACTTGTACATTGAGATTGCGTAGCACTTGCGCAAATTGGTCGGTTTTACGCGACAATTCATTAAAGGTAATTTGCGAAGTGCCTAATACGTCGTCTTCAACAATCATGGCAATATTGCTGGCCTGCGGCGTGCCTAAATGGCGGTCTGTGCAGGCCACGCCTATGTTAAACGCTTTGGGAATATGCCATTCCCATGCTGGAAATTTTGTAAACATTATAAAAGTACTCCGTATGGCCAGTTTTGACGTACCACTTGCGCGGGTAATAATTGCAACACATGTACTGCAAAATCCATGTCACTTGTTTTTAGCGCTCGTAAAGCGTGTGCTCGTAATAAGGTTTGCAGCGCTTTACCAAACATGGGCGGATCTAACATCTCACCCTCAAATTTAATCGCGCCTCCATGCAAGGCATCCGCCTCTATCGCAGCTTTTAAAATGGCTACTTTCTGCGCCACATCGGTGGGTGATGGCGTGTAAGCGGTTTTACATAAATGAATATGGGCTGGGTGTATCACTTGCTTGCCCGTCAGCCCCATCGCCGCTTCTTGGCAAGCATGCTTGTACACCACGCGAGATTCGTTATCGCCATGTAAATCCAGCCAGCGGCGCACATCATGCGGCTCTAAAAATTTTTCTGGCATGGCGCTGGCACCAATAAGTGTTTCTACACCGCCAATCACGCCTTTGCCGGCAATACGCGCTTCAAACATGAGTTGATTCATGTAAAACTGCAATTCTTCAATCCAGTTTTCTGGCGTAATGTGGATGCCCATCGCTTTTGAAAAGTCATGAATACCAAACACCACATGTTTTACTGTGTTGTATTGCATGAGTTCAGGCGCAATTTTGAGCGATTTTGGATGCTCAATAATCGGTTGAATGGTGATGTTGGGGTTTACGCTGAGTAAAAAGCTCGATAAATCGCGCACTTCAGCCGCACCGTACGCCTCACCCGCTTTAGCTAGCATGACCACGTCGATATATTCACCCATTTCGCATACCAACTTCATGTCCAGCTCGTATTCATCGGTGCGGAAAGAGTTACAGCGAATTGCCACCGTGACGCGCGGATTCATTTTTTTGAGCATCGGCAACTCTTGCCGCAACAAATCGCGACTCATTACTTTTTGTCGACAGCCATCTTCTAAGTCAAAAATAAGCGTATGCGCACTGGTAAAATGCGCGTGCTTTTTCATCCGCGCTGAAGCTTGCGCCATGTCCTCATAAATACCCAAGCTCGGGGCATATTTCACGGGGGGATAATACAGCTGAATGCCAGGCCAGTAATCTCCCAACGCACTTGCATCAAGTGATAACGCCTGCTCGCCCATGTGCATCGTCATCTCAAGCACCCTCCTGATCGTTAAATCGTACCGCTTTTATTTTGTGAATGACTGCCGTTAAATGCGCATCATTTTCTGGCTGTTTTGAGCCGTTAAGTAAATCCCAAAAATCGTTATCAGGCAGCTCTAGCATGGCATCAAACACACGCAACTCACCTAAATTTAGCTGATTGAACTCTGCCTTCACAAAGCGCTGCAAGACAATATCAAGCTCTAGCATGCCGCGCCTGCAGCGCCATGCAAGCCTTTTTTGTTCTGTATCGAGTATATTTTCTGCGTTCATCATGATTTAACCTACCTTAATGCCAAAGATTTTTTTAGCTGGTTTTTTATCTTTTGCCCGTGCAATTTTTAAATCTTTAATATTGGCAATGGCCGCATTTGGGTTGAGTTTTTTCGGACACACTTCAACACAATTCATAATGTTATGGCAGCGGTATAAACGGTATGGGTCTTCTAGGTTTTCAAGCCGCTCTTCTATTGCCTGATCGCGTGAATCCATAATAAAACGATTGGCTTGCATTAAGCCTGATGGGCCAACAAACTTATCTGGGTTCCACCAAAAACTGGGGCATGAAGTGGTGCATGCACCGCATAAAATACACTCGTACATGCCATCGAGTTTGGCGCGGTCTTCAGGGCTTTGCAGGCGCTCAGTTTCGGGTAATGGGTCATGATTGATTAAATAGGGTTTGACCGAGTTGTAATGCTCAAAAAACTGCGTCATATCAACAATTAAATCGCGTATCACCGGCAAGCCTGGCATGGGGCGCAGCACAATTGGCTCTTCCAAATCTGCTAACTTGGTGATGCAAGCCAAGCCATTTTTACCGTTGATATTCATGGCATCACTACCGCAAACACCTTCACGGCATGATTTACGCAAGCTTAAAGTGTCATCCAGTTCTTTAATGCGCAGCAATGCATCCAGCAACATGTGGTCTTCTTCTTGCAATGCCACATCAAACTCTTGCATGTATGGCTCTGCATCCACATCGGGGTTATATCTGTAAATACTAAATTTCATATTAATAAACCCTTTTCTTAGGCTCAAAACTCTCTACCGTGAGCGGTGTTAATCGCACAGGCTTATACGTGATTGCATTGTTTTGTTTAAAAAACAATGAATGCTTTAACCAGTGTGTATCATCGCGCTCAGCAAAATCTTCACGCGCATGGGCGCCACGGCTTTCTTGGCGGGCATGCGCGGTACGCATGGTGGCCACAGCCACTTCAATTAAATTATCCAATTCCAACGCCTCAATACGGGCGGTGTTAAACACTTGGCTTTTATCTTTAATGGTGATGTGCTGCGCGCGTTTTGCCACAGCATCCATCGCACCAACGCCTTCAGATAACAACTCTGGAAAGCGGAACACTCCACAGTGCGTTTGCATGGTTTTGCGCATGGCAGCCCCTACTTCACTCACATTTTCGCCCTGTGCATTTTCGCCCTGTGTATTTTCTAGCCGCGCAATGCGTGCCAAGGTGGCATCTGCCACATTGGCAGGCAAGGGTTTATGGGCTTTGTTTTGTGCGATTTCTTGCACCATTTTGTCGCCAGCGGCTTTGCCAAATACAACTAAGTCAAGCAATGAATTTGAACCCAAACGGTTTGCGCCGTGCACTGAAACACAAGCACATTCGCCTACCGCATATAATCCACTCACAGTTTTTTCACCTGTTTTTTCATCAAACAGCACCACTTGTCCATCTAAATTGGTAGGAATGCCGCCCATCATGTAATGCGCCGTTGGCACCACAGGAATGGGGTCTTTGATTGGGTCCACATTCGCGAATGTTTTAGCAATTTCGCGGATGCCAGGCAAACGTTTACTGATGAGCTCTTCACCTAAATGGTCTAGTTTTAAATAAACCGCATCTTTATTTTTGCCTACGCCTCGGCCGCACTTTATTTCGGTGGCTGAAGCACGTGAAATCACATCGCGGCTGGCTAAATCTTTGGCGTGCGGCGCATAACGCTCCATAAAGCGCTCGCCCTCACTATTGACTAAATAACCACCCTCACCGCGAACACCCTCGGTAATTAGCACACCTGCATGTAATACGCCTGTGGGGTGAAACTGCCAAAATTCCATATCTTGCAGAGGCAAGCCGGCGCGTGCCGCCATACCTAAGCCATCGCCCGTGTTAATAAAAGCATTGGTGCTGGCCTGAAAAATTCGCCCTGCACCGCCCGTGGCCAGCAGTGTGGTTTTGGCGTGTAAAATATGAATCTCGCCTGTTTCAATTTCCAGCGCAATCACACCCAGCACATCGCCATCGGCATCGCGAATTAAATCCAGCGCAAACCATTCTACAAAAAACTTGGTGTTGGCTTGAATATTGCGTTGATACAGCGTGTGTAACATGGCGTGGCCCGTACGGTCTGCCACTGCACAGGTGCGCGAAATGGGCGTTTCGCCAAAATTTTGCGTCATGCCACCAAACGGGCGCTGAAAAATTTTGCCGCTGGCTAGCCTATCAAACGGCATACCAAAATGCTCGAGCTCGATAATGGCTTTTGCAGCGTTTTTGCACATAAACTCAATGGCATCTTGGTCGCCCAAAAAGTCACTGCCTTTAATGGTGTCGTACATGTGCCACAGCCATTTATCGTCGCTCACATTGCCTAAGGCCGCTGCAATGCCACCCTGCGCTGCTACGGTGTGCGAGCGGGTAGGAAACACTTTCGACAGCACCGCCACCTTCACGCCTGCTTCCGCTAGTTGTAACGAGGCGCGTAAGCCCGCCCCGCCGCCGCCGATAATCACGGCATCAAATTGATGTATCTGTAAGCTCATAGACACCTATAAATTCCACAAAATAAAACACAACCAAACAAAATAAATGACCAGTAAAACATCTACAATGATTTGCAAATAGCCACGCAAACCCTGATTAAATACGTAGTCTCGCAGCACATCGCGCACCCCTAGCCATGCGTGCATACAAAGTGAAGCAAAAAACAAAATCGTGGCTAACCTAAACCAAACGGGTGATACTAAGGCATGCCAAGCCTCAAACCGCGCTGGCTGAACAATGACTAAAAGCAATATCACCAACACCAAGTAAGCCGCCATCACCAACGCCGTTAAGCGTTGCGTCAGCCAAAAGCGCATGCCTGGATATTTATCGGTTAACAGTTCAATTAGCATCAATTCACCAAATACTTATGCCAAAAATCACCACAGAAACGCCCACCAACCACAACACCACACGGCTGGAAAAACGCGCTTTTTGGAGTGAAGTCATCCAATGTACGTCTTGCAATAAATGTCGGATACCAGCAAAAAAGTGATGAAAAAACGCCCACGACAAGCCAATGAGTAGCAATTTAACCCACCAAGCGCCGAATATATTCGCCACTTCCACGTAACTTTCTGGCGACTTCACTGAGGCCTGAAAGGCCAACAGCAGCAAGGGCAACACCAAAAACAAGGCCACACCAGAAGCGCGATGCAATATCGACACCACCGCATTAATCGGTAGCCGAATCGTGAACAGATTCAGATTTTTTGGCCTATTTTTTTGTTGGTTTTTTTTCATCACACTTAACTTAGCGAATATTATTTTGCCGCCTTGGCCACCGCACCCGCCACCCGTGCTAACAGGCGCGGGTCAAACGGTTTAGGGATAATGTATTCCTTACCAAATTTTAATTCTGTTAAATTGTAAGCTTGCAGCACTTCAGCTGGCACTGGCTCACGTGCCAATTCACTTAAGGCGTGGGCGGCGGCAATCTTCATTTCTTCGGTAATTTGGCGGGCTTTGGCATCGAGCGCCCCGCGAAACAAATACGGAAAGCACAAGGCATTATTCACTTGGTTTGGAAAATCACTGCGGCCTGTCGCCATTAATACATCATCGCGAACCGCGTGCGCCACACTGGGCAACACTTCAGGGTCAGGGTTCGCTAGCGCAAAAATAATCGGATTTTTGGCCATACTTTTTATAAGGCTTGCATCTAGCGCATTTTTGGCAGATACACCAATAAATACATCGGCATCTGGCATCACATCTGCCAACACTTTCGCATCACTCGGTACAACAGCTAATTCACGATTGTTATCATGCAAATCAGACCGATTTGTATCTAAAATACCGCTTCTATCGGTCATGGTGATATTTGTTGCGCCCATCAGTTTAAGTAATTTTGCACATGAACAACCCGCCGCGCCCGCACCTAAAAATACAATTTTTGCCTTAGAGAGCTTTTTGCCCTGAATACTTAGCGCATTGAGCAAGGCAGCGGCCACAATTACCGCAGTGCCATGCTGGTCATCATGAAAAACGGGAATATCCAAACGTTTTTTTAGTTCGTTTTCGATGTAAAAGCAGTGCGGCGCGGCAATGTCTTCTAAATTGATGCCGCCAAACGTAGGCGCGATATTCACCACGGTTTCAATAAAATCATCAGGCGTTTTTGCGTTCACTTCAATATCAAACACATCAATGCCTGCAAACCGTTTAAACAGCACGGCTTTGCCTTCCATCACAGGTTTACTGGCTAACGCGCCCATATTGCCTAAGCCCAGCACCGCTGTACCGTCTGTAATCACCGCCACTAAATTGCCTTTGTTGGTGTATTTATAGGCATTGGCTGGGTCTTCATGAATCTCACGCACAGGCGCTGCCACGCCAGGTGTATAGGCCAAAGATAAATCATCTTGTGTGGCGCAGGGCTTAGAGGACTCTACACTGAGTTTTCCTGGTATTGGAAACTGATGATAATCCAAAGCGCGTTTTTTTAAGTCGTCCATTTATTGCCTTTCAGTGCAGTTATTTTTCTTTTATTGATGACCACATTGCGACCATCAACCAACCAAATTAAAGCGCAAAATTCAATGCATAAAACTCGGATTTTTGCCCAATTTTACTAACAACCTTTTTCGATGCTCTGGAAGCCTTAAAAATAAAGGCTCTCAGAGCATTATTTTTTTCTCGTAGATTTTATTGTGTTTAAACGCATTTAATTTGTTGTTCTAATTGCGGCTAAATTTACTCTAACTCACTCATGTAATGATGGTCGTCCGTTAAGCAAAGTCCAAGCCGCCATTCCATCGGTTTATCGCCATAAGTAAATGAAACACGCTCAATACTTAATAAAGGATAGCCTTCTTTCAACCCTAATGCTTTTGCCACATCTTGACTGGCGGCCACCGCCTTTAGGCGCTCTTCCGCACGTATCATGCGCACGCCAAACTGTGACTCATACATGCTATACATTGACCCGTTACTTTCTTCCACCTTGGCACTATTTAAGCCTTTAAAAGGTGCTGCTGGCACAATAATGTGGTCATATATTAAGGGCCTGCCTGAAAAAGTCAGCAGCCGCTTCACTTCAATCGTGGCAGCACCTGCTTTAATATCAAGCACTTGTGCAATGTGCGCATCGGCTTTTGATTTTTCACAAGAGATAAACTCATTATTCAATAATTCTTTTTGGCCGCTGACTGCCGTCAGCCTCAAAAACCGCAACTTCATACCTTCGGCTTCATGCGTGGCAACAAAAGTACCCTTGCCCTGACGCCGAATCAAAATATTTTCTGCCGCCAAACTATCAATGGCTTTTCTTACCGTGCCTTGGCTGACCTTATACCGCGCTGCCAGTTCAACCTCGCTTGGAATCATCTCGCTTGGGCGCCATTCACCTGCAATCAGGCTTTGCGTAATCAGCACCTTGATTTGATCATATAGCGGGCGATAACTGGGTGAATTTGATTGCTTGTCCATTTTTCTAACCATTTCAAAGTATATTTCGACTCAATCGGCATGTGATATTTCAGCGTTTCGATATTTATAGCATGACCCATTTAATATGTCTAGCATTTTATATCTTATATAAGACATATGATATATGTTGACATTTTCATTCCACTCTCTATATAATCGTTTTAACTTTAATCAACCCAACTAAAAATAATGGAATATTGCCTACGCCCTCGACGATCCATGCTGTATGTGCCGGGTTGCAACCAGCATTATTTGGATCGCGCTCGCACGCTGGCTGCCGATTCGGTTATCTTGGATTTAGGTGACCCAATACTTATTGATGCAAAATTGGAGTCCAGAGACAACGTCGTTGCCGCTGTGAAACAAGGCGGCTACGGCTCGCGAGAGGTAGTTGTGCGCGTGAATAATCTGGATTCAATTTGGGGGCACGATGACATCAAGGCCGTGGCCAATATTGGTGCCGATGCCATTTTGTTTCCTAATATCGAGTCTGCCGAGCACGTGCATACTGCGCTTGAGTTGCTTGATGCGGCCGGTGGCGGCCACATGCCGATTATGGTGATGATTGAAAGCCCGCTGGCTGTGCTGAATGCTAAAGAAATTGCCAGCGCGTCAGACCGTATCACCTGTATTGTGATGGCAACTTCGGATTTAATTTCTCAGCTGCATGCGCGCGTTACGCACGAGCGCTCGGCGATATTGACTTCACTTTCATTAGTTGTATTAGCAGCGCGCGCTTATGGTCGCTGCGTCATTGACGGTATCACCAGTGATTTTAAAAACATGCATTCTTTTGAATATGCTTGCCGATTAGGGCGAGACATGGGGCTGGATGGAAAGTCCCTCGTTCATCCAGCACAAATCGCTTACTGTAATGATGCCTACACGCCAAAAGCTAGCGAAGTTGCCAACGCAAGACTGATTATCAAAGCGTTACAAGAAGCCAACGAAGGCGGCTTAGGCACCGTTGTTGTTAACGACAAATTAGTTGAACAGCACCATGTAAAAGCTGCGCAACGGTTACTAAAACTGAGCGACATGATTACAGAACTTGAAGAAGACTTTATATAAATGACACTTTCTACCAAAATCAATGCAGGCCGTTTTTTTGAAGACTTTGTGCTGGGCGAAGTGATTTTACATGCCACGCCACGCACCATTACCGCAGGGGATGCGGCGCTTTATATCGCGCTAACTGGGTCACGCAACCCATTGCATTGCAGCGAGCCATTTGCGCAATCGTTAGGCTACAAAACCACACCGATTGATAATTTATTGGCTTTTCATATCGCTTTTGGCAAAACCGTGCCCGATATTTCCGTGAACGCGGTTGCCAATTTAGGTTATGCCGAAGCTAAATTTATTCAACCAGTGTTTGTAGGTGATACGCTGACTACAAGTAGCGAAGTCATCGGCCTGAAACAAAACTCCAACGGCAAAAATGGCGTGGTTTGGGTGCGCTCCACCACGGTTAATCAGCACAAAGTGGCTGTTATGAGCTGGGTGCGCTGGGTTATGATTCATAAAAGTGAGCATCATCAAACCAATCTTTCTGCACCTGCGCCAGAGACGGTGATTCCAAAATTGGCGCCATTTGTCAGCGTTGAACACTTGCAGTTATCGCCTTATATGTCGGCCAAATATTACCAAACCAACGCCACAGGCGGCGACTATTTGTGGGAAGACTATCAAATTGGTGAGCGCATCAATCATGCCGCCGGCATGACCATCAATGAGAGCGACCACAGCTTGGCGACAAGGCTTTATCAAAACAATGCCAAATTACACTTTGACGCGCACTTGATGAAAAACTCAGCCATTGGCCAGCGTTTGGTTTATGGCGGCGTGGTAATTTCTGCTTGTCGCGCGTTGAGCTTTGATGGTTTAGAAAACGCCCTCAGCATTTTAGCCATCAACGGTGGTACGCATGCAAATCCATGCTTTGCGGGCGACACCATTTACACATTTACTGAAGTCTTGGACGCATGGCCACTGCCAAAACGTACCGATATTGGCGCATTGCGCTTGCGTATGGTGGGCATTAAAAATATGGCCGCCCATGAAATAGGCGAAATTAAAACTGAAAATGGCTATCACCCGAATGTGGTGCTAGACCTTGATTACACCGTGCATATGCCACGCAAACATTAATAACAAAGTATTACAGCTAAAGGAAAGCACCATGGCAACCCTTGTCCACCCTTCTGAAGCACTTTTTGGCGGCGAAAAACCTTTCCCGCTCATCCCTGCCTGCGAGCATTTTGCAGGGAGCGAAAAACTTATTTTAAAAGCGCTTTCGCTGCAAGATACTATCGGACCAGTATTTGATATTACCTGTGACTGCGAAGATGGCGCAGCTTCAGGCTTAGAACGCGAACACGCTGAGATGATTGTGCGCGTACTGAATTCAGACGCCAATCAACACAAAATGGCTGGCGCGCGTATTCATGATTACACACACCCTGCCTGGAAGTTAGATATTGATATTTTGGTGGCAGGTGCTGGGCAAGTATTAAGCTACATCACTATTCCAAAATGCACGGATATCGCGCAGGCTAAAGAAATGATTGCCTACATTCAAAAAGTGGCAACCTTTAGCGGCATCGCCCGCGTGATTCCTATACACATTTTAATTGAAACGCACGGCGCCCTCTATCAAGTGCATGAAATCGCCAAGTTACCTTGGTTGCAAGTGCTTGATTTCGGTTTAATGGATTTTGTCAGCGCGCATCATGGGGCCATTCCTGCCCTTGCCATGCGTAGCCCTGGCCAATTTGAGCATCGCTTACTTGCCCGTGCCAAAACCGAAGTGGTTGCCGCGGCCCTCGCCAATGGCATTGTACCAGCGCACAACGTGACGCTTGATTTAAAAAACGTTGAGACCACCCTAAGCGATGCCACACGCGCACGTAATGAATTTGGCTTTTTACGCATGTGGAGCATTTACCCCACGCAAATTCAAGCCATTGTGGATGCCATGAAACCTAATTACGATGAAGTGATAGATGCTGCCAATATTTTAATTGCCGCACAAGATATGGCATGGGGGCCAATTCAATATGCGGGCGAACTTCATGACAGAGCAACCTACCGTTATTTCTGGGAAGTGTTGCAAAAGGCCAAACTCACTAATGTGACCATTCCAGACGAAGCGCAGAAAAGGTTTTTTTAATGTCAAATTTAATCACGGCAGGCGCACGTTTTCGTGCAGCTATTGCACAAGAAAAGCCGCTACAAATTATCGGTGCAATCAACGCTTACCACGCCATGCTTGCCACCCAAACTGGCTTCAAAGCCATTTATTTATCGGGCGGCGGTGTGGCGGCTGGCTCACTCGGCTTACCTGATTTAGGTATTTCCACGCTTGAAGATGTGCTTGTGGACGTGCGACGCATCACCGATGCCGTCGATACGCCTTTATTAGTGGATATAGACACGGGTTTCGGTGGCGCTTTCAACATTGCCCGCACCATTAAAAGCGTGGCAAAAGCAGGTGCTGCCGCCGTACATATTGAAGACCAAGTATCCGCCAAACGCTGTGGTCATCGCCCCAATAAAGCGATTGTCAGCTTAGAAGAAATGGCCGACCGTGTAAAAGCTGCTGTGGATGCAAAACCATACGATGATTTTGTGGTTATGGCGCGCACCGATGCGCTGGCTGTAGAAGGTTTGCAATCTGCCATTGCCCGCGCTTGCGCCTGTGTTGAAGCAGGGGCTGATATGATTTTTCCTGAAGCGATAACTGATTTAACCATGTATAAACAGTTTGTGGATGCAGTAAAAGTACCAGTATTAGCCAACATTACCGAATTTGGCGCAACACCGCTTTTTACTGTGGATGAGCTAGCCAGCGCCGACGTGAGCATGGTGCTGTATCCGCTTTCACCGTTTCGCGCCATGAATCAGGCCGCGCTGAATGTTTATCAGGCGGTAAAGAAAGACGGCACACAAAAAAATGTGCTCAACACCATGCAAACCCGCATGGATTTGTACGACCACTTGGGTTATCACTCTTTTGAACAAAAGCTCGATGCCTTATTTAATCAAAACAAATCATAACTGAGAGGAAACTGCATGTCTGATGCCGCAACCACTTTAGAACCTAAAAAGAAAAAAGGCGTGGCTTTAGCAGGTGTCGCCGCCGGAACAACAGCCATTTGCACCGTTGGCCACACCGGTAACGACCTGCATTATCGTGGCTATGACATTATTGAACTCGCCAAACACACCACGTTTGAAGAAGTTGCTTATTTGCTCATTCATGGCGCATTACCGAACCAAGCGGAACTTACTGCCTACCATGCGCGTTTAAAAAAACTGCGCGGCATTCCTCAGGCCTTAAAAGAAGTGCTGGAGCGTATTCCAAAAACAGCACACCCAATGGACGTGATGCGCACAGGTTGCTCTGTGCTCGGCACACTCGAACCTGAAACGGCTGACCGCAATATTCATGATGCCAAAAAGCTGGGAGACCGCTTAATTGCCTGCTTTGGTTCCATTTTGATTTATTGGTATCAGTTTAGCCACAATCACAAACGCATTGATGTGGAAAGTGATGAAGATTCAATCGCCGCGCACTTTTTGCATTTATTGCACGGCAAAAAACCTTCTGACTTACACATTGCCGCGATGAACACTTCGCTCGTCTTGTACGCAGAGCATGAATTTAATGCTTCTACGTTTACCGCACGTGTGATTGCTGGCACTTTATCAGATATGTATTCCTGTATCACGGGTGCCATTGGTGCATTGCGTGGACCAAAACATGGCGGTGCAAATGAGGCGGCAATGGAAATCATTGAGCGTTATAAAACAGCAGATGAAGCCGAAGCTGACATCATGGCACGTATGGCTCGCAAAGAAATTATCATTGGTTTTGGCCATCCTGTGTACACTATTGCCGACCCTAGAAACGAATCCATCAAAGCCGTTAGCCGCAAGTTAAGTGAAGATAACGGCAATATGACGCTATTTGATGTTTCTGCACGCATTGAAGAAACCATGTGGCGTGAAAAGAAAATGTTCCCAAATCTCGATTGGTACAGCGCCTCCAGCTACCACATGATGGGCATCCCGACAGGCATGTTCACACCGATTTTTGTCATTTCACGCACCACAGGCTGGGTTGCGCACGTGATTGAACAACGCATTGATAACAAAATCATTCGTCCAAATGCCGAATATACGGGGCCAGACAACCGTCCCTATGTTCCACTCGCTCAACGTTAATTTTAAGAAAGCTTTTCATGTCTAGTCATATTTCTAATGTACGCCCCGCGCCAGACCAAGTGATTGTCGATATTGCCAACTACGTGGCCGATTATCAAATCAACTCGGATGAAGCCTTTGATACCGCTCGCAATTGCTTGATGGATACGCTGGGCTGTGGTTTTGAAGCCCTAGATTACCCAGCTTGTACTAAGTTGCTAGGCCCAGTAATTGCTGGAACTGTGGTACCCAATGGCGCAAAAGTGCCCGGCACTTCATATCAATTAGACCCGATCTTAGCTGCCTTTAACATCGGCGCGATGATACGCTGGTTAGACTTTAACGATACCTGGCTTGCCGCAGAATGGGGTCATCCATCAGATAATTTAGGCGGCATATTAGCGGTGGCTGATTATATTTCACGCAAAAATGTGAGTGAAGGTAAAGCCCCGTTAACCATTAAAGACGTGCTCACCGCCATGATTAAAGCGCATGAAATACAAGGCGTATTAGCGCTAGAAAATAGCTTTAACCGCGTGGGGTTAGACCATGTAATTTTAGTCAAAATCGCCTCAACGGCCGTGGTGACTAAGCTACTTGGTGGTGATAAAGAAGACATTATCAACGCCGTTTCTAACGCGTTTGTGGACGGCCAAAGCTTGCGCACTTACCGCCATTCACCTAATACTGGCTCACGTAAATCATGGGCAGCGGGCGATGCCACTTCACGCGCAGTACGCCTAGCCTGGATGACTTTGCAAGGTGAAATGGGCTATCCATCTGCACTCACAGCCAAAACATGGGGCTTTTACGATGTGCTATTTAAAGGCAATGCGTTTAAATTTCAACGCCCATACGGTAGCTATGTGATGGAACAAGTCTTGTTCAAAATCTCATTCCCAGCTGAATTTCACGCACAAACCGCGGTGGAATGCGCAATTCAGCTCAATGCGCAAGTCGGCAGCAAATTGCAGACGATGGAACAAATCGCGGCGATTGATAAAATTGTGATTACAACACACGAATCAGCCATCCGCATTATTGATAAAACGGGTCCATTAGATAACCCAGCAGACCGCGACCACTGTATTCAGTACATGGCTGCCATTGGATTACTAAAAGGCAATTTAACTGCGCAAGATTACGAAGATGCTGTAGCGGCTGACCCTCGTATAGATGCAATTCGCGCAAAAATGGTTTGTGTAGAAAAAGCTGAATACACGCGTGATTACCTAGACCCAGAAAAACGCTCGATTGCTAACGCGATTCAAGTGTTCTTCAAAGACGGTTCAACTTCAGAAAACATTGCAGTGGAGTATCCAATTGGCCACCGTCGTCGTCGCGGTCAAGGCATTCCAGAACTCGTTAAAAAATTCAAAGTGAATTTAGCGCGTCGCTTTGATGCTAAAAAACAGGATGAGATTTTGGCTTTGTGTTTAGATCAAAATAAATTAGAAGAAACTTCTGTGAATACGTTTGTAGATATGTTATCTGCTTAAAAATTTCAAAAATAAGCTGCGAGCAAAAAATACTGCCCTGCAAGCCTTTATTTATAAGGCTTGCAGGGCAGTACTATAGGAGACCGCAATTCTAAAGAAAACTTATATTGTTAACGGCACGCTTTTACGCTTACGGGCTGGTTGCTTTAAACTCTATTTTATAGATTGATAAATAACCACCCCAACGACTCTGATAAACCAAATCAACATTTTCTGGGAGTTTTTTAAGAGAATCTACAAAGGGTAGCAATCTGGCTAGAAGCGTATTGTCTTCTGCATCAGAGTTTTTTGGCGTTGTCCAAGCGCGGTAGTAACTGCCTTCCTTTTGCACTAGATAATTACCATCCCCTTCCTCATTCGCCCAACGCCTGATTTGATTAATATCTCCGTGTAAATCATCTCGAGCCTGCAATGCTATAGTATTAAACAAAAGCGGCGTACCGCCGTAATCTTCCATTTCCCTTACACGCATGAGTAAATCATTATTCACAACAAAATAAATAGGGCGCTGTGAGCCAAAAGTGCTTCTAATTTCGGTCAATGCTTTATCGCTATCCATGGTGAGCCAGCGTGCCATTTGATTTAAACGACTCTTCTCAGCACTTGGGGCCAACAACAAATTTCCCTGTAGCTTTTTCCACAGATTACTTTTAAAAGTTTCAGTAGAGGGCTTGTTTAACCACCCTTCACGACCACTTAAAAAATTAATTCGCTGACCATCATCCCACCAACTTAAAATAAGTGCATTCTCTGGGGTGTGTGTCTGAATTAACTTAGCTGTCTCCACCCAAATAGATTGCCTTAATGCAGTGGTATTAGGGGTAAGACTGTCGTGTGTTCCTGCGGGAAAAAGTATGGCGTTACTTGCCTGTGCGTTTTGGTTTTTATAATTAGCAACCAATAAACTAAACGCATCTTTACCATTTTTCTGAAAGGTATACCGGCTATTCTCATCAACAGGAAAAACACCTCGGAGATCAGATGTTTTTTCCTGAGTTCGCTTTACCATCAAGGGTGCATCTGCGTCCTGCTTCATGCTACTCAGCTTATATTGCTTATATAGTAGCGTACCGCCAGCTATCAGCAGTACGCCACTAAACAACACCAGACAAGCTTGTTTTAAACTTTTGAGCATGGTGTCACTTGTCACTTAGCTTGCGTCTTTTTGAGCGGAAGCTAAGTAAGCTTGAACGTAAGGCAGGAAAGCCAACCAATGTACCCGCAATCATTAACAGCAAGCCCCCGCCACCCAACATATTTTCACTACCCAGTTGGCTCGCATCGCTTACTTTAACCTCTTTACCAGCTTTAGCGGCATCTGCTGCTTCACGTAAACGCGTGTCTTCATCCATAATTTCAGCATAACCACGCATTAATT
>Ga0209311_1000410_pt1 | contig 40649 bp, 32 predicted proteins | sample AD_UKC045_MetaG_FD_184417 | JGI IMG/M metagenome (GOLD analysis project Ga0209311, IMG submission 184417) | Active sludge microbial communities of municipal wastewater-treating anaerobic digesters from USA - AD_UKC045_MetaG (SPAdes) (version 2) | ecosystem: Engineered > Bioreactor > Anaerobic >... | reverse complement strand
CGCTTTCTGGATCGATCCGGGCAAGAACTACGCGAAGGTGAAGGGCGAGAACCGCTCGTCCTGGATCACCTACCCCGCCAACGGCCGTATCCCGTATTCCGAAGCCGGCATCGCCGCCAACACGCGCTCGGCCAACTATGACGACTACGAAGCCCGTCCGCTGCCAGAGCGCTGCCTGATGAGCTTCACGGGCGCCGCTGGCCCCGTCATGAACAACGGCCTCTACAACAACACCTACCAGATCGTGCAGTCGCCCAACTCCGTGATGATCCTCACCGAGATGATCCACGACGTCCGCGTGATACCTATTGTGGCTTCCGCTGCTGAGGCGAAGCACGGCCCGAAGGAAATCCCGAAATGGGGTGGCGACTCGGTCGGCTGGTATGAGGGCGACACGCTGGTCGTGCACACCGTCAATTCGCACCCCAAGCAGCGTTCCTACATCACGCCCGCCGGCGTCGTGACCGAGCGCTACCAGCGCTATTCGGACAACGAGATCTTCTACCAGTTCAAGGTCGAAGACACATCGCTCTACACCCAGCCCTGGGGTGGAGAGATGTCGCTCGTCGTCTCGCAGGAGCCGCTCTACGAATACGCCTGCCATGAAGGCAACTACGCCTTCTCCGGCATCATGGGCGGCGCCCGCGAACTCGACCGCCAGGGCCGTCCGCACCCCGTCGAGAAGGCCACCTTCGCGGGCGTAGACGAGCCGGACGGCGAATAAGCAAAGAGAAAGAGCCGGACGGCGAGTAAGGTTTAGGCGCCCAGCCGCCGCCTGCCACCGGGTCCGGTAATTGCAGGTCTCCCTGTCGCGTGGTTAACCTCCCGCGCAGGGGTGATCTGTGGCTAAACCAGACGAGCAGCTTGCTGGTGCCAGCAGCCGTGGCGACCTAGCCGCCGCGCGCGATGAACTCCTGCGCGCCCACTATGACGAGTTCCGCAAAGTCGCCGGCCGTGTCCTGAACGGGGACGCGCAGGCCCTCCAGATCCAGCCCACGGATCTTGCCCACGAAGCCGTCATCCGCCTCTCCGGCCTCGACCGCCTCGACTTCAAGGGTCGCACGCACTTCCTGTCGCTCTCCGCCCGCGTGATGCGCCAGATCCTCATCGACGAGATCCGCCGCATGCGCGCCGCCAAGCGCCAGGCCCCGCCAGTCTCGACCCAACTGCCGCCCGAACTCGGCGCCCAGTCGATCGACCTCGAAGACCTCGACCGCGCGCTCGCCAAGCTCGAAGCCGTCGCCCCCGAACACGCCCGCCTTGTCGAACAACGCTACTTCGCCGGCCTCACGCTGGAGGAGATCGCAGACCTCGACGGCGTCTCCGTCCGCACCGTGAAGCGCCAGTGGCGCGCCGCCCGCGCCTGGCTCGTCGCCGAGCTGGGCCAGCGCTAGGCCAATGGAAGCGACGCTCACCCGGCGCGCCTTCACAGTGTTCGAGAACGCCCTCGACATTGACGATCCCGATCAACGCGAAACCTACCTCGCCGCCACCTGCGCCAACGACGACGCTCTCCTCGGCGAAGTTCGCAAGCTTCTGCGCGCAGACGCCGCCGCCGAACGCGTCATGCCGACCGGCGGCCTCCAACCCACCGCGAGCCCGATGCCAAAGAACATCGGCCGCTACCGCATCGTCGATCTCATCGGCCAGGGCGGCATGGGCGAAGTCTATGTCGCCGCCCGAGACGATGGCCTGTTCGACCACGTCGTCGCCATCAAGCGCATCCGCCCCAGCCTTCTGCCCGAAACCGCCCGCGCGCTCTTCGACCGCGAACGCCGCGCCCTCGCCACGCTCAGCCACCGCTACATCGCCCAGCTCTACGACGGCGGCGTCGATGAAACCGGCGCGCCATACTTCATCATGGAGCTGGTCCGCGGCGTCGCCATCGATGTCCACGCGACAGACAACGATCTCCCCCCCCGCCAGATCGTCGAGAAGATGATCCAGGTGTGCGACGCGGTTCAGCACGCCCACCAGAACCTCATCGTCCACGCCGATCTCAAGCCCGCCAACATTCTCGTCAACGATGCAGGCGACCCCAAGATCGTCGACTTCGGCGTTGCCCGCGTCCTGCGCGATGCAGACGACATCGCGCTCCATCCGCAAACCCCCGGCTATGCCAGCCCCCAACGCGAAGCCGGCGCCAGCCCAACGCCCGCCGACGATGTCTTCGCCCTCGGCGCCATCCTGCGCGCTCTGCTCACCGGCGAGGCCCCGCGCGCCGCAACGCACACGGTCCTGACATCCGAAGCCATCGCGAAATCACCAGCCTTCGCCCGGCGCCCAGCCGACTGGCGCGCCGAACGGGCGAGGTTGGTGCAGGGCGATCTCGACGACATCATCGCCCGCGCCTGCGCCGCAGCGCCGGAGGATCGCTACCAGGCCGCCGTTGCCCTGGCCGCGGACCTGCGCGCCTGGCTCGACACACGCCCCATCGCCCAGCACGCCAACGATCGCCTCTACGTCTTCCGAAAATTCATCCGCCGCCGCCGCTGGCGCGTCATGGCCGCCGCCGTCGCCAGCTTCGGCCTCGTCGTCGCGCTGATGCTCACATCCACGCTCTACGCGCAGGCAGACTTCGCCCGCAAACAGGCCGAGGCGCGCTTCACCGAAGTTCGCAGCCTCGCCAAATACCTGCTCTACGACGTTTATGATCGCCTCGAGCGCACGCCACAAACGCTCACCATGCGCCGCGACGTGGCGCGGGTAGCGCAGGGCTATCTCAATCAGCTCGCCGACACGCCATCAGCCCCGGCCGACGTCCTGCTCGAAGCCGCCGATGGCTTCCTGCGTATCGCGGATCTTCAGGCCGGGCGTTCCCGCGCCAATCTCGGCGATCCGCAAGCCGCACTCGAAAACCTCGATCGCGCAGAAGCCATCGCCGCATCGCTCCAGAAAACCGATCCGCGCAATCCGGCAACGCTGGCGCTGCGTGCACGCATCGCGATCCATCACGCCGCCATCGCCATGAATTCCCGGCAGGAACTCGACAAAGCCACCGATCTGCTGGCGCAAGCCGGCACGTACATCGCCGCCATTCCGCCTGACGCACGCGCCTCGAAGCTCCTCGCCGTCCAGCACGAACTCGAATCCGCCATCCTCGGCAACTGGAAGGGCACGTACAAGGAAAGCGAGGCCCACGCCCGCAACGGCATCTCGCTCGCCGAATCCCTGTCGCCCGATCCGGCCGATGCGCGCGAGGCGCAATACCTGCTCGCCCGCATGTATGATGCGCTCGCCGAAGCCGTGTATTACGGAACCGGCATCCCGGAATCCGAGCCGATCTATTCCCGCCTCGTCGATATCACCTCAACCTATCTGGCCGCCCACCCCGACGACATGCTTGGCCAGAGACTGGCCATCGAAGCGCACTGGGCATTGGGCGCCACGCTTCTCGGAATCGAACGCCCCGGGGACGGCCTCAGGGAAATGCAGGCCGCTGCCGCCCTGGTGCCCACGCTTCTGCAATACCAGCCGGATGATGCCGGGGCCCAGCGCACGCAACGCGTCGTCTATTCCGCGCTGGCGCAAGCGCTCGCCATGTCCGGCAGGTTCAATGAGGGCGTGGCTCTCCTGCGTGAGGAAGTCGCCAAAAGCGAAGAGCAGGTGCAGAAGTCCAGCTCACGCTCGGATCTGCTGCGCTCCTACGGCGTCACGCTCGCCATGCTGGCCGACCTCTACGCCGACAACAACGCGGCGAAGGAAGCCTGCCCGATCTACGAGAAGGCCGAACAGGTCTGGGTCGATCTCGACAAACGCGGAGTTCTGACCCAGCTCGACCGCGACAACGCCCAGCAGATGGTCAGCGAGCGGCAGAAGCAGTTGAACTGCCCCTGAACCGGCCGCTCGCGGGCCGTTTTCGGCCCTGACGCCTTTGACAATGCCGTTTCCCAAGCCGATCCTGACCCTGCTCAGGGAGGGCGTCATGGCAACCAAATCGCTGAAGATCGCAACCGTTCTGGCGATCGCGCTCACGGTCGGTATCGCGGCCTCCGCAGATAGTCCGCTCTCGACTGCGGTCGCTCAGGAAGACTGGACCGTCCACGGCCTCACGGCGCCTGCCGAGATTGTCGTCGACCACTGGGGCATCCCGCACATCTTCGCCGGCTCCACCCGCGATGCCTACTTCCTGCAGGGCTACAACGCCGCCCGCGATCGCCTGTGGCAGATTGATCTCTGGCGCAAGCGCGGCCTCGGCCTGCTCTCCAAATCCTTCGGCCCATCCTACGTCGAACAGGACCGCGCCGCGCGCCTGTTCCTCTACCGTGGCGACATGGACAAGGAATGGCAGGCCTACGCGCCGGATGCACGCGCCTCGGTCGAAGCCTTCACCGCCGGCATCAACGCCTACATCGGTGATGTGCGCGCACAGGTGCGTCCGCTGCCCATCGAGTTCAAGCTGACCGACTCAACGCCGGAAGAATGGCGCCCGGAAGATGTTCTGCGCATCCGCAGTCATGCGCTCGTGTCCAACGTCACCTCCGAAGTCACGCGCTCCCGCGTGGCTTGCGCGGCTGGCGTCGGGGCAGACGAACTCCGCCGCAAGCTCGATCCGGTTTCCCATAAACGCGCCGTGCCTGCCGGCCTGAATCCATGTGACATTCCGAAGGATGTTCTGAAGGACTACGAGCTCGGCACGCGTCAGGTCGAATTCGAAGCCATCAAGAACAAGACACAAGCCGCGATCGACCCGCAAACGCGTCTCGCCGATCTGATGGACAAGCAGCACTACGAAGGTTCGAACAACTGGGTTGTCGCGCCGTCCAAAACCGAAACGGGCCGGCCCATCCTCGCCAACGATCCTCACCGTGCGCTGGGCGTGCCGTCGCTGCGCTATGTCGTCGGCCTGAATGCGCCGGGTCTCAACATCATCGGCGCAGGCGAGCCTGCGCTGCCCGGCGTCTCCATCGGCCACAACGACGATATCGCCTTCGGCATCACCATCTTCGCGATGGATCAGGAAGATCTCTACGTCTACGACACCAACCCGTCTGATCCGAACGCATACCGCTACAACGGCAAGTGGACGAAGATGACGGTCGAGAAGCAGATGATCCCGGTGCGCGGTGAAGAGCCTCGCGAGGTCGAGCTCCGCTTCACACGCCACGGTCCGGTGTTGTCTAGCGAGGGCAAGAACAAAGCCTTCGCGATCCGCACGATCTGGCAGGAGCCGGGCCTATCGGGCTATTTCGGCGCCACGCGGCTCACCAACGCCAAGACGTGGGACGACTTCAAGGCCGCCAGCTTCAACTGGGGCGCGCCGCCGCTGAACCTCGTCTACGCCGACACCAAAGGAAACGTCGGCTGGGCCGCGTCAGGCCGCACGCCTGTACGCAAGAACTGGGACGGTCTGATGCCGGTCCCGGGTGATGGCCGCTATGAATGGCAGGGCTTCTTCTCGAAGGACATGCTGCCGTCCTCACTCAACCCGAAAGAAGGCTTCTTCGCCACCGCCAACGAATACAACCTGCCCAGCGGCTACCCGGCCGAGGAGCGCAAGGTCGCATTCGAATGGGCCGACCCAACGCGCTCTGTCCGCATCAAGGAAGTCCTCGCCGCCAATCCGAAGGTCAGCCTGCTCGACTCCATGAAGCTGCAGACCGACAGCGTCAGCGCCCAGGCCCGCCGCTTCGTCAAACTTCTGAAAGACACCCCCGGCGGCACCTCCACCGTCAACGTCGATCACGCGCTGAAGCTGCTCACCGCATGGGATGGCAACGAGACCGTCGATAGCCCCGCCGCCGCCATCTACGAAGTCTGGGCGCAGCGTTACCTCGGCAAGGCCGTCGTCGCCAAAATCACCCCCGCCGCCGCCCGCGAGATCGTCGGCAGCGGTCACATCGAGGCAATCCTCACCTATCTCGAAAAGCCCGACACGCGCCTCGGCGCGAAACCCATCGAGGCTCGCAACGCCATCTTCATCGAGACCCTGAAATCCGCCACGGACGATCTCGCCCAGCGCCTCGGCGGCGAGCCCTACACCTGGACCTGGGGCCGCCTGCATCAAGCCAAGTGGGACCCAGCCGTCGCTGTCCTCGCAGACCCGCAGCTGAAAGCGCAGATGGCCATCGGCCCGCTGCAGACGCCGGGCTCCGCCTCCACGCCGCGCGCCCAAAGCTACCGCGGCCCCGACTTCAACGTCGCCGCCGGCGCCTCCGTGCGGATGGTGATGGACGTGGGCGCGTGGGATAACTCCGTTGTCATGAACACGCCCGGCCAGTCCGGCGATCCCTACAGCGCGCACTACCGCGATCTCTTCCCGCTCTGGGCGGAGGGCCGCTACGTCCCGCTCGCCTTCAGCCGCGAAGCCGTCGACCGCGTGGCCGAGAAGGTGATCAAGCTCACGCCCGCAAAATAGGCACGCGCTTCGTTTGACGTCAGCACTGATTCCGCCCGCGCAACAAACGCTCACATCGAGTGATACGCGCCGGGTCAGCATGACGCACCGCGACTGAACTTTCGTTCAGAAGTTTTGCCCGAATTTCACTGGCGCGACTCTGCGAGTTGCGCCACTGTCTGCGCGTGGGGGTTCACCGGGTCGGCAAAGTATCGATCAGGTCGGACTGCAAGACTGCTGACTATATCGCGTCACCACATTGTCTCTTTAAGTGCCTCACGTTTTCTGGTCGCCGTTCCAGATTGCTCTTCAGCTTGTGCAAGCTGCTGAGACATTCCAATCCGGAGGGGCTCGGGGATGGAAATCGCCATGCTTCGCTTGCTCAAGCGTCACTTCATCGCCTGTGCGTTCGCCGGCCTGCTCGCTGCCTGTGGCGGCGGCGGAGGCAGTAGCGGCGGCTCCAGCGGAGGCGGCACAGGCGGCACGCCGTCCACCCCCGCCACCGTCGCGCCCACGCAAGCCGAAGCCGCGCGCGTGCTCACGCAAGCCACCTTCGGCCCCACCGAATCCAGCATTCAGTCTGTGGTCTCTTCCGGCAGCATCAACAACTGGATCAGCGCCCAGATCTCCGCCGGCCCCGCCAGCATCACCCACCAGGCCCACGTCGACGCCGTCATCGCGGCCAATGGCAGCGCTGGCTCAAACGAATTCTACCAGACATGGTGGCGCCAGGCGATCAGCGGCAACGACCAGCTGCGCCAGCGCGTCGCCTTCGCGCTCTCCCAGATCTTCGTCATCTCGCTCAACGACGATGTCATCGATGCCCGCGGCGCCGCGTCCTACTACGACATGCTCACCCGCGACGCGCTCGGCAATTACCGCACACTGCTCAAGGATGTGACGCTCCATCCCATGATGGGCCGCTATCTCACCTATCTGGCCAACCAGAAGGAAGACGCCGCCGGCACCCGCACGCCCGACGAAAACTACGCCCGCGAAGTCATGCAGCTGATGACCATCGGCCTCGTCGAACTCAACCCAGACGGCGCCCCGCGCCTCAATGGCGCGAACACCATCCCCACCTACACGTCGGCAGACATCGCCGGCCTCGCAAAGGTTTTCACCGGCATCTCCTGGTATCACCCGACGCCCACCAACTCGACCTTCTTCGGCGGCAGCGCCAACGCAGACCGCAACGTCACGCCGATGATCTTCTATCCGAACTACCACTCCACCTCGGAGAAGGTGTTCCTCGGCACGACCATCCCGGCCAGCGCCACCGTCAATGTCGGCGGCGACATCGACATCGCGCTCGACCGTCTGTTCAACCACGCCAACACCGCGCCCTTCATCTCCCATCGCCTGATCCAGCAGCTCGTCACCTCAAACCCGAGCCCCGCCTATGTCGGTCGCGTCGCCGCCGTGTTCGCCAACAATGGCGCGGGCGTTCGCGGAGATCTCGCTGCCGTCGTCCGCACGATCCTCACAGATGCGGAAGCCCGCGCCACCACAACGGCAGCGTCCTCCACATCCTTCGGCAAGCTGCGCGAGCCACTGATCCGCCTCGCCAACTGGGCCCGCGCGTTCAACGTCACCTCACAGACCGGCAACTACCTGATCACCTCGACCAGCTCGAACACCTCGCTCAGCCAGTCACCGCTGTCCTCGCCATCGGTGTTCAACTTCTGGCGTCCCGGCTTCACGCCGCCCGGCACAACCCAGCTCGGGCAGCGAACGCTCGTAGCGCCCGAATTCCAGATCGTCGATGAAGTCACCGTCGCGTCCTACGTCAACGCCATGCAGGACATCATCCAGAACGGCGTCGGTCAGACGCCGACCGGCGGTTCGGGCCGCGATGTCCGCTCGGCCTACACCGCCGAGATCGCGCTGACCGACACGCCCAGCACGCTGGTTGATCGCATGAACAGCCTCCTGTTCTACGGCCAGATGAGCACCACGCTGCGCGACCGCATCATCGCCGGCGTCACCGCCGTTACCATTCCCACGGCCAACGGATCGAACCAGGCCGCCATCGATACGGCGCGGCTCAACAGGGCGCGAACCGCGGTCTTCCTGTCGATGATCTCGCCCGAATATCTGGTTCAGCGCTGAGGAGCCCGCCCATGACCATGTCCAGCGCCACCCGCCGTGAATTCCTCCGCCGCGCCAGCGCGCTTTCCTGCGTCGGCGCCGCCGCTTCAACATTCGGCTTCCAGCTCGCCACCATGGGCAGCGCCGCCGCGCAAACCGCGTCGGGCTACAAGGCGATCGTCTGCATCTTCCTGTTCGGGGGCAACGACTCGAACAACATGGTGCTCGCCACCGACACCGACAGCTGGGGCCGTTACAACACGGCGCGCCAGATAGGCGATGTGCCAATCGCACTTATGCCGGCTGGCACGCCCGCCACGCTTCCGGGAGCCACCAATGCCGTCACGGGTCGCACGCTCCCGAACAACAACACCGCTTATGCGCGGCCCGAAGCTTGGGGCGGCGTCCTGCCGATCGCCACGCTCACGCCGAACCCGGTTCCGCCGGGCACCAACGCGCTCGCACGCACCTTCGGCATCAACCCCCACATGGGCGCGCTCCTGCCGTTGTGGACCGGCGGGCGCCTCGCCATCGCCGCCAACGTCGGCCCGCTGATCCAACCCACCACCAAGGCGCAATACCGTGCGCGCTCCGTGCCTCTGCCTGCCAGTCTGATGTCGCACAACGACCAGCAATCGACATGGCAAGCCGGCTCCGCTGAAGGCGCGCGTCGCGGCTGGGGCGGTCTAATGGCTGACCAGCTGCTCGCATCCAACGGCACGAACGCGGTCTTCACCGCGATTTCGACCGCGGGCAACGCCGTGCTGCTCGCGGGCCAGAACGTCGTGCAATACCAGATGTCGACCAGCCAAACGGCGCCGGCAATCCGCATCAACTCCGCCGCCACGCCGACCACCAACGTGTTCGGCGCCAGTGGGCAGGGTGCGCGCATCCGCGAAATCATCCGCGACACGGCGGGCACAAGCTATTTCATGCAGGACTACGGCGCCAAAATCGTCCGCTCGCAGGACTCGGCTGATCTGCTCAACGCGCAATTTGCCGCCGGTTCTCCGGGAGCCGCCATCGCCGCACCGGCCCAGCTGCAGAACCCCATCACCCGCGCGATGGAAAACAACTCGCTCGCCGTACAGCTACAGACGGTCGCGAAAGTCATCGCCGCCAACCAGGTGCTCGGCGTTAAGCGTCAGGTCTTCTTCGTCTCCATGGGCGGCTTCGACACCCACGATGTGCAGAACACCAGCCAGTCGCCGCTGATGGCGCGCCTCGCTCACGCCATGGCCTATTTCGATGGCGCGCTCGCCAATGTCGGCGGCGTCGACATGCGCGACCGCGTGACGACGTTCACCGCGTCCGACTTCAACCGCACCTTCACGACCAACGGCGACGGCACAGACCACGCCTGGGGCTCGCACCAGTTCGTCATGGGCGGGGCGGTCCGCGGCGGCGATGTCTACGGCCAGTTCCCCACCGTCGGCGTTGACGTTTCCGGCACAGGCGGCTTCCAGAACCCCAACATGTCCGGCAACATCCTCGTGCCGCAAATGTCGGTCGACCAGTACGCCGGCACAATGGCCAGATGGTTCGGCCTCACTGACAGCCAGATCGCCAGCATCTTCCCCAACATCCCCAACTTCACGAACCGCTACTACGACTTCCTCGCTGCCCCCGTCGCTTAGACCGCGACGCGCAGCGAGCCCGCATCGTTCCCCAGCCGCGTCTCGACGCCCGGCTCGGAACGACAGGGCGCCCGTGGCTTAGCTGTATCTCGCCAGCCCCAGTCACGGGCGCCCACCTTTTCCCGCCGGTCATTTCCAGCTTCATTTTTTCATTTGAAGTGTTTGAACCCGCAGGGCGCATTGAAAATGCACCGCCCCGTAGGGTGCATCTTCAGATGCACCACGCCCCACACACCACCCCCACCATCGTCATTCCCGCGAAAGCGGGAACCCAAGGGCTCCACCCACCAATGCACGTTCCTCGCCCCGCTCCTCCCGACGTAAGTCGGGACCCAGGGGCGGCTAGTCCCGCTGTCCCAGACCAACCCCAAACCCGTAGGGTGCATCAACGATGCACCGTGGCATGCGCCGGCGGTGCGGTGCATCGTTGATGCACCCTACAAGGCCGGAATTGGGGGATAGAGCGGGACAAAACTGCAGGACGATTTTTGCGAGACCCAAGTAAACTCAGCGCGTTAGCGCAAAACTTTGAGGGATAGAGCGACCCAGAATCTACAGCGCCCCGTGCCGGGGTATTCTACCCCGCATGACACGACACAAACACGCGCACATTGGGCTAGGGACCCCGTCGCCGCTTGATCACTGGATCAATGCGATGCTGCGCATGCTTGCGATGCTCGTGCTCCACGTCGCCTCAACGCTCCAGATGATCCGCCGCCGTGAAGCTGTGAATGCCACACAGCCCACGCCTACAGATCTGCCCCAAGCGAAGACCGACACCCAATCCAAGGAAACCCAAACTGTCGCCCCAAGCGACCCCGCCCAACCGCGCGCTCACACCACCACTTGTCATCCCGGAAACGCGAAGCGTTATCCGGGACCCATTGCGAGAGCACGACACCCCATCAATGGTTCCCGGCGCTCGCTACGCTCGGCCGGGATGACAACCGCTGATGAAGCCGAGGCGCTGCAACACGCTCGCCCACACACCAATGCACGTTCCTTGTCCCGCTCCTCCCGACGAAAGTCGGGACCCAGGGGCGGCTTGTTCCGGTATGCGTTGCACTGGTTCCCGGCTTGCGCCGGAACGAGCGGTGATTTGATCACCGCCCCAAACAAAAACGCGCCCGCCTAAGCGAGCGCGTCCACAACCCAAGCCCATCCCACCCCGCTTAACTGCGGGAACGCACCCTCACGCCCGGCGGTGAAACACCACCTGGCTCACACCGCGCTTGCCTGCTGAGCGCGACAGCTGCACCACCACATCGATCACCGAGCGCGCATACTCGATCACATCGGCCCGCGTCAGCGTCAGCCCGGCCTGCAGCGTCATGAATGCAATCTGGTCCATCGCGCCCTGCGGACTGTCGGCGTGAACCGTCGTGAGCGATCCCGGATGCCCGGTATTCACCGCGCGCAGGAAGGTGAAAGCCTCCGCCCCGCGAATTTCCCCCACCATCAAACGATCCGGCCGCATCCGCAGGCTCGCTCGCAGCAGTTCATCGATCCCGACGCGCGCCTCTCCAAGCTCGCTGTTCACCGCGATCAACCCCACCGCATTCGGATGCGCCAGCTTCACCTCGGGCGTGTCCTCGATCACGATCAGCCGGTCGCTCTGCGGAATCTCTTTCAGCAGCGCGTTCAGAAACGTCGTCTTGCCCGTACCCGTACCGCCCGAAATCACGATGTTCCGGCCAGCTTTCACCGCCGCAGAGAAGAACCCCTTCAGCTCGCCACGATCAAGCAAGCCCTGAAGCTGCTGATCCTGCTCAGCCCGTTCACTCCCCGCCGCCCGTTTCGCACCATTGAACGCGCCCGCCGCCTCGTAGTTATCGAGCGTCAGGTCCTGAACCACATGCTTCCGGATCGCCAGCGCGTAATGGCTCCGCGTCGCCGGCGGCGACACGATCTGAACCCGCGCCCCATCAGGCAGGGTCGCCGCCAGCAGCGGATACTCCCGCGAAACGCCCTGCGATGTATGCGCCGCAATCTGCTGCGCCAGCCGCAGCATCATGGTCTCGGTCACGTCAGGCGCGGCATGATGCTCGAACCCGTGCGCCCCATCGATCCAGACCTCGCCCGGCTTGTTGACCAGAATATCGGTCACATCCGCCCGATCGAGCCAGGGAGCGAAGGGCGCGAGATAGGTGCGGAGATAAACGCCTTCGCCGATCAATTCGCTGCGCTCGCCTTGATCGCGCCAACCGTCGAGAAATCGAGGTCCTGGCTCACGAACACCCGCACTGGCGATCCCTGCGGCACAGTCACCGTCGGTCCGATATTCTGGCCCGACGTCAGCGAGCTCGAACCCGCCTCAACGCCCGCCCGGGTCGATGCGATCACGATGCTCGTATCACTCGAGTCCGTAATCGCCGCGCCGCCGATGTTGAGCAGCGTCAGCAGGATCGCCCCACCAAACCGCTCCCAGAAGTGCGTATTCAGATCACCGTCCAGACCACCGCGGCCCAGACCATCGGTTGCCGGCGAAGCCAGTTCGATCGCGGCCCCATCAGGGCGGATCAACCGCGTCCAGATCACAAACGTCCGGCTCTGTCCCAGCGCGACGCCAGACTTGTACTGGCCGATTAGCCTGGACCCGCGCGGCACTAGAACTTTCGACCCATCGAAGCCCTTCACATCCCGCGTGACGACCGCACGCACATATCCGGGCAGATCCGAATTCAGCGCCGTCTCCAGCACCGCCGCGATCACCGTACCCTCGACGATCGTGTTGGCCTGGTCACCCAGCTGGCTCGCGCGTGCAGGCTTGGACGAGCTGCCCACGCCCAACCGCTGCGCGAACCGTTCATCCGCGTTCGTGCTCTGGTTCGCCGCATTACTCATCGCGCCTGCGACTGCGGCGGGATCAAGCGGTTGTCCGTTTGGTCCGGTCGCAGCGCCGGCAACAGGCGCCTTGTACTCGCCGAGATCCACCACCAGCGATGGCGCACGCAAGCGATCGAGTTCGCCCTGTGTCGGCCCAGCCGGAACCGGCGGAGGCAGTGGCTGCTGTTCGACCACGGGAAGTTCAACTGGCGCAGGTTCCGGCACAACCGGAACGTATGCCGGCATGATCGGTTGGGGCTGTGCAGCCGCCGCTTCAGCCGCCAGCCGCTGGGCTTCAGCAGTCTTGGCCGCCTGCTCGCGATCCAGCCGCGCATTCTCTGTCGAGGCGCGGTTGGCATCGAGCTGCAGGAAAACGATCACGCCCAGCGCCAGCGCGCCGACCAGGCCGAAAACGACTGGCCAGAGGCTCTGCGACTGCGCCACGCGCGGCGGAGCATCGACATCGAATGTCGGATCGAGGCCGGTGCGTGGGGTAGCTGATGTTCCGAGTTGATCTCTCACCATGTCAGCCTCGGCTCGGCTGGGGCAGCGGTGCAAGGGTCGGCGCGGGACGCTTGCTCCAAGATTTGTTCTTCACTTCCGCCTGGGTCTTGCCATAGCGAAGGATGAAGCGCTCAGCGATGAAGTCCGCGACCGTATAGTCGCCAGACACGCGCGTATTCGCCATCTCTTCCTTGCCGTCGGCCCCGATCACGAACACGGCCGGCGCCGCGTTGCGGGCGTCGAACTGGAAATAGGTCAGCGTGCCGTCATCGAACACGCGCACCGGATAGAGCGTCTTCTGACCCTTCATCTCGTACGAGAAGTTGAAGTCCTCCGGCTTTGGTGGAGGCGGCGGCGGTGGAGGCGGCGGCAGAAGATCCGCCATCGACTTGGGCGCAGGATAAAGGAATCGCAGTCGCAACAGCGTATCCGCACTCGCCGTCTTGCTCTCTGTCGCAGACAGCAGGAACGAATAGATGCGCTGCGTCGTCACCACCGTCATGCTGGTGGGGTTGGACTTCGACATCGGCTTCAGGAACAGCAGCGTTGCCTTGCGGTTGGGCGTCACCTGCCACGACAGCGAGTCGCCGATCGACACGTTCTCTATGCGCTCGTCGGCGCCGAACTCGATCGTAAGCTCATAGCCGAGCTGGCCACGAATCCCCACAATAGAATTGGGGTCGTACATGAATTCCTTGATGCGCGGATCGCCTGGTCCCGGCACCGGATAGGTCGCGACCTGAGCGATAGCGATCGGACTCAGCGTGGCGAAGCTCGCCCCCAGCGCCAGCACGGCGATCGTGGCTGCTCGAAACTTCACGCGATACTTTCCTCGACCCATCGGGCTCATGACTTTCCGCCCCCCGAAGTGCGGCCGCCCCAAGTCGCCCAACGCCTATCGACCACTTTTTGGGGTGGCCATGCAAGTGAACAGTCTGTCGTACGTACGGCCATCACCGATCCTCCGGCCGCACGGTCGGTCGGGGCGAGCGATTGTACGCCTGGCCCAGCCGTTCGCCCGAAGCGATCATCGGGGCGGTGCCTACTGCGTCAGAAATTTCGCCCGTCCGCCGGGAGTAGACCTCCCGGCTGGAATAGGAGGAGCCTGCGCCGGCCTGTGCCCGGTCGATCATGGCGACACGCGCAGCGATCTCTTCAGCGCGCGCGCCGGGGCCGTTGCTGCTGATCCGGTCAGGCGCGGGAAGCCGGCGCATGGAGGGCTCCTCGCTGCTGCGACCGCGATTGAACCCGAATCCCCGGCCAATCGCAGCGACTGCGCCGAGCCCGAAGATCATGACCATCACGAACACGGTCACGATGATCGCGATGGTGATCACGGGCCCCATGTCAAACTTCGCTTCGGCCGCGTTCTTCAGGAGGATCGTGAGGAAGGGCTGCAGGATCATCAGCATCACGGCGCCGAACACGTTCACGGCCAGCGGCGCCATGGCGAAGGAGAACGTCGCGCGCATCCAGCCTTCGAAAAGGCCGCGTGTCTGATCGAACAGCAGCATGCCGATGAAGATCGGACCGATCGCCAGCAGGAATGCCAGCACGATCTTGGTCGCAATGATGATGCCGAGTGTCAGCAGCAGCAGCGCGATGGAGGTGAGCCAGAGCAGACCCGAGCCCAGCATCGGGCCGCCTTGCAGCAGGTTCGCGGACGGGCTCGCCATGCCTCCATAGACGCCAGCGGCGCCGGATAAATCTTCGAAAGCCTTCTGCACGCCGCCCATCACATTGCCGTCGAAGGTCGAGCCTTGCGATGACAGAGGCGAGACCAGAAGTTTCATCAGCTCCGCCGGACCATCGAACAACAGATTGAAGAACACGGTCTGGTAAGCCGCCCACGATGTCAGGAAGGCGAGGATCAGGCCGATCTTGAGGACCGCGAACGGCAGCTCGGTCACGCGCATTCCGCCGCGGCCGAACAGCAGCTGGTAGCCGATCAGCGCGATGTAGATCGTCAGCAAGCCGGTAAAGGCCATAGAGAACACCGTGTCGGGGCCGACAAGGTTCCGGTAGGTGTCGTGCACGAGAACGCGGATATGGCAGTCGACCGTCTCGAGGACGCCGCCAACCATGCCTTCTTCGGGAGGAGCCGGGCAGAACGCCATCATGCTGCTCCCAACAGTAGCGGCATCCACGCGTTGGGATCGTCGCCGACCTCGGTGCGGATATCGTCGAGCATGCGCACGGTACGCTCGCGGCCGGAGAGCACGGTCAGGATATCGCGTTCGCCATTCAGATTGAGGCGCGCGACCACGCTGTCCGCACCATGCTTCACGAGGAAGCAGCGCGACGTGTCAGGCAGGGTGCGGATCAGGTCGAACTCGTGACCAGACAGGCCGAAGCCCTTGCAGTACTCGCTCTCCTGCGCCTTCGGGTTGGGCAGGAAGATCTGTGTGGCGGACTGTTCGATCACGGCGCTGGCGATGCGGCTTTCGAGCGCGTCGCCGGTTGATTGCGTGGCGAAGCCGACAATGCCGTTGCGCTTCCGGATGGTCTTTTCCCAGTCGCGGATGCGCGCGACGAACACTTCGTCATCGAGTGCCTTCCAGCCCTCGTCGACGACGATGATCGACGGTTGGCCGTTAAGTCGCTCTTCGACACGATGGAAGAGGTACATCATGGTCGGCGTACGCACGACCGGGTCTTCCAGAAGATGCGTCATGTCGAAGCCCGCGATGCGGGTCTCGAGATCGAGGTGATCTTCCTCGTTGTCGAACAGCCAGGCGCGATCGCCCTCCATGATCCATGGATTGAGACGCGAGGCGAGGTCGCCCGGCGTGGGGCGGCGGCCGCCGAGGAAGAGTTCACGGAAGTAACGGAGGCGGCGGAAGTTCGGCGTCTGGTCGTAGTTGGCCGAGACAGCAGCAGAGATCGTCGCATTGTCTTCCGCTGACAGGATCTCGCCGTTCGAGGTGACGAGCTTGGCCACCCACTGCTGCAGGAAACGGCGGTTGCCCGGCGTATCCGGCAGCTGCAGCGGATTGAAGCCGGTCTTCACGCCCGGACGGATCAGGTCGTACTTGCCGCCCATCGCGCGCAGGAAGATTTCTGCGCCGCGATCCTTGTCGAAGAACACGACCTTGGGCTCGAACCGCTCCGACTGTGCGATCAGGAAGTTGAGCACCACGGTTTTGCCGGCGCCCGATGGGCCGATGACCAGGAAGTTGCCAAGGTCGCCCTTGTGGAAGTTGAAATAGTAGGGCGAGGCCGCTGTCGTCTCGAGCAGCGTGACGGCAGGCCCCCAGTGATTGCCGCCGGCGCGACCGACCGGGTGGCTGTGGAACGAGGCAAGACCTGCGAAGTTGGCCGACGACACCAGCGCCTTGCGCGGAATGTATTGGCTGTTGCCGGGGAACTGAGCCCAGAAGCTTGGCTCAAGCGCGGCTTCCTCGCGCACGCCGATGACGCCGATCTCGGTCAGCGCCGCCTGCACATCGGCCACGGCGTTATCGAGCGGTTCAAAGTCCGGCGCACGGACCATCAGCGTGAAGTGGTGTTCGCCGAAGACAGCGCGGCCAGCGGCGACATCATCCTTCGCCTGAACGAGATCGCGGCGCAGGGACAGCGCTTCATCGTCGGCGGCACGCATGCGGCGCAGGACCGTGTTCATGCGGCTCAGCGCGGGCTGGCGATCTACGAACGAGAAGCTCTGCGAGATGACCATCTCGTGCGGCACGCGCAGCAGGCTGTCGAGCTGACCCGCGGACGTATGCGGCGGGTATTCCTTCACCGAAAGAATGGCGCCGAGCGTGCGGGGGCTACGCGAGTTGCCGGAGAATTCCAGCGTGTCCTTGCCGAAGCTGACGCGCCGGTCGACGAACGACACCCCGCCCTTCTCGAATGGTACGGGGCGCAGCTCGCCATCGAACAGGAAGGCGAGGAATTCCAGCGGCTCCGAGAACAGGCCGCCTGCAGTCTCGTAAGCACCGAGCAGGCGCGGGCCATAGGGCTGCAACGCGGCCATCAGGCTGTCTGTGGCGGCATCGAGTTCGCGCCGGTCACGCACACGGCTGACGGCGTCCCATTGTTTCTTGGCGCCCATGAAGCCGGCACGCGCAAGGGCAGGCTTGCGAGTCAGTGTGAGGAAGAGGTCGTTGACGAACAGGCGGCGGCCGTTGAGGCGCGAGCGCCAGCTCGAGTCGAGATTGCGCGCGAAGTGGTTGGAGAAGTCGCCTTCCAGCCCAGGTCGCACCATGTGGCGGATGACGTGTGCGCCGATCGACAGACGCGAGGAGGCGATCCCGCGCAGAACGGTGTCGCGCACATTTTTGCGGTAGTTCAGCTCCTGCGTGTCGGCAGTCTCGAAGGAGAAGCCTTGCAGGTGGAGGATCTGGATCTGCGCGCCTTCACGTGTCGCCAGCGTCGTCTCGTCGATGTGACGCGCATACGGCAGCATGTCCGCCGCTTTCTTCTCGCGGCGCGCCAGTTTCGCATTGCCCCTCGTCCCAGCTTTCTTCTGAGGCGATTTCTTTTTCATGGGTCGTATGTGCTGGGGGAGTAAGAGTTGCAGTGCCAGTGATTGTAGTTCTTCACGCGCGGGCAGCGACTGACCTTCTGAATCCAGAGGTCGAGCCAGCGCGGTTCACGCAGGCACATGAGGTATCCGATCACGTGCAGCACGAGCGCGGTGACGATCGCCCAGAACGATTTGGTGATCAGGAACACTTCAGTGGTGACGACAAGGTTCAGCACAAAAAACGAGTAGCTCACGCCCGCAAACATCTGCGGGCGGGTGAGGGCGTTGAAGACGATGTCGCGTTCGATACCGGCCATGTGTCGCCTATCCCGCCGTCCGTGCGGCCATCTGGATGCCGCCGACAATGGTGGCGGCGCCGAACAGAATGAAGCAGCCGACGATGACAGTCAGACCATGCTTCCAGTTCATCCGGCCGGTCAGCATCATGAAGCCGATGACGGCAACCGCGATCACGGCAGCTGCAGTCGCCAGATTGCCGAGCAGCGTGCCCTGAACCCAGTTCACCGCACCGAGAATGGGGCCGGAGCCCTGAGGACTGTTGACCTGTGCGAAAGCTTCCTGCGCGGCGATCATTGCGCCGGCGGTAAACAGGGTCAGTCGGGAAGCAAACGCCATCACTTGGTCTCCGGTACGCTGGTCCTGGCGAGATAGTCCATCACCGCGGCGACGTAGGCGCGGGTTTCGGCATAGGGCGGCACGCCATTGTGCTTTCGAACTGCGTTCGGGCCCGCATTGTAGGCCGCTACGGCGAGTTCCACGTTGTTGTCGAACATTGCAAGCATTTGACGCAGATAGGCTGCTCCGCCACGGGCATTCTGGGCCGGATCGCGTGGATCGACGCCGAGGTCTCCGGCTGTCGCGGGCATCAGCTGCATCATGCCAATCGCGCCCTTGGGCGAGACCGCATTGTGACGGAAGCGCGATTCGACATAGGCGACCGCCTCGAGCAGTTGCGGCGAGAGGGCGCTTGCAACTCCGGCCTGGTCCAGCAGGGGCTGGGTAGAAGAAGGGACGCTGGCGGTCCTGGCGGCGGGACGAACAGGCGCGATCGACTGGACGCCATCAGCGGTGATGACGTTGGGGCCAACGATGGATGTCACCCCCGCCGGGCCAATCTCAAGGACCTGGGCGGCGGCAGGCAGGGCGCAGGCAAAGCCCAGCGCTGCGCTCACAAGGGCGCATTGCAGAGCTGAGCTCATCCTTCCGTCCATTAGCGACCCCATTTGCGTGATGTTGCACGCTAGCCACAGTGGATAAGGAAGTCGAGTTCCGAATGCTGTGATTCAGGGGCCCGTAGATTTTGATTTTGTAAGATTTTGTGGCGGGTTGTCGCATGCAGCGCAAACGCCGCAATAAGTGCCCGTCCCCCCAGACCAGTAGGGGCAACCTGCCAAATGATATGAGATTGCGAAACCCCCGAAACCTGGGGGGTAACCCTAGTCAGAGCTCGATCAGGCCCAGGGTGACCGCTTTCAACACAGCCTGCGTGGTCGTGCGCACGCCCATGCGAATCCGTGCCTGCTCAAGGTGCTCGTGCACTGTGTGTTCCGAGATATTCAGGATCTGGCTGATCTCCCAGTTCGTCTTGCCCTGGCTGATCCACTTCAGACATTCGAGCTGGCGTTTCGTCAGTGCCGGCTTCTTGTTGACCGGCGGCGGCTCATCGAGTGGTGCGAGCTTCGCAACCAGTCCAAGCCGTTCTGCCGCCAGATGATAATATACAGCCAGCATGTGCAGCGCGGCCAGCGTGGTGCGTGAATTGGGCATCTGTTGCTGCGCCATCATCGACACTGCCAGCACCGAACCGTCTGGTTGGTGGATAGGCAGATAGAAGCCGTCCTGCAGGCCGAATTCGCGCGCCTCGTCATAGATATCGGCCGGCCGGCCCTGTTGTTCCTGTTCGTGGCGGAACGTCATCCAGGTCGTTGGCGCAGACGAGGTAAGTCCTGCCTTTAGCAGGTCGTCCGCCTTGGCGAAGTTCCGATCGTCATAATGGGCGCGCCAGCGCGCATTGCTTGTTCCGGCGATCCGCGCGGCGGAGGGACGCTTCAGCCTATCCGTTGCGCGGCAAAGGACGAAGGCCTCGATCTCGAAGCGGCGCATGTAATCCGCCATGGTCTTGTCGAGTTCGGCAGCGTTGGCGGCATGGAACGAAGCCTCGGCGAATCCCAACACCGGATCGCTCACCGATGGATCGGTGAGATAAGAGGCTGATGAGGTTACTCGAGCCGTCATAGGTCAACCTTGCGTCATGTGACGCTGCGGCACGATATGACATTTCGTCTGGGTTACCGAGCCATAAATCACGAGAAAGCGGGTCGTTCCGTTCCAAATTCCTCGCATATCAGAGCGCGCTTTGGCAAAAAACAACCTAGCGGGGTCATCTCACTCACGCGCCGACGCCGCGTCGGTAGGCATCACTCAGGAAACTGCGGTGTTCAGGTGCGGCAAGGGCAATGAGCGCCTGAGCCCGATCATCATGGGAAAGACCTTTGAGTCGGGCGACACCATGTTCGGTCACGACTGTGTCGGTTGTCACGCCGCTGATCGAGGGGACTTTCAGGTTCGGCACAATACGCGAGCCGCCGTGGGCAGTTGCAGCCTGCAGGGCGATGATTGATCGTCCGCCGTCCGATGCTGCAGCGGCGCGAAGATAGTCGGGCGCTCCTCCTACGCTGCTGACGCGATGTCCCGCGCGCCATTCGAGATTGAGGTTGCCGGCGAGATCGACTTCGAGCGCGGAGCCGATTGAGACGAAGCCGGGTATGGCTGCGAGTTCGTCGTGCCCGTGCGTGATGAATACATTGCGGAAGATGAAGCCGGATTGAGGCAGCCAGTCGCGGAATCGCCGGTCGCCCCATGCAACGCCCGTAATGTGTTCGGCGTACGGGTCGAGTGCGCCGCTCTCCGCGAGTTGCTGGTATTCCTGCGTAATGATGCCGGAGTGAACGCGCAGGCCGCGATGCAATTTCAGCGCTGAGACGATAGCGGCAGGTGTGTCGCCAATGCCCGCCTGGAACGTCGCGCCATCCGGCACCAGATCTGCCGCCAGCCGCGCAATCTCCTGCACGACGGCTGAGGGCTTTCGAGCCGGCGGCGGTTCAAGAAGCGGCTCGTTCAGCGCGATTGTCATGGCGACGTTGTCGGCGGAAATGCTCTCTGCATTTGCGAGCGCCCGCATCTGTTCGTTGACGAACAGGACGTTGCGCTTCGATCGTGGCCAGACAACCGAGCCCATGTCGCAGGAATGCGCGAACGAGAACTGCCCCTTGGCGTCTGCCGGCGATGTCTGGAAGATCGCTACATCGAAATCGGTGCGAGCCAGAAGTCCACCGATTTCGGAATATGGCATTGCCATCAGAGTCGTTTGGCCGCTGGCGATCGAAGGGGCCAGCGCGGGCGAGGCCATGAACGTCGTCAGCCGGATGTCTCCGCGCAGCGATCCGTAGTCCAGCGTATTGATGCCGGGAACGAGGCACGACCAGAAATCAACGCCGTTTGCAAAGCCGGGATTATCGCGCAGCAACTGATAGAAGGCGGCGCATTCGCCGGGCCCGCCCTGCAAATACACCCGCTGTCCCGGCCGGAAGCTGCGCAGGAGTTCGAGAGCGGAGCCGCTTTTCAAGCAAGGCCAGCAGATATGAGGAGGCGGCGCGCCCGCTCAACCACGGGTTGGTCGATCATCCGCCCATTGTGCGAAACAACGCCGTCTATGCGTGCATCCCATGCAGCAAGGATGGCTTGAGCCTCTCCGACTGCTTCCTCGCTAACGCCAAAGCAGCTGTTCAGGACGGGGATTTGGTTCGGATGGATGCACATGGCGCCGGTAAGTCCCATCGCATACGAGCGGCGCGCTTCTGCGGCGAATACGTCGAGATCGGTGAAGTTTGCGATTCCCGTAGCCATACCGATGCCCATCATCCCGCGCGCCGAGGCTGCATAGGAAACTGTCTGCGCGGCGAAGCCTAACGAGAGCGGCGTCGGCGGCCGGCCGAGCGACAGCGAGAAGTCTTCGCTGCCGAGGGAAAGGCCGATCAGGCGAGGGCCGTCCGCGATAGTCGAGATACGCTCCAGCGCGCGGGGGCTTTCGATCACCGCCATCACACCGATCGTATAGCGGTCCAGTCCGTTCTCATACTCCAGCGCATCGATCATCGCCGAGAGGTTCTCGAGTTCTGCAACCGCCTCGACCTTCGGCATCACGATCGCGGTCAGCCCGTTGACGATCGCGGCTTCCAGATCAGCTTCTATGTGCTCGGGATCGTTGTTCACGCGTACAGTGACGACAGCGTTGTTGGCGTGCAGAGTCTGCACCGCTTCGCGCGCCTGTGTGCGCGCCGCAGCCTTGGCTTCCGGTTGGGTCGAGTCTTCCAGATCGACGATAATCGCATCGGCGCCACGCGTGTGCGCTTTTGCCCAGCGCTGCGGGGCTGCGGCCGGCACGAAAAGCATAGACCGCCAGTTCTTCATCCCGACACGCCAATCCTGCCGCTCATCGCGACATACCCGTCACTATCCGCCGCCCAGACATCCGCACCCGATGTCGTATCCACCAGATTCAACGTGAAGGGCGCAAGATCGAAAATGGGTCGTTGCGCACGAAACTCGAATGTCGCGATCCTGTCATGTGACCGGCGCCGTCGGAAATGATCGACCAGCAAGGTTGCCAATAGCGGTCCGTGCACGACGAGGCCGGGATAACCTTCCTCCTTGATGGCGTAGTCGCGATCGTAGTGAATACGATGTGCGTTGTAGGTTAGCGCCGAGAAGCGGAAGAGCAGCGCCGCGGTTGGATTGATCGTGCGTGAAACCTGGGCGTCGCGTTTCTCGCCCGGTGGAAGTGGGTCGCTATTGCCGCTTCTTTCGCGGAAGACGATGTCGGCTTCATCGGTGATGCACAATGTTTCGCCGGCGTAGATGTCGTGGCGGAGCGTAAGGAAGGCGAGCCGGCCCGTACGGCCGCTCTTCTCGGTCAGGTTGGCGATTGTCGAGACACGGCGGATATCCGCGCCGAACGGTACAGGCGCATGAAATGCAACGCGACTGCCTGCGGCCATGCGCATCGGCAGGTCGATTGGCGGAACGATACCGCCACGCTTCGGGTGGCCGTCTTCACCGATCTCAGACTGCGGCGCGCCCGGCAGGAAGCAGAGCAGGTGGCCCATCGGCGGCAGCGCGGACGCTTCCGGCGTACGATCCAGCAAAGCTGACAGCCGGTCAAAGGGACCGCGCGCAACATGGTCGTGCAGCGTCTCGTTGCGGCCGATCCAGTCAGCGGCATTGATGGATGTCATCGCGCGGCCTCAGAACGACTTCGGCATACCCAGCACATGCGTCGCCACATGGCTGAGGATCAGGTTGGTGGAGATCGGCGCGACCTGGTAGAGTCGCGTCTCGCGGAACTTGCGCTCGATGTCATATTCCTCGGCAAAGCCGAAGCCGCCATGCGTTTGCACGCATACATCAGCCGCATACCAGCTTGCTTCGGACGCCGTCATTTTCGCCATGTTGGCTTCCGACCCACACGGCTCCCCCGCCTCGAACAGGCGCGCAGCGTGATCGACCATAAGGCTCGCAGCCGTTACCTGCACGTGCGCGCGGGCGATCGGAAACTGCACGCCTTGGTTCTCGCCAATCGGTGTGCCGAATACGGAGCGGTCCTTTGCATAGGTTGAAGCACGATCAACGAAGAACTTGCCGTCGCCGATACATTCCGAGGCGATCAGGATGCGCTCCGCATTCATGCCATCGATAATGTAGCGGAAGCCGGAGCCTTCCTTGCCAATCAGGTTCTCGGCGGGCACTTCCATATTGTCGAAGAACAGTTCAGTCGTGGCATGATTCAGCATGGTGCGGACCGGCTTGATGGTCAGGCCCTTGCCCTTCGCTTCGCGCATATCGACGAGCAGCACGCTCATGCCATCCGATGTCTTGCCTGCGTCGTCGCGCGGCGAGGTGCGGCAGAGCAGGACCATCAGGTCCGAATGCTCCGCACGGCTGATCCAGATCTTGGAGCCATTGACGATGTATTTGTCGCCAACCTTCTTCGCGAACGTCTGTATCCGCGTCGTATCCGTGCCGCTCGTCGGCTCGGTGACGCCGAAGGCCTGCAGGCGCAGGTCTCCGCTCGCGATACCCGGTAGCCATTTTTGCTTCTGGGCATCCGAGCCGTGCCGCAGCAGCGTGCCCATTGTGTACATCTGCGCATGACACGCCGCGCCATTCGCGCCCGAGCGATGAATCTCCTGCAGCACGGCACAGGCCGCACTGATGCCGAGTCCCGCGCCACCATACTGCTCCGGGATCAGGACCGAGAGCCAACCGGCCTCAGTGAGTGCCTTCACGAATTCGGTCGGATAGGCCCGCTCGCGGTCAAGCGCCCGCCAGTATGTTCCGGGGAAGCGTGCGCAAAGCTTGCGCACGGCGTCGCGGATTTCGGAGTGGGTGTCTGTCTTGTTCATTCCGGCAATCTGCAACGCCTTTGCGCCGCCGTCACGCCTTCGTCGCGGCCGCAAATACTTTTGCAAAGCCTTCGACCAGCTGCTCGTCCGACCAGATCAGGGGATCGTCCATATGTTCTACCATCCCTTTCATGGTGAGCATTCCGATCGCTGACAGGTATGCCAGAAACGCCATAAGCCTCGGCTCCACCGCCGCGGGCTGCTTCCGGCTCGCACCCACTTTCTGCGTTGCCAATCCAAGTAGCAGTCCGTTCAGCGGCCTGATCCGCTCGAACTGGTCCTCGGTCAGCTTGACTGCTCCTTTTCCAGCAACCTGTCCGTGCAGGAAGGCTAGTCGGAAGTCGTCCATGCGTGGGGCGAACGCCGCGACGGATTCTCGGATAACGGCGGCCAAAGCGTCGGCCCCGCTGTTGGTCTTCTCCACAGCTGCGTTCACCGCACTCGCCTGGCGTTCGATCGTGCCGAACATCAGCTCGAAAAACAGCGCCTCCTTGGATGGAAAATAGTAGTACAGCGCCGCCTTCGACATACCGACAGCCCGAGCAACCGCTTCCAGCGTCGCGCCCGCAATTCCGCGTTCGAGCAAGATGCTGCGCGCCGCATCGAGGATTTCCTCGCGTGAGTTTTCGCGCCGCCTTTCCCGCCGGGCGACGCGCGCGGCCTCCAGCGTCTTCGCCGACTTCTTTTTCGCAGGCTTTGCAGCAGGTTTCATGATGTCAATTTTACCACCGTTGACATTTTCGACCAATGGTAGAAAAAAGAAAATATGGATCGCGATTTCACACGCGATGGAGGAGGGGTGTCATGACCGAATTCAGCCTGCAGAATCCCGTGTTCGCGACCTATGTGGTGGCGGCGTGCCTGATGATCCTGAAAGCCGTTGCGATGTCCTGGCTGACCGTGGTGCGGATGGTCGGAGCAAACGGAGGCTTCCGGAATCCGGAAGACATGAAGAAGACGCCGATGAACCCCAATCCTCATGCGAACCAGACCGCGCCGATCGAGGCCGTTGAGCGCATCCGCCGAATTCATCTCAACGTGCTGGAGAACGTGCCGTTCTTCCTGATCGCTGGGCTGCTATTCGTGACGACCGACCCCGATCTCGTGATCGCGCAATGGCTGTTCTACGGTTACGTCGTATCGCGTGCGCTGCACTTCCTCGCCTACATCACCGCGCAGATCCACGAAGTCCGCGCGACCTTCTGGACCATCGGTTCGGTGATCCTGATCTATATGACAGTTGCGACGCTAGTGAAGGCGCTGGGCTACTGAGTGATGTTGGACGATGGTGTCGATCCGCTCATGATGAGTAGCAGGTCGAGCCCGTGGACGATGCGCATCAATTCGAGGTCCATGCCTTCGCGCCAGCGAGGCATAACGGCCCGTAGCGGACGCAGGTCGATCAGCGTGAATGCATCGGCATGGGCTGCCGCATAGAGCGGCTCTAGTCTTTTATTATAGTTGTCCTTGGGGTCGGACGGATTATAGCGCCAAGCCACCGGATCGAACACGGCCGTCGACGTTCCGTTGCCAGGCAGGATGCCCACCTGTAGCGATTTCACGCCCTCGATCATCGCAAGTTCGGGGACCAGTGCGCCGATGTCGTAGACATCGCTCATGTTCCGCCCGCGCACGAGATGCGACAGGCCCATCTTCGCAAACACCTTCGACGATGCCTTCTGTGTCCGCACCTTGTTCCAGTGCGCGAGGAAGTTCGCACGCATATTGCCGGAGCGCCGGACGTTGGAGTCGAAGCCCTTGCCATTGACCCACATCCTGTTGATCTCGAGCGTCTCCTCCAGTGTCGTCAGGATGCTGCTCGCTTCAGCGGAGCGCTGCGGCCACGCATCGCGCACCGCGCGCACCAGCGCCGGGTCGCCTGCAAATGTGAAGATGAACTGCGGATTCTTTTCCGCGTTGTACTTGTCCCACGACGCCTTCGATGCCGCGCGCAGATTTGCCAGTGCATCCTGCGCAGCCTTGGGCTTCGTCATCGCCTCCAGCTTTGTGATCAGCAGGCGGTCCCCGCCCACCTCATAATCGACGCCCCAGAACACGGGTGTTGCAGCCGGCACGGACTTGCGCACGCGCGCCAGCATCTCCGTTTCTTCCTGCATCCCGAAGAACGCCGGCTCGCCGCCTTCGTTCGCATACAGCGCCTTGAGGCCCGTCATCCCGGTCTTTGCCGCCCCATCCAGCGCCTCCGCCATAGGCGGCGAAACCTCGATCACGAACTTCGAATACCCTTCCTTCGCCAGTGTCTCGAACAGCTGTCCCATCAGCTTGGGGTTCTCGGCGATGCCATGCTCCTCGCCCACCAGCAGGAATTGCGCAGCCTTGCCTTCGACCACCAGCTTGTCCCATGCGGGGCCCGAGAACACGCCATCGGCATAATCCAGCTTCAGCGCGTTGGCCTTCGCCGTCTCGGTCAGCCGTCCTATCCAGGCCGGCGGCGCGACAGGCGCAGGTTCAGCCGCGAGCACGGGTGGCGCGGGCGTAACCTCGGCAACCGGCGGTGCGACCGCTACTGGCGCAGGCGTCCGTGGGGCGGGTGCTTGGGCGCATGCCGCCAATGCCGTCGCCAGCATCACAACCGGTAATGTCCGCATGAATCGCCTCCCATGTTCGTTGTCCGGATACGAACTAACCCGCACCTCACGTCAAGGCGGCAAGCCTTGACCGCCTGTTGTTTCCTTAGCCATGGCCGCTATGGTGCGCCGCGATTTAGAGGAAGCCGCCATGACCAAACTTCGCCGCGCCGCCATCGTCAGCCCCGTCCGCACAGGCGTCGGCAAGTTCCAGGGATCGCTGGCGGGCATCCAGGCGGGCGAACTCGGCGCCATAGCCATCCGCGCGCTGGTGGAGCGAACCAAGATTGACCCGAGCCGCATCGATGACGTGGTGTTCTCGCAAGGCTATCCCTCGGGCGAAGCGCCTGCCATCGGCCGCTGGTCAGCGCTGGCTGCGGGCCTTCCGATCTCCGTCCCGGGCTTTCAACTCGATCGCCGCTGCGGCTCGGGCCTGCAGGCCGTCGTCGAAGCCGCCATGTTCGTTCAGACGGGCGCAGCCGATGTGGTCATTGCCGGTGGTGTCGAGAGCATGAGCAATGTCGAATACTACTCGACCACGATGCGTAACGGCGCTCGTATGGGCGACGTCACCATGCATGACCGCCTGTCGCGCGGCCGCATGATGTCCCAGCCGATCGAGCGTTTCGGCGTCATCACCGGCATGATCGAGACGGCTGAGAACCTCGCAAAGGACTATCAGATCCCGCGCGATGCTTGCGACGCCTACGCCGCCCGTAGCCACCAGCGCGCTACCGCCGCCTGGGCTGAGGGCAAGTTCGACAACGAGATTATCCCGGTTTCGATCCCGCAGAAGAAGGGCGACCCGATCGTCTTCAAGAAGGACGAAGGCGTGCGCGGTGATGCGACCGCTGAATCACTCTCCACGCTTCGCGCCATCGAGAAGGGCGGTGTTGTCACTGCCGGCAACGCATCACAGCAGAACGATGCTTCCGCAGCCTGCCTCGTCGTTGCCGAAGACAAGCTGGAAGAACTCGGCCTCGAGCCGATCGGCTACTTCACCGGCTGGGCAGCCGCCGGTTGCGAGCCGTCGCGCATGGGCATCGGCCCGGTCCCGGCTGTCGAGCGCTTGTTCGCTCGCACAGGTCTTGGCTGGAAAGACATCGATCTCGTCGAGCTCAACGAAGCCTTCGCGCCGCAGGTCTTGGCTGTGCTGAAAGGCTGGAACTGGAACGACGCCGACAAGCTGAACGTCAACGGTTCGGGCATCTCGCTCGGCCACCCGATTGGTGCGACCGGTATCCGCATCCTCGCCACCATGCTCAACGAGATGCAGCGCCGTGAGGCGCGCTACGGCCTCGAGACGATGTGCATTGGTGGCGGCCAGGGCATCGCGGCGATCTTCGAGCGGGCCGCCTAGGCCTTCTCTTTCTCGTGTGCTCTCTCCTTCGGCCTTCCGACGAAGGGAATGCGGCTCCACAGCGAACGGCGGGCTGGCTGCGAAGGCTTCAGCCTTGCCGTTACGTAGTCGAGCACTTTGTCCGGAACGCTGACAGGGCAGGCCTTCTCCAGTCCGACAAAGCCCGGTGAAGAATTGGCTTCGCAGATCCGATAGCCATTCTCGTCGTAGAGGATGTCGATCCCGGCGATGTCGAGCCGGAGTGCTTTCGAGGCTTCAATCGCCAATTGCGCCATCTCGTCTGGTGGTGTGATGCACTCGCCCGTGCCGCCAAGCGAGATGTTCGACTTGAAGTTGCCGTTCAGCGACCGGCGCTCCATAGCAGCCGCCACTTCGCCCCCGATGACGAGCAGACGCACATCGCGGCCATGGCTGCGGGCAATGTACTGCTGGAAGATGAAGTCCGACTGGTGCCCCGCATCGCCCAGAAGGCTGGCGAGATCGTCGAACTGGTCGCGGTCCTGACAAAGCACGACGCCAGCGCCGCGCGTTGAGCGTAGCTTCTTCACGACCACCGGGAAACCGAGTTCGCGCTCAATGACATCCACATCGACAGGGAACTTCGCGAGAATTGTCTTTGGGATTGGCAGTCCCGACGCCGACAGCAGCTGCAAGGTCTGCAGCTTGTCCGCGCAGGCTTCCACCGCCTCCGCGCCGTTGATGATCGGAACGCCCATGCGTTCGAACTGACGGATCACGGCGAGGGTGAAGTAAGACGTTTCGCTCCCGGTGCGCGGAATGATGAAATCAGGCTTCGGCAATTTGCCGCCGGCATGTTCCGCTCGCCAGTCGCGCTCGGTCGAGACGATCAGCTCGAAGTCGCGCGGGCGAAGGGCTTCCAGCTTGATGCCGCGCCTCTTTCCAACTTCTATGAAACGGCGAATCTCCGGTGCTTCCGGAGCGTCGTCCGTCACATCATTGTGGAATAACAGCCATCCGCGCATTCACTGATGATCCTGCTCAGTACCGCCCCCTCGGCGCCCCCTGATAGATGTCATCTAGTTCATGTTTGTGAATTGTCTGTGCGCTGAGGCCATTTTGTGGCGAGCGCGACGCTGAACTCCCTGTTTGGGGGGGAGCTCTGCGCAAAGAGGATCGCCTTGGAAAATCTATTTCTCGGGGAATGACGCGACGCTGGCCGCTTCGCCACCCCAGATCGTCGGGCTGTCGATCCCGTTCGAGGCGAGCACCTGGGCTTCCAGATTGACGTGCTTCTGGCCTTTGACTTCGAACAGGGCCTCGAAGTCTTTCTCGCCGCCTGTCTTTTTCTCGACCTTTTCCAGACGGTCCATCTGCGTCAGCGCCTCGGCAACGCCCATGACGGCCGTGTCGCGTGACCCTGAGAGGATGGCGATGCGGTTGCCGCTCGGGCCCTCGAAGGTCGAGAAGAAGCCGTAGTCGCGATACATCTGATCACTCGGCGCCGCGAGGAAGGCCTCGCTGGTGTACATCTTGCCGGTCTTGCGATCGATGATCTGGTCGTAGCTCGCGCCGATCTGGAAGCGCGATTGCGAGAACACCGGATCGCGCAGCTTGCCCATGCCGCTGAGCAGGCCGACATAGATGATATCGTCCGATTTCAACCGGTCCGGCGTCATCTCGGATGCCAGCATGACCTGCACCTTGCGGCCTTCGCGTAGAACCGGCGCAAGGTCAGCGAGAGCGTAAGCGGCGGACGCGGGCAGGTATTGCATCGCGACGTCGGAATACTGGTCAAAGCCGCCTGGATTGTCGCGCTGGCTGTGGACGAGGTCTTCCTTCGAATTGATCGTGAAGTCGCGGACGAGCCGTTTCAGCTTCACGCGCTCTTCGTATTCGCCGAACATGTAATAGTCGCCGACCACGATCAGCAGCGGGCGCGTGCTGTTGGCGATGTCCGTCCAGATGCCCGCATCGGCCAGCTGGGTTTGCGCGGCAGGCTTGTTACCCAACACAGCCCAGGCAGCAATGTTGCCGCCGATCAGCACCGCGCCAAAGGCGGCGGCGATGATGCCCAATCGCGGCTTGCGCGAGGGCTTCTGCGGAACCACATCGTCGTTCGCCGCGTCCGGCACGCCATCGTCGACCGCCAGCGTGGCTTCCTGGGGCGCGACGCAGACGATGCGATAATCGCCCTTCGGGATGTCGAGCCTGACGCCTGACGGCATGCCTTGGCGCAGATAGAAATCGTCGAGGCGTTTGCGCAGGCGATGGATGTAAACGCGCGCGACCGGATCGTCGCGAAGCGCCTCCGAGTCGGCCTTGCCGAAGACGGCGAGGGCAATTTCTGCCTCTTTCGGCGGGCGGCTATCGGCCGAGCGCGATGCCAGGAAGTCGAACAATTCCACGAGGCGGCCGCCAGCGCCCAGCACGCCTGATTCCCGAACGCGCGCGATCTCCGCCAGGGTGACGGGGTCGAGGCCGGTGCTCGTTTCGGTAGGCGTAACGGTCATGTAACGTCCAGAACTACAGGCGCTCACACTACCCCACCAATTGCGGCGGAGTCTCGACTGCTGGTCTTCACGGTGTCGCGACAGGAGATTGTGACGCGAGGCTTCACATGGTCCGCATCCTTGCGTCAACCGCTGGACCACAGCGCGGCAGGCCGTTCACGGGCGATCACGGCCTGCGAGAAGCCGTACCCCAAAGGGGAGAATTCTTGCCCGGACTGAAGCGTGTCTAGCTGGCGGCTGCGGCCAGCCTGGCGGTGAGCCTGCGGTTCATCTCGGCGCAGGTATCGTCAAGGAGCGGACGTATCGCTGCCAGTTTTTCCCGGGTAGCCTGGATGTCCCCGGACTTGCCGGCATGTTCCAGATCTTCGCACAGGTCTGCCAGCTGAGCCGCGCCGGCCGAGAGGGACATGGATTTGAGGAAGTGCGCCTGCTTGGCGACTGCGCCGGGGTCGCCGCCCTGCGCCAGCGTTTCGAGTTTGAAGGCGGCGTCCGGGGCCTGGCCGAGGAACAGCTTCCAGACCTTGCCCACCACATCGCGGCCCGACCGGGCGCCGACGGCTTCCATGGTGGCGACGGCTTCGCCATCGATCAGCGGGGTGTTCGTCGGGGCGGTGTGAACGACCGCTGCTTCGAGCACAGGGAGGGCCGGGGTCGGCTGGACGACCGAGTCGGCGCCTGGGGACGCCAGACGTGTTCCCGTGCCGGCGGACTTCAGGGCTTCGGTGAGGCGAGTAGACGTAAAGGGCTTGGTCATGTGCCGGTCGGCGCCGGCAGCTGCCCAGGCATCTGCGTCAGCGCCGCGCACCTGAGCCGTCAGGGCGACGACATAGGCGGGTGTAGAGCCTTCGCGGGCTTCCGCCTCGCGGATCAGCTTCGTTGCGGTGAAGCCATCCATCTCCGGCATCGAGCCGTCCATGAAGATGACGTCGTACCGCTTCCGGGTGGCGGCTTCGACGGCTTCGACGCCGTTGGTGACGAAGTCACCCTCGGCGCTGAGGCTCATCAAGGCCTCACGCAGCACTTCGCGGTTCACGGCGTTGTCGTCCACTGCGAGGATGGAGAGGTGTTCGAACTTTTCGGTCGGCATCGCTGCTGTCGATATCGACAATGCTGCGGCGCCGCGGAAGTCCTTGCGGCCTGCGCGTTCGATGAAGTTCCACAGCGCCGACCTGCCGAGGGGCAGGGGGAGGAGATCCACGGCAGCATTGCTTCGGATCAGGCCGTCGGCGCGATTGTCGCCAACATCGGTGAGGCAGACGGTGTACGCGCCGGGCGTTCCGCCAGTACGGGCGAGAAGCTCCGACAGCGTCAGGACGATCTCGCCGGCGTCGGCTTCAGCAGGCGTGGCGATCAGGCGGACGTTCAGCCCAAGATCGCACAGGCCAGCCACAATGTAGGTCGAAAGCAGCGGTGCTGGCAGGGCCAGCGCTACCCGCACGCCAGCAACAACCGGTTTGGCTGGGGCGGCGGTTTCGATCGGCAGGCTGGCGACGACTGCGAAGGTCGAGCCCTTGCCGAGTTCAGAGGTGACGATGATGTCGCCGCCCATCGCATCCGCGAGGCGCTTGCAAACTGTAAGACCAAGGCCCGTGCCGCCGAACTTCCGCGTGGTCGACTGGTCGGCCTGGCTGAAGGCCTCGAAGATCGCACCGATGCGCGAGGCCTCGATGCCGACGCCCGTATCGGTCACGGCGATGCGCAGTTTTACCTGCTGGCCATCCGGCTCGGCAGAGACGTCGATCGTGACGCCGCCTTTTTCGGTGAACTTCAGAGCGTTGTTGACGAGGTTTGTCACGACCTGGTTGAGCCGCGTCGGGTCGCCGATCAGCATTACCGGCACTTCCGGCGTAATCCGCACCGCCAGCTCCAGGCCCTTCGATCGCGCCTTCTCCCAGAACAGGCTCGCGACGTCCTCCACCATGCCTTCCGGCGAGAAGGGCACGGCTTCCAGATCCAGCTTGCCGGCTTCGATCTTCGAGAGATCGAGAATGTCATTGATGATCGTCAGCAAGCTGGCGCCGGAGCGGGTGATGATCTCGGCATAGCGGCGATGGCGCGAGGACAAGTCTGCTGCTGCCAGCATCTCCGCCATCACCATCATGCCGTTCATCGGCGTTCGGATCTCGTGGCTCATGGTGGCGAGGAAGTCCGACTTGGCGGCGTTGGCGAACTCCGCCTCTTCCTTGGCGAGGCGGAAGTCGCGTGTGCGATCTTCGACCGTCTGTTCCAGGGTTTCCATGTGGTTCGCGATGCGGCGGTCGCGCTCGCGGATATTGTCGATCATGCCGTTGAAAGCTTCACCCAGCACGCCGGTTTCGTCACGGCTGCGCGTAGCCGGCATACGGCGTGAGAAGTCCTGCTTTGAACCCACCTCAGCCATAACCGCAGTCAGGTCGCGAAGCGGGCGCGTCATGCGCGAGATGAAGAACTGCGCAATCGACACACCGCCTGCAATGGCGAGCAGTGCAACGAGCGCTGTCCAGCCCAGCGTGTTGTAGAGTCCGTCCCTGAGGTCGGTGATGTCCGCCAGGATTGTCAGCGAGCCAATCTCGGCGCCGCTTTTCACGACCGGCATGCTTACCGAGCCGCGATCGACGTTCAGAAGCTCCAGGCCTGCGAGGTCCCGAAGATTGGGCGTCTTGCCGCGGATCGATGCGCCGGCGCCAAGCTGCGCCATCGTCTCGCCGCTGAGATCCTTCACCGCCATGAAGATGACCGACTTCACGTCGCGCATCCCGCGCATGAACTCGAAAGCGGTGCGGCGATCCCTGTCGGCAAGTGGATCAGCGACTGCCGCCGCGTAGGCCGATGCGGTTGCTTCGAGCATCTCGGCGCGGGCGCTGGCCTGCTGCTGCAGATCGCGCAGAGCTCCAACCGCAGACGCCGTCATTACAGCCGCGAAGATCACGCCGGCGATGACGAGCGACAGCCGGAACCGGATTGATCTATGAAAAGGTACGGCAGGCGACGACATGGAATAGGTTCCCCCGGGAAACCTACAGTCCCGTAATCTGCTGACTGCGCGGTTAACTCAACCCCTAACGAAACCTCAATTCCCGACGAAAAAGACCTGCGATTAATCAGTCGTATCAAACCGTTCGTTTAACCTGCTGGGTCATTGTACGGATCAGTAAACGGCGCGAACGAAACCGATTGTGCGCCGGTGTAGGGGCTTTGTGGTGCGGCGCTTCGGGCAGGACCGGAAGGGAAATATCGCGTTGATGGCGCTTGGCGTCGTCGCGGTCGCAACCTTCATCGGCGGCGGCATCGTCGACTACATGTCCATCTCCAATCAGAAGCAGAAACTGCAGGGCGTGGCCGATCGTGCGGCAATCGCAGCGGCGCAGGAACTGGTTGTCTTCAAGGGCTCTGACGGGCGCATGACCGCCGTGGCCGAAGCCTTCGTCAAAGCCAGCTATGCCGAGCGGACGCCCCTTACAACGGCGCGCGTTGCAGACGACGGCAAGGCGGTTGAAGTCACATTGACGGCGAAGCCCATCACCTTTTTCCCGGGGCCGATTGCGCAGGGCGTTCACGAGGTCAAGGTGAACGCGGTCGCGGAAGTTTCGGGCGGCGGTTATGTCTGCATGGTGGGGCTGTCGACTGACGAAGACTCGACGCTCGACATGCACGACAAGGCGCGCGTTACGGCGTCGAACTGCGCCATCTACTCCAACTCGAAGAACAAGAATTCGCTGCGGCTTGCCAGCAATGCGCGCGTAAAGGCTGACCTCGTTTGCGTCGCTGGTGGCGTTGCCGGCCCGACATCAGCTGTGTCGCCGAATGCGCCGCTGACCGATTGTCCCCAGCTTGCAGATCCGCTTCGTAGCAGGCCCGAACCCAATGTCGGCCTGCTGACCTGCAGCAATGTGCTTGGTTCCGGCAGCATTCTGGGCAAGGACCTGCTGGGCAAGGACGGGAAGTTGCTCAGCCTGAAGGACTTGCTCGGCAAGAACGGTCTCGTCGGCGGTGTGCTGAGCGGCGAGGCGCTCAAGAAGTCGGAGTTGCTGGAGAGCATCACGCAGGGTGACCTCGTGGGCAATCTTGCTCCCGGCGTCATCGTGACAGGCAAGACCACGCTTGAGCCCGGCGTATACTGCGGCGGGATCAATATCATCGGCGGCGACGTAAAGCTGAAGCCCGGGACCTACATCCTTAACAATGGCGGCCTGAACGTTATGAACGGCGGCAAGCTCGTCGGCGATCATGTCGGTTTCTACCTGACCGGCGCGCTGGGTCTTTCCACCGTTCAACTGGCGTCGAGCAGTACGGTCTCGCTGACTGCGCCCAGGACCGGTGACATGTCCGGCATGCTGTTCTTCGAAGATCGCAAGGTTCTATTCAAATTCCCGCACATCATCGCCAGCAACGACGCGCGTAACCTGGTCGGAACGATCTACCTCCCCGGCAATACCCTGGAGATCAATTCTCAGAACCCCATTGCCGACAAGTCGGACTACACGGTCATTATCGCACGCAAGTTCGACATGAAGGACGGGCCCGAACTGGTCCTGAATACGGACTACGAGAACAGCCCCATCCCGGTGCCGGAAGGTGTTGGTAATAAATCTCGCCCGATGGTGAAGCTGGCGCCGCGTGGCAGCTAGCACGGAACAGGTGCGACGTTAGCGATATACTTAGCCTCTTCTGTCATGAAGGCGTGACGTTTGGAGGGCCGAAAAGCACGGCCAAGAGTTAATGAGTTACGCCCAGGCCCTGATGGTGGACGATGATCCGGTTTTCCGCGCGCTCGCGGAAGACATGGTTCTCGACGCCGGCGTGCAGGCGGTCGAGACGGCCGACAACGGCCTTGAAGCGCTTGCCAAGCTTGATGCGGGCTACGCGCCCGATATCCTGATTTGTGACCTTAACATGCCCGCCCATGATGGTGTGAGCCTTATCCGCTCGCTCGCCGATCGCCGTTTTCCGGGCAGGGTGCTGATCATATCGGGTGAAGAGCCGTCGGTGATTGAAACCGTCGCCAAGCTGGCGCGGATACAGGGCCTCAACATCATTGGTTCGATCCGCAAACCGTTGACGCCGGAGGCGCTTGAAGCTGTCTTCGCCCGCAGTGCGCCTGCGCCTAAGAAGGCCGAGCTAGCGCCTGCTCAGCCGAGCCTGCTTGATGCCGCCATCAATCGTGGCGGATTGCATCCGTTCTTCCAGGCGAAAGTTTCGATGGCGACCGGCGCGATTACCGGGGCTGAAGCGCTGGCGCGTATCGCGGTCACGGCCACCGAATTTGCCAATCCGGTTCCCTATGTCGAGCTCGCGGAGCGCAACAACCGGATCGATGACCTGACGCTCGCATTGACCCATGCGGTGGCGCGGCATGCGAAGTCGTTCTTCTCGGCGGGCAAGCCTCTGCCTGTGTCGATCAACATTTCGCCGGTTTCGCTGCAGCGTCGCGATTTCCCGGATATTCTGGCGGAGGCGGTGCAGGCCGCTGGCCTGCCGTGTTCGCAGGTCACGCTGGAAGTCACCGAGACGCGCTTTGTCGAGTATGGGCCGGATGCGCTTGAGGTGATGTCGCGCATGCGGATCAAGGGCTTTGGCCTGTCGGTCGACGACTTCGGCACGGGTTATTCGAACATCGATCGCCTGCAGATGTATCCGTTCACCGAGCTGAAGATCGATCAGTCGTTCACGCGGGGCGTTCTGACCGATGCGTTCGCGCGGGCCTGCGTTGAAACGAGTGTTCGTCTGGCGAAAGAGCTGGGCCTCAAGATCGTCGCGGAAGGTGTCGAGACGGTCGAGATGTGGAATTATCTGGCCAACCTCGGCATCGATGAAGCGCAGGGCTATCTGATGGCCAAGCCGATGCCGTCGGGCGAATTCCTCAAGCTCCTCGAGCGCGGTGTTGTTGTGCCGTCGGCAGTTGCGTTGCGCGCCTAGCTGGTTGGCTCGCTCGGAGCTGGCCCGGAAATTCATCGTCATGGAGGGATTTCTCTTTGCCGCCGGGCTGGGCTAAGCCTTGGGCTGCCAGAAACAGGGCTGCCAGAGGGAGTGCTTTCATGGGTGCGATCGAAATCGTTGATCCGGCCGAGGCTGGTCTGAACGCCGAGAAGCTGAAGCGCATTCCGGCTTATTTCGAAGGCTATGTTTCCGAGAAGAAACTGCCTTGCGTCGCCGTACTGGTCGCGCGTGGGGGGCAGGTGGCGCACCTGTCGTTCCAGGGGGCGACCGAGATGGGCGGGTCGAAGCCGATCGATGAGGGCACGATCTTCCGCATCTATTCGATGACCAAGCCGATCACGTCGGTTGCGGCGATGATGCTGTTCGAGGAGGGCTTGCTGCGGCTCGACCATGAAGTGTTCCGGTACATCCCGGAATTCCAGGACTCGATGGTGTTCGCGGGCGGCACGGTGGAGAAGCCGGAGCTGAAGAAGCCGGATCGTCCGATAACGGTGCGCGATCTGTTCCTGCACACCTCGGGCATCACGTACTCGTTCCTGATGCAGGGGCCGGCGGATGCGATCTATCGGGCGAAGAAGATCGAGCATCCGACGTGGCCGGGCGATCTCAAGAGCTTCTGCGAGGCGATCGCGCAGTCTCCGCTCGCTTTCTCGCCGGGAGATAAGTGGAATTATTCGAACTCGACTGACGTGCTGGGCCGCGTGGTTGAAGTCGCTTCGGGGATGAGTCTGGATGAGTTCTTCCAGAAGCGGATCTTCGAGCCGCTGGGGATGACGGATACGTTCTTCTCCGTGCCGCAGGACAAGCTGGATCGGTTGATGGCTTGCTATGCGCGGCATCCGATCACCGGCGAGATCACGCAGAGCGATCCGGGCGGGAAGGCGAGCGTTTATGGGCGCAAGCCGAACGTGCTGTCGGGCGGTGGCGGTCTGGCGTCGACGATTGGGGATTATTACCGCTTCTGCAAAATGCTGCTGAATGGCGGCGAGCTTGATGGCGTGCGGTTGCTGTCGCCCAAGACGCTTGAGTTCATGACGATGAACCATCTGCCCGGCGGCAAGACGCTGAAGGATATGGGCGACAAGACATTCTCGGAATCGCGGATGGATGGCTCGGGCTTTGGTCTGGGCTGGGCGGTGACGACGGATGTTGTGTCGACGACGCAGCCGGGATCGGAGGGGACGTTCTCGTGGGGCGGCATGGCGTCGACCTTCTTCTGGATCGATCCGGTCGAGGACATGATCGTGATCCAGATGACGCAGCTGATGCCATCGGGCGCGTATCCGATCCGGCCGCAATTGCAGCAGCTGGTATATGCTTCGATTGATGATTAGGCGCGCGGGCGCGTTCCCGCCGGTGGCGGGGTGAGGTGGGTTGAATTGGAAACGCGGCTGCTTAGGCGGCCGCGTTTTTGTTTGGAGTTGGGGCAAGGTGAAGCGCCCCCTCCGTCTTGCGCGCAAGGGCGCGCAATCCACCTCCCCCAGTTTTCAACTGGTGGAGGCAAGTCCCCTTCGTTGCCGGCAGTGGAGCGCGGCTTGCCTCCATCAGTGCGGAGCACTGGGGGAGGTGGATCGCGCGTGTAGCGTGCGAGACGGAGGGTGTGTGGCTCACGGTGGTGAGCACGCCCTCGTGGTTCGACGGGCGCACGCTTTGCGTGCTGCTCACCATGAGGGCTATCGGGCGGTGGTGTTGCGCGGCCGGGTTTGTTTCCTTTGATTGGGTGTCGGTCGTCCTTGCGGGCAGATTGCGTGGCGTGGTCGGTGTGGCATTCACCGAGCTACAGCGCGCTTTCATCCGGAAGGTTGAGGCGACGTGGAGCACGAGCATCGCAAAAGCGCGCAGCATCGCATCGATCCAGCGATCGAGAGGCGACGGGGTTACCAGCCCAGTTTGCGCGTGTTTGTGTCGTGTCATGCGGGGTAGAATACCTCGGCACGGGGCGCCGTAGATTCTGTGTGGCTCTATCCCTCAAAGTTTTGCGCTAACGCGCTGAGTTTGTTTGGGGTGTGCGGAAACTGTCCTACAGTTTCGGTGCAGCTCTATCCCCCAATTCCGGCATTGTAGGGTGCATCAACGATGCACCGCACCGCCGGCGCATGCCACGGTGCATCTTTGATGCACCCTACGGGTTTGGCCTCGCGCACCGGGACGAGCCGCCCCTGGATCCCGACTTTCGTCGGGAGGAGCGGGGCGAGGAATGCGCGGTGGTGGGTTTGGCCCCTGGGTTCCCGCTTTCGCGGGAATGACGATGGAGGGGGTGGTGTGTGGGGCGCGGTGCATCTTCAGATGCACCCTACGGGTTGGTGGGCGGTGCGCGCTTAGGTGCGTTTTTCGCGGATGGTGGTGAGGGTTTCTAGGACGTAGCTGCCGGGGGCGGGTTTGGCGTTGGGCAGCGCGGCTGGTGGTTTGGTGTCTTTGCCGCTGCGCGTTTTCAGCCAGTCGGACCAGAGGGGCCACCAGGAGCCGGGGTGTTCTTTGGCGTAGGCCATCCAGCCGTCGGCGGACGGGGGAAGGATGTCGCTGGTCCAGTAGCGGTATTTGTTGGCGGCGGGTGGGTTCACGACACCGGCGATGTGGCCGCTGTCCGCGAGAACGAATGCGACGTCGCCGCTGAAGAGTTTCACGCCTTTGTAGACGGACTGGAATGGCGAGATGTGGTCTTTCTTCGCGGCGTGGATGAAGACCGGGATCTTGATGCTGCGCAGGTCGATCGGTTGGCCTTCGACGACGAAGGAGCCGCTGGCGAGCGCGTTTTCGAGATAGAGGCGGCGCAGGCTGGTGGTGTGGAGCGGGCCGGGCAGGTTGGTCTGGTCGGAGTTCCAGTAGAGCAGGTCGAAGGCCTTTGCTTCGTTGCCAAGCAAGTAGCGGTCTTCGACATAGCGCCAGATGAGGTCTTCCGGGCGCAGCAGGTTGAAGGCGTCGCGCATCGCTTCGCCGGGCATGACGCCGCCAGCTTCGGTGATGAGTTGTTCGATGCCGCCGATCGAGGCGTCGTCGATGAAGAGGCCGAGATCGCCGGGCTCCGAGAAATCCGTCTGCGCGGCGAGCAATGTGAGCGAGGCCATGCGGGTGTCGTTCGCGACGGCGAGGCGCGCTGCGAGGATCGAGGCGAGGGCGCCGCCGACGCAGTAGCCGGCGACGTTGACCGGCGCGTTGTGTTCCTTGTTGACCCAGTCGAGCGCGGCGCGGCCGCCGAGTTCGAGATAGTCATCCCAGCCAAAGCTGGACGTGTCGTCGTCGGCCGAGCGCCACGAGACCATGTAGACGGTGAAGCCCTGATCACGCAGCCAGCCGACGAAGGAGTTCGCGGGCGTGAGATCGAGCACGTAGTATTTGTTGATCCACGGCGGGAAGATGAGGATCGGGCTCTGGCGCACCGTGTCTGTGGTCGGGTGGTAGCGCAGGAGTTCGATCAGTTCGTTCTTGAGCACGACTTCGCCCGGCGTGACGGCGAGGTTGCGGCCCGGCTCGAACGCATCGGGGTCGGTCTGTGTCGGCGAGATGCGGCCGCGGCCTGAGTTGAAGTCTTCCTGCAGCTGGACGAAGCCGCGCTGGACGGACTGGCCATCGGTTTCGAAGAGCGCCTTCAGCGCCTTCGGGTTGCCCATCAGCATGTTGGACGGCGCCATGGCGGCGGTTGCCTGCTTGATGAAGAAGGCGGCGCGGCGGCGTTCGGTGTCGGAGAGGCCCGGCGCATTCCAGGCGAGGTTCTCCGCCCAGCTCGATTGCGCGAGATAGATGCGGCGGATGAAATCGAAGAACGGGTTTTCGCGCCATGAGGTGTCGGCGAAGCGCGGATCGGTGTCGGCAACCATGGAGGGGAAGCCGGCGGACATTTCCTGCAGGGCTTCGGTGTGGCGGCCGAAGAGATCGAGCTGGGCGTTGTTGAAGGCGTCGGGTTGCTTCGAGTAGGCCTCGGCGAGCGACTTGAAGGCGCTGGTGGCGGCTTCGAGTTCCAGCTAGCGGGGG
>Ga0209311_1000409_pt1 | contig 40827 bp, 37 predicted proteins | sample AD_UKC045_MetaG_FD_184417 | JGI IMG/M metagenome (GOLD analysis project Ga0209311, IMG submission 184417) | Active sludge microbial communities of municipal wastewater-treating anaerobic digesters from USA - AD_UKC045_MetaG (SPAdes) (version 2) | ecosystem: Engineered > Bioreactor > Anaerobic >... | reverse complement strand
CCGCCTCGACGAGGTGAAGTCGATTGCCGAGCTGGTGAGCGTGGTCGGCGAGGCGGCGAAGGCGTTGCCGGCGGGGCAGGTGCTGATCGGGGGCGGATGGATCGAGACGCATTATCCCGAAGGGCGCTTCCCGACGCGGCAGGATCTGGATGCCGTGGTGAGCGATCGGCCGGTGGTGCTGCAGCGTGCGGATGGTCACGCGCTGGTGGCGAACACGGCTGCGCTGAAGGCGGCGGGGATCGATGGCAAGCCGAAGAGCCAGCCGCAGGGTGGGCGTATCGAGGTGGATGCTGCGGGCCTGCCGACGGGGATGCTGATCGACAACGCGATGGGTGCGTTGGCCGTGCTGGCGACGGCGCCGAGCGAGGCGCAGATCGATGCGACGTACGAGAAGGGTGCAGCGCGCGAGCTGAGCCTGGGCTGGACGGGCGTGCATTCGATGTCTGTGCCGGCTTCGCACATCGCGCGGATCAATACGCTGTCGGATGGCGGCAAGCTGAACCTGCGCATCTACAACGCGATCGATGGGGCGGATTTCGACAAGGGCGTGTTCGGCGAGACGGCCGACAAGATGGTGATCACCAAGGCGGTGAAGCTGTACATGGATGGCGCGCTGGGTTCGCGCGGGGCGCTGCTGGTCGAGCCGTATTCGGATCGTCCGGATACGTCGGGGCTGATGATGGCGCAGGAAGAGCCGACGCTGGCTCTGATGAAGAAGGCCTACGACCAGAACATCCAGGTCTGCTTCCACGCCATTGGCGACAAGGGCAATGAGCTGGTGCTCGACTGGATGCAGAAGACGCTTGATGGCGCGGCTGACAAGGCGACTGCGGACAAGCGTTGGCGCATCGAGCATGCGCAGATCCTGCGGCTGGAGGACATTGTGCGCTTCCACCAGATGAAGGTGATCCCGTCGATGCAGCCAAGCCATGCGATCGGCGATCTGTACTTCGCGGAGTCGCGCATCGGGCCGCGGCGCTTGCTGGGCGGGTATGCGTGGCGGTCGCTGATTGATGCGGGGGCGATCATCGCTGGCGGATCGGACGCGCCGGTGGAACAGGGCGATCCACGGATCGAGTTCTATGCGGCGGTGGTGCGCAAGGATCTGCAGGGCAAGTCTGGCCCGAACTGGCATCCCGAGCAGGCGGCGACGCGTGAGGAAGCGCTGAAGATGTTCACCATCTGGCCGGCCTATGCCTCGTTCCGGGAAGCTGACCTTGGCACGATCGAGCGCGGCAAGCTGGCGGACTTTACCGGCTTCACCGGCGACATCATGCAGGTGCCTGACGAGGAGATCCTGAAGGTCGAGCCGGCGATCACGGTGGTGAACGGCAAGGTCGTGTGGAAGCGGCCCACACCAGCTGCATAGAGCCGGCTGCGCCGGCGACCTGATCCTGACCGGGTGCGCCGTTCCTGACCGGACGGCGATTAGTTCAGGCGTTTTCCCGGGATGACGTCGACGGGTTCTGTGAAGCAGCGGCCCCGTAGCAGGACAAAGTCGCTCGGGAAGTCGACGTCGGTGAAAATGATGCGGATGCGGCCCCAGTTGTGGGTCATGCGGCCTTCGCCATCGGTGATGGGGAACGGGCAGATGAGCGTGTCGCCGGCATCATCGTCGTGGCTGATATCGGGTTCGGACCAGTAGCCATCGAGCGGACCATTGCCGCCGAACTCGCCGGAGAGGCCGTCGATATAGAGGCGGCCGATATTGTCGCCGTATTCGAGCGGGTACTGGAAGACGCCGAAGCGACCATCTTCGCGGACGAACTCGGTGCGTCCGAGTGGCGTGTCCCAGGCGAGGTTGGCTTGCTGGGGTGTTTGCGCCTGCGCGGTGGTGCAGGCGGCGAGGATCAGCGTGGCGGTGAGGAGCGTGCGCATGTGAGGAGTAGGCGCGCGTTGGAGGCGGGCGCCAAGTGGGTGCGCGCAGTTTGTAAGCGTGTCCCTGTGGTTCGAGATGGCGCGCACGCCTACTCGGCACGTCTCGTCGGGATGAGGTCTACAGGAGCGATGCGTAGGGTGCATCTTGATGCACCGTGCCGGATGCGGACGCCGGCGGTGCATTTCCGCTTCGCTTCAATGCACCCTACGGATTTGGCGATATCCTCAGAATCTCGCCGTCAGCGTGGTCGGTGATGACATAGAGGTTGCCGTCCGGGCCCTGGCGGACGTCGCGGATGCGGCGGCACATGTCGCGCAGCAGTTTCTCTTCGCCCACAACGCGGCCGTCCGCTGAGAGTTCGAGGCGGACGAGCTGCATGCCGGAGAGGCCGCCAGCGAAGATGGAGTTCTTCCACTTTGGCAGCGTGTCGCCCGTGTAGAACGTCATGCCCGAGAACGCGACCGAGGGTGTCCAGAAATAGACGGGTTGTTCGAGGCCGGCTTTCTGCGTGAGGCCGCCATTGAGCGGCGTGCCGTCATTGTCGCGGCCATAGGAGATCAGCGGGAAGCCGTAATTCTTGCCCGGCTTGATGAGGTTGAGTTCGTCGCCTCCGCGCGGTTCGTTCTCGATGATCCAGAGATCGCCTGTCTGCGGATGGATGGCCATGCTTTGCGGGTCGCGCACACCGAGCGCATAGATCGATGGATCGGCCGTGGGGTTCGGCACGAACGGATTGTCGCCGCGCGGCGTGCCGTTGGTGTTGATGTGCAGCACCTTGCCGGCGCCGCTCGAGAGCGACTGGGCAAGCACGTACGGGGTCATGATGTCAGCGGTGATGACGAAGAGCGAGCCGTCCTTGTCCTGCACGATGCGGCGCGGGATCGGGCCCTGCTTCAGGACAGTGTAGTCGGTGATGCTTTTCTCATCGTCCGAGAGTTTGGCGCTGGCGACATAGCCGGTGTTCGCGACGCCGCCGGGCGACGTGGTGACGTAGGCAAAATAGATCGTGCGGTTCAATGCGAAGTCACGGTCGAGGATGACGTCGTGCATGCCGAACAGCGGCACGGTGTTATGGATGGTCGGCGTGCCCGTGATGGGATCGGAGATCTTGCCGTCTGGCGTGACGGTGCGTAGGCCTTCCTTGCGGATGGTCACCAGGTAGTTCCCCGAGGGCAGGAAGGCGAGCGCCCACGGATTGACGAGGCCTTTGGTGACTGTCTCGACCTTGAATTTCTGGTCGGTGGTGACGCGGTGCGCGCGGGTCTGGTCGGGCAGCAGAGGCGTGGGGCGGTAGTCGTCGCCGGCGTTGCGGGGGACGCCGCACTTCTCGAGGCTGAGCTGGTCTTCCTCATAGACCTTGGCAAGTTGTTCGGGCGTCGGCTTGGGCGGCGCGATCTGGGCGGCTGCCGGCAGCATCGCCGCGCTGATCAATCCAACAGCGAGCAGGGTCTTGAGCGGTTTCATCGTGGCGTTTCCCGACAGTGTTGTGCACGAAACATGCGCATCACTTGTGCGCGTAAGCAACCGGGCCGGTTGGCGTGCTTTTGATACACGTCCCACGAGAATTCCCTGCGACCCGGCACACACTTCCCCAGCGCACACTTCAATGTGGCGCGATGCGGGACTACAAGCAAAGGCGAAGTGCATATCCCGCGTTCCTGAACGTGATGGGGCATGGGCTGCGGGAGAGGTTGGGCGTGAGCGACAGCGCGGGCGAAACTGAAAAACCCGTATTGAGCGAAGCCGAGGCGGACGCCGCCTACGACAAGTTTGTCATGGATAATCTCAAGCGCAATTATGCCGGGCACTATGTGCACGGCATGCTGGGCATGACCGGGTTCCGGTTGGTGAACACGCCGACCTTCGTGCCGGCCTATCTGCATTCGATCTCGGGTTCGGATTTCTGGGTGGGGATCGGGACGAGCCTGCAGCAGCTGGGCGGGATCGTGTCGCCGATTATTGGCGCGCAGCAGATCGAGCATCGCAAGAAGATCCTGCCGGTGTCGGTGATGCTGGGCCTGTTGATGCGGGCGCAGATATTGGGTCTGGCTATTTCGGGCTGGTTCCTGGGCGGGTGGCCGGCGCTGGCGTTTGCGCTGGTGTTCCTGTTCCTGCTCGGCGTGTTTCAGGGGCCGCAGCGTGTGGCGTTCCAGTTGTTGCTGGCGAAGGTGATTCCGATCCGGTTGCGCGGGCGATTGCAGGCGTGGCGCAACCTGACGGGTGGATTGATTGCGGCGTTGCTGTCGTACTTCGCGGGCTCGTGGCTGGTGGCGAACCATGTCTGGGGCAATGGCTATGCGACGACGTTCTTCCTGGCGTTCGTGTTGACGAGTCTGGGCTTGAGTGCGTTGCAGATGCTGATGCGCGAGCCTGAGCCGGCGAGCGTGCGGGAGCGGAAATCCCTGCGCGAGCGGATGAAGGATTTTCCGTCGCTGATCCGCGAGGATGCGGGCTTTGCGTGGTTCATGGTGGCGCGCTCGCTGGCGATGGGATCGCGCATCGGGCAGCCGTTCTTCTTCCTGTACGCGGCTTATGTGCTGGGCATTTCGGCGGAGGCGAACCCGGAAGCGTTCGGCACGACGCTGGCGATCATATCGCTGGCGTATATGGGTGCGGACACAGTCACCAACCTGATCTGGGGCTATCTGTCGGATCGGCAGGGGTTCCGGTCGACCTTCGTGATCTCGCTGGCGATCAACATTGTTGGGGTGGCAGCGCTGATGATGTCGCATTCGATCGCCACGTTTGCGATTGCGTTCTTCATGATCGGCGCGGCGCAGTCCGGCTACATGATGTCGACCAGCAATATCGTGCTGGAGTACGGGCATCGTCACGACGTGCCGATGCGCATGGCGCTGTCGAATACGGCGGAGGGCGCGATGGGGGCGCTGGCGCCGTTGCTGGGGGCGGGGCTGGTGGTGTGGCTGGGGTATGAGGCCAGCTTCTATGCAACGATCGTCACGATGGTGGCGGCGCTGATCGTGTTGGTGTGGAAGGTGGATGAGCCGAGGCGCAGGCGGCTGGCCAAGCTTGGGGCTGGCGGGCTCGGGCCTGACGGGCTGGGATCTGACGGCCTGGGATCTGACGGGAAGTAGTCAGGTCTCGTCTTTGCGCGTGGACTCGCTGATGCGCCTGTCCGCCATTTCGAGAAGTTGGGTGAGTTCGTCCGGCGTCTCGCCCGCGTTTTGCGCGAACTCGTTCTGCAGGGGGCGCCCGAAGGATCGAGCCCACCACAGCACACGTCTCGTCGAGGGATCTGGCGTCGCAGTCATCACGGTCTAGCTCTCCAGCGAACTAGACGTATGAGCGAATTGGATGTTCCGCGCCGAGAACAGCGTTTGTGTTAACTCCGAAACGCATGGGGCTAAGACGTATTTCCAAATGGAAAAGGGCGGGCCCTTGCGGACCCGCCCTTCATCTTTCAGCAACCGGACTGGCGGTTGCAGGCGTCGTTTCGCGACTACTTGATCTTCGCGAGTTCGACGTCGAGTTCTTTGACTTTCTCTTCCGGGAAGTATTCCGGAGCCATGCCTTTGACGTCTTCGATCGTCATTTCGCGGGCTTGCTCGAGTTGCGGCGAAGCAGCGACTTCCGGCATCACTTTCGCGAAGACGGCTTTGGCTTCGGCGTTGTCCAGGAGCTGACCGATGGTCGAGGTCTTGGTCGAGAATTTGGGGGCGTCCTGCGCGAGGGCGACAGGCGAGAGGGCCATTGCGAAGGCTGCGGCCGCGACAAGTTTACGGATCATAGTGGTAGCTCCCTTGCGGCCGTGAGTTCGCCTCCAGCCAGATAGTGTCTAGCTACACCAGCGATTGGAAACCGTCGAGTATCCAACGCAGTTGGAGCGATGAGGAATTGGTTATCTATCGCCGATAGGTGTGGATGGATCAGCCGTTCTGTTTGAACGCCGAGCCACGGCCATCCTTCTTGCGGGCTTCCATGTCGGCCAGCAGGACGTTGATCCGTCCGATCAGCTTGTCGATGCTGCCGCCATTACGGTTGAGGTAGCTCTCGAACTGGGCCTGCTGTTCCTGGGCGAGCCAGAGGACGGAGCCGCCGAGGTCGATACCCACATCACGCACGCGGTAGGACTGACCGTCCTGGCTTTTCAGGACGTCCCAGAAGACCTTGGTGTCCTTGCCGGTCTGCGAGCTCTTGATCAGCGTCGCCACGGTGGAACGGCGATCGTCCTCGTCCTTCGAGCCGGTCACGCGCAGCGCTTCGCCGCGGAACTGGTCGAAGTGAACCTCGTAGGTCTCCATCGCGTAGACTTCGAAGGTCTTGTAGTACTTGTCGAAATCCGCCTGGCTGATCGAGCGGGCGTTCACGCCGAGCACGCGGCGCGCGATCGTCGGCATGTGCGCGAACTTGTTCATGTAGTCGGAGAATTTCGACTCGCGTTGCGCGTCGGTCAGCGACTTGTCGGCAAGCACCTTGAGCACGGTGTTTGCGTTCGCTTGCACGTAAGCTTCCGATTGCTTGTCGGCGAAGGCCGGAGCGGCGGTCGCGGCAAGGACTACGGCGGCAGCGAGGGAGCGCATGCCCAGCTTTCTGAATATTTTCATTGAAGCCTCCACGTTCTAATCCCGATCAGAAGTCTAGTTCGCTTTCGGGCAGTTTTTCGGTTTCATTCGGTTGAATAGGCGCGTTTGCAATGTCCTGAGCCCTTGTCCGGTCATAGAAACGCCTGACTGTCGTATAGGGGTCGATCTGGTTGCGGACTTCGTTGATTGCCTCGATCGCGCCGGCGCGTCCGTTGATGCCGCCCAGTACCCCGATGCCCATCCGAATTTCGTCGTCGCTTTCGAATTCCGGATAGTTCAGCGGGTTGAGCGCCACGTCGCCGCCCATGCCGAAGATGTCGCGCGGGTTGGTCGGGCCGAGGAAGGGCAGGACGATGTAGGGGCCGCCTTGCACGCCCCACTTGCCGAGCGTCTGGCCGAAGTCTTCCTTCGTGCGCTGCATGCCCATGGCGGAGGCGGGGTCGAAGATGCCGCCGATGCCGACCGTTGTGTTGATGACGAAGCGGCCGAACGTGGCTCCGGCGTCCGGGATCTGGCCCTGCAGGACGTGGTTCACAAAGGTCAGCGGCTCGTTGAGGTTGTCGCCGAAATTGCCGACGCCTTCACGGATCGGCTCGTTGGTGACGGCGCGATAGCCCTTTGCGACGGGCTCAAGCACGGCGCGGTCGAGGCCATCGTTGAAGGCGAACATCTGCCGGTTGAAGTCTTCGTACGGATCTTCCGGGTTCGGCCCCGCGGTGAGGCAACCCGAGAGTGACAAGGCTGCCAGGACTGAGGCAGCGCCCGTCAGTGAAACTGATCTAATGGTCATCGTTGGAGCGCTCTCAGCGTGTCGGGGCTCGATATGTGGATGGCTTACGCCTAGGTCAACGGCTGTTGACTTTGGATAACCCTGAAAACGTAAACCGGGGATTTTCCGCGACCAGGGTGTGTCTCCCGTGCACCTTGAAAATCATATAACGATATGCTTATACGTTTATATGGAATCTGCAGCGCTGTCCGTTCTGGTCCAGCAGCTTCGCGCCGCCGGTGAGGTAACGCGAGCCAGGATTCTCGCGCTTCTGGCCCATGGCGAACTATCTGTGGGCGAACTTGCCCAAGTGCTCAATCAGAGCCAGCCCCGCCTGTCGAGACATTTGAAGTTCCTGACCGGGGCAGGTTTGGTCGAGCGGCTGCCGGAAGGGGCTTGGGTTTTCTATCGCCTGCCGGTTGAAGGCCGGGCGCGGGCGCTGGTGGATACGCTGAATGCGGCGATAGACCCGGAAGATGCAGACATTCGCCGCGACCGGGTGCGGCTGGGCGAAGTGAAAGCCGAGCGGGCGGGGGCGGCGGACGAGTACTTCTCCCGCGTGGCGGACGACTGGGATAAATTGCGGGCGCTGCATTATTCGGAAGCCGACATCGAGAAAGCTGTGTTGGCGGCGGCGGGCGCTGGTCCGTTTGATCTGGTGGTCGATTTCGGGACCGGCACGGGGCGGATGCTCGCGCTGTTCGCGGCGAAGGCGCGGCGTGTGGAGGGCATCGACCTCTCGCACCAGATGTTGACCGTGGCCCGCTCCAAGTTGCAGGAAGCCGGCGTGGGCAATGCGTCGGTGCGCCATGGCGATGCGACGGCGGCGCCGTATCCAGACGATTGCGCGAGCCTGGTGATCATCCATCAGGTGCTGCACTTCCTTGATGATCCGGCGCGGGCGCTGAATGAAGCGGCGCGCGTGCTGAAGCCGGGCGGCAAGCTGGTGGTGGTCGACTTTGCGCCGCACACGCTTGAGCACTTGCGGATGGATCATGCGCATCGCCATCTCGGCGTCAGCGAAGAGGATCTCGAGCGCTGGGGCGAGAAGGCGGGGCTCGCGGTGAAGTCGGCGAAGACGTTCCGGTCACCCGATGGCGACAAGGGGATCGCTGTCACGGTTTGGTCGGCTGAGTGCCAGAATTCTACGAAAAGGTCGGCCGCATGAGTGCGCCAAAAGTATCATTCGAGTTCTTCCCGCCCAAGACGCCGGAGATGGAGCAGAAGCTCTGGGATTCGGTGCGCCGTCTTGAGCCGCTGAATCCGTCTTATGTCTCGGTGACGTATGGCGCGGGCGGCTCCACGCGCGAGCGTACGCATGACATTGTGCGGAAAATGGCGGCGGAGACGTCGCTGAAGCCGGCGGGGCATATCACCTGCGTGGCGGCGACGAAGCCGGAGATCGATCAGGTTCTGCAGGACTATTGGGATGCTGGCGTGAAGCGCATTGTAGCGCTGCGCGGCGATCCGACGGCGGGCATCGGCACGAAGTATGCGCCGCATCCGGGCGGCTATGCGTATGCGAACGACCTCATCACGGGCGCGCGGAAGATTGCGGACTTTGACATTTCGGTTGGGTGCTATCCGGAAGTGCATCCCGATGCGACGTCGCTGAAATCGGAAGTGGAGAACCTGAAGCGCAAGTTCGATGCGGGCGCGACGCGGGCGATCACGCAGTTCTTCTTCTATCCCGACGTGTACTTCAAATTCCTCGACGCGGCGCGCGATGCGGGCATTACGCAGCCGATCGTGCCGGGCATCATGCTGCAGTCCAACTTCAAGGGGCTGAAGCGGATGGCCGATCTGTGCGGCACGGCGATCCCGGCGCGGATTGCGAGCCTGTATGAAGGGCTGGATAACGATGCGGAGACGCGCGACCTCGTGACGGCGCATGTGGCGGCGGAGCTGTGCAGCCGGTTGGCCGAGCAGGGCGTCGACCATTTCCATTTCTACACGATGAACCGTGCGGGGCTGTCGCTGTCGACATGCCGTCTGCTGGGGATCAAACCTGAAGTTCAGGCGAAAGGGGTTCAGTCATGAACCGTCAAGAACGCATCGCGAAGCTGAAGGCGACGGCGAAAGAGCGTATCCTGATCCTTGATGGATCGTGGGGCGTGATGTTCCAGAAGATGGGCCTGCAGGAAGCCGATTATCGCGGCGAGCGGTTCAAGGATCATGTCGGCCAGATGAAGGGCAACAACGACATCCTGTGTCTGACGCGGCCGGATCTCGTCGAGAAGCTGCACACAACGTATTTCGAAGCCGGCGCCGATATTTCGGAGACGAACACGTTCTCCGCGACGACGATTGCGCAGGACGACTACAAGCTCGACGCAAAGGCGGTGTGGGACATCAATTACGAGGGCGCCCGCATCGGCCGGAAGGTGGCGGATGAGTTCAACGCGAAAGAGCCGAACAAGCCGCGCTATCTGGCGGGGTCGATCGGGCCGTTGAACAAGATGCTGTCCATGTCTTCGGACGTGAACGATCCGGGCGCGCGGCTGGTGGACTTCGATGAAGTGTACCGCGCCTATCGCGACCAGGTGAAAGCGCTGAACGAGGGCGGGGTCGATCTCTATCTGATCGAGACGATCACCGACACGCTGAACTGCAAGGCGGCGATCAAGGCGATCATGGATCTGGAAGCTGAGGGGCAGGAGAAGCTGCCGATCTGGATTTCGGGCACGATCACGGATCGCTCGGGCCGCACGCTGTCGGGGCAGACGGCCGAGGCGTTCTGGAATTCGGTGAAGCATGCCAAGCCGTTTGCGGTGGGTTTCAATTGTGCGCTGGGCGCGGACCTGATGCGGCCGTTCATCGCCGAGATGGCGCGAGTGGCAGATACGCTGGTGGCGGCTTATCCGAATGCGGGTCTGCCCAACGAGATGGGCCAGTATGACGAGCAGCCGCACGAGACGGCGCACGCTGTCGAACAGTGGGCGAAGGAAGGGCTGGTGAACATTCTCGGCGGCTGCTGTGGCACGACGCCGGATCACATTCGCCATGTTGCGGAGTCCGTGAAGGGCATCAAGCCGCGCCAGCCTGCGGAACGCCAAAAGGCGCTGCGGCTTGCTGGGCTGGAGCCATTTGAGTTGAGTTGAGCGGACTGTCCGGGCTCCGAGAAGGGGCACGATGGCCAAGTTCCATGATGATCAGACCGAGGGCGGCAGAATGATGCGAGCGAGTGTGGCGCTGTTGGCGCTTGGGCTTGGTGGTTGCGTGATTTCCAACGAGACGCGCGTTGTTGGCGGGCCACCCGTAGCGATCGAGCGGGCGTATGCGTCGCCGACGGCTTTCTATTCCAAGCACATTATCATTCCGCCCGGTTATGCGACGATCCGGTTGCCGGGGGTTGTGCCTGATACGAACGCTTCGGGAGCTTATGGAGATACGGAAGCGCAATCGGAGAGCGTGTTCGCGAAGATCGCGGCGGCGTTGAAGGATGCGGGCGCGAGCGAGGCTGATGTTGTCGCGATGACGGTCTATCTGGTTGCGCCGACTGCGGGAGGCGCGATGGATTTCGAGGGCATGATGCGCGCGTATAGCCGCCACTATGGCAGCGATGCACAGCCAAATCGTCCGGTGCGGTCGACTGTGGCGGTGGCGGGGCTTGTGCGGCCCGGCATGCTGGTCGAGATCGAAGTGACTGCCGCCGTTCCGGCGAAGCGATAGTTTCTGACAGCGTTGTACGTATGACCCAGGCTTCTGCGAATTTCATCAACATCGGCGAGCGTACGAACGTCACCGGATCGGCGGCGTTCAAGAAGCTGATCGTTGACGGCAAGTATGCCGAGGCGGTCGAGGTCGCGCGCCAGCAGGTGCAGAACGGCGCGCAGATCATCGATATCAACATGGACGAGGGCCTGCTCGACGCGAAGGCGGCGATGCGGACTTACCTGCGCCTGATCGCGGCCGAGCCTGATATCGCCAAGGTTCCGATCATGATCGACAGTTCCAAGTGGGACGTGATCGAGGAAGGACTGAAGAACGTTCAGGGCAAGGCGATCGTCAACTCGATCTCGATGAAGGAGGGCGAGGCGAAGTTCCTTGAGCAGGCCCGCATCGTGATGAGCTATGGCGCGGCTGTGGTCGTCATGGCGTTCGATGAGGCGGGGCAGGCGGATACGGCTGCACGCAAGTACGAGATCTGCAAGCGCGCCTATGAGCTGCTGGTGGCGAATGGCTTTCCGCCGGAAGACATCATCTTCGATCCCAACGTGTTCGCTGTGGCGACGGGGATCGAGGAGCATAACAATTACGCGCTCGATTTCTTCGAGGGTGTGAAGCTGATCAAGCAGAACCTGCCGTATGCGCGGACCTCGGGCGGATTGTCGAACGTGTCGTTCTCGTTCCGGGGCAACGAGCCGGTGCGGCGGGCGATGCACTCGGTGTTCCTGTATCACGCGATCCCGCTTGGGTTCGACATGGCGATCGTCAATGCGGGGCAGCTGGATATCTACGACAACATTGATCCGGAGCTGCGTGAGCGCGTCGAGGATGTGATCCTCAATCGCCGCGAGGATTCGACGGATCGCCTGCTGGAGATTGCGGAAAAGTTCCGCGGACAGAAAGGCGTCGAGAAGAAGATCGATCTTAGCTGGCGGCAGAAGCCGGTGAAGGATCGCCTTGCGCATGCGCTGGTCAATGGCATCACCGAGTTCATCGTCGAGGATACGGAAGAGGCGCGGCTTTCGGTCGAGCGGCCTCTGCATGTCATCGAAGGTCCGCTGATGGATGGCATGAACATCGTTGGCGACCTGTTCGGGTCGGGCAAAATGTTCCTGCCGCAGGTGGTGAAGTCGGCGCGCGTGATGAAGGCTGCGGTCGCGCACCTTATGCCGTTCATGGAAGAGGAAAAGCGGCGCACGGGCATGGCTGACAAGTCCAACGGCGTCGTCGTGATGGCGACGGTGAAGGGCGATGTGCACGACATCGGCAAGAACATTGTCGGCGTGGTCCTGCAGTGCAACGGCTACAAGGTGATCGACCTTGGCGTGATGGTGCCGGCCGAGAAAATTCTGGAAGTCGCGCAGAAGGAAAACGCGGACATGATCGGGCTGTCGGGCCTGATCACACCGTCGCTGGACGAGATGGTGTACTTCGCGAGTGAGATGGAGCGGCTGGGCATCAAGAAGCCGCTGCTGATCGGCGGGGCGACGACCAGCCCGGCGCATACGGCGATCAAGATCGAGCCGATGCTGACCAAGGCGCCGGTGGTGCACGTGCTGGATGCCAGCCGCGCTGTGGGCGTGGTGAGCCAGCTGATCGGCGATGATAGCCGTGACCGCTTCTGGTCGGAGATGAAATCCAAGTACGCGCAGATCCGCTCGTCGCGTTCGGGCGGGCAGGCGAAGGCGCGCGTCGATATAGCCACCGCGCGCGCGATGGCGCCGAAGATTGATTGGAACGGTTACGTGCCGCCGAAGCCGTCCTTCCTGGGGACGCGCTTAATCGAGGCGGATCTGGCGACGCTGGCGCGCTATATCGACTGGACGCCGTATTTCGCGAGCTGGGATCTGATCGGGCGCTATCCGATGATCCTCGAGGACGATGTTGTCGGCGAGGCGGCTCAGTCGCTGTGGAAGGATACGCAATCGATCCTGCAGCGCATGATCGGTGAACAGTGGATTCAGGCGAAGGGTGTGGTGGGCTTCTGGCCGGCTAACCAGGAGGGTGACGACGTTGTCCTCTGGCAGGACGAAAAGCGCGATACCGAGATCGGTCGCTTCCACATGCTGCGCCAGCAGATGGAGAAGACGAACGACAAGGGTCAGTTCGCAATCTCTGACTTTGTGGCGCCGAAAGCACCGGACTATGTCGGCGGCTTTGCCGTGACGGCGGGGCATGGCGAGCTGGCGAAGGCCAAGGAGTTCGTCGACAAGGGCGATGATTATTCATCGATCATCGTGAAGGCGCTTGCAGATCGCTTCGCCGAGGCGTTTGCCGAGTATCTGCATGAGCAGGTGCGGCGCGAGTTGTGGGGCTATGCGGCCAGCGAAGGTCTTTCGAATGAAGATCTGATAGCGGAGAAGTATCGCGGCATCCGTCCGGCGCCGGGTTATCCGTCTCAACCTGATCACACCGAGAAGAAGACGTTGTTTGATTTGCTCGACGCTACGGCAAAGGCGGGCATTGAACTGACGTCGAGCTTTGCGATGAACCCACCGGCTTCGGTTTCGGGCATGTACTTCTCGCATCCTGACGCTGTGTATTTTGCCGTTGGCCGGATCGAGAAGGATCAGGTCGAGGACTATGCGCGCCGCAAGGGGTGGGACCTTGCGACGGCCGAGCGTTGGCTGAGGCCGATCCTCAACTACTGATAGAGCCATTTTGGGATGCGTTGCTACGCCTCAGGGTTTCCCATGGTTTTCAATCGACAAGTCGCCGGCGCTGCGCTTGATTGCAGCGAATTCCGGTTGAATCGGTGCATGATGAGACCCGGGATTCACAAATAAGAAACGCCCGCGGAGCCCTATGGGCTTACGACGGGTTACTAGGAGGGGACATCGTGAGGAACTGGAAGAAGATGGCCGTTTCGGCCGTCAGCGTGCTCGCGCTGTCCGAAGCGGCGTTTGCGCAGCAGGCTCAGCAAGTTCCCGCGACAACCGCAAGTTCTCCCGAAGGCGTTCAGGCATTTGAGCCGGCATTTTTCGCGCGCTTTGCGCCGGTGACCGCGCTCGACATGGTGCGTCAGCTTCCCGGATTCCGGATCGACGAAGGTGAAGACCTGCGCGGCTTCGGTGCGACGGCAGGCAACGTTCTGATCGATGGGCGGCGCACGAGTTCGAAGGATTCGCTGAGCGACGAGCTTGGCCGTATCTCTGCACGTGATGTGCTGCGTGTTGAGTTGATCCGCGCGTCGGCTGCGGGCGATATCGATGTGCGCGGACATACCGAGCTTGCGAACGTCGTACTGAAGACGGCGAGCGAGCTGAAGGTTTCGACGACGTGGGCGGCGACAACGCGCTGGTACGAGCAGGGTCGTGTCGGCGTGCAGATCGGTGGCACGCGCGCGTGGAAGACAGACAATTTTGGCTTCCGTCTCGCAGTGCAGGGCACGAATCTGGGCGAGCGGGAGGAGGTGGATGTTGTATCTGCCAATGCGCTGGGTGTTACGACGTCAACGCAGTCGGAACACTACCAGCAGCAGGTCGGCGAGCTGCTGATTGTTGGTGCGGGCAACTGGACGCCGACGGCGCGCGACACGATCAACGCCAACTTCCGTATCCTGCCGCGCCTGTTTTCGAACAATGCGGCGGCGGCGGTTCACCTGCCGAGCGGAACGAAGGTGGGCGACATTTCCCTCGACTACGAGGAAAAGGACATCTGGTATGTCGATGCCGGCGGTGACTGGGAACACAAGTTCTCGCCCGAGAATGCGGTCAAGCTGATCGCGGTGAATCGCACGGTGAACTGGCGGCCGCAGCAGTTGCTGACGCAGGCTGTGCTGGGATCGCCGTTCGGGCAGGCACGCGATACGTCCGACAACAATGCGGGCGAGCATGTGCTGCGCGGCGTGTGGACGACCAAGCCGGTGCAGGAACATACGCTCGAGTTCGGTCTTGAGGGCGCGTACAACTATCGCGAAGTGGATCGCCAGCGTCAGCTTGGCCCGATCGGCGGGCCGTTCACGGTGGTTGCCGTGCCGATCGCGTCGACCAAGGTTGAGGAAGAGCGCGTCGAGGCGTCGGTGACGGATGTGTGGCGTGTGAGCCCGCAGCTGACGCTTGAGGGCGCGATCAACTACGAAGTATCGACCATCTCGCAGACGGGTGACGCCAACCAGGAACGCGATTTCACTTACGCCAAGCCGCGTGTGGTGGCGACGTGGGTGCCGGGCAAAGAGGATCAGGTGCGCCTGTCGTTGGCGCGCGATGTCTCTCAGCTCGATTTTGCAGACTTTGCGACGGGCCTCGATTCGATCAGCACGACCGCCAACATTGGCAACCCGGATCTCGAACCGGAGCGTGCGTGGAAAGCCAGCGCGCAATGGAAGCGCCAGATCGGCGAGCGTGGCTCGATTTCGATTACGGGCTTCTATGACGACATTCAGGATACGCAGGACTTTATTGCAGCGCGTCTCACAACGCCGGCTGCGTGTGTGACGACTGTGCCGACGCCGGCCGCCTGCTATCGCACGGCGGTGGGCAATGTGGGTGACGGCACACGCTGGGGCGGTCGTGTTGAGGCGACGCTGCCGCTCGATGCGGTCGGGATTGCGAACGGCATTCTGAAGCTGAATGTCGGCGCGCAGGACAGCGAAGTGGTTGATCCGCTCACGGGCGAGAAGCGGCGTATCTCGAAGCAGCAGGAATACGACTGGTCGATCGATTTCCGTCAGGATGTGCCCTCGATGAAGTTTGCCTGGGGTGGCGACTACGCCAGCTCCGGCGCGATACCGGAGTATCGTCATGAGCGGATCGAGATTGCCGATCCGGGTGAGGGCGATCTCGACCTGTTTGTCGAGACGACGGCATTTCTTGGCGGTGCGCTGGTGCGTGTGACGGCGGAGAATATCTTCAACCAGGAGCGCGAGGTGGATCGCCGCTTCTTCACGCCGAACCGCATTCCGCCGGGTGCGTTCTCGTCGACCGAAGACCGCGATTCGACCAATGGCGCGACGGTTACGCTGACGGTTGCGGGCGCTTTCTAAGAGTCGCAACGTGGAGAAGTAGGGCGCACCTTGATGCGCCAGCGCTCAGTCACGGTGCATCAAGATGCACCCTACTTCATGCGCGCAATAACGCCCTGCGCTGCGGCTCGCCCTGTCGCGAAACAGGCCTGTAGGAGGTAGCCGCCTGTTGGCGCTTCCCAGTCGAGCATTTCGCCGGCGACGAAGGTCTGTGGGTCTGACTTCAGCGAGTAGTCGGGGTTGAGGCTGTCCCAGCTGATGCCGCCGGCTGTCGAGATGGCGCGCTCGATCGGGGCGACGCCAGTAAGCTGGATTGTGCAGGTCTTGATGATGGCGGCGAGTTCTGCGGGTGACGCGGGCAGGCCGGGGCCACCCTGGCGTTCGCGCAGCAGGCTGGCGGCGACAGGCGTGATGTTGGCGCGGCGCAGACGATTGGCGGTGGAGGCGCCTGCTGGGGCCGATGCGAGCTTTCTGGCGAGTTCGCCCTCGGTGAAGTTCGGGCTGAGGTCGATGGCAAGATCGGCGGAACCATTCGTCATGATGCTTTCGCGTAACGCGGAAGAAAGCGCGTAGATTGCTCCGCCTTCGATGCCTGTGTCGGTGATGATCGCTTCGCCCGCGGCTTCGATGCCGTTGTGCGAGAAGCGCGCGGGCTTCACCGGTTGACCGGCGAATTTCTCGCGGTGGATGTCTGACCAGTTCGTGCGGAAGCCGCTGTTCGAGGGACGCAGCTTTGTCACGGTTGCGCCGCGCTGCGAGAACATGTCGGCCCATGAGCCGTCCGAGCCGAGGCGCGGCCAGCTTGCGCCGCCGAGAGCGAAGACAGCGGCATCGGCTTTCTCGTTGCGCAAGCCGTCGGGTGTTTCGAACATCAGCGCTTCGTTGAGCCAACCCGTCCAGCGCGAGCGCGTCACGAGTTGTACGCCGTGATCCGACAGTCGGGTCAGCCAGGCGCGGAGGAGGGGCGAGGCTTTCATCTGCTTCGGGAAGACGCGGCCGCTGGAGCCGACGAACGTCTCGATGCCGAGGCCTTCGCACCAGGCGCGGAGGTGCGCTGGCGTGAACGCGTTGATCGCGGGTTCGAGGTGGGCGCGGGCTTCGCCATAGCGCGCGAGGAAGTCTTCGATGGGTTCGGAGTGGGTGAGGTTGAGGCCGCCACGGCCGGCTAGCAGGAATTTGCGGGCCGGATTCGGCATGCGGTCGTGGATCGTGACGGACGCGCCAGCTTCGGCCAGCACTTCGGCGGCTGCGAGGCCGGCAGGGCCTGCGCCGATGATGATGATCCGTTTGCCGTTGATCGCGCTCATGGAGCGAGGGCTGTGGACCAGTCCGCGTTCCGAAACAACACCGCAGGGTTGTTTCGCGCCCCAGCATTCGCGTTGGGGATGCGTTGTGTTGCGGCCTCCTGACGCTCACCTACCGTCGCCCGTGATGCTGGTTATCGGGGCCGGCAGGCGGAGTGAACATGGCAGAAGCCGTGGTAAATACGCTTCGGCGGTTGGACCTTTCGTGGGTCCGTATCGAGATCGCCCTGCTGGTCGGCGTGCTCATCCTGGGCGGCTGATTGCTGCGGCCAATCCGCTTTTTGCAGCGCCGTTAGCTTGACTTTAGGGGTTTTGACCGCGATATGGCCCTCGCGTTCACACCCGTATGTATCGGAGAACGCTATCGGCGCTCCGGCTGCGTGAGGGTCCTGAGAACAGGACCCGGCCCGTTGAGCGCCCTGAAACGATCGCATGATCGCCCGCGCACGCCGGGCCGTCCCATAAAGACAGCGCCTCCGGCGGACTCGTAGCAAACGAGCGTCCGCACGTTCGCGCACACGAAAGAAACCTCCCTCGTGACGCAATTCAAAGACCTTGGGCTCAACCCGTCGATTCTCGCGGCGCTGACCCAGAAGGGCTACACTCAACCCACCCCGATCCAGCTCGCCGCCATTCCGGGCGTGATGGAAGGCCGCGACCTGCTCGGCATCGCGCAGACCGGCACCGGCAAGACGGCTGCCTTCGCGCTGCCGATCCTTCACCGCCTCGCCGCCAACCGGAAGGCCGCGCCGCGCTATGGCTGCCGCGCGCTCGTGCTGTCGCCGACGCGCGAACTGGCGACGCAGATTGCAGACAACTTCAAGGCTTACGGCTCGCAGATGGGCTTCAGCGTCGCCACGATCTTCGGCGGCGTCGGCCATGGTCCGCAGCGCCAGGCGCTGGCGCGCGGCGTCGATATTATCGTTGCTGCTCCCGGCCGCCTGCTCGACCACCTTGGCGAAGACGATGCCGATCTCTCGCAGCTCGAAATCTTCGTGCTGGATGAAGCCGACCAGATGCTGGACATGGGCTTCATCGTGCCGATCCGCCAGATCGTGAAGCATCTGCCGAAGAAGCGTCAGAACCTGTTCTTCTCGGCCACCATGCCGACGGACATCGAGAAGCTGGCGAATGACCTGCTGAACCCGGACCCGCTGAAGGTGTCGGTGGCCCCGCCGTCGACCACTGTCGAGCGTATCAACCAGCAGGTTGTCTTCGTCGAGGCCGGTCGCAAGCGTGGCCTGCTGACGGAACTGTTCGCCAACCCGGAATTCTCGCGCGTGCTGGTGTTCACCCGTACGAAGCGCGGCGCTGACAAGGTTGCCCGTATTCTGGAAGGCGGTGGTGTTCCTGCTGTCGCGATCCACGGCAACAAGAGCCAGGCCCAGCGCGAGCGTGCGCTGGCCGAATTCAAGGCCGGCAAGGTCCGGGCGTTGGTCGCCACCGATATTGCGGCGCGCGGGATCGACATTTCGTCGGTGTCTCACGTTGTGCAGTACGAGCTGCCGGATGTGCCTGAGCAGTATGTCCACCGCATCGGCCGTACGGCGCGTGCGGGCAAGGATGGTTCGGCCGTGGCGTTCTGCGCCGAGGACGAACGTCAGCTGCTGCGGGATATCGAGCGCACAACGCGCCAGAAAATCCCGAGCACCGATCGCCGTAATGATGCGGCGCTGGCCCAGCTTTCGGCCAATGCCAACGATGACGAGAAACGCAGCCGTGGCGGCGCTCGCGCCGAGTCGCGCGGCGCGCCGCAACCGCGTCGCCAGCAGCAACCGCGCCGTGACGATCAACGCCGCGATCAGCGTCAGGGTGAGCGTTCGGGCGAGCATCGCCAGCACGAGCCGCGTGCCGAGGGCGCTCAAGGCGAGGGCCGTTCGGGCCGTCGTCGTGGCGGTCGCGGCAATGGCGGCGGTCAGGGCGGTCAGAACCGTCAGGGCCAAGGTCGCGAAGGTCAGGCACGCGAAGGTCAGGCCCGTGAAGGCCAGCAGCGTGACGGTCAGCGCAATGGCGAGCGTCAGAACACCAACAATGGTCAGAAGCCCAATGGTCAGAACCGTGGGCAGAAGCAAGGTCATCGCAAGGGCCAGCCGCGCGAGCAGGGCGCTGCGCGTGGTGACGTCATGAAGGTCAACGCTGCTGCGCCGACCGGCAAGGTGATGGGTGCTGACGCCCTTATGCGTCACATCGGTTCGACGAACCCCTGGTCGAAGTCCTAGTTATCGAACCCCGGGTCGCCAAACTCGGGGTCGCAACCTGGCAGATTCCCAAAATGCAACCGCCGCCAGCCCGTGAGGGCGGCGGCGGCGCTTCCTTTCCCGGCGGGGGGACGTGGGGGGACTAGATCGCCGGGTCAGAACCTGTGTCGGTGTCGCTTTCGCGACTGCCGGGAAAATACTCTTCAGAACGCGCGTGGTTCCGATCACGACGGTTATTTGGGGAGCTGGATGGTGAATCCAACCCTCCAACTGCGATCGGTTTCGACGCACCCCGATTGCGCCCCCGATTGCGTATGACGGCCGCATCGGTACATACAGCGGCTTAATGAGTATCTGGTCGCAATTGTCGTCCCTCGCCCGGCGCGCCTTTGAGGAAGACGCGGCGTCGGACACGGATGTAGTCGGCCCGGCGCTATGCGGTCCGGACCCGAACGATCTTGAGTTCACCGCAGCGATTGTTGGTCTTGGCGCAAAACTCGCCAAGGCCGATGGGCTTGTGACCATCGACGAGGTCGCCGCTTTCTCGCGCGTGTTCCGATCCGCGCCGGGAGATGAGGCCGCAATAAGGCGCGTGTTCAACATCGCGCGACAGACTGTGATCGGCTACGAGAACTATGCGCGCCGGATCGCGCGCCGCTACAGCAACAGGCCGTGCTTGCTGGAAGGCGTGCTGGATGGGCTGTTCCAGATCGCCGCCGCCGATGGCGTGATTACCGGCGAAGAAGTCGACTATCTGAAGAGCGTCTCGGACCTGTTCGGCTTTAACGAAGACCAGTTCCGCCGGATCAAGGCGAGCCATCTCGGACCGGACACAGATGATCCCTACCTGGTGTTGGGTCTTGTCCACACCGCCACGTTTGAAGATGTTCGCGCCGCCTATCGCCGCCTTATGCTTGAAAATCACCCGGATACCGCGGTGGGGGTCAAATCGGCCCCGCGCGAATATGAACCGGTAGCGCACGAGAAGTCGGCAGCGATCACGACGGCGTATGCGCGTATCCGTGCAGAACGGGGATTTCTCACGCGAGCCGATTGACTTTCGGGTCCGCGGGCGCACCTTCAAGGGCTAGGAGTCAGCCCATGACCGAAACCCTTGGCCAAAACGATTTTTCCTCGCGCCTGCATCTGGCGCTGAAGTCGTTCGGCGGGTTCCTTGCCAAGGCCGGGTTTGGCCTGTTCCTGCTGGTAGCCGCCTTTGCCGCGCTGGTCGCGACGACATTTATCGGCCTTATGCTGGCGATCGCGGCTGTGTTCCTCACGTTCGCGCGCCCGCGCCGCAAGCAGGCGAAGCAAGCCGGGACTGACGCTTCCGCGACGCTGGAAGCTCGCCGCACGGCTGATGGCTGGATCATCGAGATCTAGCTTTTTGTTCACGGGACGCTTGCCCTCCTTTTGGGGTCTTGTGCGCGCCGTTCTGCGGAGCGAAAGGTCTTTGACCGGGGCAGATTCGCACCAGCCTTCCACCTGATCAGGAACCGGGGATGAAACCCGCGGACTTTGGCCTTCTGTTTGTTGTCTGCCTGGTCTGGGCTCTCAACCTCGTCATCACGCGCTGGACCGTAACGGTGGCAGATGTGCCGCCGATCTTCTTTGCGGGCGTGCGCCTGGGGCTGGTCGGATTGGTGCTTGCGCCCTTCCTGTTTCCGGCGCCGCGGCAGATCGGGCTGATGTTCCTGATCGGCATGGGCATGGGCGCGGTGCAGTTCGGCTTGCTGTTTCTGGGGCTCGCGAATGCATCGGCGAGCGCGGCGGCCGTCATCGGTCAGCTGGGCGTGCCGATCACGACGATTTTCTCGGTGATGTTCCTCGGCGAGCAGATCGGCTGGCGACGTGTAGCGGGCATCGTCATGAGCTTTGCCGGCGTGATGATCATCGCGATCGACCCGGAGAAATTCACCCTTACACTCGGGATGATCTTCCTCGTGCTGGCCGCCGTGTCGTCGTCGGCAGCCAGCGTGCTGATGAAGCGGATCGAGCCGATGTCTGCGATGAAGCTGCAGGCGTGGGTGGGAACGTTCTCGGTTATCCCGCTGATGACCATGTCGTTCGGCATGGAAACGGGGCAGGCAGAGGCTGTGCTGTCCGGTGATCCGCTGATCTATCTGTCGACAGCATTCGCGGTGCTGGCGGTGTCCATCTTCGGGCATGGCACGTTCTATCGGATGATCAAGAAGTACGATGTGACGCTGATCTCGCCGCTCACCCTGATGACGCCGATCTGGGGCGTGGTTCTGGGTATTCTGTTGCTGGGCGAGCCGCTGACGGCCAAGTTGATCATCGGCTCGGCGGTGGCGCTGGCGGGTGTTGGCGTCATCATGGTCCGCCCGAACCGGCGCTTTCCAGAGGCTCCGGTTGGGGACAAGATCGGCCCATGAAGTACGAGATCATTCAGGCCCCAAGTCCCAACTTCAACGACCGCCTGCATCCGCTCGACATGCTGGTGCTGCACTACACAGGCATGCCGGACGGCCCGACGGCGCTCGCGCGCATGCAGGATGCGCAGGAGCCGCAGGTGTCAGCGCACTACATGGTCGAGGAGGATGGCCGCATCTTTCAGCTCGTCGCCGAGGACAAGCGCGCGTGGCAGGCCGGGCGCAGCTGGTGGCAGGGGGATGAGGATCTCAACTCGCGTTCGATCGGCATCGAGATCGTGAATGGCGGGCATGACTTTGGATTGCCGCCTTATCCGGAGGTGCAGATCGCGGCCGTGATCGCGCTGTGCCGGGACATTCTTGGTCGCTGGCCGATCGCGCCGCATCGGGTGGTTGCGCACTCCGACATCGCGCCTGATCGCAAGGAAGATCCGGGTGAACGCTTCCCGTGGAAGCAACTCGCCGAAGCAGGCATCGGCCTGTGGCCGCAGCCTGTTCGTCCCGAACCGTGGATGATGCACGGCGCAGCGCCGGGGGACGCGGGAATGACGGTCGAGGGCGTGCAGCAGGATCTTGCCGACATCGGCTACAAGATCAACGTGACCGGCGTGTTCAACGACGAGACTGCGGCCTGCCTGCGCGCGTTCCAGCGTCGCTGGCGGCCCGAGCGTGTGAACGGCGAAGGCGACACGGACACGATCACTTTGGCGCATGCCGTCGCGGATCTTGTTCGCCTTTCGAAGAGCTGAACTTACACAGCCGCGAAAAAATCTGGGCCTGCGACAGCGGTGGCGTGCGCAACACACGGTGTCGCGGAATGGCCATGTGACACGAATGCTAATTCCCCGTTCACTTCTGATCCCTCATGCTCGCGTCAGGTAGAACGGAGTCGGCCATGCCTTCCGGAGCCTTGCATCGACTGGTCTATATGAGCACTGCCGTCGGCGTGCTGCGTGCGGACGAACTCGACCGCATATATCTCAGAGCAAAATCAACGAATGCGCGTGCGGGCATCACGGGTCTGCTGCTGTTCTACGAGGGCGCATTTCTGCAGGCGCTTGAGGGGCCTGCTGCGGGGGTGATGAGTCTGGCTGAGCGGCTTCGCAGGGATCGCCGGCATTCCGGCATGATCACGCTTGAGTCGCAGTCTATCGAGGAGCGCGCGTTCCCCGAAGCCATGCAGTTCGTCGCCGCACGCAATCTCAGTGCAGGGGAGAAGCAGGCGTTCAGCGATCTGCGTCAGGCCGTCAGCGCACGATCGCACATGATCGGTGCACCGTCGCCGGAGGCCGACACCGGGCTTTGGGAGCTCATCTCGTCGTTCAATCCGCTGCGCGCGGTCTGATCAGCCCGCAGTCGTCCGGCTCGGGCGCACCCGCACGGGGCGCGACAGCGGCGGCTGGCCAACGACAGAAATCTCGAAGGGCTCGAGTGAGTCCACAAACAGATCGATGCTGGCGGTTTCGCCGGGACGGATGCGCAGCATGGGGCGTTTGTCGCCCATGGAGATTACGCGGACTGACGGGGTATCGTTGAAGATGCCAACGCGAATGATCTCGTCTTCGCGCATCACCAGACGGTCGCGCGTTTCCTGCCAGATCTGGCCGTCTTCCTTCCAGCTCTGCCGCGCGAAGCCATCGCTGACCCAGAGGCGCAGTTCGCGATCGATATGGCCTTGCGTGATTCGTGGCGGCGTTGTTGCGCGGGTCGTGATGCCGATGGCGGCAAGCGTCGCGATGCAGCTGGCTTCGGCCATCGCTGTGCGTTGTGAGTGAAGCATCCGTGTTCCCCGTGCTGACCCAACATGACGAGGCTCAGGTCGAAGGGTTACCAAGTCACTGCGGCAGAATGGATCGAGACGTGCGAACGCGACGCGTGTGTCGCGTCAAACACATCCTGTGTTGAGCGGTGCGATGCCGAAATGAAAAACGGCGGATCGTGCGACCCGCCGTTTCAGATATCTGCTCGAAAGAGAGAGGGCCTATTCGGCCTTCACTTCCGGAAGGTCGCCTTTGGCAGGCATCGTCTTCTTCGTCAGGAAGACGGCGATGTCGCGCTTGTCCTGGTCGCTGAGGCCGGGAACCACGCCGGCCATCATCGGGACCGGGTTGTTGAGCGCATCAACGATCTTGTCGTTGTCGAGCGTCGCCAGCTTTTCGATCAGCGGGGCGTTCGCCATGCCCGTGGCGTGGCACATCTTGCATTTGGCGTCGTAGAGCGCGCCGCCTTCAGTCGGGCCGGCGAGCGCCGCCGGAGCAGCCAGAATGGCAAGGCCGAGAAGTGCAGTCAGACGCATAGAAACCCTCCAGGTATCGTTGGGTTTGCTTGTACTGATGCGAACCTGAACAGGCCATAACCAAGCGCAGTTATTGCTGAAGTGCGGCCTTCTGGCCTCAGAAACGGGTGGAATCGCCCTTTCCATCAGTCTCTGCTATGCACCCGGCTCGATCAGGCGGCTGGGCGATCGCTGGTAGGTAACTACTGGAGGAAAGTCCGGGCTCCACGTAGGCAAGGCGGCGGATAACGTCCGCCCGGGGAAGCAACCGAAAGGAAGCGTAACCCGAGGGATAGCGCCACAGAAAGCAAACCGCCCGGGACTTGTCCTGGGTAAGGGTGAAAGGGTGGGGTAAGAGCCCACCGCGTCCCTGGTGACAGGGATGGCAAGGCAAGCCCCGCCTGGAGCAAGACCGAATAGGGATGGACGTCCGAAAGGACAGGCACGCCTTCGTGCTCCATCCGGGTTGGTCGCGTGAGGCGGTCCGCAAGGGCCGTCCCAGAGGAATGGTCGCCCATCCGTCGCAAGGCGGGGGACAGAACCCGGCTTACAGGCCGCCTGATCGAGTTGTCATCCAATAGCTGTGGACAGCTTCCCGCGAGGTTCTCGACCTCGCGATGGCCGCATTTGCGAGGCAAATTGCGAGAGGATTCACACCTCGCTAACCACTTATCCACACCCAAGCGGATATAGCTCACCGATCTACCCGGTTTGTTCCGTTGGCGGACGATTCAATGGTTAACGAGGGCCTAACGTCCCGTTGTAGCCCATGCTCTCCCATGGTATCCCCTGAAACTCCACGGAAGGGGCTCCGTGGCGGGACAATTTCAGGGTGCGCCGACCCATCCGGGCGAGCGCCAAGCGGGCAATCAGGGGTATGTTTCTCTCCTCTTTCGAGAGCAGCGTTGATGCAAAGAAGCGGGTCTCCATTCCCGCACCTTTCCGCAAATCACTCAGCGGCGAGGAGAGCGTCTACCTGTGGCCGTCGCTGGACAAGGCCTGCATCGAGGGCGCGGGGATGCGCCTGATGGAAGGTTTCGAAGATTCCATGGCCGACCTCGATCTGATGGACCCGCGCCGGTATGCGCTCGCGACCTACATCATGGGCGAGGCGAGGGCGGCGAAGTTCGACGACGGTGGGCGTATCGTGCTCGATGCAGAACTGCTTGCGAAGGCGGGCGTCACCGACCGGGCCATGTTCGTTGGCCTCGGCGACCGTTTCCAGATCTGGGAGCCGTCGGCGTTCGAGGCGATGCGCGAAGAGATGCGTGCGCTGGCCCGCGAAAGCCTCGGTCTTCTCAAAGCCAAGCCGCGCCGTGTCGCCGGTCAGCAGAAGCAGGGTCAGGCGGCTGCTGAATGAGCGAACTTGAACTCAATTCCCCCGCGCCGTCGGGCCACGTTCCCGTCCTCATCGAGGAGGTGATCCACGCCCTCGCGCCGACCGATGGCGCGATCATGGTGGACGGCACCTATGGCGGCGGTGGCTATTCCCGCGCAGCGCTTGCGGTGGCGAACATCACGCTGATCGGGATCGACCGTGATCCGGAGGCGATGGAGCGCGCCTGGGCGCATGCGGGCAAGGACCCGCGGCTGGTTCCCGCGCCGGGCCGTTTCGGTGAACTTGAAGCCATCGTCCACGCTGCGGGACGCGGTGACAAGGTCGACGGCGTGATGCTGGACCTTGGCGTTTCGTCCTTCCAGATCGACGAAGCCGGGCGCGGCTTTTCCTTCATGCGCGATGGTCCGCTGGACATGCGCATGGAGAAGAGGGGGCCGAGCGCAGCCGATGCGGTGAACCACCTCACCGAGGGCGAGCTGGCCGACATCTTCCATATTCTGGGTGAAGAGCCTGGCGCCCGCCGTGTGGCGCGCGGCATTGTGTTCCGTCGCCGGCAGCAGCCTTTCACCACCACGCTGGAACTCGCTGATTGCATCGAGCGTTCGCTCGGCGGACGGCGCGGCAAACCGACTCACCCGGCCACACGTTCTTTCCAGGCGCTGCGCATGTGGGTGAACGACGAAAGCGGCGAACTGGTGCGTGCGCTGGCCGCAGCCGAGAAGGTGCTGAAACCTGGCGGCCGACTGGTCGTCGTAACCTTCCATTCAATCGAAGATCGCATCGTGAAGCTGTTCCTAAGGGCGCGGTCCGGCAACGAGCCGGGCGCGTCGCGGCACCTGCCGGGAACGCCCAAGGGCAAGACGCCGACCTTCGAGGTTCTCCAGCGCAAGGCCATCGAGCCGGGCGAGGCCGAACTCGAGGCAAATCCGCGGGCACGTTCGGCGCGTTTGCGCTGGGCGCTGCGGACTGAGGCGCCGGCATGGGATGCTCCTCCGGACGAGGGGTTCCGCCTGCCCGGGCTGAAGCAGCTTGAAGGAGTTGGCTGATGAAGAAGCTCGCGATCATCGGCGTGTTCGTCGTCGTGGTGATGGCTGTCGCGGTGTACCGCGCCAAGCTTGGCGCCGAGGAAACGCAAGGCGAGATCGACACGCTCAAGGCCGAGGCTACGTCGATCGGCAAGGACATCGCCGTGATGAAGGCCGAGGAGGCCTATCTCACGCGCCCGGACCGCATCGGGCCGATCGCGCGCCAGCAGCTTGGTCTCGAGCAGGCGACCCCTCGGCAGTATGTCGCGCCGGAAGCCCTGTCGCGCACGCTCGGTGAAGAGCGTCTGACATTGCCTGCCGTCACACCCGATGCAGCTGCGCCTGCCCAGGATGCGGGGGTGAAGCCGGCGCAATGATGCTGTTCGAACGCCCTGAGGTTGATGTCTGGGGACGGCGCCGCGCTCGCATGGTTGCGGGCGTGATGGCGCTGATCTTCACCGTCATCGTCGGGCGCTCGGCCTATGTGGCGATGAACGGGCCGGATCTGGTGTCTGCGAGCGCGCGGCCTGCTGCGATCGCGTCCGTTCGCCGGGCGGACATTGTCGATCGCAAGGGCGAACTGCTGGCGACGACTGTGCCGGGCTGGTCGCTCGCGGCGAACCCCAGCGCGATCTGGGATGCGGGTGAGGTCGCCAGCGAACTCAAGAAGGTTCTGCCGCGTCTCGATCTGATCGGCCTGACGACGCAGCTCTCCGATCGCAAACGCAAATTCGTCTGGGTTCAGCGCGGCCTGACCCAGGAAGAGAAGGATGCGGTCTTCGGCCTTGGCGTCGAAGGGCTGCAATTCGTGGAAGAGGCGCGACGCGTTTATCCGCGCGGCAAGCTGGCCGGCCACTTCCTCGGCTACACCAATATCGACGGCGATGGGCTGGAAGGCTCGGAGCTGGCATTTGACAAGCGTCTCAAGGCTGGCGGCGAGCCGCTGCAGCTGACGCTGGATGCCAGCGTGCAGTTCGTTGTCGAAGAAGAGCTTGAGCGCGCCTTCGCCGACTTCGACATGAAGGGCGGCGCGGGCATCGTTGTCGATGCCAACACCGGCGCGGTGAGGGCGGTTGCCTCCTGGCCGGCACTCGATCCGAACCGTCGCGGCGCGGAAGATGCGTCCGTGAAGCTCAATCGCGCACTCAACGCGCGCTTCGAACTCGGTTCTATCTACAAGCCGCTGACGGTTGCCGAGGCGCTGGATGCTGGCACGCTCACGTTGACGGATCGCTTCGACGTCTCGACGCCGGTGAAGATCGGTGGCGCGACGGTGAAAGATCCGCACCCGCTGCCCAATGCAAAGTCGGTGACTGCCGGCGATGTGCTGGCCTTCTCGTCCAACGTGGGCGCGGCATTGATCGCACAGCGCGCGGGCGTTGATCGCCAGAAGAATTTCCTGCGTAGCCTGCACCTGCTCGGCGGCCAGTCGCATGAGGGGCCGCAGACGGCGTCCCCCCTGACACCGGAGAAGTGGGACCAGACGGCGATGGCGACGGTGAGCTACGGCCACGGCATTTCGGTGAGCCCGCTGGCGTTCGCGATGACCTACACGGCGTTCGGCAATGGCGGGAACTATGTCTCGCCCGCCTTCGTCGAGCCGATTGATCCGGCCAGGGTAGAAAAGACGCAGGTGATGAAGCCCGAGACGGCGCAAGCTGTGCTCGGCATGCTGCGCGAAACGGTGACGCGTGGCACGGGCAAGAATGCCGACGCGCAAGGCTACGAAGTTGCGGGCAAGACAGGCACGGCTGAAAAGCCTGGACCGGATGGGTACGATCCCAACAAGAATATCACCTCGTTCGCCGCCGTTTTCCCAGCATCCCGCCCTCAATATGTCGTCCTTGTCGTACTGGATGAGGCCCAGCCCAGAACGGGTGACCAACGCACGGCCTCCTATACGGCGGCCTCGATCGCAGGACGTGTGATCGCGCGTGCGGCGCCGCTTCTGGACGTGCGGCCAGTGCTTGTGGCTTCCAAGGCGGAAGCAGCGAGCCTGCGCGGATCGGAGGCGACGACGCCATGAAACTCGACCAGCTCGTTGCGGGCGCTCCCTCTATAGAGATCACTGGCATCACCGCGGACAGCCGCAAGGTGAAGCCCGGCTTCCTGTTCGCGGCGCTGAAGGGTGTTGCGGGCGACGGTCGCGATTACATCGACAGCGCGGTGAAAGCTGGCGCTGTCGCGGTGCTTACCGATGATCGCCCCGGCGAGTGGAGCGTGCCTGCCGTGAAGACGGCTGAGCCGCGTCTGACGCTCGCCGCTACGGCTGCTGCGTTCTACACCTCGCAGCCTGCTGTGGTTGCTGCTGTGACCGGCACGAACGGCAAAAGCTCGACCGTCGACTTCCTGCGCCAGATCTGGACGCATATGGGCCGCAAGGCGGCGTCGATGGGAACGCTCGGTGCAATCGGCCCGTCCGGCGTGCTTGATCTCGGTCACACGACGCCGGACCCAGTGGCGATCCATGCGACACTCGACAAGCTCGCTAAAGAAGGCGTGACGCACGCCGCTATGGAAGCCTCCAGCCACGGCCTCGCGCAGTATCGCCTGCACGGCGTGAAGCTCGCGGCCGGCGCATTCACGAACCTCACGCAGGATCACCTCGATTACCACCTCGACTTCAACGACTATCGCAATGCCAAGCTGAAGCTGTTCACCGACCTGCTGCCGCAAGGCGCGCCGGCTGTGATCAACGCCGACAGCCCGGAGCTCGACGTGTTCGAGGCGGCGGCGCGCAAGGCTGGCCTCAAGTCCTTCACTGTCGGCTGGCGCGGGCGTGACCTGCGCATCGCGGAAGCCCTGCCGCGCGGCACGGGTCAGGATCTCGTCATCCAGTGGGGCGAGGGACCGAGCGCGGGTAATGAGCGCAAGGTTCATTTGCCGCTGATCGGCGAGTTCCAGGCGCTCAACGCGCTGTGCGCAGCCGGTATCGCGATGGCGCTGGGCGATGATGTGAACAAGGTTCTCGATGGCGTGGAAGCGCTGACCGGCGTGCACGGTCGCCTGGAACTGGTTGGCCAGACTGCCTTGAAAGCGCCCGTGTTTGTCGACTACGCCCACACGCCGGACGGTCTCAACGTCTTGCTGCGCGCTGCGCGCCCGCATGTGCGCGGCAAGCTGATCGTCGTGTTCGGCTGCGGCGGTGATCGCGACGCGACCAAGCGGCCGATCATGGGCGACGTTGCTCGCCGCCTCGCCGACGAAGTCATCATCACTGACGACAATCCGCGCTCGGAAGAGCCTGCGAAGATCCGTGCTGCGATCCGCAATGGTGCGCCGGATGCGAGCGAGATCGGCGATCGCGCGACCGCCATCAACGAGGGTATTCGCCGCCTCAAGGCTGGCGACGCTCTGCTGATCGCGGGCAAGGGACATGAAACCGGCCAGATCGTGAAAGGCGTCACGATCCCGTTCTCGGACTTTGATGTCGCGCGTGCGGCGCTGGACGAAGTGGGTGGCTCGCATGGCTGATCCGTCGAACTCCCCGCTGTGGACATCTGAAGAAGCCGAGAAAGCTTCAGGCGGTCAGGCGCTCGGAACCTGGGCGATCAACGGCGTGTCGATCGATACGCGCTCATTGCAGCCCGGCGACCTGTTCGTTGCGCTGAAAGACGTGCGCGATGGTCACGACTTCGTCGCCAATGCATTTGCTGCCGGCGCCGAAGCGGCGCTCGTATCGCGCGACGTGCTGGGCGGTCATCCCGGCCTGATGGTCGGCGACGTGCTCGAAGGTCTCGAGAAGATGGGCCTCGCAGCCCGCGCCCGAAATTCGGGCGTGATCTCGGCCATCACCGGGTCGGTCGGCAAGACCAGCGTGAAGGAAATGCTGGCGCGCATCTATCGCGCGGTCGGCAAGGCGCACTGGTCTGACAAATCGTTCAACAATCACTGGGGCGTGCCGCTGACGCTCGCCCGCATGCCTCGCGAGACGGAGCGCGCGATCTTCGAGATCGGCATGAACACGCCGGGCGAGATTGCGCCGCGCTCGAAGATGGTGCGCCCGCATATTTCCATGATCACCCGCGTCGCGCCAGCACACCTGCAGGGCATGGGCTCTGTCGATGCCGTGGCCGACGAGAAGGGCCAGATCTTCGCAGGCCTGGAGCCGGGCGGTACGGCGATCCTGCCGGAGAAGGACTATTTCTTCGCCAGACTGAAGCGTCACGCTGAAACGCTGCAGCCGACCGCCGACGTGCTGACCTATGGCGGCGCCCGCGGACCTGCGAGCGCAACGCCTGTCACATATGAAACCGATGGCGTCACATCGCGCATCGCGATCGATGTCATGGGTGATCTCGTCGTCGTGAAGCTCGACGCGGTGGGCGAACATTGGGCCGCCAACGCTGCTCTGGCGATCCTTGCTGCGGTCGTCGCAGGCGTGCCGCCGCATCAGGCAGCTGAGGCGTTGTCGGGCTATGCGCCGCCGGCGGGGCGCGGTGTTGCAGAGACGCTGAAGCTGCCGAAGGGCGGGGAGGCAATGCTGGTCGATGACGCCTACAACGCCAATCCGGAATCCATGCGCGCCGCGATCGAAGGTTTCGCGCGCCGCCCGGGCCGCAAGATCATCGCGCTCGGCGAGATGAAAGAACTGGGCGAGGGAAGCGCAGCAATGCACGCCAATCTTGCATCCGCGATCATCGCCGCGAAAGTTTCGGCGGCGGTTCTTTCGGGCGGTGAGATGAAGCATCTGGCGGATGCCCTAACGGTCCGCGACCAATCGATGCGAGTCGTTCATGTCACAGGTCCGATCGAAGCGGCGGATCAGGTGAAAAGCTGGTTAGAACCGGGCGACGCCATCTTGATCAAAGGCTCGAATGCATCCGGCATGGCGAAGGTAGGAACGGCGCTCAGACAGATGAGCGAAAGCGCCGCCTCCTCGCAGAAAGCGTCAGGGGCGTAGCATGCTGTACGAACTCCTATCGCCCTATCAGGGCGCGATGAACCTGTTTAGTTTCATCACCTTCCGCGTCGCGCTCGCGCTCGCGACGGGCCTGATCCTGACGTTGCTGTTCGGCCACCCGCTCATCCTTTGGCTGCGCAAGAAGCAGGGCAAGGGCCAGCCCATCCGCACAGACGGTCCAGAGAGCCACCAATCCAAAAAGGGCACGCCGACGATGGGGGGCTTCCTCATCCTCTTCGGCATTCTCGCTGGCACGCTGTTCTGGGCCGATCTCAAGAACCAGTATGTCTGGATCGTCCTGTTTGTGACGGTTGGCTTCTGTGGCGTCGGCTTCATCGACGACTATCAGAAGGTGACGAAGAAGGGCACGGCCGGGCTCTCCGGCAAGGTCCGCCTGCTCATGGAATTCGTCATCGCGGCCATCGCGGTGTTCTGGGCTTCGCACTACGCGCAGGAAACGACCGCTACCGCGCTGGCGGCTGGCACGCTGGCCATTGCGCCGCAGCCGGGCTTCGCCACAGGTCTGGCGCTGCCGTTCCTCAAGGACTTCATGTTCGATCTGACGATCTACGGCTTCATCGCCTTCGGTGCGTTCGTGATCGTCGGCGCGGGCAATGCGGTGAACTTCACGGACGGCCTCGATGGTCTCGCCATCGGCCCGGTGATGATTGCGGGCGCTACCTTTGGCTTCATCGCCTACGCGACCGGCACGCCGCGCTTTGCCGATTACCTGCTGTTGCCGCCAACGCCGGGCACGGCCGAGCTGGCTGTTGTCATGGGTGCGCTGGTCGGCGGGGGCCTCGGCTTCCTCTGGTACAACACGCCGCCCGCGAAGATCTTCATGGGCGATACCGGCTCTCTCGCGCTGGGCGGCTGCCTTGGCGCGATGGCGGTGTGCGTGAAGCATGAGATCGTGCTGGCGATCGTCGGCGGCCTGTTCCTGCTGGAAGCGCTGTCGGTGATCATTCAGGTCATCTCGTACAAGACGACCAAGAAGCGCGTCTTCCTCATGGCGCCGATCCACCACCACTTCGAGAAGCTAGGCTGGTCGGAATCCACCGTGGTCATCCGCTTCTGGATCATCGCCTTCCTGCTGGCGCTCGCCGGCCTTGCCACCCTGCGTTTGAGGTAAGGCCACAGTGATTCCTGTTCACACATTCGAGGGAAAGGACGTCGCCGTACTGGGCCTTGGCAGGTCTGGTATCGCGACCGCCCGCGCCCTCATGGCCGGCGGCGCCCGCGTGTGTGCGTGGGACGAGAACGAATCCGCGCGGGCTGCGGCCGAAGCTGCTGGCGTGCCGCTGGTCGATCTTGGCCGCCGCGACTGGCAGAACTTCGCGGCGCTCGTGCTCTCGCCGGGCATCCCGCTGAAATTCCCCGAACCGCACCGCTTTGTGCGGATGGCGCAGATGGTCGGCGTGCCGGTCATTGGCGACATGGAACTATTCGCGCGCGCCGTGAACGATCTGAAGGATTTCGAACGTCCGCGCATCGTCGGAATCACCGGCACCAACGGCAAATCGACCACCACAGCTCTGATCGGCCACATCCTGAAGTCGTGCGGCAAGGACGTGCGCGTCGGTGGCAATATCGGTGTCGGCGTGCTTGATCTCGAAAAGCTGCACGGCTCGGCGATCTATGTGCTGGAGCTGTCGAGCTATCAGCTCGATCTCGCGGAGAGCCTGCGCTGCGACGTGGCGGTGATGCTCAACATCTCGCCGGACCATCTCTCGCGCCATGGCGGCATGGACGGCTATGTCAGCGCCAAGCGCCGCATCTTCCGCAATCAGGGGCCCGAGGACTACGCGATCATCGGCGTGGACGACACGCGCTCGGGCGTGATGGCGACGCAGTTGTCGTGCGAAGGCCTGCGCAAGGTGGTCCCTATCTCGGCTGAGTACGGTCTCGGCCGTGGCGTCGCTGTGCTCGATGGCATGCTGCAGGATTCGATGTCCGGCCGCGCCGAGCATCCGGTCGACATCACCAGGGCGCGCGCCCTGCCGGGCCGCCACAACCATCAGAACGCCGCCGCAGCCTACGCCGCCTGCCGCGCGCTCGGCCTTGAGGCGAGCGACATTCTCGCTGCCATCGATACGTTCCCGGGCCTGCCGCATCGCCTTGAGATGATCGGCGTCATCCAGGGCGTGCGCTTCGTCAACGACTCGAAGGCCACCAACGCACAGGCGGCCGAGCAGGCGATCCGCGCCTTCCCGAATGCCTGGTGGATCGTCGGCGGCCGTCCGAAGGAAGAAGGGATCGACGATCTCGTGCCGCTCTTCGGCCAGATCAAGAAAGCCTATCTCATCGGCGAGTCCACGGAGGCGTTCGCGCGTACGCTCGCGGGCAAGCTCGATCATGTGAAGTGCCGCACGCTCGATGTGGCGGTGGAGCAGGCATTCGAAGATGCGCGTGCATCCGGCATCGAAGGCGCTGTCGTGCTCTTCGCGCCGGCCTGCGCCAGTTTCGACCAGTTCCGCGACTTCGAACAGCGCGGCCTTGCGTTCCGTCAGGAAGCCGCTCGTCTTGTGAAGCGGCGCACGCCCACCGAACCGGCGTGATGCCATGCAGGTCTTCCGCAGGTCTGATCGATCGCCGCTCGCAGAATGGTGGCGGACCGTCGACAAGGGCCTGATGGCGGCTGCATTGATCCTGCTGGGTGCAGGATTGGTGCTCTCGCTTGCGGCAGGCCCCGCTGCTGCATCCCGCATCGGCTATGCTGATCCCTTCCACTTCGTCTATCGCCATGCGGGCTTCGTCGTCGCGTCGGCGCTGTTGCTCGTCGCGTCCTCGACAGTGAATGAAGTCTGGGCGCGCAGGATCAGTGCGATCCTCTTCATCATCTGCTTCTTCATGATGGCGGCTCTGCTGATGTTCGGCCACGAGGCCAAGGGCGCCACGCGCTGGCTGCGTCTCTGGGGCACGACCTTCCAGCCATCCGAGATCATCAAGCCGGCGCTGATCGTCCTGTCCGCCTGGCTGCTGGCGCAGCGCGACAAGTTTCCGAACGGACCGTGGGCGATCATCGCCTTCGCCTTCTACGCCGTGACCGTCGGCCTGCTGCTGCTTCAGCCGGACGTGGGCCAGTCGGCGCTGCTGACAGTGGGCTTCATCATCGTGTTCTTCATCTCGGGTCTGCCGTGGCTGTGGGCGACGGGGTTCGTCGTCGGCGGCGCGGGGCTCGGCTGGACGCTCTACACGCTGCTGCCGCACGTTCGGCAGCGGGTGGATTCCTTCATGAACCCCACGCAGAACGACACCTATCAGATCGATCGTGCGCGCGAGGCGATCGAGCGGGGCGGGTTGTTCGGCGTTGGTCCGGGCGAGGGCACGGTGAAGCGCGTGCTGCCTGATGCTCACACAGACTTTGTCTACTCCGTCGCCGGAGAAGAGTTCGGCCTCATCCTGCTCACCATGCTGACGCTGCTGTTCGCCGTCATCACGATCAAGGGCGTCATGGATGCTTCGCGCCATCAGGATATCTATCGTCGTGCCGCGGGCGTGGGTTTGTACTCGATCTTCGGCCTGCAGGCGGCGGTGAACATGTCGGTGAACCTGTCGCTCATTCCGCCCAAGGGCATGACCCTGCCGCTGATTTCCTCTGGCGGTTCGTCCCTTCTGGGAAGCGCCCTGACGCTTGGCCTTGCTTTGGCCTTGACCCGCAAGCAGCCTGAATCCTCCCTCTCTCATCTGAGACACGCATGACCTCTTCCTCCACCAAGCCATTGGTCGTCATCGCGGCAGGCGGAACGGGCGGACACATGTTCCCGGCCCAGGCCTTCGCCGACGAAATGCGCGCCCGCGGCTGGATGATCGCGCTGGTGACGGACGAGCGCGGGAAGAAATACGCGACCAACTTCCCGGCTGACTGGCGGCTTGAAGTCGACGCCGCGACCTTCGGATCGAAGATGCCGCACAAGCTGATCGCTTCGGCGCTGAAGCTGCGCAAGGGCACGGCCGAGGCGCGCAAGAATTTCGAGAAGACGCGGCCCTCGCTTATCGCAGGCTTCGGCGGCTATCCGTCGTATCCGTCGCTGTCGGCGGCGCGGTCGATGGGCCTGCCGATCATCATCCATGAACAGAACTCCGTGCTCGGCCGCGTGAACCGCTTGTTCGCGAAGGCTGCGAAGTTCGTCGCCTGCGGCTTTGACCGCCTCGACCGCCTGCCGCTCGCCGCTGAAGACCGCAAGCGCGTGGTCGGCAACCCGGTGCGCAATCCGATCAAGGCGGTGCGTGAGAAACCCTATCCCGATCTTACCGACACCGGCCCAATCAACATCCTCGTCACCGGCGGCAGTCAGGGCGCGCGGCTGTTCGGCGAAGTCATCCCGCAGGCCATCGCTCAACTCCCCGACGCGCAGCGCGCACGTCTCACCGTCGTGCAACAGGCGCGGGAAGAGCAGGTTGAAGCCGTCCGCGCCGCCTATCGCGATGCCGCTGTGAAGGCGACGGTGGAGAGCTTCTTCTCCGACATGCAGGATCGTCTGGCTGCTGCTCACCTGGTCATCGCCCGCGCCGGCGCCTCGACCGTGACCGAACTGGCGGTTGCCGGCCGTCCGGCCATCCTCATTCCGCTCGGCATCGCCATGGACGACCACCAGACCGCCAATGCCGAGGGCATGGTGATGGGGGCCGCGGCCGATGTCGTGCCCGAGCCGAAATTCACGGCGGAAATGCTTGCCCCGCTGCTGCTGGAGCGTATTTCCAACGCTGGCGTGCTCAAAGCGCGGGCGAAAGCCTCGTGGCAATTGGGCAAGCCAAATGCGGCGCGCGAACTCGCCGACCTTGCCGAGCAGGCAGCTGGCGTGACAGGAAAGCGCGATGCGTAAGTCACTTCCATTCGATACGGGTCCTGTCCATTTCGTGGGCATTGGCGGCATTGGCATGTCCGGCATTGCCGAGGTGATGCTGAACCTCGGCTATGAGGTGTCGGGCTCCGACATCAAGGAGAACGCCAACGCGACGCGGCTGGCCAAGCGCGGCGCCAAGATCATGATCGGCCACAAGGCCGAGAACATCGAAGGCGCAGGTGCGCTGGTGATCTCGACCGCCATCAAGGGCGGCAACCCGGAAGTTGATGCGGCTCGCGCGAAGGCCATTCCGGTGGTGCGCCGCGCCGACATGCTGGCCGAGCTGATCCGCCTGAAATGGACGGTCGCCATCGCCGGCACGCACGGCAAGACGACGACGACCTCGATGGTGGCCGCGCTGCTCGATGGCGTTGGCCTCGACCCGACCGTCATCAATGGCGGCGTCATCAACGCCTACGCCTCGAACGCCAAGCTGGGGCAGGGCGAATGGATGGTGGTGGAAGCCGACGAAAGCGACGGCACCTTCACCAAGCTGCGCCCGACGGTTGCGATCGTCACCAACATCGATCCCGAGCACATGGATCACTACGGCTCGATGGAAGCTCTGCGGAAGGGCTTCGACACATTCGTCGAGAACCTGCCTTTCTACGGTTTCGCCGTTCTCTGCGCCGATCACCCGGAAGTCCAGGCGCTCGCCTCGCGCATCCCCGATCGCCGCCGCATCACTTACGGCTTCAACCCGCAATCCGATCTGTGGGCCGTGAACGTCCGCTCGGAAGCGGAGGGGTCGACCTTCGATCTCGTTCTGCGTGCGCGCGGCGCGAGCGAAGAGACGCGCTGGATCGGGCTCAAGCTGCCGATGGCGGGCCGACACAACGTGCAGAACTCGCTGGCGGCGATTGCGGTCGCGCGCGAGCTCGGCGGTACGGAAGAGCAGATCCGTGCAGCGCTGTCGAAGTTCGGCGGCGTGAAGCGCAGGTTCACGCCGGTTGGCGAATGGAATGGCGTGCGCATCATCGACGACTACGGCCACCACCCGGTGGAGATCGCCGCCGTGCTGCGTGCCGCGCGCGATGTGCAGGGCCGCGACAAGCGGGTGATCGCTGTTGTCCAGCCGCACCGCTACACCCGCCTGCGCGACCTGTTCGAGCAGTTCTCGACCTGCTTCAACGATGCAGACGAAGTTCTGATCGCGCCGGTCTATGCGGCGGGCGAGCAGCCGATTGACGGCGTCAACCATGAGACGCTGGTGAAGGGCCTGATCAACCACGGCCACCGCTCGGCGCGTGCGCTTGACGGGTTGGGAAGCCTCGCAAGCGAGATCAGTAAATCGGTCAAAACCGGGGATGAAATGGTCGTTTGCCTTGGTGCGGGCGACATCACATCCTTCGCCAACGCGCTTGCTGACGATCTTCGTGCCCTGAAGGGCTAGATCGCGCGCCTCGCGCCGGATGCTCCGGACTATCGTGTTCTCCGCATATTGAACGGATCGGGCCTTGTGCGCCCGGTTTGGTGACGGCATTGATCGTCGCAATGAAAGCGTCATGAGGCGCAGCCGGATAGGCGCAGGAGGAAACGATGAGCAGATCCAATCTTGTTGGAGCGGGATTGCTTGCGTTGGGCGTGGCGGTGTCGCCAGCGGCCTTCGCGCAGAGCGTCAGCTATTCGCCGCCCAAAACGAGCTGGGGCGTGCCGGACCTGCAGGGTAACTGGACCAATTCCTCCATCACAAAGATGACGCGCCCGGCTGGCGTGGACACGCTGGTGCTCACGCCAGCGCAGGCGAAGGCGCTGGAGGATGGCGACTACAACAACATTCGTACGAGGGAAGAGCTTAAGCCGACGGATCAGAAGGAGGGCGCGCCAGAGAAGGGCGCGCCGTTGCCGCCGGTGGGCAACTACAACGCTGTATGGGTTGATCCCGGCGCCCATGTGGCCATCGTGAATGGCGAGCTGCGGTCTTCGTGGATCACGGAGCCGGCGACGGGGAAGATCCCGTACAAGGCCGGTCGCGGCGCCGCGCGTTATGAAGGTCCCGTGGGTGGAGCTTCGACGAACGCTACTGCGGCTGCAGCGGCGGCTGCACGTTCGTATGAGGGACCGGAGTCGCGTAGCGTGGGCGAGCGTTGCCTTGTCGGCTTCGGCAACACGGGCGGGCCGGTGATGAACAACGTGCTCTACAACAACACCTACCAGATCGTGCAGTCGCCTGGGCATGCGATGATCCTGGTGGAGATGGTGCACGATGCGCGCATCATTCCGATCGTCGCGAACAAGGCTGATGCGAAGCACGATCCGGACGGCATGAAGAAGTGGCTGGGCGATAGCGTGGGCTGGTATGAGGGCAACACGCTGGTTGTCGAAACGAAGAACGTTCATCCGCAGCAGCGTGGCTACATCTCGGACACGGGCACGATGACAGAGCGGTTCACGCGCACCGAGGATGGCGTGATCCTCTATCAGTTCGAGATCAACGATCCCGAGCAGTACAGCCAGGTCTGGAAGGGCGAGATGCCGATGCGGACCGCTGCCGGGGCTGTTTACGAATACGCCTGCCATGAGGGCAATTACGGGCTGCTCGGCATCCTCGAAGGGGCCCGCCAGCAGGAAAAACGCGGCGGAACCCTGGAGCTGACCTCGGACGACGAAGGTTAACGGCCCCGGGCGCTTAACCGTTACAACGCAGCAAGGGCCGGTGGTTGTTAGGTTTTCGGCAACCTTGCGAGCGCTTTTCCTAATCGTGTAGAAGGGGCGCGGGGCGCCTCGTTTGCAGACTATATCCGCATGAAGAAGTCCCATTCCTTTATCGCTCTCGGCGCTGGCGTGATGATCGCGCTGACGGCTGGCTTGCTGCTGGCCAACTGGCGCATGGCGGAAGCCGCCAATGCCGCTGTCCGCTTTGCGCGGCCGACCTATGACGCTGCGCGTGTGGGAGCGGTGATCGACCTGCAGAAGTACGGTGCTCTGGGTGACGTGAAGCGTCTGGCCGGGCTCTCGAAAAATCTCGAGGCCTGCCACGATGCGCTGGCTGCTGCGGGTGTCGATTTCTCGATCGAGCCGGAACAGCACGAAGGCGCGTGCGGCTACAAGGAAGCGGTCGTTGTTGGTGCTTCGATGTCGGAATGGAAAGCGCCGGACAAGATGGCGATGACCTGCGATCTCGCGGCGAAGGTGCACCTGTGGGAGCGCCACATCGTGATCCCGGCGGCGGAGAAGATTCTCGGCTCGCCTGTGAAAGAGATAAAGGCGTTCGGAACGTTCCAGTGCCGCCGCGTGGCGGGGCATGCGCGGTTGTCGGAACATGCGTTCGCGAAGGCGATCGATGTGGCTGGCTTCGTGCTGGAAGACGGGCGAGAGATTTCGGTGCTGAAGGACTTCCGCGACAAGGGCGCCAAGGGCGACTTCCTGCGCGAGGTTCATGACCGGGCTTGCGGCCTGTTCGATGTGACGCTTGGGCCGAACTACAATGCGGACCACGCCAACCACTTCCATCTGGATGTGGGCGGGCAGTATTCCTGCCGCTAGCTAGCCTCTGAGCGCTGCCCGCGCTAAATCCGCAGGCATGAGCAATTTTCTCGATCGGCTTCCCAAGGTTCGCGGCCAGCTGCTGGCCGATCAGGAGCTTGCGCCTTTCACCTGGTTCCGGGTGGGGGGAGCGGCCGATGCGCTGTTCCTGCCGAAGGATGAGGACGATCTCGCGCACTTCCTTGCGAATCTTGATCCGCTGATCCCGGTGACCGTGCTGGGTGCGGCATCGAACGTGATCGTGCGCGATGGCGGCGTGGTTGGTGTCGTGGTGCGGCTGGCGGGGAAGTACTGGGGCGAGATCGAGGTGCTGAACGCTACGACCCTGAGGGCGCGGGCGGGGGCGTTGGATATGTCGGTCGCGCGCAGGGCTGCGGCGGAGGGGATTGCGGGGCTGGAGTTTCTGTCGGGGATTCCCGGTTCGCTGGGCGGCGCGGTGCCGACTAATGCGGGGTGTTATGGGCGGGAGCTGAAGGACGTGCTGCTGCAGCTCGAAGGGTTCAATCGCAAGGGCGAGCGTGTGGTGATGCAGGGGGTGTTGTCCGATGCGGGCATGCCGCAGCTGCATATGGAGTATCGTCATACCGACCTGCCGGACGATGTGATCGTTACGGCGCTGGTGCTGGTGGGGAATGGTGTCGAGGAGCCGGACGCGATCACCGCGCGGATGGACGGGTTCAAGGCGCGGCGGGAGACGACGCAGCCGATCCGGGAGAAGACGGGTGGATCGACGTTTGCCAATCCTGATCCGCCAGGGACGCCTAACCAGCGGTCGTCATGGAAGCTGGTCGATGAGGCGGGGATGCGCGGGGCTCGCAGGGGCGGGGCGCAGGTTAGCGAGCTGCACTGCAACTTCCTGCTGAACACCGGCGATGCGACGGCGGCGGATATCGAGGGGCTGGGCGAGGATGTGCGCGCGGCGGTGAAGGCGAAGTCTGGCGTTGAGCTGCGGTGGGAGATCCGGAGGATCGGGCGCTTGCCGGTGGATGCGACGACCGAGGGATATTCGGCGAAGGACGCGTAGGGGCGTTCTCGCAGGTGGCTGCGAGGCAATCGGCAATTGGCAGTAGATTGAGGTGACCGGAGGTCCGCGCGTGCGGAGGCATCCGCGTGCGAGCACGCAGCCCCCTCCGTCTCGGCGCGAAGACGCGCCGATCCACCTCCCCCGCCTTTGGCGAGGGAGGACTTCGAGGGCGGTGTGCGTTGTTGGTCCTCCACCGGCGAAGCCGGGGG